>SNRY01000142.1_pt1 | contig 26182 bp, 23 predicted proteins | sample 4693421 | NCBI WGS metagenome assembly SNRY01 (sample SAMN11003215, study PRJNA524138) | termite gut metagenome | isolation source: Bacteroidetes bacterial symbionts from single cell of protist host amplifed... | host: Streblomastix strix ... | reverse complement strand
GAATTAATTCGTAATTTTGTATCAGATTGTTCATTATATTTAATCATGTGTAAGACAATTAAATATACGACTCTTTTGTCAAATGAACAATCTTTTTTAGCTTTTTTCTAAATGCACAACAGGTTATTCATAATATTTATTGTTTACTTTTTGCTTAGGGTTTTTAAAGCACAATTTAAAATAGCCGTATTAAGAGTTGCCGTATCATCCAACATAATTAAACCGCCGTCCGGTCCCGGTTCAAAATGTATTCCGGGATATTTTTCTCCTTTGAAATGATGTCCGCAAAAAAATTTTTGTACACAATTCACACTTATATTTAATTCGTTGGCTATGCTTAATATGCTTTCTATAGATAATGAATCTTTAATCCTTTGAAGTTCGTTAAAGGTTATTGTTCTCATAATTAAGTAGTTTAGGATTGTCAGTGTAAGGTAATACTAAGTAAATATAGGCAAAAAAGCAATAACAACCAAACTCCTCAATAATTTTGTTTTCTTTATTTTTTGAAAACTAACCTGTTTTTAATGCCCCTATTATTTCAGTTACGGAAGTATATCCATGTTTGATAAGATAATCGTTTATTCCAGTGATAACTTTCAAGGTGATGGTCGGATCAATAAAATTGGCTGTACCTATTTGAATGGCAGATGCTCCTGCTAACAAAAATTCGATAGCATCTTTCCAATTCGATATTCCTCCCAAACCTATAACGGGAATTTTTACAACTTTTGCCACTTGCCATACCATACGCAATGCGATAGGCTTTACAGCAGCGCCTGATAATCCTCCTGTAATAGTGGATAAAACCGGACGGCGATGCTCGGCGTCAATAGCTATACCCAGTAAAGTGTTAATAAGCGACACACAGTCGGCGCCGTTATCTTCAACAACCTCCGCTATCGGGGTAATAGCCGTTACGTTGGGAGATAGCTTGACTATAAGCGTTTTTTTATAAACGGAACGTACGGCGCTGACAACTTCTGCTGCTCCTTTGGTTGTAATTCCAAATGCCATACCGCCATGCTTCACATTCGGGCAAGAGATATTTAATTCTATAGCAGGAATTTTATCCAACTCATTAATCCTTTCGGCTGTTTTTACATAATCGTCAACCGTTGAACCGGATACATTAACAATGATATGGGTCCCAATGGATTGAATGCGAGGGTATATATGATGGATAAAATAATCTACTCCTTTATTTTGAAGCCCTACCGCATTCAACATTCCGGAAGGGGTTTCTGCCATACGTGGATACGGATTTCCTTCACGAGCATGAAAAGTAGTTCCTTTTACGATAATACCTCCTATTTGCGATATATCCATGAAATCAGCATATTCTTCACCATATCCAAAAGTGCCGGATGCTGTCATTACCGGATTCTTTAATTGAAGCTTGCCTATATCTACCTTTAAGTTTACCATAATAATTTACATCTATTAAAAACGGGACCTTCTTTACAGACACGTAAATGTCCTTCCGTTGTATTCTCCACACAACATAAACAAGCTCCAATACCACATGCCATCGTGTTTTCCAATGAAACTTCACAAAACACATTATTTATTTTCGCATATTCGCCAACTGCTTTCATCATAGGTTTTGGACCGCAAGTGTATATCCGGTCGAAAGACAGTCGATTCAGTAAGGAATGCTGAGTAACATACCCTTTTTCACCGTAACTACCGTCTTCAGTAGTAATATAGACATGACCATACCATGCAAACTTATCTAATTGAAATAAATCTTTCTTATTACGCATTCCTAAAAGAAAAGTAGGTTTATAACCTGCTTCCCACAGTTGTTTTCCTAAAAATAACATAGGAGCCATACCGGCGCCTCCTCCTACCAACAATAATTTTTCGGAAGGTAATTGTGGCATGGTAAAACCATTGCCGAGTGGAAGTATGACGTTGATAATATCTCCCGGCTCAGATAGACCCAGCGATTGGGTTCCATCGCCGACAAGTTGTATCAAAAACCACAATTCATTATATTGCTTTTCAATGTAATAAATGGAAATAGGACGACGCAGGTAAGTGGTTTGAGATTTTTCCACATGAATCTCTGCAAATTGTCCCGCTTTCATTTCCGGAAGAACAGAATCAGAAGTTAACTTAAGCAACACATAATTGTCATTCATCTTAAGATTTTCTATCACTTTTAAATTCAAGATAAATTTTTTCATACGTATGTTGGTATATATATAATCGCCAAAACGATATGTTTCAAATTTATAGTATTTTTTTTTCACCATACAAAATATTTGTATCAATTATTCGTAGTATAAAAAAATATACTATGTTTGTACGATGCTTGTTGACATCGGGAAGCATAAAAAGGAAAAGTAAAGAATTCATAGAAAACTAAAAAAACAGACATTGAGTATTCTCATTCTAGGCATTGAATCTTCTTGCGATGATACTTCCGCTGCCATTGTTAGAGATGATGTATTACTGTCTAATGTGGTAGCAAGTCAAGCCATTCACGAAGCTTATGGCGGAGTGGTTCCCGAACTTGCTTCCCGGGCGCATCAACAGAACATTGTTCCTGTAGTTCATGAAGCGTTGAAACAAGCAAAAGTTAAAAAAGGAGAACTCAGTGCGGTAGCTTTTACTCGGGGTCCCGGTCTAATAGGGTCTTTGCTAGTGGGAGTTTCTTTTGCTAAAGGATTTGCTCGCTCGTTGGGTATTCCCATGATTGAAGTAAATCATTTAAAAGCGCATGTACTTGCTCATTTTATCAAGGAAAAAGGAGAAGATAGGAAGTTATCGCCGGCTTTTCCCTTTTTATGCCTGTTAGTTTCCGGAGGAAATTCTCAGATAATATTAGTAAAAGATTACGATGATATGGATGTGGTTGGGCAAACGATTGATGATGCTGCGGGTGAAGCTATTGACAAATGTTCCAAGATAATGGGATTAGGATATCCCGGCGGTCCGGTTATGGACCGTTTGGCGCGTCAAGGAAATCCCAATGCCTTTACTTTTAGCAAACCACAAGTACCTGAACTTAATTACAGTTTCAGTGGATTAAAAACATCTTTTCTTTATTCGGTGCGTGAATGGGTAAAGAATGAACCAAATTTTATCGAACATCATAAAGCCGATTTGGCTGCCTCTTTGGAAGCGGCTGTTACAGATATTTTAATGAATACACTCAGTAAAGCAGCTAAGCAATATAAGATAAAAGAGATAGCCCTTGCCGGAGGCGTTTCTGCAAATACCGGTTTGCGTAATGCGTTTCATAAATATGCCGCTAACTATGATTGGAGAATTTTTATTCCGAAATTCGGTTTTACTACAGACAATGCCGCCATGGTTGCCATAACCGGATATTTCAAATATCAAAAAAAAGATTTCTGCCCAATGGAACTTCCCGCATACTCCCGCACTATGTTGTAAAAGGTGTAGACCAAGAAACCACTTTTCTTGAAAAAGACTATTTCCTCAAAGACAATACATGTCCCATTCGCTCTTTTTTTGTTCTCAGATACCGTTCATTATAAGGATTAGGAGTAATTTCAATACTGATGTTCTCCACTATTTCCAATCCGTATGCTTCCAACCCAATACGCTTCACGGGATTATTGGTAATAAGTTTCATTTTGGTTACACCGATTTCACGAAGAATATGAGCGCCTACACCGTAATCGCGTTCGTCGGCGTCAAATCCTAAATGGACATTCGCATCCACCGTATCAAGTCCTTCTTCTTGAAGTTTATAAGCGGCAATTTTATTCATTAATCCTATTCCGCGACCTTCTTGATTCATATACACAATAATCCCTTTGCCCATAACTTCTATCATTTTCATCGCTTTGTGCAGTTGTTCACCGCATTCGCACCGGTAAGACCCGAATATATCACCTGTGGTGCATGAAGAATGTACCCGTACCAAAACAGGTTCCTCTTTTTCCCACGTACCTTTAATAAGAGCAACATGTTCTAATCCGTTTGATTTCTGCCTGAAGGGAATTAAGCGGAAATGTCCGTACTGAGTAGGCATATCCACTTCTTGTCCTTTTTCCACGATAGCCTCCTTTTCCATACGGTAGGCTATCAAATCTTTAATGGAGATAATCTTTATTCCAAATTTTTCAGAAACTTTCAATAACTGTGGCAAGCGTGCCATTGTTCCGTCTTCGTTGATAATCTCAATCAAAGCTCCTGCCGGATATAGTCCTGCCAATTTTGCCATATCAACAACAGCTTCGGTGTGACCGGCACGGCGAAGCACCCCTCGCGAACGGGCACGGAGCGGATTCACATGTCCGGGACGACCGAAGTCTTTTGGTTTTGCCGCCGGATTTGCCAATGCACGAATAGTTGCTGCACGGTCGTGCATGGAAACTCCCGTAGTGCACCCCTCCAGCAAATCGACCGTCACCGTGAACGGAGTTTCGTATATAGACGTGTTGGCAGATACCTGCATCTCCAATTCCAATTCTGCACATCGATCTTCGGTGATAGGTGCGCAAAGCACGCCACGCCCCTTTGTCAACATAAAATTAACATGATCGGTTGTTATTTTTTCTGCTGCAATGATAAAATCACCTTCGTTTTCACGATCTTCATCGTCCACAACAATAAGAAATTTTCCTTCTTTGAAATCAGAAATAGCTTCCTCTATCGTATTCAATTTTATATTTTTCATATTGATTGGCTGTTAATTTTCTGTATAATGGTTTGAATATCTTCGTTTATTTTTATGATCCATTCCAAATCTTTATATAAACGGACCCTAAACAACCATATTCTGATATAAAAAAATAATCCTATTGGTAATATTATTCCCGTAATAACATTTAGTTGACGGTTTTTGAATGGTCGTGTATGAGCATTGACAGGAATAATTGGGTATTTGTTTACCGTATCAAGAAGGAGCAAGGATACCGTATTGGACAATCCATCCACTATATTTTCTAATCGCTTGTTAATGATAACTATCTCTACGTCTTGTTGCTTATCTATCCACAACTTAATATAATTGGGAATTTTAGTTAAATGGTGGGTTCGGATATATTTTTTGCAATCAGCGTTAAGTAGTTCCAATTCATTCATTTTCTTTGGATAGTCAGGATCGACTATAATTACTTCTTTCCTTGTCAGGTTGCGTACGCTTCGTATTCCTGCCAATCTTTTTATCCAATGAACATATAAGTCGGCATTCAGCATTACCGAATCATTGTTGGATTTATAGGTTAGAAATACTCCAATAGGAGCAAGAACGGTTGTACTTGTCCACATACCAACCCAAACAATCCAATTACCGTCTCGTGCCATCTTAAAACCAGTATTATCTATTAAATAATAAAAGATAAAAATAAGTACCGACACTACGACCGGCATTCCTAATCCGCCTTTGCGAATAATAGCTCCTAAGGGAGCGCCGATAAAGAAAAAGATGAGACAAGAAAGAGAAAGAGTGATTTTTTTATACCAATCTGTTTCATGCCTGCGGATATCTTTGTCGTTGTTTGCTATCGTATAGCTTTTGTATTTCCAGTCATTTTCCAAAGTAGTAGTGTGGGTAGCCGCCGAAGTAATGACGTGGCTTTTTTGCGACAAAGTCATAACGTTAAGCAAGCTGTCTATATCGTAATTGCTTATTTGGGCTTTGACTATTTTCAATGTATCTTCTTTTTGAGATAAAGATGGTTTTTGATAAATAGTTATCTTGGCGTCTTGATAATATTTTTTTCCTATGCTGTCGCTGAATGCAGTCATTGAATCAATGGAGGCTTGCAGCATTTTCATGTTTTTACTGTTCGAACGCGTACTCATAAAACTGCCGTCTATCAGGCTGAACTCCGAGTCGAACGAAATAATGGAGTGTTTTTCGCGGAAAGTCTCCCGGCGATAAGGCACATTCCGGGAATTTGCATTCTGTGATCTCAAGTTTTCAAACATTTCGCCACTATATAAGCGAAGGTAAAGATATTTTTTGTCAGCCGTCATTTCTAATTTTCCCGTATCTGCCAAAATAATACGGGCATTTTCAAACCCATCCAAAAAGTCGTATATCATCACATGGTGTAACAACCCCGTCTTCCGGTCTTTTTTTTTCACGTAAAAATTATGTCCCTTTATTGCGTCGTAAAAGACTCCTTCGGGGATGTCTAATTCCGGAGATTTTTGCCGCATGGAAATAATCAGCGTGTATAATTTGGATTCGGAATAAGGAGCAATAACATTCTGGAACAAAAAGGAAATGCAACATAAAAGTAGCATAAAAATGATTAACGGACGCATAATTTTTAGCAGCGAAATGCCGGCAGCTTTCATTGCCAATAATTCATAACGTTCGCCGAAATTACCGAAAATAATCAAAGAAGCTAATAAAATAGCCAATGGCAATGCCATAGGGACTAAACTAAGCGCGGAATAAATAAAAAATTGAGCCAATACGGTTAGTTCCAATCCTTTTCCCACCATATCATCTACATATTTCCACAAAAATTGCATCATAAAGATGAAGTGGCAAATGAAGAATGTACCCACAAAAAGTGGTATGTAACTCTTTACAATAAATATATACAGCTTTCTGATACCAAGCATTTCATTATCCATCGGTCAAGCAACAAAATTAGTATAAAAAAGAATCGTATAAAAATTTTTAGGGTAAGTCGGACTAAAATATCAAAAATAGTACCTTTCTCTTGTTATACTTTTTTATGCGTTTGTGTGGGAAAATCGTTTTTATCATGTATATTTGCTTATAAATAAAACGGATATGAAATATTCGGAATTGAAAAGGATATTAATTCAAAATGAATGTTATCTAATGAAAGAGGGTGGAAATCATGAAATATGGTATAGTCCGATAACAGATAATATATTTCCTTTTGGACGACATAAAGGAGAGGATGTTCCAAAAGGCACATTAAATAAAATATTGAAAGAATCCGGAATTAAATTATAATTTTTAACTACAAAAAATATGAAAGTAGATGTAATTATTGAAAGAGGAAAAAATGGATTTTTTTCTGCTTATATGGATTATGACGGCTTTGATTTCGGTTTATGTGGGGATGGATATACCATTGAAGAAACAATAAAAGATTTCCTGATTGCCAAAGACGAAATAAAAGAATGTTGCGAAAATATGGGAAGACCCTTTCCTGATGATTTAGAGTTCAACTTCAAATACGATGTGCCTTCTTTTTTGGCATACTACTCTGATAGATTGTCATTAGCCGGATTACAGCGTATTACCGGTGTTGATCAAGGAAAGTTAAACCACTATATTACAGGAAAGAGTAAACCAGGACCAAAAACAACGGAACGGATTGAAAAAAAACTGCATGCCTTTGCAGAAGAAATACGTCAATTGCATTTTGTTTAATATAATGGATAACTTTGTTTTTTGAAAGAATAGCAAAACATGAAAAGAAACGATTGGAAAGAGCGGTTAGATATAGTGTATTCAACCCGTCCCAATTTCAACTATGAAACGGCAAACGATAAGGAAGTCTTGACAACTTTAGCATTCGGAAAACAAAATCTCAGGATATGGCTTGATAAAAAAAACCGGGGAGGAAAAATAGTTACTCTGGTTAGTGGTTTTATGGGAACGGAAGAAGATTTGAAAAAATTAGGAAAGTTATTGAAAGTTAAATGTGGCGTAGGCGGTGCTATAAAAAACGGTGAAATCATTATTCAAGGAGATTTTAGACAACGAGTATCGGAATTATTGAAAAAAGAAGGGTACGATAAAACGAAAATTGCGGGATAAACTTTATAATAAAAACAATATAAAAATGTCGGATTTTAATAAGATCGTCAACACAGGGCTTCTTGCTTACGGCATGTCAGGAAAAATATTTCATGCCCCTTTTATAGACAAACATGGTGGTTTTAATCTGTATGCGGTGACCGAACGAAATGTAAAAAAGGCGCAAAAAGATTATCCGTATTTGATAAGTTACCAGAGTGTAGATGAGTTGCTCAACGATGAAGCGATAGAACTTGTAATTGTCAATACCCCCAACTGTTTTCATTACGAACATGCGAAAGCAGCTTTGCAGAAAGGAAAAGATGTATTGGTAGAAAAACCTTTTGTAGCAAATATCAAACAAGCTGAAGAATTATTTAAATTGGCGGATGAGCAAGGCGTAGAAATCTTTTTTTATCAGAATCGCCGTTGGGATAGCGATTATCTGTCCGTGAAAGAAATCATTGAAAGCGGCAGGTTGGGCAAATTGAATGAAATACATATCCGGTATGACAGATACCGGAAAGCCATCAGGACAAATACGTTTAAAGAAATGCCTGTGGAAGCAAGCGGTTTACATTTCGATTTAGGTCCTCATCTGTTAGACCAAGTTATCAGTTTGTTCGGCAGACCGGTGAGTTACCGGAAAGTATTGGGTAAAAACAGGAAAGATACTCAGGTGGAAGATTATTTCTTTGCTCAAATGAGTTATCCGGATAGTCTAAATATTACCGTTACAGCGAGTTTACTGGTAGCAAACCCGCAACCTGCATTTATTTTGCATGGTTCCGAAGGGAGTTATGTGAAGCAGCGTGCCGATGTTCAGGAGGAGCAATTGTCTAATGGCTTCAAACCGGATGATGCCGGTTATGGTATTGAATTACCGGAAAATCAAGGAATACTTTTCCTGATTGACAACGAAGGGCGTAAAACGGAACATACCGTTCCTTCCAAACAAGGAAATTATATTTCGATTCTCGATGCCATGTATCAAACTCTCGTTCACCGGAAGCCTTATCCGGTAACACGTGAAGAAGTTTTAATACAACTTGAAATATTGGAAATTTAAAATCCCTCCCCTCCCCTTTCAGTGAAAGAGCGTTTCCGGGTTCAAGTTGTTCGCTTCAATATCTTTGAAATACCGGTAAGTCCCTACCTTTAGTTCATAGGTAGCGGCGTCATCGCATACTATAATCCCTTTTTCATGCATTTGCAGGGCGCTGATGGTCCACATCTGATTGATAGAGCCTTCTACTGCATGATGTAGCGCACGCGCCTTATTATGTCCGTTCACGATGATAAGCACTTCTTTGGCAGCAAGCACTGTACCCACGCCTACGGTAAGAGCCATTTTCGGTACTTGACTGACGTCATTGTTAAAAAATCGCGAATTGGCAATGATAGTGTCCGTAGTCAACGTTTTAATGCGAGTGCGCGAAGTCAATGAAGACCCCGGTTCGTTAAAAGCAATGTGTCCATCGGGACCGATACCGCCTAAAAATAAATCAATACCTCCGCACGATTGTATTTTCGCTTCGTAATTGGCACATTCGGCATCTAAATCAGCCGCATTACCATTAAGTATATTCACATTATTGCGTAGAATGTCCACCCGGCTGAAAAAATTATTCCACATAAACGAATAATAACTTTCGGGATGTTCTTGAGGTAACCCCACATATTCATCCATATTAAATGTTACTACGTTTTTGAAGGAAACAACATTTTTCTCATTCAGCTCAATCAGAGCCTTATACATTCCTAACGGTGAAGAACCCGTGGGAAGACCTAACACAAACGGCTTTTCAGAAATAGGTTGTGCTTTGTTAATGCTTGATGCTACATAGTTCGCTACCCATTGGGAAACGGTCTCATAGTCAGGTTGAATGATTAATCTCATAATTAGTTGGTTTTATCAAAAATGTGATATAATTCCCTACGCAAAGATATTATTTTTTCTTATTTTGAATAAAATTTCCCTTGATATGCCTGCTTTTCCCTCATCCTTTTTTGAAGGAGGGCAGTAAATTCATAATTTTTCATTCCCCAATGGGGAGCTATTAAAAGTTCTTCAGGAGATTGGGAGATGAAACGATCCAATGCCATATCCGGACGAAGATGCTCGACAAAATCAATAATCAATTCTATATAGTCGTCTATCCTAAACAACCGGAAAGATTGTGGATATTCTTCGTATTCACGTGCCATACGAGTTCCGCGTATCAATTGGAGTTGATGTATTTTTAAAGTAGTTAGAGGAAGGCGAGACAATACGGTAGCTTGTTTTACCATGCTTTTTCGCGACTCTCCGGGCAATCCGAAAAGGAGATGTCCACCGGTAAAGATACCACGTGCAGCGGTTCGTTCCATAGCATCTACCGCATCGGCATACGTATGTTTTCGATGAATATGTTTCAACGTATTGTTATTGGTTGTTTCAATACCGTATTCAATAAGCAAGAAAATATGTCTATTTAGTTCTTCCAAATACCGTAACAAGGAATCCGGCATACAGTCGGGACGTGTGGCTATTACCAAACCAACGACTCCATCTACGTTTAATGCCTCTTCGTATTTACGTTTTAATTCATCCATCTTTGCATACGTATTGGAATACGCCTGAAAGTATGCTAAATACTTCATAGAGGGGTATTTCCGGGAGAAGAATTGTTTACCTTCGTTTAATTGTTGGGTAATGGATTTTTCCGTTTGGCAATACTCCGGATTGAAAGTTTGATTGTTGCAATAAGTACATCCCCCCTGCCCTTTTGTTCCGTCACGATTAGGACAAGTGAAGCCGGCATTTAAAGATATTTTCTGAACTTTATAATCAAAGTGATGTTTCAGAAAATCGGCAAATTCGTAATAAAGAGGTGAAATTATAGTTTTTCTAATATCCAAGCATCTTGGAAGTCGTTTCTATAAGGATATTTTGCTTTGAATGTATTACGGGCATATACGGCAGACTCTTTGTCGTTGTATGAATCTGCAATAACACGATACATCACAATTTCCGTACTAAAAACCACTGTCGCTTTAGCATATCCTTCTGACTGAAGATAGTTTTTTAAAGCATCGGCATTAGTCTTTAAACTGAAACTACCACAAACCACACCATAAGTTTTCAAAGCATTATCACCCGAAACGACTGTTACCTTCTCTCTACGTATGTTTGTTCCATTGGATACGGAAACAGGTGGCGTTGTCTCCGTTATCACTCCATTTACGATGGCTCTTTCTTTATTATTGGTAGTAACTTCTTGTTTTTTGGCTGCTTCGTATGCTTTTTTATAAGCGCTTTCACTTGATTTACAAGAGGCAAATACTAAAATTAACGTTACCAAACAGATCTTTAATCCTACCATATTACCTTTTTTCATAATGTTATAATATTATTTAATTATTTGAGCCTTAATATTTTCTGAAAACAGAAACCACACCTTCATAATTCAGTCGCATGGCAGACGATGAAATTTCTTCCACTTGAAAACTTCTTTGTGTGTCAGTCCATCCGAAAAACTTATTGTAATAATAGCTACTTACCGATTCCTCAAATAGTTTAATAGATAATTCACCTTCGTTCAAAAAGTAGTTCCCCAAAAAATAGCTGTTTATCCTATTTTCGTCTATACAGATAGCCATAAAACTACCTTTCTGAAAATTGTAGAACACACTATCCACTTTTTTTGTTGTTCCATCGGAATACCGGTATTCGCGCAACTGCCATTTGTTTTTCAACAAAAATTCGTCCTCAGTGCAAGAAACTACCATTAATAGTACTAATACCGGAAAAACAAAGCGTATTATCTTCTTCATTTGTTTATTCTTTAGTATGTATTCCATAGGAATTATACAACAAAAGTAGGGCTTAATATCTATTGTTGAAAGATGATTTTGACTAATTAAAGTTAAAGTTTGATGGATAGTCCGGCGATGGCAAAATATAGACACAAAATCCAAAAAATACAATATTCATAGTGAAATCCGGTAACAACTAAATAATTTTTATATTTTTGTTGCCGGACTTACATTCAAATGTAGAGTAATTAATTCATATAGAGTTATATGCAAAAAAACTTGGTTATTGTAGAATCCCCGGCAAAAGCAAAAACGATAGAACAATTCTTGGGAAAAGATTTTAAAGTCCTTTCTACTTACGGACACATACGGGATTTAAAAAAGAAAGAATTGGGTATAGACTTGCAAAATAATTTTAATCCACAATATGAAATTCCTGCCGATAAAAAGAAACTTGTAACGGAATTAAAAATCGAAGCGGGAAAATCCGAAACCGTATGGCTCGCATCCGATGAAGATCGTGAAGGAGAAGCCATTTCTTGGCATTTGTTTGAAGTTTTGGGACTGAAGCCGGAAAATACAAAACGAATTGTATTTCACGAAATCACTAAAACAGCCATACAAAAAGCGATTGAGCAACCGCGGAACATAGATATTAATTTAGTAAACGCCCAACAGGCGCGACGAGTGCTCGATCGTATCGTTGGTTTTGAATTATCGCCGATTCTCTGGAAAAAAATAAAACCCTCTTTGTCTGCCGGACGCGTACAATCCGTTGCTGTGCGTCTGATAGTAGAACGCGAACGGGAAATTCAATCTTTTAAACCGGAAGCCTCTTTTCGGATTACTGCTCTTTTTTTAGTACTCGACGCTAAGGGTGAACCGTTTGAAATCAAAGCGGAATTAACCAAACGACCCAAAACGAAAGAAGAAGCCGAAACATTTTTGAAAACTTGTCGAACGGCAAATTTCCTTATTGAAAGTGTTGCCATTCGTCCGGTAAAGAAAAATCCGTCAGCGCCATTCACTACTTCTACTTTGCAACAGGAAGCCGCTCGCAGATTGGGATACACCGTATCTCAAACCATGATGATAGCACAACGGCTCTACGAATCGGGAAAAATAACCTATATGCGTACTGACTCCGTAAATCTTTCGAATTATGCTGTGGAAAGCTGTAAAAAAGTAATTACAAACAAGATGGGTAAACCATACCTTAAAACCAGACAGTTTACCACAAAAACCAAAGGGGCGCAAGAAGCACACGAAGCCATCCGGCCTACATCTATGGAAAAACAATCGACAGAAGGAACCGTACAAGAGCAAAAACTATACGACCTTATTTGGAAACGTGCCGTTGCTTCGCAAATGGCAGAAGCGGAATTAGAAAAAACTACTGTCGTCATCGGAATGGATAATGATATGGAAAACAAATTCACCGTAACAGGGGAAGTCATAAAGTTCGATGGCTTTCTGCGTGTATATAAAGAATTTTATGACGACGAACAAGAACAGGAGAATGAAAGCCGGTTGCTTCCTCCATTAAAAGAAGGACAAATATTGGAACAAGAAAAAATAATTGCCATCGAACGATTTACACAACATCCCGCCAGATATACGGAAGCCGGTTTAGTTCGCAAATTGGAAGAATTAGGTGTTGGACGACCTTCTACTTACGCCCCCACCATTTCCACGATTCAGCAGCGTGAATATGTAGAAAAAGAAGATAGAGAAGGAAAGGAACATGCTTATAAAATCCTGATTCTTACAAAAAAAGGAACTATAACGGATACTATCCAAACCGAAAAGACCGGAAGTGAAAAAGCGAAACTGTTTCCAACCGATATAGGTATCGTTGTAAACGATTTTCTAACAACATACTTCCCGAATATCTTGGATTATAATTTCACCGCCGGTGTTGAAAAAGAATTTGACGACGTTGCCGAAGGTGAAAAACAATGGACTACGCTTATGAGAGATTTCTATGAAAGCTTTCATCCCTCAGTTGAAAGTATATTGGCAACTAAAAGCGAGCATAAAGTCGGCGAGCGTATGTTAGGCATAGAACCGGAAACAGGAAAACCCGTATCCGTCAAAATAGGACGTTTTGGACCCGTTATTCAAATAGGAACGGCAGATGATGAAGAGAAGCCGCGTTTTTCCCAACTCAGGAAAGGTCTGTCATTGGAAACCATAACACTGGAAGAAGCATTAGATGCCTTTAAACTCCCGCGTACATTGGGAGATTTCGAAGATAAAACCCTTACCGTCGGTATAGGTCCTTTCGGTCCATATATAAAACACAATTCCAAATACGTATCTATTCCGAAAGACATAGATCCTTTGGTCATCTCTTTGGAGGAAGCAATCAGCTTGATTAATAACAAACGGGAAGCGGAAAAGCAAAAGCTAATCAAAACTTTCCCTGAAGAACCCGGATTGGAAGTGCGCAATGGAAGATATGGTCCTTATATTGCCTACAAGAGTATAAACTATAAAATACCGAAAAATCTCATTCCGAAAGAGTTGGAACTACTTGCTATTATGGAAATCATCCATCAGCAAAACGAAAAAGGAGCAACACCCAGGCGAAAAAAGTATGCGCCAAAAAAGAAATAATTTGTTCATAATGAAACCATATTTAGATTTGCTAAGCAAGGCGCTGAATGAAGGCGTACGCAAAGAAGACCGCACGGGAACCGGCACAATCAGTCTTTTTGGTCATCAAATGCGTTTTAACCTTGCCGACGGTTTTCCTTGCCTAACAACAAAAAACCTGCATATAAAATCAATCATTTATGAGTTACTTTGGTTCTTGCGAGGAGATACCAACGTAAAATACCTGCAAGACAACGGAGTACGTATTTGGAACGAATGGGCAGACAAAAATGGCGATTTGGGACATATCTACGGCTACCAGTGGCGTTCCTGGCCCGATTACCAAAATGGCTATATTGACCAAATGGCGGAAGCAATAGATACGATAAAAAAGAATCCGAACTCACGACGCATCATTATTAGTGCGTGGAACGTAGCGGATTTGAATACGATGAATCTCCCTCCTTGTCACCTTTTATTCCAATTTTACGTAGCCGGTGGGAAGTTGAGTTTACAACTCTACCAGCGCAGTGCGGATATTTTTCTTGGCGTTCCTTTCAATATAGCTTCGTATGCGCTTTTATTGTTAATGACAGCACAAGTTACAGGTTTACAAGCGGGAGATTTCATTCATACATTAGGCGATGCTCATATTTATTTAAACCATTTGGAGCAAGTAAAACAACAACTAAATCGCAAACCCAAAACCTTGCCGAAAATGGAAATCAATCCGGAAGTTACGGATATATTCGCCTTTCAATATGAGGATTTCAGCCTGATAAACTATAATCCCTATTCCCATATCGCAGGGACAGTTTCCGTATAACTCCAACTAAACACCTTACAGAGACAACATGAAAAAGGAGTAAATGTTTATTGGATAAACACCGTCGTTTCCACCGAATGTAATGGAGTTGCTTTAGTTGTGGCAGGCGATGTTCCTCCTACATATATCTTTACCTTTCCCGTATGTTCCGTTAATACCCCGTTTTCATCAACTATACTTAATTCTTCAGGCGTAAGAGTGAAAACCGCTTTTTTCGTTTCGCCAGCCTGCAAATGGATACGTTGAAAAGACTTCAATGCAGACAGGGCAGACAATAATTTCGTATCCGGATGTGAAACATATAATTGAACCACTTCATCGCCTGCTATTTCACTGCCATTCTTTACCTCCACCTCCACGGAAATATCTTCACCCACTTTTCCGGTCTTTTGAACATTCAAAGGAGAATAGGTAAAAGTAGAGTAACTCAAACCGTAACCGAATGGATAAAGCGCTTTCCCTTTGAAATAGCGATAAGTGCGACCCTCCATAGCATAAGATTCAAATGGCGGTAAATCCTTATCACTGGCATAAAAAGTTACAGGAAGTTTACCCGAAGGATTATAGTCCCCGAACAACACATCGGCAATAGCACTACCTGCATCTTGACCGCCATACCACGCGTTAAGGATAGCCGGAAGATTTTCCGCCTCCCAAGGAATAGCAATCGCACTACCCGTCATCATCACAAATACTGTGGGAATACCCGCTTTTGTCAATGCTTGTAACAAATGAGTTTGAACGCGCGGCAAAGCAATAGACGTTCTGTCGCCGCCACTAAAGCCTTCCACCTTAACGGGCATTTCTTCCCCTTCCAATGCCGGAGTAATTCCCCCTACCATAACAACCACGTCAACCCCTTTCAAACGACCGGTTAACGCTACTACTTCGTCTTCATTCGGATCAGCCACATAATCCACTGCCTTTTCATAAATAACCTCCGTCGAAGGAGATACCCTGCTCTTTATTCCTTCCAAAGGGGTTACAATTTCCGTAGGAAAACCGTTATAATTGCCTAGCACAACCTTTTCGTTGTCTGCATTGGGACCGATCACTGCAATCTTTTTCAAATTCTTGTCCAATGGAAGGAAATTATTTTTATTCTTAAGCAGTACGATGGATTCTTGTGCTATTCTACGCGACAGGACTTTATGTTCATTGCTTTCTAAAACCGACAAGGGTATTTGAGAAAAGTCCGTCTTGCGGACAGGGTCGAATAATCCGAGACGAAAACGAATCGTCAGCAATCGAGCCAACGAAACATTTATTTCCTCTTCGGATATAAGCCCCCCTTTCACGCCTTCTGTTAAAGCCAGATAGGCGCTTTTCCCACAATCAATGTCCGTTCCGTGAGACACTGCATCAACAGAAGCGTGAACGGCATCCGGATGAGTTTTGTGATGTTCAAAAAAATCATCTATAGCGCCACAATCGGAAGTTACATACCCTGTAAATCCCCATTTCTCTCTCAATATGGATTGCATCAAAATGTCGCTCCCGCAACAAGGCTGAGTAGCATAAGCATTGTAAGCGCACATCACGCCCGCCACATTGGCGTCAACGATCAAATCTCGAAAAGCCGGCAAATACGTATCCCATAAATCGTAGGTACTCACTTCTATATTGAATTGATGACGTAAATTCTCCGGACCGCTATGTACGGCATAATGTTTGGCGCAAGCTGCCGCTTTCAGATATGTTTCATCGTTCCCTTGCAAACCTTGTACAAAAGCCTTTCCCAAAGTTCCTGTTAAATAAGGGTCTTCCCCGTAAGTTTCCTGTCCCCGTCCCCAGCGAGGATCTCGAAAAATATTAATATTGGGAGTCCAATAAGTAAGTCCATGATAACGGGCATAATTTTTTTTCCTTTGAGAGTCGTTATAAATCGCCCTCCCCTCGTCGGCAATAACAGAAGCCACATCATGCAAACCGGTAACATCCCACGTAGCAGCCATACCAATGGCTTGTGGAAAAACGGTAACCTTATAGTCATTGGCGCGTCCCACTCCGTGCAAACATTCATTCCACCAATCATAAGGCGGGATACCCAAACGTTCAATACCGGGAGTACTGTTCAACATCTGGCTTACTTTTTCCTCAAGCGTCAAGCGGGAAATCAAATCCTGCACACGCTCTTCAATCGACAAGCTGGTATCTCTAAACGGATAATCTCCATTTGAACAAGAACTCGCATAACACACGCATAAAAATAACAACAAACATTTTATGGATTTCATACTACCGAATAATTTAAAATATCGTTTTTAATAATGGTACACATTTTTCTTACAGTAAAGAAATCGAACAGGGCTTACGCACCTTTTCTGCAAACTCCATTACATATTGGTTCCAAGCACCCGAGTCTTTTATATCCGCTTTACTCCATGCTCCTCCCCAATAATACGTATAATTTCTTCCTCCTGTATAATCGCTGATACCCAATAAATGTCCTTCCGCGCCCCGTTCCTTTTTTTCGTCAGGAGAAAAAAGAACAGAACGAATTTCATTCACTTGTTCAGGAAAAACAGCGCCTATAAAAATCTTTCCCTTATCATTGCCGACGTCTTCCGTTGGGTCAACATAAGTCATAAAACCATTGTCCATATCGGAAAAAACCTCATTTCCACCTTCATGAAGAACAATACCCGTAGCCACAGAAACCACTCCGTCGAGTCCCGCATAACTTACTACCGTTTTATTCAAATACGAACCTGCATCCAGCGTAATAATCCGCGTTTCCACCACATTTTCATTCTCATTCACTGTCAACGGATTGTAAACCAATTTCATCGTAAAACGCAAAGGACCGTTATCCAAAATCTCATAACTCCTGTAACAGTAGGGATAAACAATACCACTCTCCGTTAGTAATGCCGTTGTTCCACTTCCTAATGTGGGACCTACCTTATAACAATCCATTCCATCACCGTGATCCACATGATAAGATGTTTCACGACGAAGATTATCCGCAGCAGGAGGATCCGTTTCATTCAATTCGCGTATTTTAGCCACCGTTTCCGGATTCAATTCTTTTCCATAACGAACTTCTGTAACCAATTCTTTCGTACTTTTCACCCAGACGTCATAACCGAAAGCCTTTTCACCCGTAGCCTGCAATGCCGGACCATACGTGCGGAAAACAACCAGATCATTCTCCCAGGCAATATCATCCACACGTTCAGGATACTGCCTACCGTAGGTTTTGGCAACCGGTTCTGCCGGAGTACCTTTTTTAATGAAATAAATAGCTTCGCTCTGCGCTGCCACATTCACCGGAAAAATTATTTTTCCATTATAGGTAATTTGATAGGGTGTTTCTACCCCTGCACTATCCGTTACGATAAATCTATTGCCTTTTTTCAAATCCAATTTATTCGAAACATCGCCCAAAGACATTTCTACTATTTCATCCACTCTTGTACACAAAGACGCATTACTTACTTTGACAGTCGTAACTGCCCCTTCGCTGCAAGACCACACAACAAAAACAATCAAACATAAATTAAAAATCTTTTTCATATCTTTTTCAATGTATAAGAGTTTAAGTGAATACTCAGGGTTGTTTTCCAATATACGCCAATATCCCTCCGTCCACGTACAATATATGCCCATTCACAAAATCGGAAGCCTCAGAGGCTAAGAACACAGCGGGTCCCACCAAATCCTCAGGAGTCCCCCAACGTCCGGCAGGAGTTTTCGCAATGATGAATTGATCAAAAGGATGATGCGAACCATCTTCCTGAATTTCCCGCAAAGGTGCGGTTTGTGGAGTTGCTATATAGCCCGGACCCAGTCCGTTGCATTGAATATGATACCCTCCGTACTCAGAAGCAATATTGCGGGTTAACATTTTCAAACCACCCTTTGCCGCTGCATAAGCAGATACCGTTTCTCGTCCCAATTCACTCATCATGGAACAAATATTGATAATCTTACCATGTCCCTTTTTAATCATTGAAGGAATAACAGCTTTCGATACAATAAACGGTCCGTTCAAATCAATATCCACTACTTGGCGAAACTCGGCAGCACTCATCTCGTGCATGGGAACACGCTTAATAATGCCTGCATTGTTTACCAAGATATCAATCACACCTGCTTCTTTCTCTATTTGAGCAACCGTAGCATTTACCTGCTCTTCATTGGTTACATCACAAACGTATCCCCACGCGTGAATATCCGATGCTGCATAAGCAGCCACCCCTTTATCAACCAATGTCCGGTTAATATCGTTAAAAACTATCGTTGCGCCCGCTTTCGCCATACCAACCGCTATGGCAAAACCAATACCGTAAGAAGCGCCCGTTACAAGAGCCACTTTGCCATCTAATGAAAACTTTTCCATACTATTATAATTTTGCGAATGAAATTAAAATGAATGTCTGTTTTTGTTTCCTAAAAACAGAGCAACCACAAGGGTTGCCCCTAACGAAGGTCGGTAATCAAATAAAAATCCTGATCTCCATAATCCAGATTTTCACCTCCCATACCCCATATAAAAGTATAATTACAAGTAGCTGCCGCCGAATGAATAGACCATTCCGGAGAAAGCACCGCCTGATCGCCCTTCATCCAAATAGGACGGGTTTCCTCCTTTTCTCCCATAAAATGACATACTGCCTGATTCTCAGGAACCTCAAAATAAAAATAAGCTTCCATACGGCGCAAATGCGTATGAGCAGGCATTGTATTCCATACGCTTCCCGCAGCCAATTCCGTCATTCCCATTTGCAACTGACAAGTAGGTAACACCTGATTTACCAACATCCTATTGATAATCCGGCGGTTGGAACCCTCGAAAGCCCCCATTTCCATAACGATGGCGTCTGCTTTGGTAACTTTCTTATCCGGATAATTTTTGTGGGCGCTCACCGAATTAAAATAAAACTTTGCCGGATTCCCTGCGTCTTTGCTTTCAAAAAACACATCCCGTTCTCCCGATCCCAAATAAAGAGCCTCTTTATAGTCCAGTGCGAACGTTGCATTACCGGTTTTTATCATTCCGGCGCCCCCTACATTAAATACTCCCATTTCCCGTCGACTAAGAAAAAAAGAAGCTTTCACCGCATCTATAGCCTCAAGCCGGACCGTCTCCCCTATAGGCATTATTCCTCCCACAATCATACGGTCATACATGGAATATACCATATTCACTTCATTGACAGCAAAAAGTTTTTCCATCAGGAAATCCTTACGAATCCTTTGCGTATCATAATTTTTCACATCTTCCGGATGTGCGGCGTAGCGAACTTCATAATGAGTTTTCATAGCAATTATAGTTTAAATACGAATTTCACCTGTATATATTATGCAAAAATAGAGAATAATTTAAATTACCGGTTATAAAATGGGGAAAAATAGCCATGTAATCAGTAAACGTTTCGCAACATCAATTTAATAATAACGGATGCCAACACGATTCATAGCAATTCATTTTAATGTTTTAGAGCAGGATTAAACGTTTACCTCTCGTGTTTGGATGGTATTTAAGAATAGTTTTTATACTTTTGCGATAAAGAACTATTAGCCCAGTTGGTTCAGAGCGCTGCCTTGACAGGGCAGAGGTCGCCGGTTCGAGCCCGGCATAGTTCACATCAACCATGTTAAACAATTAAAAATAAACTACCATGAAAACGTACCGGCAATTTATTAATGGATCATTAACGGATTCTCATTCTTCGGATTGGATTGAAGTGGAAAATCCTTACACAGGGGAGATTATATCCTGCGTTCCGAAAGGCGATGATGTGGATGCCTACGCCGCTTTAGAAGCCGCCAAAAAGTCGCAGGCTGCATGGGCAGCCCAACCCGCCGCACAGCGCGCCGGTTACCTCCGGCAAATGGCCGCCTTGATTCGCACTAACCGCCTCGAACTGGCGAGAACGTTGGCATCGGAACAAGCCAAAATCCTTCCCTTAGCACAGGTGGAGATAGATTTTACGGCAGATTATTTTGAGTATTATGCCGGATGGGCTAGAATTTACGAAGGCGAAATTATCCAGAGCGACCGTTCCAATGAAAACATCTTCTTGTTTCGCAAGCCCATTGGCGTCGTGGTTGGTATCTGCCCCTGGAATTTCCCGTTCTTTGTGATGGCGCGCAAGGTGGCTCCCGCCCTGCTTACGGGATGTACCATCGTTTTAAAACCCAGCAGTCTGACCCCCAATACAACGTTTGAATTTGCCAAATTAGTCGCTACCTTAGGCTTGCCAAGGGGGGTAGTCAATTTCGTTTCAGGAAGCGGAAAAACACTGGGAAATACTTTAGTGAAAAGCCCGTTGACCGATATGGTAACTCTTACGGGCAGTGTAGATGCCGGTATAGAGATTATCAAAGCTACGGCAGATAATGTTACCAAGGTATCACTCGAACTGGGAGGCAAAGCGCCTGCTATCGTCTTTGAAGATGCCGACTTGGATCTTGCCGTCAAAGGTATTGTTGATTCGCGGGTGATTTATAGCGGACAAGTTTGTAACTGCGCCGAAAGGGCGTATGTACACAAAAACGTGTACGACCGGTTTATTGAAAAATTCACCAAAGCCATGCAGGCTGTAACGTATGGCGACCCCTTTGCTAACCCTGCTCCGGATATGAGTTCGCAGATCGACCGCGCCCAACAGGAAAAGATAGATGCCATAGTGGTTCGCGCCAGAGCTGCAGGCGCCGAAGCGCTCACCGGCGGCAAAAAAGCCGATACCCCGACGGGCTATTTCTACGAACCGACCGTTTTGGTCAACTGCCGGCAAGACATGGAAATCGTACAAAAAGAAGTCTTTGGACCGGTCATTCCGGTTTTACCCTTCTCCGAGTACGAAGAAGCCATCGCCCTGGCAAACGATTGCGAATATGGCTTGACCTCATCGGTGTTTACCACCAACATCAACACCACCATGCAGGCAATCAAAGACCTGAAGTTTGGCGAAACTTACGTGAACCGCGAACATTTTGAAGGTATGCAAGGCTTCCACGCCGGATGGCGTAAATCGGGAATCGGTGGCGCCGATGGTAAACACGGTTTGATGGAATATCTGCAAAGTCAGGTGGCTTACATCCGGTTCTAATTTTGGTAGAGAACGACTGTCAGCTCTTTCGCTCCATGTGCGCCATAAACTAAGTGCTGCTCAATATCAGCTGTTTTGGAGGGACCTGAGATAAACACCCCGAAGCCGTTTATCCGAAGTTGCCGGTAAGCCTCCTGCATAGTAGCTACTATCCGGCTGGTATCGAGTTTCAAAATCAGATGTTGGGTGATAAACGGAAGGAGGCGGTGCGGCATATCGGTATCGTCTAACCAGATGGCTCCGTTCTCCGCCACGCCGATCTTTCCCGTGAAGGCAGCATGTTCTACTCTGTCTAATTTTTCTAAAGGGCAGTCTGTAGGGTATTCGTTTCTGACATCCGGCCGGTCGAAATCCATGACGCCTGACCAGGCAGTCGCCATATAACCGGTTATCTCCGCCGCTTTCAGTTCGATCACTTCCGCTCCGGCAGCCTTCAGATTCTGTTGGAATAGCCAAAGTTGTTCTCCCGTGTCCGGCAGTGAGGATTGATTCGTCGGCTGATCCGGCAATGAAGGAAACATAGACCGGTTTTTCCGGATGGCTTGTAAAATATCGGTTTTGCTCATAACTTTTTCCTTTTATGGGTTCGGATATACCATTGTTTGAATGATTGCCGGGGAGGAGCAGGCAATTCCCGTCCCTTACCCCAGACATTGAGGGGCAGGTAGAGCAGTTTACCGGGCAGGTAGCGGACAGCCAGCCGAGCCAGACGCCCTGCCAGATTATACCGTTTATTTCCCGACAAAACAACGCCGGCGGCTTTCATGGACAAGCGTTTCACCAAAGCCGTCCGTTTACGCTGAGTCAGCTCCTGACGCCAACGGTAAAGTTGCTCATGTATATCAATCTTTACAGGACAAACATCCGTACACGAACCACAAAGCGAAGAGGCGAAAGGCAGGTCGCGGTGTCTTCGCATATCCCGCTGGGGAGCCAGAATGGATCCAATGGGACCGGGAATGACGTATCCGTAACTATGCCCTCCGCTCCTCCGGTACACCGGGCAGGTATTCATGCAACCGCCGCAACGGATACATTTTAGGGAATTCATATACTTCGGGTTACCCAAATAGTTAGAACGACCGTTATCGACTATCACGAGATACATGGCACCTCCGGGCTTGGGTTGGCGGTAATGAGAGGTGTAGGTGGTTACAGCCTGTCCTGTGGCATTTCGTGCCAGCAAGCGGGTGAATACGCCTAAATCTTCCTGCCGCGGAATGATTTTTTCAATGCCCATACAGTGAATTTGCACCGGAGCAGCATGCACGCCCATATCAGCGTTACCCTCGTTGGTGCATACTACGATAGCGCCTGTCTCGGCAACGGCGAAATTCACGCCGGTGAGGGCAACGTCGGCGGTCAGGAATTTCTGCCTGAGGTGTCGGCGAGCTGCCTGTGTCAGATAGGTTGGGTCGGAAGCGCCTTTTTCCGTTCCCAATTTTTCGTGGAAGGTCTCGCCTATCTCTTCTTTCTTCAGGTGAATAGCCGGCAGGACGATGTGACTGGGAGCCTCTCCCCTGAACTGTATGATGCGTTCGCCAAGATCGGTATCCACTACTTCTATTCCCTTTTCGTGCAGAAAGGGGTTTAATCCACATTCTTCGGTGAGCATGGATTTGCTTTTGACGATGTGTTTCGCCCCATGTTTTTGGATGATGTTTAGGATAATCCGGTTACATTCGCCGGCATCGCTTGCCCAGTGCACCTGTACGCCGTTCTTTACTGCCTCGGCTTCCAACTGGTCCAGATAAGTGTCTAAATGAGCCAAGGCGTCTTCTTTGATATGGGAAGCTCTTTCTCGTAAAGCCTCCCATCCGGGAACAGAAGCGGCTTGGGCGTCGCGCTTCCGGCGAATGTAACCGGATTATCCTAAACATCATCCAAAAACATGGGGCGAAACACATCGTCAAAAGCAAATCCATGCTCACCGAAGAATGTGGATTAAACCCCTTTCTGCACGAAAAGGGAATAGAAGTAGTGGATACCGATCTTGGCGAACGCATCATACAGTTCAGGGGAGAGGCTCCCAGTCACATCGTCCTGCCGGCTATTCACCTGAAGAAAGAAGAGATAGGCGAGACCTTCCACGAAAAATTGGGAACGGAAAAAGGCGCTTCCGACCCAACCTATCTGACACAGGCAGCTCGCCGACACCTCAGGCAGAAATTCCTGACCGCCGACGTTGCCCTCACCGGCGTGAATTTCGCCGTTGCCGAGACAGGCGCTATCGTAGTATGCACCAACGAGGGTAACGCTGATATGGGCGTGCATGCTGCTCCGGTGCAAATTCACTGTATGGGCATTGAAAAAATCATTCCGCGGCAGGAAGATTTAGGCGTATTCACCCGCTTGCTGGCACGAAATGCCACAGGACAGGCTGTAACCACCTACACCTCTCATTACCGCCAACCCAAGCCCGGAGGTGCCATGTATCTCGTGATAGTCGATAACGGTCGTTCTAACTATTTGGGTAACCCGAAGTATATGAATTCCCTAAAATGTATCCGTTGCGGCGGTTGCATGAATACCTGCCCGGTGTACCGGAGGAGCGGAGGGCATAGTTACGGATACGTCATTCCCGGTCCCATTGGATCCATTCTGGCTCCCCAGCGGGATATGCGAAGACACCGCGACCTGCCTTTCGCCTCTTCGCTTTGTGGTTCGTGTACGGATGTTTGTCCTGTAAAGATTGATATACATGAGCAACTTTACCGTTGGCGTCAGGAGCTGACTCAGCGTAAACGGACGGCTTTGGTGAAACGCTTGTCCATGAAAGCCGCCGGCGTTGTTTTGTCGGGAAATAAACGGTATAATCTGGCAGGGCGTCTGGCTCGGCTGGCTGTCCGCTACCTGCCCGGTAAACTGCTCTACCTGCCCCTCAATGTCTGGGGTAAGGGACGGGAATTGCCTGCTCCTCCCCGGCAATCATTCAAACAATGGTATATCCGAACCCATAAAAGGAAAAAGTTATGAGCAAAACCGATATTTTACAAGCCATCCGGAAAAACCGGTCTATGTTTCCTTCATTGCCGGATCAGCCGACGAATCAATCCTCACTGCCGGACACGGGAGAACAACTTTGGCTATTCCAACAGAATCTGAAGGCTGCCGGAGCGGAAGTGATCGAACTGAAAGCGGCGGAGATAACCGGTTATATGGCGACTGCCTGGTCAGGCGTCATGGATTTCGACCGGCCGGATGTCAGAAACGAATACCCTACAGACTGCCCTTTAGAAAAATTAGACAGAGTAGAACATGCTGCCTTCACGGGAAAGATCGGCGTGGCGGAGAACGGAGCCATCTGGTTAGACGATACCGATATGCCGCACCGCCTCCTTCCGTTTATCACCCAACATCTGATTTTGAAACTCGATACCAGCCGGATAGTAGCTACTATGCAGGAGGCTTACCGGCAACTTCGGATAAACGGCTTCGGGGTGTTTATCTCAGGTCCCTCCAAAACAGCTGATATTGAGCAGCACTTAGTTTATGGCGCACATGGAGCGAAAGAGCTGACAGTCGTTCTCTACCAAAATTAGAACCGGATGTAAGCCACCTGACTTTGCAGATATTCCATCAAACCGTGTTTACCATCGGCGCCACCGATTCCCGATTTACGCCATCCGGCGTGGAAGCCTTGCATACCTTCAAAATGTTCGCGGTTCACGTAAGTTTCGCCAAACTTCAGGTCTTTGATTGCCTGCATGGTGGTGTTGATGTTGGTGGTAAACACCGATGAGGTCAAGCCATATTCGCAATCGTTTGCCAGGGCGATGGCTTCTTCGTACTCGGAGAAGGGTAAAACCGGAATGACCGGTCCAAAGACTTCTTTTTGTACGATTTCCATGTCTTGCCGGCAGTTGACCAAAACGGTCGGTTCGTAGAAATAGCCCGTCGGGGTATCGGCTTTTTTGCCGCCGGTGAGCGCTTCGGCGCCTGCAGCTCTGGCGCGAACCACTATGGCATCTATCTTTTCCTGTTGGGCGCGGTCGATCTGCGAACTCATATCCGGAGCAGGGTTAGCAAAGGGGTCGCCATACGTTACAGCCTGCATGGCTTTGGTGAATTTTTCAATAAACCGGTCGTACACGTTTTTGTGTACATACGCCCTTTCGGCGCAGTTACAAACTTGTCCGCTATAAATCACCCGCGAATCAACAATACCTTTGACGGCAA
>SNRY01000141.1_pt1 | contig 26220 bp, 23 predicted proteins | sample 4693421 | NCBI WGS metagenome assembly SNRY01 (sample SAMN11003215, study PRJNA524138) | termite gut metagenome | isolation source: Bacteroidetes bacterial symbionts from single cell of protist host amplifed... | host: Streblomastix strix ... | reverse complement strand
GTTGTACTGCCTAAAGAATGAAAGTAGCGTGTTGTTACAGATTCCCAATATATGGCATATCTGCACATTAGACAAATTGTGACTCTTTAAATGCAAGGCATCATATTTTTGCATAACGCGCGGATGAAGTTGTGTATATCTACCTGCTGCAAGTAGTGGCACATCTTCCGGTTTAATGTTAATAGGTATCATGGTGTCTTTTGACGTAAAGATAAGTATTACTTCTCATATATCAACCGAGTTTAGTATATATGCGTGAGAAATTTAAACACGAGAGTATGACAACAGAAAAAATGGCATTAGCTTCCATGCATAACACACACGCCATAAAACAGTACCGCTGCAATAATTTTGCCTACAAGGTACTTATGGCAACACAAATGTAAACTATAGCTATTTCCGTTTTGCAATTTATAGGTTCAATAGAAAACTATTGATGGTTCCTATGTGACCTATCAATATCTGGTGGTGATGAAAAAAGTATGCTGATGTAAGATTTTGTCAGTCAGTAAAAGTTAAATGATTATCGGATATGATACCTAAATTCATTTTTGTAGGCGACACCCGCAACTAATATCCGGTCAAACGGTAGTTCTCCCCAATAAATATATAATCTGATTTATAAATCATGTTACGTTACATAACTTTTTTTATTTCTAACACTATATGAGTAAGCGTGTTACTTTTTATGCGGATGGTTTCAACTTCATATAAAATACCCTCAACAGCGAAAACTTACATTTATGGAACAAAGTACGGTAACGTAGATTCTTTCTCAAAAATCTTGTCAATTATAAATAATGTCTATCTTTGAACGCTTAAAAATACGTGTATCCATGACAGGAAAATTATTGTCACCCGATTATCTTTTCGAGGTAAGTTGGGAGGTATGTAATAAAGTAGGTGGTATTTATACGGTATTGTCCACAAGAGCAAACACATTACAAGCAAAATTTCTAGACAAATTATTTTTTATTGGTCCGGATATTTGGCGATACCAAACAAATCCCCTTTTCACAGAATCCGGAAATCTTTTTACAGAATGGAAAAAACACGCTTGTGAAAAAGACAATCTTTCAATCAGAATCGGACGTTGGAATATACCCGGTAATCCCATTGTCATGTTAATAGACTTTCAGCCTTTTTTTGTTCAAAAAAACAAGATATATGCGCAGTTATGGGAAGATTTCCAAGTAGATTCCCTGCATGCTTACGGCGATTACGACGAGGCTTCCATGTTTTCGTATGCTGCTGCAAAAGTAACAGAGAGTTTTTGTCGTTATCATACATTAAGAACAGATAAAGTTATTTATCAGGCGCACGAATGGATGACAGGACTTGGAGCGCTTTATTTACAAAAAGCGATCCCCCGTATAGCGACTATTTTTACCACTCATGCCACTTCTGTCGGACGTTCTATTGCCGGAAACAACATTCCTTTGTACGATTACCTTTTTGCTTACGATGGAGACCAGATGGCACAGGCATTGAACATGGAGTCGAAACATTCCATAGAGAAACAAACAGCTTGGCATGTGGACTGTTTTACCACGGTGAGTGAGATAACGGGCAATGAATGTAAAGAATTGCTTAACAAAACTCCGAATGTTATTCTCCCGAACGGATTTGAAGACGATTTTGTGCCGAAAGATGTTTTATATACTAAAAAACGGAAAGATGCCCGCGCACGCATGTTGAATATCGCTAACAAACTTTTTGGAACCAATTGGAGTGACGATACATTAATTATCGGAACAAGCGGTCGTTATGAATTTAAAAACAAAGGAATTGATGTCTATTTGCAATCGTTGAACCGGTTACAACACGATAAGAATTTAAAGAAAAATGTATTAGCATTTATTACCGTTCCTGCATGGGTGAAAGAAGCGCGTAAAGACCTTCAAACTCGCTTACATAGTAAAGAGTTGTTTATCGAACCGCTTGAATTTCCGTTTATTACCCATTGGTTGCATAACGAAGCGGAAGACCGGACACTCGGCATGTTAAGGTATTTGGGTATGAACAACCGTAAGGAGGATAGAGTGAAAATTATCTTTGTTCCCTGTTATTTGGACGGTGAAGACGGTATTTTCAATATGAAATATTATGACATGCTGCCGGGGTTGGACTTAAGCATATATCCTTCGTACTATGAACCCTGGGGCTATACGCCATTAGAAAGTATCGCATTTCGAGTTCCTACGATAACAACCAACCTGGCTGGTTTTGGACATTGGGTGCAAAGTTTGGAGAGTATGCGCGAAATGGATGCGGGGGTAGCTGTGCTTCATCGTTCGGATAACAATTACTTTGAAATAGCCGACGCCATTAAGGATACCATATCCGCATTTTCCGCCAAAACAGAAGAAGAAGCGGAGAATATACGCCGGAGTGTTTCCTGTATCGCGGAACAGGCTTTATGGAAACATTTTATCACCTGTTATTACGAGGCTTATGACCTTGCCCTGCGTAACGCTCATAAACGGGTAGCGAACAAATAGAGAAATAATGTGTTGTTATAATAAATCAAGATTATAAATCATTATGAAAATTAAAGTTAGTCACGTAAACACTCCGAATTGGAAAGAAATTACAGTACAATCCCATTTCCCTCCGGAATTGCAAAGGTTGTCCGAGATATCCGGGAATATTTGGTGGTCATGGAATTACGAAGCTACCGAACTGTTTAAATCTCTTGACCCGGAGATTTGGAAAAAAGTAAACCATAATCCGGTGTTACTTCTCAAACAAATTAGCTACGAACAGTTAACGAAATTGGCTAAGAATGCCGATATTCTGCATAAAGTGAACGAAGTATGCGCCAAATTCGACAATTATATGAGCGTAAAACCCGACGTAGCACGCCCTTCTGTGGCTTATTTCAGTATGGAATATGGATTAAACAGCATACTCAAAATTTATTCCGGCGGATTAGGTGTATTGGCTGGAGATTATTTGAAAGAAGCTTCCGACAGTAATGTAGATCTCTGTGCAGTAGGCTTGCTTTACCACTACGGATATTTTTCCCAAACGCTCTCTATGGAAGGGCAGCAAGTGGCGAACTATGAAGCCCAGAATTTCACTCATCTTCCTTTGGAGAGGGTGATAGATTCCGAAGGGCATCCGTTGATTGTAGATGTTCCCTATTTAGACTATTATGTTCATACCAATATTTGGAAAGCGCAAGTAGGGCGAATTTCGTTGTATTTGTTGGATACGGATAATGAAACGAATAATGAGTTCGACCGTTCCATCACCCACCAACTTTACGGCGGTGATTGGGAGAACCGTTTAAAGCAGGAAATACTGCTGGGTATCGGGGGCATACTGACCTTGAAAGCATTGGGTATCCGGAAAGACGTTTATCATTGTAACGAGGGTCATGCGGCATTGATTAACGTACAACGTATTTGCGATTACGTGGCGCAAGGACTCGCTTTTAGGCAAGCTATCGAGCTGGTTCGCGCTTCTTCCCTTTATACCGTCCATACTCCCGTACCTGCCGGACATGACTATTTTGCAGAATCTCTTTTCCAAAAATACATGAAAACTTGTCCTGAAAAAATGGACATCACATGGGACGATTTAATGGACCTCGGGCGCAACAATCCCGGCGACAAGGACGAACGTTTCTGCATGTCTGTTTTTGCTTGCAATACCTCTCAGGAAGTAAACGGCGTGAGTTGGTTACACGGTAAAGTGTCGCAAGAAATGTTTTCTTCCATCTGGAAAGGATATTTCCCCGAAGAAAGCCATGTAAGCTATGTTACCAATGGGGTGCATTTTCCCACATGGAGCGCCACGGAATGGAAGCAGCTTTATGCTAAATATTTTGATGCGAACTTCTTGAACGACCAGTCCAATGAAGCTATATGGAAAGAGATATATAAGACGCCCGATGCAGAGATATGGGATATACGTCAAGCGATGAAGCATAAGTTGGTGGACTTCATTCGCGACCAATTTAAAGAAACATGGCTTAAAAATCAAGGAGACCCCTCGCGCATTGTTTCTTTGATGGAAAACATCAACCCCCATGCCTTGTTAATCGGATTTGGTCGTCGTTTTGCCACCTATAAGCGTGCATACTTATTGTTTACCGACCTCGACCGTTTGGCAAAGATTGTAAACAATCCCAAATATCCGGTACAATTCCTATATACCGGTAAAGCTCATCCGCACGATGGAGCCGGACAGGATTTGATTAAAAGAATCATTGAAATTTCCCGCCGTCCGGAGTTTCTCGGTAAAATTATTTTCCTCGAAAACTACGATATGCAGTTGGCGCGTCGCTTAGTTACCGGTGTGGACATTTGGTTGAATACTCCCACGCGTCCCCTTGAAGCTTCGGGTACATCAGGGGAAAAAGCATTGATGAATGGGGTGCTCAATTTCTCCGTTCTCGATGGTTGGTGGTTGGAAGGATACCGTGACGGAGCCGGGTGGTATCTCACCGATAAACGGACATACCAAAATCAAGATCATCAAGACCAATTGGATGCAGCTACCATATATAGTATGCTGGAAAGGGAAATATTGCCGCTTTATTATACTCGTAATGAAAAAGGATATTCCGAAGGATGGGTAGCTTACATAAAGAAATCTATTGCCGAAATTGCCCCCCGCTATACCATGAAACGTCAACTCGATGATTATTATCAAAAATTTTATTTCAAATTGGCAAAGCGTTTCAGGTTGTTGTCAGCCGGCGATAATGCCAAAGCAAAAGAGCTTGCGGCATGGAAGGAACAAGTTGTGGCAAAGTGGGACGAGATAGTCGTTGTTTCGTGTGAAAAGTCCGAAGAATTTCTCAATGCTTTTTCTATTGAAAGCGGAAAAGGATACCGTATTACGTATGTGATTGATGAGAAAGGATTGGACAATGCTATCGGTCTCGAATTGGTAACCACTTACATGGATGCGGAAGGCAAACAACATGTTTACACAGTGATGCCTTTTGAAATTGTAAAGCGGGAAGGGGATTTGTACACTTTCCGGTTGGATTATACATCAAACAATGCCGGCAGTTTTAAAATAGCCTGTCGTATGTTCCCACAACATCCGGATTTACCCCATCGCCAAGATTTTTGTTACGTACGTTGGTTTGATTGACGGGGTTACCGGCTATAACAAAATTTCATCCCCGTAGGGGCGACCCTCGCGGTCGCCCTGTGGGCGATATTTAGGGGGTATGTTAAAAGTCGGAATAATTCATTGATAATCAATAAAAAAAATTTCTGTTTCAGTGTATATCAAACAATAATTACTTCCGTCTGAATATCCATTCGAATGCCGTATTTTTTAAAAAACCGAATAGTTGATTCGAGTTGTCCTATAGCATTAGTCATCCAATTTTTAGCCTCATTTTTAACTCTACAAAATAGATATGATTCTTTCCTTCTGAAGTTAACATTCCGTCACAACGACCTCTTCCGACTTCCTCGTTATCTTTTATGACACATTTATCAATGGCTGTAAAAACCAAATTTACATGATAGTCGTTTTTTACGGTTGCAATCCATTTTGCAGGATTATCTATATTTGTATATGCTTTTGTCCCGTTTTGGTCATCGCATAACCCAAATAAAGGATTGTTGATGGGTAATTCCTGACATTTGTTACAAAAAAAGTTTATGCACATAATTCTTCCTCTATTTCCAGTAAAGCATCAAATAATTGATTCCCTTCTCTCAATTTGTTGTTCAGGTAATTTTTATCGGAAAGAACTCCTTCAAAAGTATTGAGTTCCTTCATACTTCCATCTGTTTCATCCAGTTGATAAACAATAACATCATTTGATGCAATCAAGGCGTTTTCCGAAACAATTTTCGTTAACTTAGACAGTAAGTTTTCTGTATTAACCGATTTTTCAATAATCTTGTTTTTTAAATACTTTCCTTGAATGGCAATATTCAAAAAATTAATCAGATACGGACTATGCGTGGTTATTATAAGTTTATTGGCATCCGTACTATTGTTAAATTCCAATAAACTTTGTAACATTTGCCATTGCGATGTTGGAAATAAATTTTGTTCCGGTTCTTCCACAATATTTATAAATGCTGTTTTATTGAATTTTGAAGATAATACAGAAAGGGCGGATCTTCTTTGTTCGTCTGATAAAGTTGAGTTCATCCAAATATCGGCAATTCCTTTTCTAAATCTTTCCGTTTCTTCGGCGCTCATAGATGAGTCATTAGATGATTGTTTTATTGAATTCGACAAAAAACGCGAAACCAAAAATAAGGGAACCAATGATTGGAAACCGCTGGAAGCATCCATTAATTTCAGTTTGTAATTTTCTCCTTTTAAATTCAACGTATCATTCAATTTATCATATTCTACGTCAATGTTATTTATGGGTAGTCTAACCATCCCTTTCATATTGTCTTTCGCATTGTCAAATTCAGTAAGGAATTCTTTTAATGAATCGGATGAAAGCCTCAATTCTTTTGGCTTCTTCACGTATGCTATAAAATTGCGCTCTGCGGGGACATACATAATTTGTGGGAGCAAATAAGGGACGGTAGCAGAGTCTGATAAGGTCAATATCTTCCTTATTTCTACCCCTTTTTCAGTATATTGGATTTCATAAGCCTTTCCCATATATCTTATCTTCGTATCGGGAGAAAGATAGCTTTCAATGCGGTGATAGGTGAGGTATTGATTCTTTAATCTATTTTTTTTTTCAAACCATTCCTGCTTATAATCTCCCCGTATTAATGCTTTCTCAATCCACATAAAAGTAGATATTAGCTTTGCTACTGTGCTTTTACCGCTACCTTGATTGCCTATGAATACAGTAAGTTTTTTTATATCTATCCGACCTTCTTTAATAGGACCAAAATTCTTTATCCATATTTTATTCATAATCAATTCTTAGTTGTTTGTATTCCTGATATTTTATTCGTTTTGATAGAGAAACAAAGATAACGATTGTTTATTAACAAGCAAATTAAATGTGACATGTATAGGTACGTCTGTACATTTGGCGTAAATTGAAGAAGGAATTTTGAAAACCTACTTACTAATAATTGTCAAAAGGTCTATAATAAAATGAAAACTGAATATATCTTTGGAGTTTTCTATTTACATTTGCCGAACCATTAAACAATCATCTTGTTTACTAATGTTATGTAAAGCGGAGTTGAAAGAAAAGGTTGTAGTGACGGCACTAACTGTTTTCAGGGAAAATGGAATCAAAAGCATCACTATGGATGATATTGCAGCTATGCTGAAAATATCCAAACGAACGCTTTATGAAATTTTTGAAGATAAAGAAGCTTTACTCAAAGAGTGCATTATCTACCATCAGTACATGGCTCAAGAAGTATGGAAGGAGATTGTATCCGATTCGACGAATGTGTTGGAAATCTTATTGAAATGTTATCGGAAAAGTGTTGAAGTATTACATAAAACCGACAGGCGTTTTTTTGAAGATATTAAAAAATATCCCGAAGCATATAAGTTGATAATGAGTTACCGTAAGCAAGATGGCGACAGGATTGCCGATTTCTTGCGAAAAGGAGTGGCGCAAGGGCTTTTTCGGGAAGAAATAAATTATGAAATCATTCAATTTTTGCTGCGTGAGCAGTTTAATGCGCTTAAAAATATGGACATCTGCCGTCAATACGCCCCTTTGGAAGTGTTTGAAACCATCATGCTGACTTGCCTTCAGGGCATCTCCACGCAAAAAGGCGCCGATGAGTTGGAAAAATTTGTTTATGCGTATCGAAAAAAAAATTAAACGAATCCGGACACAGTGTCGTTTTATCGGGAAAATACTGCCTTTCATGGGGATATGGAGGTTGCCGGACGTTTTTCTCTTGTAGCAGAATAGAGGCAAATGTTATTTTGGAGATAAAAAGAGGTTTTTTAATATATTAAGGTAAATATGAATAGAATGAAAAGTTTAATAAGTAAAAATGTGTTTTTGTCTTTAGCCGGTTGTTTGCTTTCCGGCTATGTGCAAGCGCAGGAGGTAGCGAGCGAACCTACGCTCGCACTTACATTGGACAAGGCTTTGGAAATAGCTCTAAATGATAATCCGACTATAAAGATAGCCGGTCAGGAAATCGAACTAAAAAAGGAAGCCAATAAAGAGGCCTATTCCGGATTGTTTCCGGAAGCCTCTTTAAGTGGCGCCTATTCTCGCACCTTGAAGAAGCAAACCATGGTGATGGATTTTGGCGGTGAACCTATGATCATCAAAATGGGTAGCGACAATAGTTACAACGGAGGGCTCTCCATCAGTCTTCCCCTTTTTGCACCGGCTTTGTACAAAGCTATCAGCTTAACAAAAACGGATGTGGATTTAGCCCTTGAGAAAGCGCGCGCTTCCCGGTTAGATCTGATTAATCAGGTAACAAAGGCATACTACCAATTATTGCTGGCGCAAGACGGATATGAGGTTTTGCAGAAAAGCTACCGGCAGGCGGAAGCCAATTTGGAAATGGTGAAAGCCGGATATGAACAAGGCAAGGTAAGCGAGTACGATAAAATTCGTGCCGATGTGCAAGTACGCAGTTTGAAACCAACACTTCTTTCTACAGGCAACGGGGTGGCTTTAGCCACCTTGCAGTTGAAAGTGTTGATAGGAGTAGATGCCGGTACGCCGGTAGCCGTGGAGGACAATTTGAATGATTACGAGATCGTCATGTTTCGACAGGAGTTGAACGGTGACAAGTTGGATTTGGCAAACAATAGCGATTTGAAACAATTGGATTTGAATGCGACGTTGCTGGAAAAAAACCTCAAAATCCAACAAACGAACTTTATGCCCACATTGGGAATGGCGTTTAATTATGCGTATTTATCGTTGAATAATGATTTCAAATTTAGCGATTACAATTGGAATCCGTATTCCACATTAGGCTTTAGCCTGACTGTTCCTCTGTTTAAAGCCGGTAACTTCATCAAACTACGGCAAACAAAAATTCAAATGAAGCAGTTGACTCAAACGCGTATCAACGTGGAACGACAGTTGAACACCTTGACAACGAGTTATAAAAGTAGTATGAATACAGGATGTGAACAAGTGTTGAGTAATAAAGAAGGTATATTTCAAGCCGAAAAAGGCAGAGAAATTGCCCGTAAGCGTTATGAGGTAGGGAAAGGAACTATTTTGGAATTGAATGATTCGGAAATAGCGCTCATACAGGCGCAGCTTGCATACAATCAATCCATTTTTGATTATTTGACGGCTAAAGCCGATTTAGATAAGGTATTGGGAAAGGAAAATATTTCGGAATAATAAAAAAACAAGAAAAAGTATGAAAAAGAGTTTTCTATGGATAGCCCTGACAGCCATTGCATTTTTAGGTTCATGCAGTGGCGGTAGCGAAAATAACAAGTCGGCTGCCGGCGACACTGCCGATGAAAAGCCGAAAGTTAAATTGGCAAATGTATCGGTGCGTCCGGTAGCGCAAATACAGGAATATACCGCAACGGTGGAGGCTGAAGTTAAAAACCATATTGCGCCTTCGATACCTGTGCGCATCAGCAAGATTTTGGTGGAAGTGGGCGACCGCGTTTCCAAAGGTCAGAAATTGGTGGAAATGGACGACACTAATTTTCGTCAGTCGAAACTGCAATTTGAGAATCAGCAAAAAGAGTTTAATCGCGTGGACGAATTGTACAAAGTAGGTGGCGTGTCCAAGTCCGATTGGGACGCTATGAGAACGGCATTGGACGTAGCAGAAACAGCGTACAGGAATTTGTCGGAAAACACGTCGTTACAAAGTCCCATTAGCGGAATAATCACTGCACGTAACTTCGATGGCGGGGATATGTTTAGCGGTGGTGTGCCTGTATTGACTGTGGAACAAATGATTCCGGTAAAGTTGGTGATCAGTGTTCCCGAATCGTATTTTACCAAGGTCTATAAAGGAACGACCGCCTCTATTGCGCTGGATGTATATGGAGAAGAAGTATTTACCGGTAAGGTGAGTTTGGTTTATCCTACGGTGAATCCGGCTACCCGTACCTTCCAAGTGGAGATTACGCTTGATAACAAGGATTTGAGAGTGCGCCCGGGAATGTTTGCACGCGTAACGTTGGATTACGGTACGCTCAACCGGGTGGTAGTACCCGACTGGGCGATTGTAAAGCAAGCGGGTTCGGGCGACCGTTATGTATTTGTTTATAAAAACGGAAAAGTGTCCTATAATAAAGTGGAGTTGGGGCGTCGCATGGGCGTAGAATACGAATTGATTTCCGGCGTACCGGACAATGCACAGGTGGTGATAGCCGGTCAGGCACGTTTGCTTAACGGCATGGAAGTAGAGGTAGAACAATAATTAATCTTTAGGATTTCTAAATTGACAGTAACATGAGTTTATACGAAGGAGCGGTTAAAAAACCGATTATGACCAGCCTCTGTTTTGCAGCAGTGGTAATATTTGGTCTGTTTTCTTTGTCCAAATTGCCGGTAGATTTGCTGCCGGATATTGAGACAAACACTATTATGGTAATGACGGCTTATCCGGGGGCGAGCGCCTCCGATATAGAAAATAACGTAACCCGTCCGTTGGAGAATGTGCTGAACTCGGTGAGTAATCTCAAACACCTCTCTTCGCGTTCTTCCGAAAATGTGTCTTTGATTATATTGGAATTTGAATTTGGTTATGATATTGATGTGTTGACCAATGACGTGCGGGATAAACTGGATATGATCAGTTCGGCAATGCCGGACGAAACGGAAACGCCGGTTATATTCAAGTTTAGCACCGATATGATTCCTATTATATTGCTTTCGGTACAAGCGCAGGAAAGCCAAGCAGCCCTTTACAAAATATTGGACGACAATGTGGCGAATCCGTTGGCGCGTATTCCCGGCGTAGGAACGGTATCTATTTCCGGCGCTCCCAAACGTGAAATTCAAGTCTATTGCGACCCGAACAAATTGGAGGCGTACAATCTGACCATTGAAAGTATCAGTAGTATTCTCGGAGCGGAAAACATGAATATTCCGGGCGGGAACTTCGATATTGGCACTGAAACTTACGCATTGCGTGTGCAAGGAGAGTTTAAAGATCCCAAACAGATGGAAAACGCGGTGGTGGGGACTCGTAACAATGCCAATATCTATTTACGCGATGTAGCCAAAGTAATAGATACGGTCGAAGAACGCGCACAGGAAGCCTATACCAACGGTCAGCGGGGAGCCATGATTATTGTGCAGAAGCAATCGGGCGCCAACTCGGTAAATATTGCCAAGCAGGTAATGAGTTCCCTGCCGAAACTTCAAAAAAGTTTGCCCTCGGATGTGAAGCTGGGAGTAATTATGGACACCTCGGACAATATTTTGAATACCATAGACAGTTTGACTGAGACGGTGCTGTTTGCGTTGCTGTTCGTTATCATAGTGGTGTTTGTGTTCTTGGGGCGTTGGAGGGCGACGGTCATTATTTCCATCACCATCCCGCTTTCTCTGATAGCTTCCTTTATTTATCTGGCTGTTACGGGTAATTCGTTGAACATCATTTCTTTGTCTTCACTTTCCATTTCCATTGGCATGGTGGTGGACGACGCTATTGTGGTATTGGAAAATATAACGACGCACATTGAACGCGGCTCCGACCCCAAGCAAGCCGCTGTGCATGGCACCAATGAAGTGGCTATCTCCGTTATCGCTTCCACGCTAACCATGTTTGCGGTATTTTTCCCCCTGACTATGATATCGGGTATGACAGGGGTGCTGTTTAAACAGTTGGGTTGGATGATGTGTATCATTATGCTGATTTCACTGATTGCCTCTTTGACATTAACGCCGATGCTCGCTTCCCAAGTGCTTCGTTTACAAAAGAAACAATCCAAAGCATTCGTTGCATTCTATACGCCTATTCAAAAAGGATTGGATGGGTTGGACAGAGGCTATGCACGCTTGTTGAATTGGGCGGTTCGCCATCGTATCGTGATAGTGGCAGGATGCGCCGCTTTCTTTGTACTGAGTTTGTTTTGTGCAAAAAGCGTAGGCACGGAGTTTTTCCCCTCTTCAGACAATGGGAGTATCACGGCAAGTTTGGAATTACCCATAGGTACGCGCAAAGAAGTGTCGCAAGCCATAGCGGCAAGATTGACGGAGGAATGGATGCGGAAATATCCGGAAATACAGGTTTGCAACTACCGGGTAGGGCAAGCCGATTCCGATAATATATTTGCTTCCATGCAAAACAACGGTTCGCATATTATTTCGTTCAATATCCGTCTGTCCAACCCCGGTGAGCGTAAACGCAGCATGACGGTTATTGGCAACGGCATGCGCGAAGACCTGAAGTCTTATCCGGAGTTGAGCAAGATGCAGGTAGTTATTGGCGGCGGTATGGGCGGCGGTATGGGTGGACAATCCACTGCCGATTTTGAGGTGTACGGTTACGATATGGCTGTTACCGACCAGGTAGTTGCCGGTTTGAAACAAAAACTGTTTGAGATAAAAGGCGTTTCGGAAGTAAATGTCAGCCGGGGAGATTATCAGCCGGAATACCAAGTGGATTTTGACCGCGAGAAGTTGGCTATGCATGGTTTGAATCTTGCCACAGCGGGGACTTTTTTGCGCAATCGCATCAATGGGTCCATCGCTTCCCGCTATCGCGAAGATGGAGAAGAGTATGATATTAAGGTGCGCTATTCTCCGGAATACCGGACAGACCTTGGAGATATAGAAAATATTCTCATTTATAACAGCCGGGGAGAAGCTGTTCGGGTAAGGGAACTCGGAACGGTAGTGGAACGTTTTGCCCCTCCTACCATTGAACGTAAGGATCGGGAACGGGTGGTTACGGTTTCGGCAGTTATTTCGGATGCCGCTCTGGGAGATGTGGCGAATGCCGGTCAAGCCATCATTGATGCTATGGAGTTACCTTCGGGGGTGTCTATCCAAATATCCGGCAGTTACGAAGACCAGCAAGAGTCGTTTGCCGATTTATCCGTATTGGCTTTGTTGATTATCGTCCTCGTGTTTATTGTGATGGCTGCCCAGTTTGAATCGTTGACTTATCCGTTTATCATTATGTTTTCCATTCCTTTTGCGGTGAGCGGTGTGTTGATGGCGCTGTTCATTACTCATAGCACGCTAAGTGTGATGAGTTTGCTGGGAGCTATCATGCTGATTGGCATTGTGGTGAAAAATGGCATTGTGCTTGTGGACTATATCAGTCTTTGCCGTGAACGGGGACAGGCGATAATAAATGCCGTAGTTACTGCCGGCAAGAGTCGTCTCCGTCCGGTGCTAATGACTACCATGACTACTATTCTCGGTATGGTCCCGATGGCTATCGGCAGCGGACAGGGTGCGGAGATGTGGAATGCCATGGGGATTGCCGTAATTGGCGGGTTGGCGGTTTCTACCATACTGACCCTGATACTGGTTCCGGCACTTTATTGTATGTTTGCCGGTACAGGCATTAAACGTCAACGCAAAAATCTGAGAAATAAACGTGAATTAGACGTTTATTATGAAGCCAACAAGGATAACATGATAAAAAAACATAGGAAATGAAATCTATATTAATCGCATTCGACCAGGCCTATCACGAGCGTATCATTGCGTTGCTCGACCGTATGAATTGTCGTGGTTTTACTTATTTGGAACAAGTGCAAGGACGGGGTTCTAAAACGGGCGATCCGCATTTTGGCAGTCATGCTTGGCCTGCTATGTGTTCGGCTATTATTACTGTGGTAGATGACAGTAAGGTTGACCCGCTGCTTCAACTGATCCAAGAGATGGACCGAAAGACAGAGAAATTGGGACTTCGCGCATTTGTGTGGAATATTGAAAAGAGCATTTAGTCTTTACCGGGGCGACCGCAAGGGTCGCCCTTACGGTTGTTTCATTTACGAAAATTGCCTCACCATTGGGTAACGGCATTTTGAGAGTGTCCAAAAAGCGCGCCTTTATTTTTCCTGTTTTAGTTTAGGTCATGCGAATTTACTTCATTATATTTGTTGTGTTGATGTTACTATATGAATCACCCTTAAAAATAAATACAAACATGGATAACAATCAGGAATTACTTGAACGCGTGAAGGAAAAAGCCGGCAAATGGCTTACTGCGGCTTATGACACCGACACGCAAGCGGAAGTAAAACGTATGTTGGAAAACGAAGATGCAACCGAATTGATAGAATGTTTTTATAAAGACCTTGAATTTGGCACCGGCGGGCTTCGCGGCATTATGGGAGCAGGCAGTAACCGCATGAATATCTATACGGTAGGAGCTGCCACTCAAGGGCTTTCCAATTATCTAAACCGGAACTTTAAAGATTTAAAACAGATTTCTGTGGTAGTGGGACACGACTGCCGGAATAATAGCCGTAAGTTTGCCGAAATATCCGCCGATATATTTTCTGCCAACGGCATCAAGGTATATTTGTTTGATTCGCTTCGCCCTACGCCCGAAATATCTTATGCTATCCGCCGGTTAGGTTGCCAGAGCGGCATTATCTTGACGGCTTCCCATAATCCGAAAGCATACAACGGATACAAGGCTTATTGGGACGACGGAGGGCAGGTGTTGGCGCCACATGATACGGGCATCATAGACGAAGTAGCCAACATATCTTCGGCTGCCGGAATTAAGTTTAAAGGCAATCCTGCATGGATTGAAACAATCGGCGAAGAGATGGACAAACTTTACTTGGACGCTATAAAAACGGTTTCCATTGACCCCGAAGTGATCAAACGCCATCATGACATGAAGATTGTCTATACCCCTATTCATGGTACGGGAGTCCGGCTGATTCCCCGGGCATTAAAGATGTGGGGTTTCACAAACATTCTGGATGTACCCGAACAGAACGTTGTCAGCGGTGATTTTCCGACAGTGGCGTCTCCCAACCCCGAAGAACCTGCCGCCTTGTTTTTGGCTATTGAAAAGGCAAAGGCGACAAACGCCGATTTGGTAATGGCGAGCGACCCCGACGCCGACCGGGTAGGTATTTCCTGCAAAAACGATAAAGGAGAATGGACGCTTATCAACGGTAATCAAACAAGTTTGATGTTTCTGTATTACATTCTTACGCAATATAAAACGCTGGGCAAGCTGACAGGGAACGAATTTTGCGTGAAAACCATTGTTACTACCGAGTTGATTCAACGTATCGCCACCAAAAATCATATCGAAATGCTCGACTGTTATACGGGTTTCAAATGGATTGCCCGTGAAATACGTCTTCGCGAAGGAAAGCAAAAATACATTGGCGGAGGGGAAGAAAGTTACGGCTTTTTGGCGGAAGACTTTGTACGCGATAAAGACGCTGTATCCGCTTGTTGCCTCATGGCTGAAATTGCGGCTTGGGCAAAGGACAACGGCAAAACATTGTTTGAGCTGTTACAGGATATTTACGTGGAATACGGATTTTCCAAAGAAAAGAGCATCAGCGTAGAGAAAAAAGGAAAGAGCGGCGCGGAAGAAATCAAGCAAATGATGGGCGCTTTCCGCAGTAATCCTCCCAAAGAGATAGCCGGTTCCAAAGTAATCACTCGGAAAGATTATCAAACGCTGAAACAAACTAATGCCGATGGTACAATAACCGCTCTGGACATGCCCGAAACATCTAACGTGATTCAGTATTTTACGGAGGACGGCACAAAAATATCTATCCGCCCGTCAGGAACGGAACCGAAAATTAAGTTTTACATTGAAGTGAAAGGCGAAATGGGTTGCCGGAATTGTTATGACAACGCCAATGCGGACGCCGACGAAAAGGTGAAAGCGGTGGCAAAGGCGTTGGGAATTTGATGGATAGATGCGCAACATGCCATCACGAATAGTTGCCGACCGGTTATTTTATATTCCCATGATGGAAGAGGAATTGGAACTCCCCAAGGAGGAAGCGGGGCATTGCATTCGTGTATTGCGTTTGTTGCCAGGCAGTGAAATAGCGTTGACCGACGGCAAGGGTTTTTTCTATGTAGCGGAAATAGTCAGCGTAGCCGGAAAACGATGTATCGTAACCATTAAGGAAACCATCTTCCAAGAGCCATTATGGGAGGGATATTTGCACATTGCTTTGGCGCCGGCAAAAAATACGGAGCGTAACGAATGGTTTGTTGAGAAAGCTGTAGAAATAGGAATAGATGAACTTACCTTCTTGAATTGCCGTTTTTCCGAACGGCGGGCAATAAAGACCGAACGTATCACCAAAATAATGGTATCGGCGATTAAACAGTCATTAAAAGCCCGTCTGCCCAAGCTGAATGAAATGACAGATTTTAATCTGTTTGTTTCCCAAGAGTGTAAGGGACAAAAATTCATCGCTCATTGCCGGGAAGGAGAAAAATTAGAATTAAAAGACGTAATACACAAAGGAGAAAATGCCCTTGTATTGATAGGTCCGGAGGGGGATTTTAGTGAAAATGAAGTTAAAAGGGCGGAAGAGAACGGATTTATTTCCGTTGGTTTGGGAAAATCACGTTTACGCACAGAGACGGCAGGTTTGGCAGCTTGCCATATTTTCAATTTGATAAACCAATAAAAGGAAGTGTTTATGATACAAAGAATGATTCACCGGCGTATGTTATTTGCCGTCTTTGCTGCTACCATGATGGTATCTTGCAAGGATAAATGTTCATCCATTCCTTATACGAATGTAATACCTGCCGACGCGTCGATAGTGGTATCGCTTGATTTAAAAGCAACATGGGATAAAGCGGGATTAAACGGGAAAGAAAACGAAGAAGTGAAAAATAAGTTGGCTGGCGTCTTGAAAGAGGGAATCAGTAGGGAATCTTTTGACTTACTCGAAAAAATCGTTGAAAACCCCGCTGAATCGGGAATTGATATAGAGGCTCCTTGTTATGCTTTTACCCAAAAAACAGATGATGTTTGGGGGATGGCGGTTAAAGTAGGAAATGAGAATAAACTGAAAGTTTTGTTGGGTGTGATGGTTTCGGAAGGTATAGTTACTCCCGTAGAAAAGCGTAATGGTTATAGCTATGTGAGATTTGAAAACAGTTGTACGGTATGCGCTTTCAATGAAAATGTCGTATTAGTGACCCATAGCAGCAATAACCATTATACCGGTACAGGCAGTTTGATGCTGCAAAAAGAAGAGAATAGCATTTCTGTTTCTCCTGTTTTTCGGAATATGTTAACCCAAAAAGGCGAAATAAAGTTGATGATTACGCTGCAAGAATTATTCCCGGACGCATTTTTCACAAGCGACGAATGGAAAGAGGTAGCAGTTCTGTCTAATCTGTCTTTCGAGAATGGAAAAATCAGTTTACAGGTAGAAAGCTATATAAAAAGTGAGAAACTCCAAACATGGCTTGAAACCTGTAAGTCGCAAGAATTAAGTTTCATAGAAAAATTTCCGGTTTCAACCTTAGTTTACCTGAGTCTTCATCTTGACGGAGAAAAATTAGTTGATTTCATCCGGGAACAGGAAGAAATGTATGACTCTTTCTTATCGTTCGCAGATGTGGAAATTTTGAAAACGTACGAAGAATTTATCCGTTTCATTGACGGCGATTTGTCTGTGGGATTATTGGATGTGTCTATCCATTCTTCATTTGCGGCTTATGCGAAAGTAAAAGACAGTCGTTTGGCATTACAGGCATTTTATAACGTGATGGATTCATCGGGAGGGGAAGAAATCATCACTTCCACGGGGAATGATACATACGTTTACAAACTCAATGGTCAAAGCATCTATTTTGGCGTGAAAAATAAACAACTGTACGTAACTAATGACAAGAAAACGGCTGAAAATATCACCCAAAAGATGAACGGAAAATCATTGAAAGATGCGGAATTTGCAGGGAACATGAAAGAAACCTCTTCTTATATGGTTGTTAATGTGGAGAATCTATTTAATTTGCCTATAGTAAAGTTCCTTGCTTCAGGAAGAGGCGGCGGCGTGTACAGCGCATCCATGGATGTGGCATCGGGTATATCTTATCTCGAAATTACCGGTAAGGGTAGTAAGGGCGAAATAAATCTTTGCTTTAAAGATAAGGAAACCAATGCCTTAAAACAAATTGCGAACATTCTGAAGCCGCATTCCGGCTTATAAACAAAATCCATAATGAATACTATCTGTCTGCAACAAACACTCCCCACCGTGTTTGCCGATCGTGATTCCATAACGTCCGACATTTGGCACAAAGAAATTGCTTTATCCAAAGGGAAAAAGTACTTGGTCGAAGCAGCTTCCGGCACGGGAAAATCGTCCCTGTGCAGCTATATATACGGTTATCGCAACGATTATCAGGGGATTATTACTTTTGATGAAACCAATATCAAAGCCTATCCGGCGCCACAATGGGTAGAAATACGCAAACGTTCTCTCAGTATGCTTTTTCAAGATTTAAGGCTTTTTCCCGAACTAACCGCTTGGGAAAATGTTTGGATAAAGAATAACTTAACGGGATATAAAAAGAGGAAAGAAATACGTTCTCTTTTCGATGCGTTGGACGTGGGAGATAAGCTGAATGTACAGGTGCAGAAGCTTTCTTATGGTCAGCAACAACGGGTTGCCTTTATCCGTGCTTTGTGCCAACCTTATGATTTTATTTTTCTCGACGAACCTTTGAGCCACCTCGATGATGGGAATAGCGCCCTGGTGAGCCGTATGCTTGCCGGAGAAATAGAGAAACAAGGAGCGGGAATGATTGTTACCTCTGTGGGGAAACAAGTGGATTTGACATACGACGAGGTATGGAGGTTGTGATTACTGACTCGTTAATTCCATAATAAGTTTATGCCTTTTTGTAAACCTGTTTGGGAATTAAGACATTTGTATGCGTTTAAAATATACACACATTTTTCAATTATTGTATTTGAAAATTTGCTATTTTTGTAAAAAGATAGATGCTTAAAAGGGAATGAATAACGTATTTCCATTTATTGAGAAACGAATAATACAGTATAGGATTGGAAGGGGTTGGCTTTGTTTTAAATGAAATCCTTATATTTAATGGATAATTTATTGTTTTATTCAACAAACACATACATAGCCAATAACATAGCATCACAATTTTACAGTGGAATGCATTATGTATGGTGTTCTCCTGTATTTGACCCGAAAAGTTTAGATGCAATGAATGTGTGGAAGAATATTCCTCCAAGTTCTTCCCCTTATAATATATATTGGCAGCTGAAACAAGATGTTGAAAGCAAAGATATGCACAGTCCCAAAATTGAGGCAAACAAGGTAGGATTAAAACGAGGAGCATTAGAAGCATTGAAGAATAAAATGATAGATGATGTAGAGTATAGCGAAATTATATATATGATTGACACTGTTGATATAGATTCATTTAGACCTCTTCTGTATTTAATACCAAAGTCATTGGTTTTTTCAAAAATAGAAGAAGTACCAATAGAAAAAAGGGCTAATCCATTAGGGATTGAATATAGAATAAAAAATTTACAAAATACCGAATTTGAAATAATCCATCAGTTGTAAGTATGAATGCACAAAAAGAACATTTTTTGTTTACGATTCTTTATTTGATGAGTGAATATTCAAATAAAAGACAAGGTATCAAAGAAATAACAAATGTAGATATATATCCATCTACATCTGTTGTTGATGCTATAACAAATCATATTTTGGGAAAGTATCAATTTAACTTAAATAATATATCATCACCGGAAGAATATCTAAAGGCAGAAACTTACTTAGGTGAGTATTTGAGCGATATAATTAGAGGAGATTTATCTGCAAGTATAGAAGATGAAAATTTACTGCTGACCGAATCAATAGAAGTAACGAAAGATTATTTTATACCGGCTGAGATAAAAGAAATACAACAACATATAAAAAATATTTTTTCTGAAATAAAGATAACTCTTTCAGGTATAAATTCTTTCTTTCTTCATCCTGACTATATCAGATATTTTAAAATTGAACAAAACGAGAATCTTCTTTGTACCAAAGTCATACCATATAAGAATACAAAAAAAATTCTGTTTTATCACATGTATATTTATAGAATATTGTCTGATATTACGGGTTATGATGTGTCTATTGCTCTTGTGGTTGATTATGATAAATTCAAAGATATGTTGAGCAGCCCTGTCCGTTTATTCCTTTTTATATTAGATAATTATGGTATAGATATAGATCTTAACGGCGAAACTAAAAAACTTTTTTTTAGAACAAAAAAAAGTCCTGACAACACGCATATTAATGTTACCGTCCAATCTAAGCAATATTATACATGTTTCCAGCAATTTAAAGATGACAATAATGAAACCTATTTGTCTTTTTTATATGGAATAAATGTAGCGACTTATATAGATGATTTTAAAAGAAATGAAATATAAAAGTAGGTAAACTCTCATCATTTCACAAGTTTAACGCGCTTTGTCCACATCAAGGAAAAAATAGTCCGGTTCCAGGTGATGTCATAATTTAACTGAAAGGTAGTATTTTTGCAAAAAAAGCCATGATACATTCAGAAGAAATTCATTGTCCCTATTGCCATAGCAATACTTTGCAAAAAAACGGTAAAAGTTGCACCGGCGAACAACGTTGGCGCTGCAAGGAGTGTAAAAAATATTTTCAGCGTTCCTATCGCTATAATGCTCGAAAGCAAGGAATAAAGGATAAGATAATTGAGATGACGCTTAACAGCAGTGGTGTTAGGGATATTGGGCGAGTGCTTAAAATCAGTAAGGATACGGTAGTTGCCGTATTAAAAAAAAAACGCTAAACCTGAACCCCTATTTTATCACAAAACAAGAGCAACAAATGTTTGATTGTCTTGATGTTGAGATAGTATTTAGTGGAGAAATGGATGAATTTTGGAGTTTTGTGGGTAACAAAGGCAATCAACGTTGGACGTGGTATGCCATAGAGCGCAGGTCGGGTTGTATTCTGGCTTGGCATAACGGCAAACGCACAGACAAGGATTTTTTGATATTATGGAACTCGTTGAAAGTATTTGATATAGCCAAATACCACACAGACGATTGGGGAACATATTCAAAGTACATTCCCCCTGATAAACTTCGTGTTGGCAAGGATAAGACATGGAAAATTGAGCGAAAAAATTTGAATTTCAGGACTCACTTGAAACGCTTGAATCGTAAAACGATTTGTTTTTCCAAAAACGAAACGGTTCATGATAACGTTATAGGGATGTATATCGAAAGGTATTATTACAAAAACGGAACATACGGAAATAATGATTTCAGTTGATTTATGACACTACCCCGGTTCCATTATTCATTCTGGGTATTGAACCCTAAAATCCTTTCATTAAAATGTCCCAACCCAAAGACTCATTTGCTTCATTAGGCAAACAAACAGCATACAAGCAAAATTACGCTCCTGAAATATTGGAGACTTTCGATAACAAACACCCTGAAAATGATTATTGGGTACGTTTCAACTGCCCCGAATTTACAACTATTTGCCCCGTCACAGGTCAACCGGACTTTGCGGAAATCCGCATCGACTATCTTCCTGATGCAAAAATGGTAGAAAGCAAAAGTTTGAAACTTTACCTTTTCAGTTTCCGTAATTACGGCATATTCCACGAAGACTGCGTAAATAGTATTCTGAAAGACCTGATCCAACTGATGAAGCCGCGATACATAGAAGTAACGGGAATTTTCTCTGCGAGGGGTGGCATATCCATTTATCCGTATGCCAATTACGGTCGTCCGGGTGGTAAATATGAAGAGTTGGCTAACTACCGTCTAATGAATCACGGGAGGTGACTTAAAAAATATGCTCTATCTATTCCACAAACCAAAAGCAATAAGATTCGTTTAATCAATTCTAAATAACAACCTTTATAAGCGAAAGCCTAATCGCCGATAAATTGGCGAAAACAATTTTTACAAAGATTGTTTTGTTTGCCGGAAGCTTTCTTGCCGTTTTTCTTTATTTTTGTACGTTGGCAATCGGGAGCAATGAAGGGTTATGGTGATTTTCATAAACAAAAATAATCAGTGTTAACCTGATTACCAAAATCTTACAGTAGCATACTTTTTACATTATCATCAAATAAAAGAATCTGTTTATGTCAATAGATGAGCAAAAAGCTATAAAGGAAAAACATTATTCCGAAGCGATTCGCTATATGGAAAATGCAAAAGAGACGCTACAAAAGGCTGGAAAGGAAGACAAATACTATAACGATAGGAAATATGTGCGTACCGCCTGCGGAACCGCTTATAATGGCGTTCTTATTGCATTGGATACTTATCTTTTACTCAAAGGAATAGAGAAAACAAAAGGGCGTAAATCTATAGAGTATTACCAAGAACACATAAGCAAAATAGATAAAAAACTATTGAAACATCTAACTATTGCTTATGAAATATTACACCTTTTTGGTTATTATGATGGAGCATTAAGCGCGATAGTTATAAAAGAAGGCTTTAATGAAGCCTACGAAATAATAAATCAAATCAAACCGGATTCCAATTAAATTCAGCGTGATAATCAAACGGAACCTATCATTTAAACCGCATCTGAACCACGATTCATGAAGGCAAGAGCACTATCTGCTTGTTTTTTGTGTGTATGTTTGCTACCGGTGGCTTGCGACGGTAAAAAACCATCCCGCCCGTTTGCCGGAAAGGAAGGAATCTCCGGTACGACCCAATATGCCGAAGGATTCAGCATCACGCGCACGAATGATTATACCAGAATAATCGTATTCAATCCATGGAAAGAAGGGAAAGTATATGATCGTTACTATTTGGTAAAAGATGAAAAAGTGGTAATACCTTCCGATGGACACAAAGTGATGATTCCACTTAAAAGCTTGATGGTTAATTCGGCTACTCATTTGGGATTTCTGGATTTATTGGGAGAAACGGATAAAGTTACGGGAGTGTGCAGCGCTTCGTCTATTTACCATCCATCTATCTTAAAAGGGGTGGAAGAAGGGAGAATAATGGATCTGGGAGATTCATTCCATTTGGATATGGAACGTCTGTTGCTTCTCAAACCACAAGCCATAATGACTTCTGCCTACAATGCCGAGGACGAAAACAGCAAACGCATGAAGCAAAGCGGACTTACGTTGCTTTATAACATCGAATGGCAAGAGAAATCACTGTTAGGACGAGCGGAATGGATAAAGTTCATCGGGGCTTTTTTTGATAAGGGGAATTTGGCTGACAGTATTTTTAACGATGTGGTGCAACGATACAATAGGATAAAAAAACAAGCGATTTTGGCGGATGATTCTCCGAGTGTACTTTCCGGACAAGACTTCCGTGGAACGTGGTCTATGCCGGGAGGACAAAGTTTTAATGCCTGTTTATTCCGGGATGCGGGAGCCAGGTATTATTATGCGGATAACAATGCTTCGGGAAGTATTGCCACAACCATAGAAGAGGCTTTGTTGCATTTTGAACAGGCGGATGTGTGGGTCGGCGTTCAAACTTTTACGCTGGAAGAACTCGCAAAAACGAATAAAAAGTATAAATTATTCAAAGCCTATCAAAAGGGAAAGGTTTATAATACGTTTAAACGAACCACTCCCACCGGAGGAAACGATTACTGGGAAAGTGGCGTAGCCCGTCCGGATTTGTTGCTGAGCGATATGATAAAGATACTCCACCCCTCTTTGCTCTCCGGTTACGAATTAACGTATATGAAGCCGTTAACTGTCAGGTAAGGTAAAAATGTACGAATAAGATGCGAATGCGTTTTGCCGTTTTGATCATACTGTTTGCCGCAGCTTTCATCGCCGATATACTATTAGGAAGTGTCAATCTTTCATGGAGCGAAATAGGAGATGCTTTTACCGGTAGGGGTGAAAATAATGTCTATCGGGAAATTATTTTGAACTACCGCTTACCCAAAGCGCTGACTGCCATACTTGCCGGAGCAGCCCTTTCTGTGGCGGGAGTATTGATGCAAACACTTTTTCATAATCCGTTGGCAGGTCCCGATGTATTGGGAATTACTTCCGGAGCCAGCTTGGGAGTGGCATTATTTACATTGGGCGCTTCGTCGTTTCCTTTTTGGATTATCGGCGGTTGGGGACAAGTGATCACAGCCGTTATAGGAGCGGTGGGAGTATTATTGCTGGTAGTTATTGTTTCCGTAAAAATTCCACATGCGGTATCCTTACTCATCATTGGGGTGATGTTTGGTCAGTTTGCCGGAGCCATAGTTAGTATTTTACAAAGTATAAGCAATCCCGATATGCTGAAACTTTTTGTTACGTGGACCTTTGGTAGTCTCTCTTCCGTGGGCTGGGAATATATGGGCATTATGGCTTTGGTAATAATAAGTGGTCTTTTTGTCTCTTTTCTTTTGCAGAAGCCACTCAATGCACTACTATTAGGTCGGAATTATGCCGGTGGACTTGGGGTTTCAGTGTTCCGTTTACGATTATGGATCATACTTGCCACAGCGTTGTTAGCCGGAACTTCCACCGCATTTACAGGACCGGTAGCTTTTATAGGAATCACTATGCCGCATGTGGCCCGTGGTCTGTTCCATACGACTAACCATCGTATTATTTTTCCGGCTACAATTTTTTGTGGCGTCATCACTTTGTTGGTGTGCGATGTTATATCCCAACTTCCCGGCATGCAGGGCACTTTGCCGATAAATGCGGTTACTTCGCTTTTCGGCGCCCCGGTTATTGTCTGGATTATCATGAAAAATCAAAGAAAAGATTAATGATTCTCCGTAACCATTCCTGAATTGATTTTTGTATCTTAGGGGCGACCTCGCAGTCGCTTTGTTGGCGGGTAAAGGAATTTTGAACGACCGCAAGGATACCCCTTCATAAAAACAATCCAAAAATTTCATATATTTGCCACTAAATTTGGGAAACAAAATAAATTAATGAGTCGTCATCAAAAATATTACGTCGTATGGAAAGGAAGAACTCCGGGCATTTATACTTCCTGGAACGATTGCATCTTTCAAATAAAAGGATATGAAGGAGCTAAATACAAATCTTTTGATACGAGAGGGGAAGCGGAACGTGCTTATATCTCATCTCCGGACGAATACATCGGTCAAAAAGCCGGATGGCGTACCTCCCAAGCTGCCATACTGGACGCCAGTGTCGTAAAGAATAGTCTTGCCGTTGATGCAGCGTGCAGCGGCAATCCTGGTCAGATGGAATACCGGGGTGTACATGTGGGCAATAGAGAGGAGCTTTTTCATTTTGGTCCCATAAAAGGAACTAACAATATCGGTGAATTTTTGGCTTTGGTACATGGTCTGGCATGGCTCAAGAAACAAGGATTCGATATACCTGTCTATACCGACAGTGTCAATGCAATCAAATGGGTGAAGCAAAAGAAATGTAAAACCCAATTATCCCGTACTTTGGAGATGGAAGAACTTTTCTGGATTATTGAACGGGCGGAGAATTGGCTGAATAAAAATACATATACCACCCCTATATTAAAATGGGAAACCAAAGATTGGGGAGAGATACCGGCAGATTTTAATAGAAAATAAATTTATTCTTCGTTATCCGGAAATGACGTTCCGATATTAAATTATATGTTGCAGAAAACAACCGGAATGGTTCTTCATACGCTAAAATATACCGACGCATTAACTATTGTCGATATATACACCGAATTATGCGGACGGGCTTCTTTTATTGTTCCGGTTTCCCGGTCGAAAAAAACAGGAACAAAACCAGGGTTATTTCAACCTTTAGCTTTGATAGAATTTGAAGCGGATTTTCGTCCTGCCATTACTTCTCTTTATCGAATGAAAGAAGTAAAATCATTATTCCCTTTCGCCACTATTCCCTATAATCCTTTCAAATCGGCTATCTCTCTTTTTTTAGGGGAGTTTCTATTCTGCGCTCTTCGGGAGGAGGTGGAGAATCGTTCATTGTTTGCTTATCTTAAACATTCTATTATTCGATTGGACGAAGCAAAAAAAGGATATGCCAACTTCCATTTGGTTTTTCTGATATATCTTTCCCGATTTCTCGGTCTATATCCCAATTTGGAAAATTACCGGCAGGGGGATTATTTTGATATGCTCAATGGCGGTTTTACGTCGGTACGTCCTTTGCAACATTCTTTTTTTGTTCATCCGGAAGAGGCTTCTCTTCTACCTCGCTTCATGCATATCAATTATGAAACCATGCACCTTTTTCAAATGAAGCGAACGGAAAGGATCCGTTGTCTGACTGTTATCAATGACTATTACCGGCTTCATTTGCCCGGATTTCCCGAATTAAAATCCATAAAAGTATTGCAGGAATTGTTTGATTAAGGTATGACGCAAAGAGAACCGGTAATAAAAAACATAATATTT
>SNRY01000140.1_pt1 | contig 26535 bp, 19 predicted proteins | sample 4693421 | NCBI WGS metagenome assembly SNRY01 (sample SAMN11003215, study PRJNA524138) | termite gut metagenome | isolation source: Bacteroidetes bacterial symbionts from single cell of protist host amplifed... | host: Streblomastix strix ... | reverse complement strand
CACCTTCTTTATAATCGGGGAGTGGACCTAATGCGTATGTTTCCGGACCATATCGTAAGGACGAACCCATGATTTCATCCCATGAGATAGCTTTTCCGGTATAGGCTGCTTCACGTCCCAGAATAGCTACTTGGGTAGAATAAGCCAAATCTTCCGCCTGATTGATTTTCTTATCCAAACGGATAGACTCTACCAGATGGACATGTTCCTGGTCGTAAGGATTCTTTACCGGCTTGGCAGCATAATCATACTTCCAAAGTTCATTCCCATTGTAATCTACAAGGGAAATATTGTCGCCCAACAGGGCAACGCCTTTTGAACCATACACCTGTTCGGATATATTTCCATCGCAACCGTCTATTTGTCGCGCTGTTGCCAACATGCGCTTATTCTGTCCATAATAATAATCCACACTAAAGAAATCGAAGATGTCGCCGGTCAGGCGTCTGGCACGACCTCCAAAACCTACGGCTTTTATCGGGCGTTGCCCCATAAACCAAGTTACCACGTCAATATTATGAATAGCTTGGTCAAGTATATGATCGCCGCTAAGCCATTTGATATTAAACCAGTTGCGGATGCAGTATTCCATATCGCTCCATTCGGGGCGTTTGCGCTTGTTCCACCAAGCGCCCTGATTCCAATGCGCCGTTGCCGAAATCACATCGCCGATTAATCCGTTCTTTACCTGAATATAGGCTTCCCAGTAATCCCTGCGGTGCCTGCGCTGGTTCCCCGTAATAACGGTAAGTCCCTTGCTTGTTGCTACTTTCGCGGCAGCTATTACGACACGTATGCCGGTAGGATCAACGGCGCAGGGCTTTTCCATAAAGACATGCTTTCCCGCATCTACAGCAGCTTTGAAATGTTCCGGACGGAAGTGGGTAGGTGTACAAAGTAGCACCACTTCAATATCTTTCAACGCCAATACTTTCTGGAAAGCGTCAAAACCGATGAAGCAATTATCATCTGCTACTTCATTGCCGAACTTTTCTTTCAAAATTTGTCGACATGTGCTCATCCTGTCAAGAAACAAATCTCCCAGCGCAACAATAGACACATTAGGACCTGCCGAAAGGAATTGAATGGCTGCTCCTGTGCCCCGATCGCCGCAACCAATCAAAGCCGCTTTCAGGGGTTTTCCATCAGGAGCAATCTCTACGAAAGAAAACATACCTAATTCATCAGGCGAATACGTTTTAGTTGCATTCGCAGCCTGTTTTCCTTTACATGAATTGAATGCCAAGGGTACTATACCTAATGGAATACCGGCGCCAATGAGCGCTGTGTTAGTCAAAAAATCTCTTCTTTTCATAAAACGTTTATGGTATTAGTAATTAAATATATAATTCAAGAAGATAAGTATGCCTATGAGTCCTATTACAGAAGTCTTGGGTAAGAAAGATGCGCGAATCAGTCCGCAATTTTTGAGATAAACAAAAACGATTATAAAGCAACACATTACAATCGTTTTTATTGGTACACCCTCAGGGACTCGAACCCTGGACCCATTGATTAAGAGTCAATTGCTCTACCAACTGAGCTAAGAGTGCCTGTCATTTTAAATACGGCGCGAATATATAAGTATTATTTTTCCCCGACAAGAAAAACGCCCATTAATTTAAATTAGAGAGGTTGGCACGGTATATTTGCAGTTGACCACACATCATTATCCGCATGTCAAACCCAAGTTATTAATGATTGCAATGAATACATTTCCTCTTTACTATGAATTTGCCGACTTTCTGAAATGCCATTTCGACTGTAAAGTCCAGAAAATATCCGTCAATGCCGGATTCACTTGTCCAAATCGAGACGGAACCAAAGGATGGGGAGGCTGTACATATTGCAACAACAGGACTTTTAATCCACAATATTGCGAAACGGGGAAATCCGTTAGTCAACAACTGGAAGAAGGAAAGCGATTCTTTTCGCACAAATACCCCAATATGAAGTATTTGGCATACTTTCAAGCATATACCAATACATACGCGGATATTGTCGAGTTAAAATGTAAATACGAAGAAGCCTTACATACGGACGGTGTTGTCGGTTTGGTTATAGGCACCCGACCCGACTGCGTGCCGGATCCCTTGCTTTCGTATTTGGAAGAATTGAGCAAAAGCACTTTTTTACTGATTGAGTACGGCATCGAAACAACCAATGAGGAAACCCTGATACGTATTAACAGAGGGCACACCTATGCCGATACGGTGAATGCCGTGGAACAGACTGCCGCCCGCGGTATTCTTACCGGTGGACACATCATTCTGGGGTTGCCGGAAGAAACGCGGGAGAACATTGTGCAACAAGCCGCCATATTGTCCCGCCTTCCCTTAAACACTCTAAAAATACATCAACTTCAGTTGATACGCGAAACATCTATGGCACGAGAATACGACAAAAATCCCGAAACTTTCCGGTTGCTGAGTGATATAGATGAATATATTGATTTGGTCATTGACTATATCGAATATCTTCGCCCGGACATTGCGCTGGAGCGATTCGTTTCTCAATCTCCCAAAGAACTGTTGATAACCCCCGGTTGGGGATTGAAAAACTATGAATTTACCGCCCGCATACAGAAAAGGATGAGAGAAAGAGAAACCTGTCAAGGAAGACTTTATAAAGAATAATGTAAACAGACTTCCGAAAAAAAGTATTATTTTTGTCTGGCTAATGTATAGTAGTTGAGAACTATTTTAATCAATAAATAATCTGATAAACAATCATGAGATTAATCATTCAACCTGATTACAAAACCATTTCCCAATGGGCGGCAAATTACGTGGCGGCAAGCATAAACAAAGCACAACCCACCCCTCAAAAACCGTTTGTATTAGGTTTGCCGACAGGTTCTTCGCCATTGGGAATGTACAATGCTTTGATTGAGCTGAAAGAAAGAGGCATCGTTTCTTTCAAAAACGTGGTAACATTCAATATGGACGAATACGTAGGGCTGTCCCAAGAACACCCCGAAAGCTATTATTCGTTTATGTGGAATAACTTTTTTAGCCGGGTGGACGTTACGCGCAGTAATGTAAACATACTCAACGGAAATGCCGCAGGCTTAGAAGCCGAATGTGCCCGCTACGAAGCAAAAATAAAATCCTACGGCGGCATAGATTTGTTTTTGGGAGGCATCGGTCCCGACGGGCATATCGCCTTCAACGAACCGGGGTCATCATTATCTTCGCGCACACGTGTCAAAACATTGACTACGGACACTATCATTGCCAACTCGCGTTTTTTTGATAACGACGTAAGTCAAGTGCCGAAAATTGCTCTCACTGTGGGGGTGGGCACAGTGCTCGATGCAAAAGAAGTGCTGATTATCGTAAACGGACATAACAAAGCGCGCGCCCTGTATCAAGCGGTAGAAGGCGCTATCACTCAGATGTGGACAATCAGTGCTTTGCAGTTGCACGAAAAAGGGATTATCGTTTGCGACGATGCCGCCACCTATGAACTGAAAGTAGGAACATACCGGTATTTCAAAGATATTGAAGCAAACAACCTCGACCCGGAAGTGTTATTGAAACGAAATAACTAACTCTCCAATATCTCAAGCTGCGTCAGAACAGCGTCGCGTGTTATCGGATAAGGTTTTTTGAAAACCAACGTTTGGTAAACCGCATCAAAAAGCGAAAGATAATTTCCCGGTTTAGAAGGAACGGTGGATTCCGTTTTACGACCCTCCTCGTCAATAACGGTCAGGACGCCTTGCTTTTCCGTCGGCTCTATGCCGTAACCGGCATCCCCCGGTTTGATACCGATAGACAACTGTTCTTCCTGAACGTCTGCGCGCTGCTTTACGTAGCTGCCCTCAGAACCATGTAAAATAAATGCCGGTTGCGGATTCGGCACGAGTAAACTCGCCGTTACAGTAACGTTTAAACTATTGGAATAACTCATTTGGACAAAAAAATAATCATCCACCTGAGTACCTTTCCGGTTTTTGCCCAATACTTTTCGGTAGCTTTCCGGTTTGCCGAACAGACTGATAACTTGGTCTAACACATGAGGACCTAAATTATATTGCAAACCGCTTGCTTCCACAGGCAATTCTTTAAATGCTTGCGTGCCGATGGCATTCTTGTATCTGTCGTAGCGGATATGTACTTCATTCAGCTTGCCCAATTTACCGCTTTCAATCACCTCTTTCACGGATTGATAATCACTATCCCAACGGCGATTTTGATAAACAAAGATTTCTTTACCTTGCTCGTCTGCCAGTTTAAATAATTCTTTCGCCTGCTTTGTGTTTGCAACAAAAGGCTTTTCCACCAAAACGTGTTTTCCCTTTTGTAATGCTGCTTTCACATGCTCGTAATGAACACAATTTGGCGTGTTGACAACAACAAGTTCCACGGCATCATCATCAAGTAACTCATCTATGCTGTTATAACTTATCAAACAAGGGTAATCCTTCTGCGCCTTTTTCGTATTTCTTTCGGTTACAGCATACAATTCAAAACCATGATGCTTGTCTATAAAAGGCGCATGAAATATTTTCCCCGACATACCGTAGGCAAGAATGCCTGTTTTAATAATTCTACTTGAATCCGGCATTTTATTTATTGTTTATAAATTCCAAAGCCGGGGAGATATTATTTATTCTAGTATCTCCCCGGCTTCCTCCTTACTTTGTAATATGAAACTCTTAGAGCCTAATTTGACATTTCTCTACCTTATTGTTTTGAGCGACAATTCTATTTTCTCTATATCCGCCCGAAAACTCTTATCCACTTCACATTGCTCTTTCACTATTTTACATGCGTGTAACACTGTCGCATGATCTTTATTTCCGATAAGTTGTCCTATTCTCGAAGAAGACGAATCCGTATGCTTTTTGGCAAGATACATAGCAACTTGCCGCACCTGCACCACTTCTCTCCTTCTTGATTTAGTATGAATCACCCCCTCCTCCAAACCGAAATATTTGCATACAATATTAATGATGTCTTCTATTGTCAAGGATCTGGTTTCTGTTCTAACGATTTTCTGGATAAGCTGTTCCGTCAAATCTAAATCTATCTCTTTATTATAGATTGTGGAATGAGCCATTAGGGATATAATCACTCCCTCCAAATCCCGAATACTTTCGGTTACATTAGCGGCAATATAATCAATTACCTCTTTCGGGAATCGAAGCCCGTCACGGAGAACCCTTCTCTCCAAAATACTTTTCCGCAACTCATAAGTCGGCTTTTCCAATTCTGCTACCATTCCCCATTTAAAGCGTGTCAACAATCTCTCTTCCAATCCTTGCAACAATACCGGAGCGCGGTCGGAAGTTAATATCAATTGCTTTCCGTTTTGATGCAAATGATTGAAGATATGGAAAAACGTATTCTGAGTTTTCGTTACTCCCGCCATTTCCTGTATATCATCAATAATCAACACATCGATTGTCTGGTAGAAATTAATGAAGTCATTGGTAGTATTGTTACGCACCGAATCGGTATATTGCACTTGGAACAAATGTGCCGATATATATAACACCCTTTTGTCCGAGAAAATCTCTTTAATTTTTGTACCTATTGCGTTAACAAGATGCGTCTTTCCCACTCCAGAACCTCCGTGAATAAACAACGGATTAAATCCCGTTCCCGCAGGCTTTTCCGCTACAGACAATGCCACGGTTCTTGCCAATTTATTACTTTGCCCTTCAATGAAGTTATCAAATGTATAATCCGCATTCAACCGGGAATTTAGGTCTTGCACAGCCGGTGCCTGCAATATATTAGGCGCTTTATTGCCTCCCCTGCGAATAGTGCCTGATGTCGCAACTGTCGAACGGATGCTCGCTTCCAAATCAACTGTCGTTTTTGAAGTCTTATCAACCATGACATTATACATCAGCTTAGTACCTTCTCCCATCACTTTATACAATGTGACACGCAATAAATCTATAAACTTGTCTTCGATAAATTCGTAGAAGAATTGGCTAGGCACCTGTAAAGTCAATGTATCATTCTCATACTTTAATGGAATAATAGGAATAAACCACGTATTGTATGTAGTCTCCGGAATATTGTCTTTTATTATATCAAGACACTGTTTCCATAATATAACATGAGTTGCATCAGCCATAAAATCTACTCTTAACTAATTTAAAATTTTCTCTTCTATATCTGCAAATTTGGGAATCTTATGCTTAAAAAACAAATGCCTGCTTGCTTCATTTTTTGAATAAAAAAATAATCGTTTCTTTTCCAACCATTTAATAATTGCTTTTAAAGTGATTCCTAAAACAGCGCTTATCATCTCTAACTCACTAAATATTAAGCAAATATTTCAATCCTTCTTATATTCCAATTGGTGATTTTCACTTTTGCAGATGTCTTAAACGTCACTTCACATAGAGAATGGAAAGATAATCTCAAATGTCTCGTTATTTAGACAAAATCCGAATAACGATTGCGTTTACTTTGTACTTTTCCCGAATAACGAAAAATGCACATAACGCTGAGGATTTTGTTTTAAATCTTCAAACAAATTAGAAGCATTCCTAACCGTACCGTTTAGATTGTCGTATAATTTAGGGTCGGTAAGCAATAAATGCAAAGGGCTGTTTTTGTTATTCAAATCATCGGTAAACATTTTCACGTTGGTTATTGTAGCATCAACATCTCTAAAAGTCGATGCGAAGTTAATATCTTTCAAATTATCACTTATAATAACAAAATTGTCTTCGATAGTGTTTAATTTTTCCGTTAGTTTGGGAACATCTTTTTTCATAAAATTCTCCAAATAGATACTTGTTGTTTCAAGGTGTTCGGCTGTTCCTTTTATGGAGTGAAGCGTAGCAGGAATATTGGGATTATTCAATAAGATATTCAAAGTTGTCAATATAGAATCCAACTTTGGTATCATCTTCTCTATGTGAGGCATATATGCCGTTATGCTTTCCATTAATCCATGATTCAATACTCCCGGAAGGGTATCGCCCACGGCATAATATTCACGACTATCGGCAGTCAGGATATTCATTCTGACTTCTCCCAGCATTTCTGTAATAAGTTGTGCAGAGCTTCCTTTCGGAATATGCATATTCGCATTAAGTCCTATTTCCACCGTCACATTTCCCGGATCGGCATAATTATAATAAATATTCCGCACCAGCCCCACTTGATACCCGTCAATGAACACCGGACTTGATTTGACTAAGCCGTTTATATTCTTATACTTTACATAAAAATAAACAGTAGGTCTAAATAGTTGAATACCTTTTAAATAGTTGATTCCGTAAACCAATATGCACAAAGCCATGATTCCGGCAATACCTATTTTAACTTCCCTGGTAAAATATTTCATATATGCTTTTACTTCTTTTTATTCTTCTCTTTAAATATCTTGATTGCCTGATGAATATCCATTTTTTTGCCATCTCTAAAAGCTACAATAAACGCATCTTTAAAGTGAACAGCAATCTTTTCCTTTATTTGTAGCACCTTATTATAATTTGGCGAAGCGCCGGAAGTATATTTGTAAATACCGTTTTCTTGATAATGTTCCACTTCTTTCAACCCTTTCATAGATGCATGACCTTGTGGAAACAGCCGCGGCGAAGTAAGAAATTGTACTTTAAAGATTATTTCACCTCCTGCCTCATCTGTCGGCTTTTCGACTGCGGAAAGGTTATCGGCTTGCGTCGGTCGCATATTAACGGAACGCTCCGGCAGCGGAATCTCCTTGGAAACTTCGATCTGATTGTCCTTGTTATAAGCTAAAAAAGCATTATATATTCCTTTTGCCATGGTGGCGACTCCAGCTTCCGTGTTCAAGAATTGCTCCTCCGCCAACGTGGAAATAAAACCCAGTTCAACCAATACACTCGGCATCGTTGTGTTTTTAAGCACTAAAAATCCCGCTTGATGCACGCCGAGGTCTCTACGATGACAGACTTCTTTGAATTGTTGTTGAATGAGTGAAGCCAGATTCACGCTTTGCGTCATATATTTATCTTGTATAAACTCAAAAATGATATAAGATTCCGACGAATTAGGGTCAAATCCGGCATAGCGCGTTTTGTAATCAGCCTCATAGAGCATTACGGCATTTTCGCGTTTGGCAATTGCCAAGTTCTCTTCCGAACGTGCCAACCCAAGTGTCCATGTGGAAGCTCCCAGCACTTGTTTCTTCCCTGCCAACGCATTGGTATGTATGGAAATAAACAAATCTGCATTTTCGTTATTGGCTATTTCGGCACGTCGGTCAAGCGGAATAAAAACATCGGTCGTTCGCGTATAAATTACCTTTACATCATTGCAATTCTTTTGTATGAGATTGCCCAGTTTTAACGCAACGTTGAGGGTGATGTTCTTTTCTTTGGATATTTTTCCGATAGCTCCCGGATCATATCCTCCATGTCCGGGGTCGATTACCAAAACAAATTTTTTCCCCCATGCAAGATTAGTACCACAAAACGTAGGAACAAATATTCCCAAACAAAGGAAAAACGGAATTAAATACGGTTTACGTAATCCCATAACATAAAAATAGAACGGACAAATGTAAGAGATTTATATAGAAACTTACCGTTGAATTTTAGATTAAAATGTTAATGCGCTATTAAAAAGACGGGATAGTTGTATTAACTTTGCAGCCAAAAGCAATGAATTGCCCAAAGTGCGAAAGTGTTTACTTGGGCGGATAATCATTTTTAATAAAGCTATGACAGATTTATACGAAAAAGTCAGCGAAGACATTAAAACCGCCATGAAAGCCAAGGACAAGGTAGCCCTTGAGGCTTTGAGAAATGTGAAGAAATTCTTTATTGAAGCTAAAACCGCCCCCGGAGCAAATGACACGCTAGCGGACGATGTAGCTTTGAAAATTATGCAAAAACTGGCGAAGCAGGGCAAAGAGTCTGCCCAAATATACATAGGTCAAAACAGACAAGATTTGGCTGATACCGAATTGGCGCAAGTAAAAGTTATTGAAAGCTATTTGCCAAAATCGTTGTCGAATGAGGAATTAACTGCTGCTTTGAAAGCAATCATTGCTGAAACCGGAGCTTCGGGTGCCAAAGATATGGGCAAAGTAATGGGTGTTGCCTCAAAGAAACTTGCCGGATTGGCAGAGGGACGCACCATTTCGGAAAAGGTGAAAGAATTGCTTGCTTGATGTAACATTGACTTAAGAATGTTTTTACCCGCCGCACTTTGACGATCCGCAAGTAGTACACATCAGGCAACCTTCTCGATAAACCAACGTTTCGTTCCCGCACTCTTGACATACGCTTCCTTTGGCTTCCGTACCGTCTTGGATATATTTCTTGAGTGCGCGTTCCACGCCGTTTTTCCACGTGTTGATATTTTCGTTATCCAACTGTAAAGAGCCAACCATTCGGATAACTTGTTCAATAGGAATTCTCCAACGGAGTACGCCTGAAATAAGTTTGGCATAATTCCAATATTCCTTATTGAACTTTTCGGACAACCCTTCAATCGTTATTTTATATCCTCGCCTATTTTGGAACTGAAAATCATACCGCTTGTTTCCGTTCTCGTCCATATTCTTGATAATCCAACCGGATACAATTGTTTTAGGCAATAATATGCCCTCTTCATCGTCTTGCAAGCCGGTAAATATCTCATAAGGATGCCCGTCGTACAACCCGACAAAAGCCACCCATTTCTCTTTGTTGTTTTGAAACCTAACTACATCAGCTTCCAATATTTTAGGACGCGGCACTGCGGATACTGTTTGAATGATAGTTGCGCTCAATGCTTTGCCGTAAGAAGTGTCTTTCCTTTCGGACGGTGGCTTTGCACTCGCTGATATTAATATTCCTGATCGTGACCCTTCGCGAAGCTGACCCGCAACTAAATGAAGAAATGAAAAAGTACGGACGACGGAACATTGCATGTTTAACCATCGCTCCAACGGGAACTACGAGCTTGATGACACAAACGACCTCTGGCATTGAACCTGTGTTTCTGCCGGTATATAAGCGAAGAAGAAAAGTGAATCCAAATGATGTGCAGACCCGGAATGATTTTACGGATGATACAGGGGATGTGTACGAAGAATATATTGTGTTTCACCATAAGTTTGTAAATTGGATGGAAGCTAACGGCTACAATCCTGCCAAACGTTATACACAAGAGGAAATAGATGAAATGGTTGCGCAGTCTCCTTATTATAAAGCAACTTCCAATGATGTGGATTGGTTGATGAAAGTGAAAATGCAGGGACGGATACAAAAATGGATTGACCATTCCATTAGTGTAACCATTAATTTGCCCAATGAGGCAGATGAGGAGCTTGTGAACCGTTTGTACATTGAAGCATGGAAATCAGGCTGTAAAGGCTGTACAGTGTATCGGGAAGGGTCACGTTCAGGCATATTAATTTCTGCGAGTGAAAAGTCACCGTCCGAAAGGAAAGACACTTCTTCCGGCAAAGCATTGAGCGCAACTATCATTCAAACAGTATCCGCAGTGCCGCGTCCGTACTTTTTCATTTCTTCATATAGTTGCGGGTCAGCTTCGCGAAGGCGGTTAATAAAAGGATTATCCTTTTCCCGTTCACTGTTATAAAGGGCAAAAGCACCGCGCTCTTTTGCCAATTGCACGGAAGAACGATAAATACATAAAGCGGCTGTCTTATGAACCATTTCCGAAAAATTGGTAGCCTCCTCCGTTCCATAACGCAGGTTCAATGCCGCAAGCATATCTCCTTCCGCCGTAATACCTACGCCTGTACGTCTTCCTTGTCCGCTTTTCTTGTAAATCTTCTCCCACAATTGCCGTTCGGTATGTTTTACCTCTGCATCTTCAGGATCCTGATCTATTTTTTTAATGATATTTTCGATCTTCTCCAATTCAAGGTCAATAATATCATCCATGATACGTTGCGCCAAAGCAGCGTGTTTCTCAAACAACTTAAAATCAAAATACGCATCTTTCTTAAATGGATTAACCACATAAGAATAAAGGTTCATTGCCAACAAACGGCAAGAGTCATAAGGACACAACGGAATTTCTCCACACGGATTGGTTGAGACCGTATTATACCCCAAATCGGCATAGCAATCGGGCACAGATTCTTTGATAATTGTATCCCAAAACAAAATTCCCGGCTCGGCAGATTTCCATGCATTGTGCACTATCTTTTTCCATAGAGCAGAAGCATTAATCTCTTTTCGAACTGTCGGTCGGCTTGAATTAACAGGGTATTGCTGCGTGTATTTTTTATTTCCCGTTACCGCTTTCATAAACTCATCGTCCAACTTCACAGAAACATTAGCTCCCGTTACTTTCCCTTCCGTTAATTTAGCATCAATAAATGCCTCTGCATCGGGATGCTTAATGGAAACACTCAACATCAAAGCTCCCCGCCTCCCGTCTTGGGCAACCTCTCTGGTAGAATTTGAATATCGCTCCATAAAGGGAACAATACCTGTAGAAGTTAAAGCCGAATTTTTCACCGGAGACCCCTTCGGACGGATATGGGAAAGATCATGCCCTACCCCGCCGCGCCTTTTCATCAACTGCACCTGCTCTTCATCTATTTTAATAACAGCCCCGTATGAATCCGCTTCACCTTCAATCCCAATGACAAAGCAATTAGATAAGGAAGCCGTCTGATAATTATTGCCGATTCCGCTCATTGGGCTGCCTTGCGGTATTATATATTTAAAACGGTCAAATAACTCAAAAAATGCTCCGGCACTCATCGGGGTTGGATATTTAGCATCAACCCGCGCTACTTCATTGGCTATTCTCCAATGCATATCTTCCGGAGATTTTTCATATAAATTCCCCAAAGAGTCCTTCACTGCGTATTTGCTTACCCAAACTTTTGCAGCAAGTTCATCTCCTTGAAAGTAGCGTAAAGATTCTTTAAAAGATTCCTCGTATGAATACATTTGCACTTCCATCACCCAGTCTATATTTATAATTTACATGGATAAATAACAGCGGACAAAAGAAATTGTTCGGTTGTATGAAAAATTAAGATGACAAATTTATAGAATAATCCGCAACTAGAAAAACTAATAGACCTGAATTTATCAACCATTCCCGCTTTGGATACAATAAAATAACTTGTAGTGCATACCGGAATTATGACGGTTGCATACCGGAGTATGCCAGTTCCATACGCGAGTATGCAAGTTCCATACCGGAGCTAAGACGGTTGCATAATTCCCGGTTGGTATATACCAAACACCCCCTTTGGTATATACCAAAGGATTCATATATAGATAGAAACGGAAAGTGACGTTAGGAATAAAAGCGGAAATCCTTTGGGGGATGTAATTCCACCCCCAAAGGATTATAGCGGATAGCCCGCCTCACACAGGTTTAATTAGCAATGCTTTATTGTTTTTGTTTATACCAATCTGAATACATCAGATAGTTGTGTGCTATTTTTCGATTTAATTCTTCGGTTTGTTCGGGATTTACATTTTTAATAAATGTAGCAGGAACTCCACCCCAAAGAGTTCCTGCTTCAATAATTGTATGGCTGAGGACAACAGAACCCGCAGCAACAATTGATCCTTTACCTATTGCTGCATGATCTAATAGTGTGGCTCCCATGCCAATAAGTGCATAATTTTCTATTTTTGCCCCGTGTACGGTAACATTGTGACCGATCGAAACATAGTCTCCAATTTCTATTGTTGACTTTTGATAAAGTGTATGCAAGACGCTGCCGTCTTGTATGTTCACTCCATTACCGATGCGAATGGAATTAACGTCGCCGCGCAATACGGTGCAAAACCATATACTGCAATCACGTCCCATAACCACATCACCAATAATGACGGCATTATCAGCCAAGTAGCAATTTTCGCCGAATTGCGGAGTATAACCTCTTACCGATTTGATTAATGGCATGTTTTTAGATGTGATTAGCGGATCTTATTTTTTACTCTCTTCCAGCCGGAAATCGTTCATCAGCCCGTAATCCAATTGTATATAATCTTTCCCGGACGGATAGTTTTTTACATTCCGGAAAGACCCCGGACCGACCACGCCTTGGGCATTATTGTGGAAAGGTCCGAACAGGTTCTTGTTGCTGCCTGCCACCTTCACTTCGATAGTATTGACTCCCTGCTTCACTTTACCGGATACATCTGCACTATAAGGTTCAAAACCAATAATTCCTGCCGATTCGCCATTGACTAATATTTCAGCAACCGTACCTGACCATTCACCCAAACTAACCCGGTATGCGGCATTGGGGTCGGATATTTCATACGTTTTGGAGTATGCAACAACACCCGGATAGAAATTCCAGCCTTGCGTCTTCCAACTGCCCGTGGTTAACGTAGCCGGCGGACTGATGGTGAAGCCTTTGGCTACAGGTCGTACCGTAAAGTTTCCCATAATAATCACTTGTTCTATTTCAGCCATAGTACGCATCGGCGAAAGGTTGACAACCAAACTGTTTTCGCCTTTCTTCACCGCACTGCCGATATTGACTATACCTAATTCGCGGTCAAGCCACCATTGGCTTGTTTCAGGAGTAATATCTTTCCCGTTGAGGGACAGTTTGTACAATTCAGGACGCTCTATCACTGCCTGCATACTTGTCATGTCAAAATCACCGGTTACGGTAAAATGGTAGATAGCCTTGAATCCGCCTGTCTTGAACGTGTCGCGGCTGACGGTCTGGTCTTTGAACTGTACGGATGTGTTCCACGGATTACCGGACGTGAAACCATGATGTTTATAAACCTTGTCGGCGGCATCATAGATATGTATATCGGTAAAGACTTCCTTGCCTAATTGCAGGTCGCAGAAATCAACGGTCAGCACGTTCTTTCCTTGGGGAACGGCAATAATCGGCGATGATTCCTTCACCGTCGTATATGTTCCGGTGGCAACAGGAGGTGCAAAACCTTGCTGTTTTTCATCGAAAACATATAGCAACAAACTCCCCGCAGGTGGAATGTCATAACTCATTTGTATGGTCTTACCGTCGGCAATTTCAGGATAATCTTGCATGGCGCCTGTGAGCGTATGCAATACGACAGCATCTTTCCCCTCGATGGTAACACGACCTTTAACCGCTTCTTCAAGGCTTGAATTGGCAAGAAAAAGTACCTGCCCATCAGCCATTGTACGACGATGATGGAAAAGATTACCTCCCAACTTGGTAATAGAAATGTTTGCAGAAGCAAATTCTGTGCCGATTACATCATCGGTCAACGTATCGAACCGACGGACATGGCTGTCTTCGGCAAAAAACTTTTCCATTTCCGCGTCAGGCTTTCCGTCAAGGATATTGGGTAGGGAAAACGCCAGTATAGTACCGCCTTTTTGGGAGAACTCTTTCAGTAGTTTGAAGGTGGGAGCATCCAGATTTTCCGTCATCGGCGGGATAACGACCTTTGAATAAGCCCGCTTATTGATGACGAATTTCCCTTTCGCCGTTTTCCCTTGGTCTTTGATAATATTTTCCGAGCCAAGGTCATATTCTACCTGTGCTTTTTCGAGGGTAGTAATGAAAGTTTGGAAATCCTGCCCTATCTTACGGAATTGGGGATTACTGTTGCGGTAAGCAAAATATTGCCAAATGGAGGTAGTAGGTTCGAGTATCAGGATGTCGTTGATTTGTTCGCCGGCAGAAAGCGCCATTGACAAACGGGCAAAATGCCTGTTCAGGTATCCGTAATAAGACCACCACGGTTCAACTTCGGAAAAAACGGGTGGGTAGTCATATTTTCGGGCGCCGGCGATACTCAAATCGGCAATATGCTGATTCATGAAGTTGACGCCCAGTACATATTCCCAGTCGCCGAGGCGTTTGAAGTCGCGGAATGTTTCTTCCCATGCGCCGCCGCCATACGTTTCGCTAAGGGTGCGCCGGTAGCCCATCTGGTTTGCCACGCTACTCAATTCCTTAACGGAACGAACATTGCCGAACTGTGCATTCGGAGAAGTTTCGTTAAACTGATTGAAAAGCATGTCGATTGCCGGTTGCTGATGCCATGCGTACATAGCCATGTTATCGGGACCTTCGCCCATATCCGGCCAGCCATGTTCCCAGTAATGACCGGTAAACAAGAGGTTATGTGCTGCGCAATAGTCGTGATAAGGCTTAGCCCAACGATCAACAAACAATTGCAGCAGGGTTTGAAAATAATTGTGGCGTACAGTCTTCCAATTGCCTGTTTCTTCGTACAGTGATGGCAGCGCAACTTTCAGGTCGTACCCCCAACGCTGCTGGAACACTTCAAACAAATCAGGCGTCCAACGGATGCCTCCGGGAGACTGGATATTTGGTTCGTCGGTAAAACAACCGGGCACAGATTTGCCAAACTCATCGCCAATCGTCTTTTCGTAACCGGACATGGTTACTTCAATAAATTTTTGTGTTACTCCGGGATATAACAAATCAACGTAGGAATATCCCCCATACCACGACGATTTACCGTAATAAGTCTTAGAAAACAGATAATAATTACCCTTTTTACCTGCATTATCTTTCAGCTTGGCGGTGATGTCGGTAACGGCTCCGTTTTCTTCCTTCAAGTAGATAAAATAACTGTCTGCCGCCGTATCGGGCAATATCTCGAACTTACTCAGTTTCAAGCCCTGTCCTTGGTTGTAGCTTTCGGGCATAACGTCAGGGACATGTCCTCCAGCAAAGCCGCTCGGATAGGAGTTTTCGTCATAAATCCATACGTTCATATCCAATTCTTTGGCTTTGTCTATGGCATGGCGATACAAACTAAACCATTCATCACTTAGATATTCGGAAATCATTCCCGGTCGCGGATGAACAAATACACCTCCAAAACCTTTGTCTTTTAACGCGATAAGAGAATTATCTATCATTTCCGGGGTCACTTTGGTATTCCACACCCAAAGCGGTGCTGTGCCGTATTCCTTTGCAGGTTCCGCAAATTCCTTGCTCAATGCATCAAAATGAGAGATGTCTTTCACACTCGATTTATCAGACGAGCAGCCAACCAAGCAGAAAAGGCTGACGCAACTTAACATTAATATTATTCGATTCATCATACTGTTTTTATTTAAATTATTGAAAAGCGTAGATTCAAATTGTTTTATTCCCAAATAGCTGTTACCATCACTTTGGGTGGGTATCATCACCTTTGTGAGAATAAATTCTTTATTAATTGAGGATCGAGTTCCTGTGCAGGCTTGAAGTTTGCGGATGCCATATACTCCAAAATACTTTGGCGGAACTGAGCGGCAGCCGGACGATGTGACAAATCGTTCTGCAAATCGGCGCTGCACACCATCAATTTCCCGTTACCCACCTTCGCCTCAAAAAGAATACCCAACTTGCGGTTCTTGAACCAGTCGTCTATCAAGTGTACTACCGGACGAAAATCAGCTGGAAAATCTTGCATGGCGATGGCGTCACAATTCGATACAATATCCCACCACTGGTAGTCACTGAACCCCTCATTGGGAAACGAACCCAGAGCGGGATGTTTCGGATCGCAGTATATGCCAAGAGTATGAGGTGCATGATTTGAAAACCAAGCTGTGTTCCAGAAAATAGAAGAAAAAGTGACGGGTATGTTGCCGCCTTTTTCGGGGCGTATGCTGCCTTTGGGAGACATAAGGAGCACCGATTCACCTTTGTTCAGGCGGTCTATAATCGCATCACTCCATTTTACGGCAATAAACGGTTGGGAATTAATAACCTCCTTCTTTGCCGGATAAACCCATATATTCCACTGGTTTTGGAACGATGTGCCCTCGATGGCAACAGAAACCGTAAGTTGTTTGGCTCCCTCAACAAACCGAAGGGGTAATTCGATATTCCCCACTTCCGTACAATTATCCAGTGGAATGGTTTCTTTAGCAAATGAGCCTTTTCCTAACAATCCACCCTTGCCGTCGGTAAGGGTCCACGTAACCGTTGCACCGGTGAGCGGTTGGTCGCCAAAATGCGCCACTTCGACAGCAGCTTTCAAGATTTCGTTATTTTCCCATACCATTTTGGGGAAACGGGCAAGTGGAACGGTCTGGTTACAAAAACGACTGTATTCCTCTCCTGTCACGTAACCTTTTGTATCCCAGAACGGATCAAGAACGCCGACAAGGGCAGAGCCTTGTCCTGGAAAATCGTGCAAATCCAGCAATTGGAATCCGGCAAATCCCGGCGTTCTAAAAGCCGCTTCAATCTCTGCCTTGTAACATAACGTTTGCAATTTTCCGGAAGCAAAAAGAAATGCTTTGCTCAAATCACCCAAATGCGATTCTTCCAGCATATCCCTGAAGATTTCAAAGTTCTTTGCTTTCAAGACACCCGTATATTTCTTTATCTCCTCAAAATTCGGATATACGCACCATTGACCTATCTCATGGCTTACGGTCGGCATATCCTTGCGGATGATTTCGCGCCAGTCGTAATCTGTGCGGGGAGGTTGTGCGTTGAGCACATTTTTTAAGCCGCCCCCCCCGGTTTCAATCCGGGGATTGAGCGTACTCCAATAATCGGCATTCTCCACATAAGGCCAACAGGCTGCACTCGTATAAACCCTCCGGTTATCATTTTGTTTCCAGTGTTCTACCAGCGTGGATAGGTAAGCAACTTGGTTTTTTCCATGCGGCTCATTCCCGGAGGCAAGCATACAGAAGGACGGATGATTGCCGTATTCTTTCAGGATACGGTCGCTTTCTTCGTAAATCCATTGATCCAACGGGGTTCCATCGCCCACTGTCGCCCACGTTGCACATTCTATCTGGAGGTAAACGCCCATACTGTCTGCCACACTAAAGGCAACTTCGGGAGGACACCAAGAATGGAAACGCAGGTGATTCAATCCGAAACTCTTGGCGGTTCCGTATATTTTCGCCCAATAGGACTTATCCATAGCCGGATAGCCGGTTAGCGGGAAAATGCAACATTCAAGCGTCCCGCGAAGGAAAATGGGCTGTCCGTTGACCTGAAAACGGGTACCGGCTTTCTTAAATTCCCGAAAACCGAATTGGGTATAGCGTATATCCGATTCTCCTTTTACCTTAACCGTAGTTTTTATCCGGTACAGATTCGGATGATATTCCGACCATAAAAGCAAATTATCTGCACCTTCAACCACAGCGGTAAGTTCAGGATTATGCTTCTGCATGTCAAAATCCATCGAAACGGGTGCTCCAATCCCTTCACCCGTCAGGGTTTCCAACTGTAGGGAAAGCGTTCCCTTGCCGGGTGTTCCGTCTCCCTTCAAATGGACTCGTACCTCTGCTTTCTTATACTGCACATCGGGATACACCTGCACATCATCAATATAAATGGCTGGTTTGGTGGTAAGGGAAAGATTCCCGACGACTCCGTTCCAATTGCTTTGCGTATGGTCGGACACGCTGTGCGCATTGATTCCCACCGGAATGTGCACGCGGTTGTCCACGCGGAGCGTCACCGTATGTTTACCGGGTGCTAGGTCTTTCAACGTATACCGGTGAGGCGTCGAAAGGGAATGAAGGTGACCAACTTCATTCCCATCAACAAAAAGGGTGGTTTCCCAGTGTGTCCGTTCCAGTTCGAGCCAAACGCTTTTGCCTTTCCAGTTGCCCGGAATCTGTATTTCCCGCTGATACCACGCAACGCCCACATAGTGTTTGTCCGGATTCAGCCAGAAAGGTACTTTGGCATTTCCCTTTTCGCGATATTTCGCATATTCGGGCGCTATATACCAAGCCTTGTCAACTATTGTCCCTGTCCAGGGCGTATGCACATCTACGTCGAAACCATACCCTTGTTCCTGTAGAGAACCGGGCAGGTGAATTTTGTCGGATAACGACGTGTTATACCATTGTTTGTCTATTCCTTCATCTTTAGAATCCAATGCAAAACCCCATTCTCCGGAGAGATTGATGGTTTTCGGCGCCTGACAGGAATACAAACAAAATCCCGTCAGGATCATTGCGATAAAATACTTCACTGCTTTCATTAATAATCCGTTTTTTGGGTGGTGCTTCGCAAAGTATGCTATTATAAATATTTGACAATCAAGTTATATGTGATTATAATTGTATATGAAAATCACAATAACCCTACCTTGCCTCAATTGCCAAAGTACGAAAATAACGAAAAATAGCAAGATAGCCTCCAGTAAACGAACTATTTTTGTAAAATTGGATTCTTTCTTATAAATGCGCTACGGATAAGAAAGTATTAATTGTTTGTTAGGAAATTAGACGGATAGCCAGATTGATTTTTTATTTGTTCCTTTTGATAAGCCAATGTTCTCTTGTCAAGATTGAGGAAGCCGTACTCATGGTTAAACTTTTGTCCGTCCGTAATAATCCATTGCAGAAAGTCATCGAAGTTCTCCTTTTCTTGCTTGTTGTAAGCAAAGCCAATATTTTGAACAGGGATAAGTTCGATATTCTGTTCTTCAAGCAAGGAGAGTGTTTGGTCAATGTTTTCCGAACTGATTATCTCAAACTGTTCTTTTTTCAAATCCAGAGGCAACAAGGCGATTTTATCTTTCAGCTGACGGTTTTTCAAGTCGTAAATATAACTAAGGTTGTTAAATGTTACCCCCGTATTATCTTTCTGGATAGCATTTAATAAATATATATCGTCTCCCGAAATCTTTTTACCACGTAAGTTGGAAGGGGTAAATCCGAAATGAGATGCAAATATAACAGTTCCTGATGTGGAATTGCTACCGGAATATACTGTTACCAAGTCTTGAATTTTGTTCTTCTTGCTGTTGTTTTCTTCTTCCAGCAATGGGTCTTCAATGAAGAACAAATTCTTAATATCTTTCTTTCCCAACTTCTTTTTGGATATTCGTTCATACAACGGGTTTTCTTTGGTCGTTACCGGTAAGAGGGCATACCTACCGACGTAAGCAATCATTTTCCCAGAGGCATAAGCAATACTATCTGATTCGTCGTTTGCTACAAAACTCAAATCGACATTATGATTATTCTTGTCGGCGGGTTTTATCCGCACATTCGGATTCAGTTTTGTATATTCTGCTATCCATTTTTCTACTAATGGCGATGAGAACTTGGCACTACTTACGTAAATTACCCCTTGTTCGTTAGCGGACGATTGGGCATAAGCCCCTAATGAAATGAAGAGAAACACTAACAATGTATAAATTATTCTCTTCCGTACAGAAAACAACCTTTTGTTTACTGAAAAAAACAATACCTTTCTCATATTTTTGTTCCTTATGTATAATGTTTGTTTTGCGAAAGACTACTTTATTTTTCGCATGGCGAAGTTACAAACAGTTGCAAACATGGGAAATACCATATATGTGGTATTTCTATTATTCAGGCATGATGTGATATATTAGGAGGGTAGCATACCGGAATTATGCACGGGGCATACTGGAGTATTGACGGTACCATACCGGAATATGCGCGGTAGCATACCAGAGTATTGACGGTAGCATAATCCCGAACTTCGAGCCAAACGGTATATGCGGACATGATATAATACATCTTTACAATCAAATTTAAAACAGCTTTAAGATTATATGAAAACAACCCAAACGATTTCACTCCTTATTATTCTGTTAGCAACGCTTTTCAGTTCCTGCACAACGAGTAAGACAATGCAACATAAAATGCGAAGCTTGCGCTCAGACCTCTATTACGAATTAACGACACCTGAATACATAGGGGAAATAACAGATTCGGTTTATTTGAATTTCATAGATTATTCAAACATGGATTATTATACTACCGTCAAGAAAAGGGGGACAATGATTATCCCTTTGATATTGTTCAATTATTCAAAGGAGAAATTCGATGTAGTTCTTGGTGAAGGATCGCTAGCGCAAACCTATAGGGAATTTCTCACGGATGCGTTACTTACGGAATGTAATAGTAGCACTTCTCTCCATTTGGATAATACAGCAAACATAACTCCGGATTCGGCTTATGTTTTAAATGTAAAAATTCTACATAACCGCACCACCTCTGCAATGAAATTAGGTAGTAGAATGGTATTTCTATACTTCGGGCAAGGCACAGATTTCATTTTTAATTTCCCCAATCATACGATAATGCCGGCTATTGCCGATTTAGAATTCCATGTTTACCTCATGCAAGGGAAGAACTGTCTGTTTGAAAAGACATATTCTACTTACCAAGAATGGAAATACCTGGGAAGAATAGCGGAAGACCCTGCCAACGTCAATGAAGCCTGTCTGGATAACATGACGGAGTGCCTGTCGATTGCTACTAAAAGCATTGTAGAAAACATTAGCAGCGAACTTCATTTATGGATGTCAGGGCGCAAAACCAATTTATCTTCTCACCACCCGAACGCCATACAACAAAACATGCCCTCCTGCGAAGAACAATAATACCACAGCAATGCCGATTCCTTCTTGCCAGCCGCCTAAAGTTTGTTGTATAATTATAAATGTTGACAGAACCACTGCTATTCCCAATCCTATATATGACAATAGGTTGTTTCCTTTTGCCCGCAAATCCTTGTTATATAAATTACTGTGTTTTGACCCGTAATATACGTATATATCATGTCCCACAAGCATCCAAAGGATAAGACGTACCCAAGTGTCGAACGGCAAATAAGCCATCATAAACAAACAAATGGCAATTCCCAACAGCGGAACTAATGGAACCAATGGCGTTTTAAACACACGAGGTGCATCCGGCATCTTTTTTCGCATCACCAAAATGCTGGCGCAAACAATGATAAAAGCAAAGAGCGTCCCAATGCTTGTCAACTCACCGGCAACCCGCACCGGAACAAAGAGCGCAAAAGCACTTACGAGAAACAGAAACAGCAAATTGCTTTTGTATGGTGTTCCGGTTTTGGAATGTATTTGCGAAAATGCTTTCGGCAACAAACCGTCTTTACTCATACTATAAAATACACGGCTTTGTCCTAACAGCATCACAAGGATAACGGACGAATACCCTGCCAATATAGCCAAAATGATGGCTTTGTTTAGCCACGGATAAGCCGGTTGTATAGATCCGTCTGCCATGCTCGTCCCCATGTGGTCAATAGCAATAGCCACAGGCGCAATACCATCATGACCCTTGAAAGCCGTATAATGCGTTACTCCCGTCAATACGTAAGAGAACAAAATATACAATACAACGCAAGCCATTAATGATCCCAATATACCGATAGGCATGTTTCTTTGGGGGTTTTTCGTTTCCTGTGCCGCCGTACTTACGGCATCAAAACCGATAAACGCAAAAAAGACAATCGCCGCCGCTCGAATAATCCCACTGAAACCGTATTCACCCCAAGTCCCCGTATTCTCCGGAATATACGGTATATAATTGTCGGAATTGATAAACCCCCACCCAAGGATAATAAACGTGAGAACTACCGCCACCTTTAAAAACACAATAATGGAGGTGAATAATGAGCTGCTTTCCGTACCTTTTATCAATAATAGGCTCATTAGAATGATGATGAGTGCCGCTGGCAAGTTGACGATTCCTCCATCCCAAGGGCAAGCTGTCAGTGCATCCGGGAGATGGATTTGAAAGCTCTCTAACAACTTGACGACATATCTGCTCCAACTGATACTGACCGTTGCCGAAGCCACAGCATATTCCAACACTAAATCCCAACCGATAACCCATGCGATAAACTCTCCCAATGTGGCGTAAGAATATGTGTATGCACTGCCAGCCACCGGTAACATAGAAGCAAATTCCGCATAACACAGCCCTGCAAAACAACATCCCATTGCTGCTACTGCAAAAGAAATGGTAATAGCAGGACCTGCATAGTCCGCAGCCGCATTTCCCGTAATGGAAAATAAACCTGCTCCAATGATTGCCCCCAAACCGAGAGCAATCAACTTATATGGACCTAACGTTTTTCGCAAACTATGTACGCCTTCGTCACGCGACTCAGCCAACAAGCTGTCTATTGATTTTCTCTGAAAAATGCTCATTTCAATAATGTATTGTTTACGGCTGTAAAGTTATGGAGTATAAAACAAATAGGAAATACACCAAATGTGGTATTTTATAATGTAACTTTCTAAGTTATCTTTGCCCGCCAAAAGTACAAACATAATCTTATGTGGATATGAACTTTATATTTTTTTTCCCCTCCCTTTCCCCAAAATTCCACCGAATTTTGCTTCTATTTAAAAGAATACGGAGCCAACGTACTCGGAATAGGAGATGCGGAATATACTTCTCTGAACGACCGTCTGAAATGTTCACTTACGGAATATTATAAGGTATCAAACATGGAAGACTACGATCAAATCCTGAGAGCCGTAGGCTTCTTCACTCATAAATACGGGAAGATTGACCGCTTTGAATCCTTGAATGAATATTGGCTTGAACTGGAAGCGCAAATAAGAACCGATTTCAATATCAGCGGAACAAAAAACGATTTCATTCAGAACCTGAAACGTAAGTCGAAAATGAAATCTTTCTTTGAAAAAAGCGGAGTACAGACCGTCAAATGTCATAAATACACTAACCGGGAAAGCGCATTGAAATTCATTGAAGAAGTGGGATATCCTCTCGTAGTAAAACCTGATTCCGGTTCGGGCGCTAATTTCACATATAAAATCAAAAACGAATTTGAATTTGATAATGTTTTTGTCAATAAACACTTGCAAGATGCCGAATTTATTATTGAAGAATTTGTTGACGGAATTATCCTTACTTACGACGGATTAGTGGATATATACGGAAACGTAGTCTTTGAAAATAGTCATCGCTTTGAACAAAGTATTATGAATGTGGTAAACAACGACGATCATTTATACTATATTTGCCTCCCGGAAGTAGCAGACAAAGTGCGTACAGCAGGGCGAAGCGTGTTGAAGGCTTTTGACGTGCGTGAAAAATTCTTTCACATAGAATTTTTTGAACGGAAAAGAGACGGCAAAATTGTTGCTTTGGAAGTAAATATGCGTCCTCCCGGAGCATGGATGCCTGATGCCATGAATTACGCCCACAATACAAACGTCTATAAAAGATGGGCAAACATGGTTCTGCAATATCAACCGGACGAAGGCTCTACGGGAAAACACTTCACGGGATATGCTGCCCGGAAAAACCATAAACAATATAAATACTCACATGAAGAGGTTCTTAATGAAATTGGTGATAGGATACTCTATTTTAGTAGTATAGAAAAAATATTCAGCAGAGCCATGGGTGACTTTGCCTATCAATTTAGAACAGATACGTATGAAGAGGTAAAAAAGATCATCGACTACATACAAGAAGAAATAAGATGCAAATAAACTACTACAACGAATACAGTTATAAACTCGGAAGACATGCAGAATACAAAGTATATGGTTACAAGGGAAAACCCGTGCTTGTGTTCCCTACATCCAAAGGGAGATTCTATCAATATGAAGACTTTGGAATGATTAACGTTCTTAGTGGATTTATTAACGACGGGCGGATACAACTTTGGACGGTTGACGGTATGGATTGGGAAACCTTCTTCTCCGAAGATTGTAACAGTTGGGACAAAATAGCCCGAATTAAACGCCACGAACAATATTTTGATTATATAAACGAAGAACTTATCCCCTCTATTCTTCAAACAAGCAGAGAGAACAATGGTGGACATGAGCAACAGATTTTATTAACGGGATGTTCGATGGGAGCTTATCACTCGGCAAATTTCTATTTCCGCTATCCTTGGTTTATTGATACGGTGATTGCTTTAAGCGGTGTGTATTCTACAAACTATTTTTTTGGCGATTACAAGTCAACAGAAATTTACTTGAACTCGCCCATAGATTATTTAAAAGGTGACCAAGACAGTTACTACATGGATAGATTTAGAAAAAGCAAACTGATTTTCTGTTGCGGGCACGGAGCATACGAAGAGCCTATGTTGAACGAAACGTATGCCTTAAAGGCTGTTGTGGAAGCTAAAGGTATTCCCGCATGGTTCGACTTTTGGGGGACAGATTCCAAGCATGATTGGGACTGGTGGCAAAAGCAAATTGTATACTTTATGGAGAAAATAATCATATAACTGTTTAAAATGAGAACAAAGAATAAAACTTTTTCTATTCCGTTATATATACAAATATTATTGGGAATGGCTGCAGGCGTTTTCATTGGGATTATTGCTTTGCAACTGAATGGTGCACAATTCATACAAGACTGGGTCTATCCTTGGGGGCGACTTTTTATCCGCTTATTGCAACTCATTGCTATCCCGCTGGTCATTGTTTCGCTTATCAAAGGGGTGATAGGATTGAAAGACATTAGTAAGTTCTCGCGTATGGGCGGACAGGCGCTCATCATTTATGTAGCTACAACCATCGTTGCCATTACGGTTGGTTTGTCAATGGGTTTATTGGTGAAGCCCGGAGAATTGGTTGATAAAACGCAGGTAGTTCATATACAAAAAGAATATCAAACGATAGCTGCGGAAAAAACCCTTGTTGCCGAACAATCAAAAGGACAAGGTCCTTTGAATTTTATAAATGAAATTGTTCCCCATAACATATTTGACGCGATTACCGATAATGGAAAGATGTTGCAAATAATATTCTTTGTTCTCTTCTTTGGGATTGCAGCTCTTACCATAATGCCAGCCAAAATCAAACCGGTGATTGAACTGTTCGACGGGCTGAATGATGTTCTTCTTCGTATGGTTGATTATATTATCCGCGTGGCGCCGTATGGTGTTACAGCATTAATGGCAGGTCTCATTATCGATTTCAACGGCAACGCCAGTATCTTTTCGGCATTAGCTATGTATGCTCTAACGGTAGCTGCCGCTTTGCTCAGCATCATATTTATTTTTTATCCTCTATTTATCCGCATTTTCACAAAAATAAGACCCTCAAAATTCATGCAAGTGATGTATCCTGTTCAGTTGGTGGCATTTACCACGAGCAGCAGTGCAGCTACCCTGCCGGTTACTATAGAGGCTGTGGAAAACAAACTGGGAGTATCGCAAGAAACCGCTTCGTTTATTTTGCCTGTGGGAGTAACAGTCAATATGGACGGGACAAGTTGTTATCAGACGATTGCCGTTCTTTTTATTGCACAAGTATTGGGTATTGACCTCAGCATCGGGCAACTGCTTATCCTCATAGGAATGACTGCGCTTTCCTCTATCGGAACTCCCGGAATCCCCGGAGGTAGTTTTGTTATCCTAACAATGGTATTAACTTCCATAGGAATCCCTGCCGAAGGTTTAGCCTTAATTATAGGCATTGACCGCCCACTGGATATGTTGCGCACATCGGTAAATGTTACAGGCGACGCTGTTATAGCAGCTATTATTGATAAGAAATAATTCTATTTAAAACATATAAGCCATAGAAACTTGCCAAACTTTGGTTTTAAGAGAGGATGTGACTCCAAAGGCTTCTATTACGGCTGAATTAGTTACCGGTATGTTATAGTTTATTCCTATTTGCAGATGCCGGAATGCTTTTATTCCCGCTCCAATATTGAATGACAGTTCAAAAGGTTTATAATTACCAATACTTGAAGCAGATTCCGCAACAAAATTATTAGGGATATTTTTACTGCCCGAATTAAAATTAAAGAATGCACTTGGTCCCGCAGCTACGAATACGCTTGCGAGGCTACCAAATCCCAAAGAATATTTTAAATTCACCGG
>SNRY01000139.1_pt1 | contig 26770 bp, 10 predicted proteins | sample 4693421 | NCBI WGS metagenome assembly SNRY01 (sample SAMN11003215, study PRJNA524138) | termite gut metagenome | isolation source: Bacteroidetes bacterial symbionts from single cell of protist host amplifed... | host: Streblomastix strix ... | reverse complement strand
GTATTTGTGAATGAAAAAACATATCTTTGCAGAAAATAATGCCTAGATGGCGGAATTGGTAGACGCGCTGGTCTCAAACACCAGTGGATTCATTTCTATCCCGGTTCGACTCCGGGTCTGGGTACCATGAAAAGTAAAGCCTAATTGATAATCAATCAGTTAGGCTTTTTAATTGATGCGGTTTTCCCCACATTTTCCCCACGAGTGTAATGAAAGTTCTATTCTAATTTCGGTAGTGTCATAATTTAACTGAAAAGTAGTATCTTTGCAAAAACGCCATGATACATTCAGAAGAAACTCATTGTCCCTATTGTAATAGCAATAATTTGCAAAAAAACGGTAAAAGTTGCACCGGCGAACAACGTTGGCGCTGCATGGCGTGTAAAAAATATTTTCATCGTTCCTATCGCTATAATGCTCGAAAGCAAGGAATAAAGGATAAGATAATTGAGATGACGCTTAACAGTAGTGGCCTTAGAGATATTGGGCGAGTACTTAAAATCAGTAAAGATACGGTAGTTGCCTTATTAAAAAAAACGCTACACATTAACCCTTATTTCATCACAAAACAAGAGCAACAAATGTTTGATTATCTTGATGTTGAAATAGTATTTAGTGGAGAAATGGATGAATTTTGGAGTTTTGTGGGTAACAAAGGCAATCAACGTTGGACGTGGTATGCCATAGAGCGCAAATCGGGTTGTATTCTGGCTTGGCATAATGGCAAACGCACAGACAAGGATTTTTTGATATTATGGAACTCGTTGAAACTATTTGGGTGGTGATTTAAAAAGTATGCTGTTCATACATATCCGTAATTGATATAAAAGAATGACAAGATCTCATACAGAGCGTTTTTATCCCAATAGCCCCAATCCTCTGAATCACGTACTTTTTGTTTTTTTGGAGGGGTCTAATTCTTCATTCAAGTGATCTAGAACCTCAATTGCTTTTTGTATCTCTTGTGAGAACTCATATTGTGTTTGATTCTGATGACAAAGTGGATTAAAAACGATTTTACGGCACAACTCAACATCTCTAATCGTAGTCAAAGTCAATTTACATTTGCTTGGCTGTTTAGTTTGATAATTTTTTATTGCATTCCAAAAATCTTCAGTTTTTAGCAGAGAACTATCAACTTCGAATCTAACATGAAGTCCTTTTCTTTTACAATATCTTTTTAAAATAAATTCAAATGCGCCACGCAAATATACTCCTGCCGCTTTGTTATCCTTATTATAATACGTTTTAGCAGTCTCTATATATCTTGTAATATGACCTCCTTTTTCAAGATCACTAATATATTTAATTAACGGTTGGTCATATCCATCTTGATTTTTTCGAGCTAAAAGTTCAACGCACTTCCAATCGGCATTTCCATCCAAATAAAATTTGGCTACTTCGTACCAAGGTTTGTCATAAGTTGATATAATGATTTGATAATCGGAAAAATCTCGCTCCAATATGCACATTAGTGGCATACGATTTGAAAGATCTAAACCAATAAATAAATCATCTAAAAACAGAATTTTCATTTTTTTCAACTGAGGCAATCGTTTAATCATACCCAAGTAGATAGAAATAGCAATAGCTGATAAACGAGCTTCGTTTAAGAATAAATGCGGTTTAGAAACTTTTTTGCCTCCATATTCTATCTCTATATTCACTTTTTTCCCATATATCTTTTTTGCATCAGGATCTTTTACATCAAGAGTTATAGAATTGTATGATAATGTTATTTTTAGATCTTTATCAAAATCTTTTAGTATATTATTTGTATGACTTAATATATAATCAGGATTGTGAATTGGAGGGGACAGTGGAGTAAAAAGCGTTTTAAAAGCAACATTAAATTGATTTAGCATATTCCCTAAATCACGTCTTTTTGCCGTAATATTGTAACTGCTATCTGTTTGGCGAGCTAATAAACTTTCTATGTCTTGCCATGTTTCACCCAACGGCTTTGTCATTCCGGTAATTTTGAAATGTTTGAGCACCCCTTTTACCAACAAGTCAAAAAAATTAATATCTCTGTTCTTCTTTATGTTATGTATATCAAGTAAATGTTTGTAATTTAGAAAGCTGCGCAATTGATTAGCATCCCGTATAATTGTATTTCCAAAAGGAGAAACTGCCGAAGATAATTCTATTAATTGGTCGTTGTTCACATCATTTTCATCGGGATTGAAAGTGAGTTTTACTGCAACTTTCCCTTTATCGGCATCAGCAATAAAAATATTTTCCACTTCGTTCAAATCAATGGCTTCCATAGATGATTGAAAGAAATCTTTCAGAGCATAGTAAAGTGAGCTTTTACCACTACCGTTTTCACCGTAGATAAAAAGGTTTTTCCCATCTACGTCAATAACATTCTTATCTCCATAGAATGCTTTGTAATTGTGGATTTCAATTGTTTTTATTTTCATTTTTTCAGAGATTCTTTTATGATTCGTACTATTTCTACGTTTTCAATGGTTTCTACATTATTCCTTACCGGATGATAAGGGTCATACAGACGTTCAAACTCGCTATTGATAATAGCCAATTTTTGTTCATTGGTCATGCTGTCACTTATCGGTTTCAAATCGTGTAAATATTCTATTATTCCTTTATTAGCTGCATGAATCTCTTCGGGGAAGTAAAGCTCGTATACTATAGAATTTGCAATCATTTTAAAGAAATTTACATGAAGTAGTCTATTTTGTTTTTTACATATATAGTATAAGTATCTTGACAGCCACTTTATTATCAAATGATTATTAGCCATTAGAATCGGAATCGGAATCGTTTTCAATCCCTTTGTACCAATGTGTGGAGTTGCTTTCTTCCCTTTGCGCAAAAGTTCTTTCTGTATGGCATAAAAAGTAATTATTTCACTATTCAATAGCAATAGCGAATAATATAGAGAATCTTCATTACTAGACGATCCAATTAATAAACCATATGAACCATATATTCTTTCAGTTGAATATGCAGCCATTATTTGTTGTCCAGATTCTGGAATAAATAATCTACTTTTTACATATCTTTCAGGATTACCTAATGCAATCGTTGCTCCTGCTAACTTTAATTTTTGTTCAAGACGCGTATCAAACTTAAAGTAACCGTCGCTTTCTTCCCATTCATAATAAAAGGGTTTTATATTCTTTGTCCCGCTAAGATATTTATAATATCCGTTTTGGGGAATTGGGGAAAAAAAATCATCAAAACATCCTCCAATATTTACACCTCTATTTATTGTAATTAAATTTCCTAATGGCAAAGTTTGCTTCTCAATAATATTAATAATATTACCAAATTCACTTTGATGTAATTCATATTTAGGATTTGACTGAAAAATTGTCTTTTTAACAAGTGAAAAATCATTCAATTGTCCAGAGTAATACTTTATATTTAAATTGACATTCTTGAAACAAATACCAAAAACAATACAATCAACAATTGCCTTGAAAGGTGTCAAATTCGTTATTAAATAAACTATTTCTGTGTTTTTTAATAGATATTCCCTAATAGATTGATATGAGGGAAGTACTGATAATGTTTTATTTGTAATAAATGTCAAGAATCCATTTCTATTTAATAACTTAATACCCTTTTCTGTCATTAAGTTCATGCTATTTATCCTATCATTTATATGTTTTATATGTTCATAAGCGAATAGAAAAGATGTTTTTTCGCCTTCAGTGAGTTTTTGACCTTTATTTCCATAATACGATATATACGGAGGGTTTCCAATTACAATATCAAAACCGCTCTTATCTTCTTCAACCAACATTGGATTCATTACATTAGGAAAATCTAATTTCCAATCAAAATAGTTGAAGAGTTCTTGTGGATTATTTTTTAGAAATTCTATTCTTTCTAAAGTTTTGTCTATTTTCTCAATGGCTAATTTTCTTTCAGAATTATAGTGTATATCTTTTGCTGTAAGAGAAAAGCCTCCCCTTATCGAAGTTTTATTAATATAGGCTTCTCTATTGAAAAATAATTGATTATACAAAATATCCAATTTTAAATTTCTGATTTCTTTTCTTAGATAGTTTTTCTCTGTAATATTTATTGTTCTAAAAAAAACTTTTTGTTTCTCTGAAATATCTTTCAAGAGTTTCTGTACTGTTTCTACATAAAATTTTGCAGTGCCAACACTTGTTTTTTTATCCCATTCTACCTCTATTATCCCATCTCCGAATTTACTAATTAAACTATCGCCTATGACAATTTTATAATCCAAATTCGGCAATGCCTCAATATTATCAAAATTTTCTTCATCCACGACCAATGACAACCACAAGCGCAGGCGGGCAATATCAATAGCACTCGCATCAATATCCACGCCATAAATAGATTCTTGTATGCTGTGACGTTTTATGCGATAGATATATTTATCAGAATGGCAATCTTCAGGTTTTAGCCCAATAATATTGGACTTTTGAGACAAATAATCGCTAGACAAATGTTTACGAAGAATCAATTGCAAATTGACCAATTCATGAAGCAAGCCAATAGGAAAAGCACCCGAACCAATAGCAGGGTCACATATTTTAATATTAGTAAGTAATTTATCAAGACCATTGGCATTTATACGAATACTCTCCGGTAGTCTATAATTATAGTTATCCGTTTCCTTGCCTTTTTCAACAACTCGTTCATCGTTTTCAAGAAAGAGTATTCCGTTATGCACAAAGACTTCTATATCTTCTTTGGGTACAATTTCAGAATCTTCATGGTTGATTGCATTATTCAAATAATAAATCAGACTTTCCTGACACATATAATGTACGACTTCCCGTGGGGTATAGAATGCTCCTTTACTCTTACGCTCCTTTATTTCAAGCATATTCTCGAAAACCTTACCCAACATTTCAGGGTCGATGGCTACTTCTTTTTCAAGCGGTTCATCTTCACGGATGGTAAAATTATAGCGGTCGAATACGTCTAATATACCCGTACCAACATCGCCTGTCTTTTTTATCTTTTCTTCATTACGAAACAAAGTATTCGGTATATGGATGGGGGTTTCTTTCCAGTCATAGTCCGCTTCAAACAATCCACCATTTAGAAATGGGATACAGCAATCGAAACGTTCATAATAGTTATTATCTCCATGTTGTCGTGCAAGTGCTTCATAAAACAGATATTGCAGATAGTCTTTGTAGAAGTTCTTACCTTCTGCTTTGGCTTTATTAAAAAGCAATTGCAAAAAGTTCTTTTGCCCTTTCCCCCAGTTCTCTTCTCTGAAAACGCCCAACCATCCCTTTTTCTGTAAGAAATAAAGAAATACAATTTGTCCTAATAGCTTCTTGGTGAATCGTGAAATATCAGTACCTGCTAATTGCAGAATGTCTCTAATTTGCTTGTTGTCTTTGTTGAAATAATCCGATATGTGGAGAAACAACTCTTTATATTGCTCAAAAAAATCATTCGTAACAACTTCTATGCTAAATGCTTTTTCAATATCTTCAATCAATGGATTATTATAGACATTTTGTAATAACGGCAAAAGCTGCCGTTTGGCGGTATGTGATTTTTCATCCTCACCCACTAAAAAAGAATAGCGACGGGCAGGAGTAAAAATCTTTTGGTGTTTTATTTTACCGCTTTCTATGGTTGTTTGGTGTTCGAGTTTGATAAACGAAAATCTCCAGTTCTGCCCTCTATCTGTTTTTGAATAAAAGGCAGCCAACGCATAGTCTTTTTCAAACTTTCCAAGATGGTCAATTACAAAATTACGCAAGCTTGTACGTGCCTGATCAAGTTTGCTTTCCTCTGTCACTTCAATAGCAAGAATATCCATTGCAAGCTCATGGGGGTCAATATATTCGCCGATACGAGTGTATTGTACGATGTGAGGTCGAAAAGATTCTTTTATCATATTACCCCGATACTCTCTGTATTTATTTTCAGATGCGTCAATGTTGTTCAGCAGATTTTTGATAAACAGGGTAAAGGATTCTTTATTAAATGCTTTATCAAAAGCATCTTCTATAATGGTAATAGCTCTATTTTTTTCCATGTGTTTTTATTTTGTAAAATATTCAGATAAAATAACTTCTCGTTTTAAATAACTCACCGATTGTTCGGGTCTTTCCATATCCATTTGTTTGATATACGTCCGTAAAATATATAAAACTTTCATCGGATCAAGCGTATTTTCTTTAATAGCTAGTTTTTCAACTTCTTTCTTTATGATTTGAGTTGTTTTCTTTGCTAATACTCCGTTTGCTAACATCATGCGAACAGTATCAATAAAAGCTTCATCGGATTCGGTAAACTTTTTGTACTCTTTAAATGATTTGTCTTTCAGTATTCGTTCAATAAACGTGGCATTAGATCTGCCTCCTGATTGTGCTGAAGATTCGTTGTTCTCAGTAGTAGTGTCTTGCTTGAATTTGGTTTTGTTGACAGTCAACATATCAAAATAATTATCGGGAACGGGTAGTCGCCTTGCATCGGGCTTACATTCTATCAGGTTCATAGCATCAAAGAAGTTGATTTCCATTGATTGGTTGCTTTCATAAAGATAGAATTTCTTCAGATTCCCTAATCTGAAGAAAGTAACCATTTGGTTTTCTTCTTTCTTACTTTTCATCCCTGAACGAGCTTGCTTAGGTAGTTTTTTGATTTTGTCGAATAAAACGGGGTTCGTATCTCTTATCTCACGCAACGTACTCAGATATCTAAGCTCTGTGTTTTCACCTTCACCTTCTTCTTCTCCTGTATAAGTTGCTTTGTTGTTTAACGTATGAAATAACTCCTGACTCCCTATTTCTTCACCATCTGACAAATATTTAGCGTCTTCGCCCATTATGTGGTGGAACATTTGAAGTTTGTTGATGATATTAGCTTCCAAACCCAAATGTGCCTCAGACTGCGTTGTTGGAAAAAAATTAAATATATGTATATTGTTAAATGATGATCCTAAACGGTTTATACGTCCCACCCGTTGCAATACTCGAGTGGGATTCCAAGGCAAATCGTAATTAATCAAAATATTGGAACGATGCAGATTGATTCCCTCAGCTAGCACATCAGTAGCGATAAGAAATTGAATATCATCTTGGCTCTTGCCGGACTTAGGATCAAAATTATTCCGAATAATTTCCCGTGATATGGAATGACTATTTATGGTTTGCAAATTTTCATAACGACCACCTTTGCTTGAATAAAACATGACTCTTTTAGGATAACATTTGAATAGATGTTCAAATAAGTAATCCCCCGTTTCTTTCGATTCGGTAAATAAAATGACTTTGTTGTCAGCCATTACTTTATTTTCTCTAAAAGCAGTAATTAAAGCATCAAATTTAGGGTCTTCATTTATAGAAAACCAAAGGCTATGTATTTCTTTTAAGATTTCCAAGTCTTGAATCAACATTTGTCGGTATTCTTTCCTGAAATTGCCAGATTCGTATCTTTTAGCCTTTTCGTCTTCAACCATTCTCTCAAGCGTATCCATGTCATCCTGATCCAATAAGTCGTAAACATTTACTTTATTACTGATGTAAATAGTTCCTTTATCGAACATCTTGATGAAGCGTTCGTGTATTTCGATGAATCGCCCTATACTCATTTTAAAGGCAAAGAAACTACTTTCCAATCGTTTAACTAGCAACCCTTTCATGAATCCGCCTAGATTGCGCTGTTGTTGCTTTTCAAATTCGGTTAAATTTTCATTATAATAAAGCAAAGGAGAGTATCGTGCATATTGAAATTTACGTAACAAATTTACAGTCTGATTGAAAATGTGTTCCAGCTTATCCTCAAACGTATATATCATTCGTCCCGGATCAACTATTTCCGGGAAAATTAACCCTTGTTTTTGAATATCGTCTTGGAAAAAGTTTTTTATGTCATTTCTTGTTCGGCGTATCATTACAAACCGAAGGATTTTATCCCTGATTTCATTGGAAACGCTTTTAATCGCCTTTTTGTAGGCATCTTTAGCTTCTTCCGAATTATCATTGAGAGGTGGTTTAGCTTCTTTAAGCGCCCGTTTAAGTTTATTGAAGAACTTTTCCAAATCGAGAACACCCGGAATGGTCGAGGCTTTAGGTATCTGAAATAATTTTAGCTGGGTAAAGATATCATCTATCGTATTGTTGAGAGGTGTTGCCGTTACCAAGATTACTTTTTTTCCCCTACATATATCAAGCAGATTGGCATACGATTGTGTGTTTTCGTTTCTAAACCGGTGAGCTTCATCGACTATCACATATTTATATTTTGATATATCCTTCCTCAAAATGTGTTCCAACTTTCCTAAAGATTCGACCTCAAAACCTCTTATTCCAAAATCTCTCAACGAATCCTCCCAATATTCCTGCAATACTGGTGGACAAACGACTAAGATTTTTCCCAGTAGCTGTTGCAGCAATAAAGCCGTAATGTAGGTTTTACCGAGACCTACCACATCCGAGAGAAACACGCCATTGTATGTTTCTAATATTTTTTTAGCATTAGTAGTAGCTTGTATCTGGTATCTCAACTTCATAAATCCTTTGGGCAGATAAGGATCGAAGGCCTCTTCTAAGTTTATGTCTTCCTCCAAATATTCATAAATGCACTTTAAATATAATTCATAAGGGGTTATGGTGTCATTCAACCATGTTTTATGAACTACGACATTCATAAAATCTTTTGACACATCCACACCCTCTTTCCATAACCGCTCAAATTGGCCTAACGCAAAATCTACATCCGGCTTGTCTTTCAGTTCTACATTAAACTCTCGTTGCGCAATTAATCCCGACTCGGAAAAATTGCTGGAGCCCGTAATCACAGAACCATACTGAATATGGCTAATGTTTTCATTGTACCTGTTTATATATACCTTGGCATGAATATTTTGAGAAGGGTATGCCTTTATTTCCAACCTTTTGAATTTCAAGAGTTCGATAAACTTTAATATGCCCAGTTGAATTTGAGCATTGTTTTCAGACACAGATTCTATTTCATTGATTAATGCCTTTGCGTACTGGCGTTTCGTATTCTTATCGGACTCAAAATCAATCACATCATGCTCTTGATTGTATAAGATGAGGTCATACGTTTCTCTATCAATATTCAATCCTACAAGAATTCTTGTTTTCTCTATCTTTTCGAATGAATCGTAGAGTTGGTGAAAGCCGCTTAAACGAAAATAGCCCACTAAGATGTCGAAATACTTTGAATCCTTCAATGTAGATTTAAAGCGTTCCAGCAAAGGTGCTCCATTCTCGTTTGTAAAAAATTTAATATCAGTTATCATAAACAACCTTGTATTGCATTTATAATCAAAAAAACATCTTTGAATATATCGTTACCAAGCTTAGCATTCAAGATAATGTGCATACATTTAACTGTTCTAAAATGTACACCCAATAACATAAGTTCGTATAATTCTTTACAAATATAAAAAACAATGTTTTATTGCAGTGAGCCTCTTGATAAAATGTATGCTATAAAAATAATTTCTCAACAGAAATAATATAGCGATCCTTCATTCCCTTATACTTCCGAAAAGCATGTTATTTTCCTTTTTCATCTTGTATACGCCTCCTTTATGGAAAGAATAAAACACAGTAAGATTGGATTTTGTATGCAAAATGAATAAGGTATTATCTGCTGATACCTCTTTTCTTTTTCTTCTTTTTTTGCTGCCGCAAGTATTCTGCCATATTCTCATCGTAATCACTATGTGTGTCAAACAGTAGCAGAGAATCAATTACAGAGACTAAGCTATCGGTTTCATTACTTGTCCCTGCCTTATATGTTGGTTCTATAGCAATGTTGGACTTTTCTTCTTTCATAAGAGTGAAGTCTTTTCTTTTTTCGCCAGCATGTAATTCTCGTTCCTGCATCTTTAGCTTTTCTGAAATAGAGCCGTTTTTCATGGTATTGCAGTACACAAAAGTTTCCCTGATGTCACGCCCATAACCAAACAACTTATCAAGCCCTGATTCGGCTTGTTGGAACAATGTTTTCCTGTCAAATCCACCTTTGATGGCTCCTTTGGAAGTATTCCGGTGATTGGTTACCGGGCTTAGCTTCTTCTTGTTAGACTGGTCTTTCCGGCTGACAATCAAATGGCAGTGCATGAAAGAAGCTTTCTGGGAACGTTCCCTGCTGAAATGGATTTTCCCGTAAAACAGAATATCATGGGCATCCAATCCTTTGTTGAAGTTTTGGGCATAAGAAGGAATAAATACTTCCCTAATGTATCGTTTCATAGCATTAGATTGTTCCTGCTCAGTTTTTCCCATTATGGTCAGTTCTTTGGCGGATGGGCTTACATGGATGGCGTAAAACTTGGCATCGGTCTTCATCAACTGACCTATGTTTGTGTCCATCTTTTGGATAACTTCCGTTTTATAAATACCATCACGAGTTAGATTGAAGAAACCTTCCGCAAAAAGTCCCCTTTCGATTCTTTCCATATCTTCATGCTCCATGTAATTAACCAGTTGACGACTGCTTCCGGCATTGTTATAAATACCATTGGAAGAAGGAGGAAAATCTATATTCATAACTTTGAATTTAGCAGGTTATTAATATCTTCCTTTAAACGCTCTTTCTTCTTCCCGTCCGTTAATCCGCAGGAAGCCAATTCCGCATATAAGGCGATAACTTTGAGCAACAGGTTCGTATTGTCCTTTTGAAAATGATAGAGCAGATTCAGCTTTTTTGATATATCCTGCATCGTAGCTTTTTGCTCGCCGAAGACTTCATCCATTTTCCTGAGAATGGAACGGAGATTTTCTTTGGATACATTCATTTCCGTATCAATAGTTGCTCCCAAGTTCTTCACTATTTCATCGAATCGCACGCTTATTGCATGGGTGGCTCTTACCATTGGACTTAATTGTGTTTCTTCAAAATGACGGACAAAACGTATCAGATCATCCTGTCGCTTATTGATTTTTGCCAGTTCGGATTTTGCCGATTCGGGCGGTTCGGATGGATTGATACAGGCTTTATCCATATACCCGAAAGCAAGCCTGACAATCTCGCCTTTTTTCAAATCATACCGCTTGCAAAGTTTATCTATGATGCGGTTGGTCGGTTGGTCAATTCCAATCGTTGTTAAAGTGACTTTGTTCTTATCTCGTTCCATGATTATAACTTTTATATGATAAATACATTTGATAACTAATTGATTTATTTGTTTTTATGGTAATCAATCATAATGACTTTTATAAAAACTTTTCCTTCATCTTGCTGATTCACAGTAAGTAACCCCGCAGGGCAAGAGGCTTGAACAGGACTTGTCCGGTTCCCTCTTGCTGTATTCTCCTTATTGTGGAGGCAATGAGATACAACCGTTGTCATACTTCTATCAAATTGAATTCTTCAATCAATAAGGCAAGATGGGGATTCTTTTTCAGCATACTATCAAGGACGGATTCCTTGGGTTTGGACTGGATTAAAAAATCTGCAATATCATACCCATTGTGTCGTTGTTCATCCGTTGCATGTTCTTCCAAATAGGAAAATAATTCAACCTGAATACCCTTTGCTTTTAGCTGCTTGGCTTTCATTTCCCAATCCTCAAATGCATTTATGTCGGGAAACAAAACTACTTTCCGGTCTCTTAACATGCAGCTCTCACTCATCAGGCATCCGTTTTTCCCGCCGGAGGCAATCCAGATATATTCCGGTACATAGATACTTGCTATCATAGCCGTCTTCTCACTCTCAACAATGGCTACCGGTTTTGATTTATCCGCCAGCAGATGCATACCGAAAAAGCATTGTTGTAAATTGAAATTCTCATACTTAAGAAGCGAATGTGCCCAAGTGATGTGATTATGAGGTAGCTTAACCCTTCTGCCGGTATCAGGGTTATAAAGCATTATCTTTCCTGTCCGTGCTCTTCCCTGCATATCTGTTTGCCAAAAAACCGTTGCCCCTTTCCAATGATTAGCCGTCCCTACCCTGTATCTTTGCATCAAGTCCCAGACTGTTTGCCGGTCAAACAAGTGGCATAGAAACACATACAAATGGTTATCCTCGTATTTGTTCAGACTTTTGACAACGAGTTCCGCATCAATAAAAGAGATTGGCTTTGTTATGATTGGAACAGGTTGTATCAATGCCTCTGAGCTTTTCTTCGTTTCGGGATGTTCGCTGAAATATTGTCTGGGTGTATAATGGTAACCGCAGGTATCTTCCCTGTTACAACGACCGACGTATTCGGGAAAATGTGTGTTGTTTTCCCTGTCAGTATAGCGTACAAAGGTTCTGTGCCTGCTGCATTGAGGACAGGTGTATCGAGTATTAATACCTTTGTATGCCTGTAAAGTGAATCTATATTCTTTCATAATACTTTATGAATTTTCCGCATTATCCGCACTTTGACAGGCATCATTCTTTCAAAGTGTACAAAGTGTGGAAAGTGCAGGGTTTTACAATAGAATAATTTTACGGTACTTGCCGTGTTTATAGTTCTCAAACAATTTTTCCTTGTTGTCTTTCAGGAACCGTTTGAATGAATCGGGCGACATGCCGAAGTTTGCAGCAACTTCGATACCCTCAGCCGTTTCAAAATCATCCGGTAAAGCTCTGTACAGTTTGATATTGTCGGTAGGTATTCCTTCCAACGAATAGGATTCATGGATGATTCCCTGAACCCTTTGGGCGGTTTTACGGAAATACGCTATCAACTCAATAGCGCCTCTCACGCTGGTCTCATCAATAAAGTCCAAACTCGATTCGCCGCATGTCCAACGGATAATCTGAAGAATTAAGCAAAAACGGATGGCGTAGATTTCCAACTTACTGTATATGCCCCCTAACTGTTCGTCCAACTCCTGATTACATAAATCCGTATTTTCGTGTTGCCACTCCATTAATAGCCGCATTGCCGTGGATTCAAAACGAATCTCCTTTGAAATAGGATTACCACTTTCATCCACAGAGTATGCCATATCAATCAGTTTTTGCGTTATCTTCTGCCAGTCGCGGCTGATGTGAGTATCCAGCTCCTTTTTGTTCCAGTATTGCTTGTTCAGGTTTTCAGGCAATACAAACAGAATCCTATCTAAGAATCCGTTTTGATTGCGGTCTCCTTTGGCTAATTCTTTTAGAATCCCCTGCTGAATCGTACCTATTACCGATATAAAGGAATGTTTAATCGAAATGGAGCGCTTCATGCCCTTTCTGTCGAATATGATTGGCTTGCCGCTAAAGACCGACAACCAAAACTGTTCTTCGGAACCTTTGCTGTAGCGGTTGAAATTCTTGAACCAACTGGCTAATTCATCGGCATACAAACAGATTCCCCTCTTATTGCCATCGTGTACAAAAGCCAAACATTCGGGTGTAATGTCGGAAATAACAAATTTCTTTTGAACAGGCTCTTCGGGTATTCCATCCATACCCTGTTCTTCCCTTTCCTTTTTGGTGAGCGACATCGCTTGTTCATATTCCGCCCACCTGGTTTTGTGTAATACTGCCATCTGATTATCGTAGTTGAATAATGGCTGCAAGGCAAAGCTCAAAGGATGGCTTTTGTACACGATGGCAATAAGAGGGGAATCTGTTTGTATGCCGATGAATTAGCCAGTTGGTTCAAGAATTTCAACCGCTACAGCAAAGGTTCCGAAGAACAGTTTTGGTTGTCGGTCTTTAGCGGCAAGCCAATCATATTCGACAGAAAGGGCATGAAGCGCTCCATTTCGATTAAACATTCCTTTATATCGGTAATAGGTACGATTCAGCAGGGGATTCTAAAAGAATTAGCCAAAGGAGACCGCAATCAAAACGGATTCTTAGATAGGATTCTGTTTGTATTGCCTGAAAACCTGAACAAGCAATACTGGAACAAAAAGGAGCTGGATACTCACATCAGCCGCGACTGGCAGAAGATAACGCAAAAACTGATTGATATGGCATACTCTGTGGATGAAAGTGGTAATCCTATTTCAAAGGAGATTCGTTTTGAATCCACGGCAATGCGGCTATTAATGGAGTGGCAACACGAAAATACGGATTTATGTAATCAGGAGTTGGACGAACAGTTAGGGGGCATATACAGTAAGTTGGAAATCTACGCCATCCGTTTTTGCTTAATTCTTCAGATTATCCGTTGGACATGCGGCGAATCGAGTTTGGACTTTATTGATGAGACCAGCGTGAGAGGCGCTATTGAGTTGATAGCGTATTTCCGTAAAACCGCCCAAAGGGTTCAGGGAATCATCCATGAATCCTATTCGTTGGAAGGAATACCTACCGACAATATCAAACTGTACAGAGCTTTACCGGATGATTTTGAAACGGCTGAGGGTATCGAAGTTGCTGCAAACTTCGGCATGTCGCCCGATTCATTCAAACGGTTCCTGAAAGACAACAAGGAAAAATTGTTTGAGAACTATAAACACGGCAAGTACCGTAAAATTATTCTATTGTAAAACCCTGCACTTTCCACACTTTGTACACTTTGAAAGAATGATGCCTGTCAAAGTGCGGATAATGCGGAAAATTCATAAAGTATTATGAAAGAATATAGATTCACTTTACAGGCATACAAAGGTATTAATACTCGATACACCTGTCCTCAATGCAGCAGGCACAGAACCTTTGTACGCTATACTGACAGGGAAAACAACACACATTTTCCCGAATACGTCGGTCGTTGTAACAGGGAAGATACCTGCGGTTACCATTATACACCCAGACAATATTTCAGCGAACATCCCGAAACGAAGAAAAGCTCAGAGGCATTGATACAACCTGTTCCAATCATAACAAAGCCAATCTCTTTTATTGATGCGGAACTCGTTGTCAAAAGTCTGAACAAATACGAGGATAACCATTTGTATGTGTTTCTATGCCACTTGTTTGACCGGCAAACAGTCTGGGACTTGATGCAAAGATACAGGGTAGGGACGGCTAATCATTGGAAAGGGGCAACGGTTTTTTGGCAAACAGATATGCAGGGAAGAGCACGGACAGGAAAGATAATGCTTTATAACCCTGATACCGGCAGAAGGGTTAAGCTACCTCATAATCACATCACTTGGGCACATTCGCTTCTTAAGTATGAGAATTTCAATTTACAACAATGCTTTTTCGGTATGCATCTGCTGGCGGATAAATCAAAACCGGTAGCCATTGTTGAGAGTGAGAAGACGGCTATGATAGCAAGTATCTATGTACCGGAATATATCTGGATTGCCTCCGGCGGGAAAAACGGATGCCTGATGAGTGAGAGCTGCATGTTAAGAGACCGGAAAGTAGTTTTGTTTCCCGACATAAATGCATTTGAGGATTGGGAAATGAAAGCCAAGCAGCTAAAAGCAAAGGGTATTCAGGTTGAATTATTTTCCTATTTGGAAGAACATGCAACGGATGAACAACGACACAATGGGTATGATATTGCAGATTTTTTAATCCAGTCCAAACCCAAGGAATCCGTCCTTGATAGTATGCTGAAAAAGAATCCCCATCTTGCCTTATTGATTGAAGAATTCAATTTGATAGAAGTATGACAACGGTTGTATCTCATTGCCTCCACAATAAGGAGAATACAGCAAGAGGGAACCGGACAAGTCCTGTTCAAGCCTCTTGCCCTGCGGGGTTACTTACTGTGAATCAGCAAGATGAAGGAAAAGTTTTTATAAAAGTCATTATGATTGATTACCATAAAAACAAATAAATCAATTAGTTATCAAATGTATTTATCATATAAAAGTTATAATCATGGAACGAGATAAGAACAAAGTCACTTTAACAACGATTGGAATTGACCAACCGACCAACCGCATCATAGATAAACTTTGCAAGCGGTATGATTTGAAAAAAGGCGAGATTGTCAGGCTTGCTTTCGGGTATATGGATAAAGCCTGTATCAATCCATCCGAACCGCCCGAATCGGCAAAATCCGAACTGGCAAAAATCAATAAGCGACAGGATGATCTGATACGTTTTGTCCGTCATTTTGAAGAAACACAATTAAGTCCAATGGTAAGAGCCACCCATGCAATAAGCGTGCGATTCGATGAAATAGTGAAGAACTTGGGAGCAACTATTGATACGGAAATGAATGTATCCAAAGAAAATCTCCGTTCCATTCTCAGGAAAATGGATGAAGTCTTCGGCGAGCAAAAAGCTACGATGCAGGATATATCAAAAAAGCTGAATCTGCTCTATCATTTTCAAAAGGACAATACGAACCTGTTGCTCAAAGTTATCGCCTTATATGCGGAATTGGCTTCCTGCGGATTAACGGACGGGAAGAAGAAAGAGCGTTTAAAGGAAGATATTAATAACCTGCTAAATTCAAAGTTATGAATATAGATTTTCCTCCTTCTTCCAATGGTATTTATAACAATGCCGGAAGCAGTCGTCAACTGGTTAATTACATGGAGCATGAAGATATGGAAAGAATCGAAAGGGGACTTTTTGCGGAAGGTTTCTTCAATCTAACTCGTGATGGTATTTATAAAACGGAAGTTATCCAAAAGATGGACACAAACATAGGTCAGTTGATGAAGACCGATGCCAAGTTTTACGCCATCCATGTAAGCCCATCCGCCAAAGAACTGACCATAATGGGAAAAACTGAGCAGGAACAATCTAATGCTATGAAACGATACATTAGGGAAGTATTTATTCCTTCTTATGCCCAAAACTTCAACAAAGGATTGGATGCCCATGATATTCTGTTTTACGGGAAAATCCATTTCAGCAGGGAACGTTCCCAGAAAGCTTCTTTCATGCACTGCCATTTGATTGTCAGCCGGAAAGACCAGTCTAACAAGAAGAAGCTAAGCCCGGTAACCAATCACCGGAATACTTCCAAAGGAGCCATCAAAGGTGGATTTGACAGGAAAACATTGTTCCAACAAGCCGAATCAGGGCTTGATAAGTTGTTTGGTTATGGGCGTGACATCAGGGAAACTTTTGTGTACTGCAATACCATGAAAAACGGCTCTATTTCAGAAAAGCTAAAGATGCAGGAACGAGAATTACATGCTGGCGAAAAAAGAAAAGACTTCACTCTTATGAAAGAAGAAAAGTCCAACATTGCTATAGAACCAACATATAAGGCAGGGACAAGTAATGAAACCGATAGCTTAGTCTCTGTAATTGATTCTCTGCTACTGTTTGACACACATAGTGATTACGATGAGAATATGGCAGAATACTTGCGGCAGCAAAAAAAGAAGAAAAAGAAAAGAGGTATCAGCAGATAATACCTTATTCATTTTGCATACAAAATCCAATCTTACTGTGTTTTATTCTTTCCATAAAGGAGGCGTATACAAGATGAAAAAGGAAAATAACATGCTTTTCGGAAGTATAAGGGAATGAAGGATCGCTATATTATTTCTGTTGAGAAATTATTTTTATAGCATACATTTTATCAAGAGGCTCACTGCAATAAAACATTGTTTTTTATATTTGTAAAGAATTATACGAACTTATGTTATTGGGTGTACATTTTAGAACAGTTAAATGTATGCACATTATCTTGAATGCTAAGCTTGGTAACGATATATTCAAAGATGTTTTTTTGATTATAAATGCAATACAAGGTTGTTTATGATAACTGATATTAAATTTTTTACAAACGAGAATGGAGCACCTTTGCTGGAACGCTTTAAATCTACATTGAAGGATTCAAAGTATTTCGACATCTTAGTGGGCTATTTTCGTTTAAGCGGCTTTCACCAACTCTACGATTCATTCGAAAAGATAGAGAAAACAAGAATTCTTGTAGGATTGAATATTGATAGAGAAACGTATGACCTCATCTTATACAATCAAGAGCATGATGTGATTGATTTTGAGTCCGATAAGAATACGAAACGCCAGTACGCAAAGGCATTAATCAATGAAATAGAATCTGTGTCTGAAAACAATGCTCAAATTCAACTGGGCATATTAAAGTTTATCGAACTCTTGAAATTCAAAAGGTTGGAAATAAAGGCATACCCTTCTCAAAATATTCATGCCAAGGTATATATAAACAGGTACAATGAAAACATTAGCCATATTCAGTATGGTTCTGTGATTACGGGCTCCAGCAATTTTTCCGAGTCGGGATTAATTGCGCAACGAGAGTTTAATGTAGAACTGAAAGACAAGCCGGATGTAGATTTTGCGTTAGGCCAATTTGAGCGGTTATGGAAAGAGGGTGTGGATGTGTCAAAAGATTTTATGAATGTCGTAGTTCATAAAACATGGTTGAATGACACCATAACCCCTTATGAATTATATTTAAAGTGCATTTATGAATATTTGGAGGAAGACATAAACTTAGAAGAGGCCTTCGATCCTTATCTGCCCAAAGGATTTATGAAGTTGAGATACCAGATACAAGCTACTACTAATGCTAAAAAAATATTAGAAACATACAATGGCGTGTTTCTCTCGGATGTGGTAGGTCTCGGTAAAACCTACATTACGGCTTTATTGCTGCAACAGCTACTGGGAAAAATCTTAGTCGTTTGTCCACCAGTATTGCAGGAATATTGGGAGGATTCGTTGAGAGATTTTGGAATAAGAGGTTTTGAGGTCGAATCTTTAGGAAAGTTGGAACACATTTTGAGGAAGGATATATCAAAATATAAATATGTGATAGTCGATGAAGCTCACCGGTTTAGAAACGAAAACACACAATCGTATGCCAATCTGCTTGATATATGTAGGGGAAAAAAAGTAATCTTGGTAACGGCAACACCTCTCAACAATACGATAGATGATATCTTTACCCAGCTAAAATTATTTCAGATACCTAAAGCCTCGACCATTCCGGGTGTTCTCGATTTGGAAAAGTTCTTCAATAAACTTAAACGGGCGCTTAAAGAAGCTAAACCACCTCTCAATGATAATTCGGAAGAAGCTAAAGATGCCTACAAAAAGGCGATTAAAAGCGTTTCCAATGAAATCAGGGATAAAATCCTTCGGTTTGTAATGATACGCCGAACAAGAAATGACATAAAAAACTTTTTCCAAGACGATATTCAAAAACAAGGGTTAATTTTCCCGGAAATAGTTGATCCGGGACGAATGATATATACGTTTGAGGATAAGCTGGAACACATTTTCAATCAGACTGTAAATTTGTTACGTAAATTTCAATATGCACGATACTCTCCTTTGCTTTATTATAATGAAAATTTAACCGAATTTGAAAAGCAACAACAGCGCAATCTAGGCGGATTCATGAAAGGGTTGCTAGTTAAACGATTGGAAAGTAGTTTCTTTGCCTTTAAAATGAGTATAGGGCGATTCATCGAAATACACGAACGCTTCATCAAGATGTTCGATAAAGGAACTATTTACATCAGTAATAAAGTAAATGTTTACGACTTATTGGATCAGGATGACATGGATACGCTTGAGAGAATGGTTGAAGACGAAAAGGCTAAAAGATACGAATCTGGCAATTTCAGGAAAGAATACCGACAAATGTTGATTCAAGACTTGGAAATCTTAAAAGAAATACATAGCCTTTGGTTTTCTATAAATGAAGACCCTAAATTTGATGCTTTAATTACTGCTTTTAGAGAAAATAAAGTAATGGCTGACAACAAAGTCATTTTATTTACCGAATCGAAAGAAACGGGGGATTACTTATTTGAACATCTATTCAAATGTTATCCTAAAAGAGTCATGTTTTATTCAAGCAAAGGTGGTCGTTATGAAAATTTGCAAACCATAAATAGTCATTCCATATCACGGGAAATTATTCGGAATAATTTTGATCCTAAGTCCGGCAAGAGCCAAGATGATATTCAATTTCTTATCGCTACTGATGTGCTAGCTGAGGGAATCAATCTGCATCGTTCCAATATTTTGATTAATTACGATTTGCCTTGGAATCCCACTCGAGTATTGCAACGGGTGGGACGTATAAACCGTTTAGGATCATCATTTAACAATATACATATATTTAATTTTTTTCCAACAACGCAGTCTGAGGCACATTTGGGTTTGGAAGCTAATATCATCAACAAACTTCAAATGTTCCACCACATAATGGGCGAAGACGCTAAATATTTGTCAGATGGTGAAGAAATAGGGAGTCAGGAGTTATTTCATACGTTAAACAACAAAGCAACTTATACAGGAGAAGAAGAAGGTGAAGGTGAAAACACAGAGCTTAGATATCTGAGTACGTTGCGTGAGATAAGAGATACGAACCCCGTTTTATTCGACAAAATCAAAAAACTACCTAAGCAAGCTCGTTCAGGGATGAAAAGTAAGAAAGAAGAAAACCAAATGGTTACTTTCTTCAGATTAGGGAATCTGAAGAAATTCTATCTTTATGAAAGCAACCAATCAATGGAAATCAACTTCTTTGATGCTATGAACCTGATAGAATGTAAGCCCGATGCAAGGCGACTACCCGTTCCCGATAATTATTTTGATATGTTGACTGTCAACAAAACCAAATTCAAGCAAGACACTACTACTGAGAACAACGAATCTTCAGCACAATCAGGAGGCAGATCTAATGCCACGTTTATTGAACGAATACTGAAAGACAAATCATTTAAAGAGTACAAAAAGTTTACCGAATCCGATGAAGCTTTTATTGATACTGTTCGCATGATGTTAGCAAACGGAGTATTAGCAAAGAAAACAACTCAAATCATAAAGAAAGAAGTTGAAAAACTAGCTATTAAAGAAAATACGCTTGATCCGATGAAAGTTTTATATATTTTACGGACGTATATCAAACAAATGGATATGGAAAGACCCGAACAATCGGTGAGTTATTTAAAACGAGAAGTTATTTTATCTGAATATTTTACAAAATAAAAACACATGGAAAAAAATAGAGCTATTACCATTATAGAAGATGCTTTTGATAAAGCATTTAATAAAGAATCCTTTACCCTGTTTATCAAAAATCTGCTGAACAACATTGACGCATCTGAAAATAAATACAGAGAGTATCGGGGTAATATGATAAAAGAATCTTTTCGACCTCACATCGTACAATACACTCGTATCGGCGAATATATTGACCCCCATGAGCTTGCAATGGATATTCTTGCTATTGAAGTGACAGAGGAAAGCAAACTTGATCAGGCACGTACAAGCTTGCGTAATTTTGTAATTGACCATCTTGGAAAGTTTGAAAAAGACTATGCGTTGGCTGCCTTTTATTCAAAAACAGATAGAGGGCAGAACTGGAGATTTTCGTTTATCAAACTCGAACACCAAACAACCATAGAAAGCGGTAAAATAAAACACCAAAAGATTTTTACTCCTGCCCGTCGCTATTCTTTTTTAGTGGGTGAGGATGAAAAATCACATACCGCCAAACGGCAGCTTTTGCCGTTATTACAAAATGTCTATAATAATCCATTGATTGAAGATATTGAAAAAGCATTTAGCATAGAAGTTGTTACGAATGATTTTTTTGAGCAATATAAAGAGTTGTTTCTCCACATATCGGATTATTTCAACAAAGACAACAAGCAAATTAGAGACATTCTGCAATTAGCAGGTACTGATATTTCACGATTCACCAAGAAGCTATTAGGACAAATTGTATTTCTTTATTTCTTACAGAAAAAGGGATGGTTGGGCGTTTTCAGAGAAGAGAACTGGGGGAAAGGGCAAAAGAACTTTTTGCAATTGCTTTTTAATAAAGCCAAAGCAGAAGGTAAGAACTTCTACAAAGACTATCTGCAATATCTGTTTTATGAAGCACTTGCACGACAACATGGAGATAATAACTATTATGAACGTTTCGATTGCTGTATCCCATTTCTAAATGGTGGATTGTTTGAAGCGGACTATGACTGGAAAGAAACCCCCATCCATATACCGAATACTTTGTTTCGTAATGAAGAAAAGATAAAAAAGACAGGCGATGTTGGTACGGGTATATTAGACGTATTCGACCGCTATAATTTTACCATCCGTGAAGATGAACCGCTTGAAAAAGAAGTAGCCATCGACCCTGAAATGTTGGGTAAGGTTTTCGAGAATATGCTTGAAATAAAGGAGCGTAAGAGTAAAGGAGCATTCTATACCCCACGGGAAGTCGTACATTATATGTGTCAGGAAAGTCTGATTTATTATTTGAATAATGCAATCAACCATGAAGATTCTGAAATTGTACCCAAAGAAGATATAGAAGTCTTTGTGCATAACGGAATACTCTTTCTTGAAAACGATGAACGAGTTGTTGAAAAAGGCAAGGAAACGGATAACTATAATTATAGACTACCGGAGAGTATTCGTATAAATGCCAATGGTCTTGATAAATTACTTACTAATATTAAAATATGTGACCCTGCTATTGGTTCGGGTGCTTTTCCTATTGGCTTGCTTCATGAATTGGTCAATTTGCAATTGATTCTTCGTAAACATTTGTCTAGCGATTATTTGTCTCAAAAGTCCAATATTATTGGGCTAAAACCTGAAGATTGCCATTCTGATAAATATATCTATCGCATAAAACGTCACAGCATACAAGAATCTATTTATGGCGTGGATATTGATGCGAGTGCTATTGATATTGCCCGCCTGCGCTTGTGGTTGTCATTGGTCGTGGATGAAGAAAATTTTGATAATATTGAGGCATTGCCGAATTTGGATTATAAAATTGTCATAGGCGATAGTTTAATTAGTAAATTCGGAGATGGGATAATAGAGGTAGAATGGGATAAAAAAACAAGTGTTGGCACTGCAAAATTTTATGTAGAAACAGTACAGAAACTCTTGAAAGATATTTCAGAGAAACAAAAAGTTTTTTTTAGAACAATAAATATTACAGAGAAAAACTATCTAAGAAAAGAAATCAGAAATTTAAAATTGGATATTTTGTATAATCAATTATTTTTCAATAGAGAAGCCTATATTAATAAAACTTCGATAAGGGGAGGCTTTTCTCTTACAGCAAAAGATATACACTATAATTCTGAAAGAAAATTAGCCATTGAGAAAATAGACAAAACTTTAGAAAGAATAGAATTTCTAAAAAATAATCCACAAGAACTCTTCAACTATTTTGATTGGAAATTAGATTTTCCTAATGTAATGAATCCAATGTTGGTTGAAGAAGATAAGAGCGGTTTTGATATTGTAATTGGAAACCCTCCGTATATATCGTATTATGGAAATAAAGGTCAAAAACTCACTGAAGGCGAAAAAACATCTTTTCTATTCGCTTATGAACATATAAAACATATAAATGATAGGATAAATAGCATGAACTTAATGACAGAAAAGGGTATTAAGTTATTAAATAGAAATGGATTCTTGACATTTATTACAAATAAAACATTATCAGTACTTCCCTCATATCAATCTATTAGGGAATATCTATTAAAAAACACAGAAATAGTTTATTTAATAACGAATTTGACACCTTTCAAGGCAATTGTTGATTGTATTGTTTTTGGTATTTGTTTCAAGAATGTCAATTTAAATATAAAGTATTACTCTGGACAATTGAATGATTTTTCACTTGTTAAAAAGACAATTTTTCAGTCAAATCCTAAATATGAATTACATCAAAGTGAATTTGGTAATATTATTAATATTATTGAGAAGCAAACTTTGCCATTAGGAAATTTAATTACAATAAATAGAGGTGTAAATATTGGAGGATGTTTTGATGATTTTTTTTCCCCAATTCCCCAAAACGGATATTATAAATATCTTAGCGGGACAAAGAATATAAAACCCTTTTATTATGAATGGGAAGAAAGCGACGGTTACTTTAAGTTTGATACGCGTCTTGAACAAAAATTAAAGTTAGCAGGAGCAACGATTGCATTAGGTAATCCTGAAAGATATGTAAAAAGTAGATTATTTATTCCAGAATCTGGACAACAAATAATGGCTGCATATTCAACTGAAAGAATATATGGTTCATATGGTTTATTAATTGGATCGTCTAGTAATGAAGATTCTCTATATTATTCGCTATTGCTATTGAATAGTGAAATAATTACTTTTTATGCCATACAGAAAGAACTTTTGCGCAAAGGGAAGAAAGCAACTCCACACATTGGTACAAAGGGATTGAAAACGATTCCGATTCCGATTCTAATGGCTAATAATCATTTGATAATAAAGTGGCTGTCAAGATACTTATACTATATATGTAAAAAACAAAATAGACTACTTCATGTAAATTTCTTTAAAATGATTGCAAATTCTATAGTATACGAGCTTTACTTCCCCGAAGAGATTCATGCAGCTAATAAAGGAATAATAGAATATTTACACGATTTGAAACCGATAAGTGACAGCATGACCAATGAACAAAAATTGGCTATTATCAATAGCGAGTTTGAACGTCTGTATGACCCTTATCATCCGGTAAGGAATAATGTAGAAACCATTGAAAACGTAGAAATAGTACGAATCATAAAAGAATCTCTGAAAAAATGAAAATAAAAACAATTGAAATCCACAATTACAAAGCATTCTATGGAGATAAGAATGTTATTGACGTAGATGGGAAAAACCTTTTTATCTACGGTGAAAACGGTAGTGGTAAAAGCTCACTTTACTATGCTCTGAAAGATTTCTTTCAATCATCTATGGAAGCCATTGATTTGAACGAAGTGGAAAATATTTTTATTGCTGATGCCGATAAAGGGAAAGTTGCAGTAAAACTCACTTTCAATCCCGATGAAAATGATGTGAACAACGACCAATTAATAGAATTATCTTCGGCAGTTTCTCCTTTTGGAAATACAATTATACGGGATGCTAATCAATTGCGCAGCTTTCTAAATTACAAACATTTACTTGATATACATAACATAAAGAAGAACAGAGATATTAATTTTTTTGACTTGTTGGTAAAAGGGGTGCTCAAACATTTCAAAATTACCGGAATGACAAAGCCGTTGGGTGAAACATGGCAAGACATAGAAAGTTTATTAGCTCGCCAAACAGATAGCAGTTACAATATTACGGCAAAAAGACGTGATTTAGGGAATATGCTAAATCAATTTAATGTTGCTTTTAAAACGCTTTTTACTCCACTGTCCCCTCCAATTCACAATCCTGATTATATATTAAGTCATACAAATAATATACTAAAAGATTTTGATAAAGATCTAAAAATAACATTATCATACAATTCTATAACTCTTGATGTAAAAGATCCTGATGCAAAAAAGATATATGGGAAAAAAGTGAATATAGAGATAGAATATGGAGGCAAAAAAGTTTCTAAACCGCATTTATTCTTAAACGAAGCTCGTTTATCAGCTATTGCTATTTCTATCTACTTGGGTATGATTAAACGATTGCCTCAGTTGAAAAAAATGAAAATTCTGTTTTTAGATGATTTATTTATTGGTTTAGATCTTTCAAATCGTATGCCACTAATGTGCATATTGGAGCGAGATTTTTCCGATTATCAAATCATTATATCAACTTATGACAAACCTTGGTACGAAGTAGCCAAATTTTATTTGGATGGAAATGCCGATTGGAAGTGCGTTGAACTTTTAGCTCGAAAAAATCAAGATGGATATGACCAACCGTTAATTAAATATATTAGTGATCTTGAAAAAGGAGGTCATATTACAAGATATATAGAGACTGCTAAAACGTATTATAATAAGGATAACAAAGCGGCAGGAGTATATTTGCGTGGCGCATTTGAATTTATTTTAAAAAGATATTGTAAAAGAAAAGGACTTCATGTTAGATTCGAAGTTGATAGTTCTCTGCTAAAAACTGAAGATTTTTGGAATGCAATAAAAAATTATCAAACTAAACAGCCAAGCAAATGTAAATTGACTTTGACTACGATTAGAGATGTTGAGTTGTGCCGTAAAATCGTTTTTAATCCACTTTGTCATCAGAATCAAACACAATATGAGTTCTCACAAGAGATACAAAAAGCAATTGAGGTTCTAGATCACTTGAATGAAGAATTAGACCCCTCCAAAAAAACAAAAAGTACGTGATTCAGAGGATTGGGGCTATTGGGATAAAAACGCTCTGTATGAGATCTTGTCATTCTTTTATATCAATTACGGATATGTATGAACAGCATACTTTTTAAATCACCACCCAAATAGTTTCAACGAGTTCCATAATATCAAAAAATCCTTGTCTGTGCGTTTGCCATTATGCCAAGCCAGAATACAACCCGATTTGCGCTCTATGGCATACCACGTCCAACGTTGATTGCCTTTGTTACCCACAAAACTCCAAAATTCATCCATTTCTCCACTAAATACTATTTCAACATCAAGATAATCAAACATTTGTTGCTCTTGTTTTGTGATGAAATAAGGGTTAATGTGTAGCGTTTTTTTTAATAAGGCAACTACCGTATCTTTACTGATTTTAAGTACTCGCCCAATATCTCTAAGGCCACTACTGTTAAGCGTCATCTCAATTATCTTATCCTTTATTCCTTGCTTTCGAGCATTATAGCGATAGGAACGATGAAAATATTTTTTACACGCCATGCAGCGCCAACGTTGTTCGCCGGTGCAACTTTTACCGTTTTTTTGCAAATTATTGCTATTACAATAGGGACAATGAGTTTCTTCTGAATGTATCATGGCGTTTTTGCAAAGATACTACTTTTCAGTTAAATTATGACACTACCGAAATTAGAATAGAACTTTCATTACACTCGTGGGGAAAATGTGGGGAAAACCGCATCAATTAAAAAGCCTAACTGATTGATTATCAATTAGGCTTTACTTTTCATGGTACCCAGACCCGGAGTCGAACCGGGATAGAAATGAATCCACTGGTGTTTGAGACCAGCGCGTCTACCAATTCCGCCATCTAGGCATTATTTTCTGCAAAGATATGTTTTTTCATTCACAAATAC
>SNRY01000138.1_pt1 | contig 26863 bp, 25 predicted proteins | sample 4693421 | NCBI WGS metagenome assembly SNRY01 (sample SAMN11003215, study PRJNA524138) | termite gut metagenome | isolation source: Bacteroidetes bacterial symbionts from single cell of protist host amplifed... | host: Streblomastix strix ... | reverse complement strand
ATACCGGTACCGACAATCGGAGCCTCTGTTCTTAATAAAGGTACTGCTTGACGCATCATGTTTGATCCCATTAAAGCACGATTGGCATCATCATGTTCAAGAAAGGGAATAAGAGAAGCGGCAATAGAAGCTATTTGTTGAGGAGCAACATCCATCAAATTCACTTGCACCGGTTCAATTACCGGATAATCGGCATCCTGACGTGACTTTACTTTGTTACGAACAAAATGTCCATCATCATTCAAGAGTGCATTACCCTGAGCAATAATCTTACCTTCTTCTTCTTCAGCAGTCAAATAAATAATGCCGTTTTTAGAAATATCAACTTTACTATCTTTGACTTTACGATAGGGAGTTTCAATAAATCCTAATTCATTAATTTTCGCATAGATACATAAGGATGAAATCAAACCGATATTAGGTCCTTCAGGAGTCTCAATCGGACAAAGACGACCATAATGAGTATAATGTACATCACGAACCTCAAATCCCGCACGTTCACGTGAAAGTCCTCCCGGACCTAATGCAGACATACGACGTTTATGTGTAATTTCCGCTAATGGGTTTGTTTGATCCATGAATTGCGACAAGGCATTTGTTCCGAAAAAAGTATTAATTACAGAAGAAATAGTTTTTGCATTAATTAAGTCTATTGGAGTAAACACTTCGTTGTCTCTTACATTCATACGCTCACGAATAGTACGAGACATACGAGTTAAGCCTATAGCAAATTGATTGGACAATTGTTCACCGACAGTACGTACACGTCTATTACTCAAATGGTCAATATCATCTACATCCGCTTTCGAGTTAATCAACTCTATTAGATATTTTATAATTTCAATAATATCTTCTTTGGTAAGGACTTTAACATTCTTATCTGTTGTCAGATTCAATTTTTTATTGATTCTATATCGTCCAACATCACCAAGATCATATCTCTTTTCTGAAAAAAACAAATTATTTATCACTTCACGAGCACTTGCATCATCAGCAGGGTCAGCATTACGAAGTTGTCTATATATATAAAGAATAGCTTCTTTTTCAGAATTACTCGGGTCTTTCTGGAGAGTATTATAAATAATAGAATAATCCGACTGATTAATTTCTTCTTTATGAAGGAGAATATTTTGCACGCCGGACTCTATAATTTCATCAATATGTTTTTGTTCCAGAACAGTTTCACGATCAATAATGACTTCATTGCGTTCTATAGAGACAACCTCACCAGTATCTTCATCAACAAAATCTTCAATCCATGTTTTCAAAACACGCGCAGCCAATTTACGACCAACTACTTTTTTAAGATTAACTTTATTGACTTTTATATCTTCGGCAAGATTAAATATTTCAAGAATACTTTTGTCATTCTCAAAACCAATGGCTCTTAATAAGGTAGTTACAGGCAACTTCTTTTTACGGTCAATATAAGCGTACATCACATTATTAATATCCGTAGCAAATTCAATCCATGAGCCTCTAAATGGAATGATACGCGCCGAATACAATTTTGTACCGTTGGCATGCATATTTTGTCCGAAAAAGACGCCCGGTGAACGGTGAAGTTGTGATACAATAACACGTTCGGCACCATTAATGACAAATGTTGCTTTATCCGTCATATAAGGAATCGGACCAAGAAAGACATCTTGAATAACCGTATCAAAATCTTCATGATCGGGATCCGTACAATACAATTTTAATTTTGCTTTTAATGGAACACTATAGGTAAGCCCACGTTCTATGCAATCTTCAATAGTATAACGCGGAGGATCAATATAATAATCCAAAAACTCAAGAACAAAATTATTTCTTGTATCGGCAATAGGAAAATTTTCAGCAAATACCTTATACAATCCTTCGTTTTTGCGCTTTTCAGGTGGGGTATCCAATTGTAGAAAGTCCTTGAACGACTTCAATTGTACTTCCAAAAAATCCGGATATTCAAGTGGATTCTTTGTCGAAGCAAAATTAACTCTCTGATTTATAGTATCTGAAGGCATTTATCAATAAATGAATTTATAGAACTTAATTTTAAACCATACATAAAAAGGTTAAGAACCTCCATGTAAAAGATTCTTAACCCAATTACCTGACAAACAAGCAAATGTTATTTAAGTTCAATTTCTGCTCCAACCTCTTCCAATGTTTTTTTCAGTACTTCGGCATCATTTTTTGCCAAACCTTCTTTGATTACACTAGGAGCACCATCCACTAAGTCCTTTGCTTCTTTCAAAGCGAGACCACACGCTTCTTTAACAGCTTTCACAACTTGAAGTTTAGTAGCACCTGCGCTTTTCAATACTACATCAAAGGAAGTTTTTTCCTCAACGACAGGAGCACCGCCGACAGGAGCAGCAGCTACAGCAACAGCTGCGGCAGCAGGTTCAATACCATATTCTTCTTTAAGGATAGTTGCAAGTTCGTTAACTTCTTTTACTGTTAAGTTAACTAAATTTTCTGCAAAAGCTTTCAAATCTGCCATTTCCGTATAATTTTAATGTTTATTTTACAAAATAATAATTTAAATTTATAATCACCTGTCACCAAGTGTTTTAAGAACTCCGTGAATCGTATTACCACCTGATTGAAGAGCTGAAATAATATTCCTTGCCGGTGATTGCAATAATGCGATAACATCGGCAATAACTTCATTTTTACTCTTAATATGGATAAGAGCATCTAATTGATTTATTCCTATATAGAAACTTTCTTCTGCATAAGCGGCTTTTAAACATGGAATTCCATCTTTAGCGATGCTTTTTATTAGCTTTGCCGGTGCATTTGCCGTATTACAAAGCATTATTGCCGTAGAGCCTTTCAAAGTATCGTAAAGGGGTGAATAATCCCTATCTATACGTTCAAGAGATTTACGAAACAAGGTGTTTTTCACAATCACCAACTTAATGCCTGCATTACAACAAGCTCTACGCAAAGAAGAAGTCGCGGCTGCATTCATTGCCGTCACATCTACCAAATAGAGATGCCCATATTCCTGTACTATAGCAGTAATCTGTTCAATTATAACATTTTTATCTTCCTTTCTCATTGTTCCTCATTTTATTAGATTTCATCAATTGACTTAGGGTCTATTTTAATACCCTTACTCATAGTACTCGAAAGATAAACGCTCTTAATATAAGTACCTTTTGCGGCAGTTGGTTTCAATTTGAGCAGTGTGGAAATAAATTCTTTGGCATTCCCACGAATTTTATCTATATCAAAAGAAACTTTACCGATAGAAGTATGAACAATACCGGTTTTATCAACTTTAAAATCAATTTTACCTTGTTTTACTTCTTTTACCGCTTTGGCAACATCCATAGTTACAGTACCGCTTTTGGGATTAGGCATCAATCCGCGAGGTCCCAAAATACGTCCTAAAGCACCAATCTTACCCATGATAGACGGCATGGTAATGATTACATCAACATCAGTCCATCCAGCCTTAATCTTTTCAATATATTCATCAAGACCTGCATAGTCAGCTCCCGCTTCTTTCGCAGCAGTTTCAACATCAGGTGTACAAAGTACCAACACACGCGTTTCTTTACCTGTCCCGTGGGGAAGTGATACTACACCTCTCACCATTTGGTTCGCTTTACGCGGATCAACACCTAAACGCACATCTACATCTATTGAAGCATCAAACTTGGTAAAAGCGATTTCCTTAACCAAAGAGGCAGCTTCCTTCAAGGAGTATGTTTTCCCTGCTTCAATTTTTCCTGCTGCTAACTTTTGATTTTTTGTCAGTTTACTCATTTACATTGAAATTTTAGTTGTTAACAGGAAATTCCCCTCTGATAGTAATACCCATACTGCGAGCCGTACCTGCCACCATCTTCATAGCAGATTCAATTGTAAAACAATTTAAATCAACCATCTTATCCTGAGCAATCACTTGAACTTGTTGCCATGTCAGTTCGGCAACTTTTTTGCGATTAGGTTCGGAAGAGCCACTCTTCAACTTTGCCAATTCAAGGAGTTGGATAGCAACCGGAGGGGTCTTAATGTCAAAATCAAAAGATTTATCTGTGTAATAAGTAATAATAACAGGTAATATTTTACCAGCCTTGTCTTGGGTTCTGGCATTAAATTGCTTGCAAAACTCCATTATATTAATTCCCTTAGACCCCAAAGCAGGACCTACGGGAGGTGATGGATTTGCTACGCCTCCTTTAATCTGTAATTTGATTAGTCCAGCAACTTCTTTTGCCATTTCTTATTAATTTAATTATGAATATTATAAGAATATCACAGCGTAACACCTGCTTTATTCTTTTTCAACCTGCATAAAGCTCAATTCGAGCGGTGTTTTACGCCCGAATATCTTTACCATGACCTTCAACTTTTTCTTTTCATTATTTATTTCTTCAATAGTGCCATTAAAACCGGCAAAAGGACCAAAAGTAACCTTAACCGTTTCACCCAAAATATAAGGAATAGTTAATTCCTCTCCCGCATCTTGGAGATTATCTACCGTACCAAGGATACGGCTTACCTCCAAAGGTCTAAGGGGTGCCGGATTGTCGGAACCTCCTAAAAATCCGAGAACATTCGGTGTGTTTCTTAATTGATGCGCTATTTCTCCCACAAGATTAGCCTCCACCAAAACGTATCCGGGAAGATAATTTCTTTCCCTCACAATTTTTTTACCATTGCGAACCTGATACACCTTTTCGGTAGGAATCAATACCTGAGATACTTTGTCGCCAAGATCGCCATTCTTAATACCATTATCAAGACATTCTTTCACTTTGACTTCTTTTCCGCTAATAGCGCGCAACACATACCATTTCTTTTCACTCTCAGACATTCTACTCACCGGCTTTTTAATGTGGATAAATAATATCCATCAAAAGTTTAAAACAAAAGTCCATCCCCGATACTAACAAGGCAATTAATAGAGAAGCAGATAAAACAATTACTGCACTGTTAGTCAATTCGGGAAAAGTAGGCCATGATACTTTATGAACAAGTTCAGTATAGGATTCTCGAATAGTAGCTACAATCTTTTTCATTTTAATAATACTAGCACGGAAAGAGAGACTCGAACTCCCGACACCCGGTTTTGGAGACCGGTGCTCTACCAACTGAGCTATTCCCGTAAATAAATTAGCTCCTGATAAAACAAGAACTAACTATTTTTGGTAATTTATAATATTTCGGTAATCTGACCCGCACCTACCGTACGTCCACCTTCACGGATAGCAAAACGAAGACCCACATTCAAGGCAACAGGATAAATTAATTCCACTGTAATCGTTATGTTATCACCCGGCATCACCATTTCCGTTCCTTCCGGAAGAGTAATTTCACCCGTAGCGTCCATTGTACGCAAATAAAACTGAGGACGATATTTGTTATGGAACGGAGTATGACGACCACCTTCTTCTTTCTTTAAGATATAAACCTCTGCTTTAAAAGAAGTATGAGGAGTAATCTTGCCCGGATGACAAATTACCATACCACGTCTTACTTCATTTTTGTCAATACCGCGAAGCAACAAACCAACGTTATCACCGGCTTCACCTCTGTCAAGAATCTTACGGAACATTTCAACACCGGTTACAACAGACTTTTTACCATCCGCACCAAGACCAATAATTTGAACTTCTTCGCTTGTTTTAATAATACCGGCTTCAATACGACCTGTAGCTACCGTACCCCGACCTGTGATGGAAAAGACGTCTTCAACCGGCATCAAAAAAGGTTTGTCTATGTCGCGAGGAGGCAAGGGAATCCATGTATCAACCGCGTCCATAAGTTCCATAACTTTTTCTTCCCACTTTTCCACACCGTTCAATCCACCAAGAGCAGAACCACGAATGACCGGAGTGTTATCACCGTCAAATTCATAGAAAGAAAGAAGTTCTCTCATTTCCATTTCAACAAGATCTAACATTTCTTCATCATCGACCATATCACACTTATTCATAAACACCACCAATTTAGGTACGTTTACCTGACGTGCCAACAAAATATGTTCGCGAGTTTGAGGCATCGGACCGTCAGTGGCAGCTACCACAATAATAGCACCATCCATTTGAGCAGCACCCGTTACCATATTCTTTACATAATCGGCATGACCCGGACAATCCACATGGGCATAGTGACGATTAGCCGTTTGATACTCTACGTGTGCGGTATTAATAGTGATACCTCTTTCCTTTTCTTCGGGAGCGTTATCAATAGAGTCGAAAGTACGTACTTCTGAAAGTCCCCTCTTTGCCAATACGGTAGTGATAGCAGCTGTCAATGTGGTTTTTCCATGGTCAACGTGACCAATAGTACCAATATTTACATGCGGTTTGGTACGTTCAAATTTCTCTTTAGCCATAGCTTTACTTACTTATTTTTAATATGTTGATAATCAATATTATACTTAACGAGCTGTTACCGGGACTTGAACCCGGGACCTCTTCCTTACCAAGGAAGTGCTCTACCACTGAGCTATAACAGCAATAAGAGGAAGAGCAGAAAAACAAGATTTAAATCCACAACCTTCATCTTGGAAGGTTAATGCTCTATCAACCAAACTCCTTCCGCAACTCGGTGGGCAAAAATAAACTTGAACCACCGAAGGCGTAAGCCGGATTTACAGTCTGCCCCATTTGGTCACTCTGATATTTGCCCTTTTTGCTTAATGACGAATGTCTAATGACAAAACGGGGACAAATATAGTTATTTATTTTTATCTCACAAAAAAATCATATTTTTTATTTATCTTGTTGCTTTTCTTTGTATTTGTGCAATTGCTTTTCCAGAGCAATAAGTGCATCGTCAACGGCTTGTTCAAACGTGTCGCAAACTTTACTTGCGTATAAGTCTTCTCCGGGAACAGAAAGGCTTATACCTGCTTCCTTATTTGCGGATGTTTCGCGTTTAACAACCTTAAGCTGTATTTCTATAGCTTTTATATCATTGCAGAACTTTTCTAATTTAGTCGCTTTCTTCTGAATAAATTTTTGTAATTGTTCCGATGCGTCAAAATGAATTGATTGAATTCTAATATCCATATAACCTCCTTAATTTCTGGGATGGGCTTGTTTATATACTTTTTTTAATTCTTTGAAAGTAGTATGTGTATATATTTCAGTAGTCGCCAAATTCTCATGTCCAAGAAGTTCTTTTATGGCTCCAAGTTCCGATTCGTTATTCAACATGGCGGTAGCAAAAGTATGTCTTAACACATGAGGACTTCTTTTTTTCAACGTTACCACTTTAGAAAGATATTTTCGTACCACATAACCTACTATACTCTTTGAGAGCCGTTTACCATCTTTTCGGACGAAAAACGCTTCTGATTTCAGGGGAATTGTTTTATCTCTAATACTAATATAACACAACAATTCGCTATTTAGTTTTTCACCAAAAGGTATTAAACGTTGTTTATTTCTTTTTCCGGTTACTTTAATAAGGGAAGTGGAAATATCTATGTTACTATCATCCAAATCAATTAATTCCGAAAGGCGGATGCCTGTATTATAAAACATTTCTATCATTAATCTGTCTCGACATCCTATATATCCCTCCCCAAAATCAATATCATCCAGCACTCTATCCATTTCACTCTCTTTATAAAAGGCCGGAAGTGGTCTTTTATTTTTAGGTCCCACAACTTTACGAACCGGAGTTACCGTTATCACACCTTGCTTTAAAAGATATTTATAAAAGGAGCGGAGAGAACTTAATTTATTATTGACTGAAGTAGAAGAATATCCCTTCTCCATAAGGGAAAAAACCCATTCACGAATAGTTTCAGGTTTCATTTCCGTTATATCGGCAACAGACTTTTCCCTAATAAACCTGCTAAATTGCATTATATTCGTACCATATATCGCAACAGTCCTTTCGGAATAGTTTCGTTCATAAAGAAGATAGTCAAGAAAAGCCTTTATTACCATATACCGTTACATCTATGATTGAGCAACGAATGTATGAAAAAGAAACCAACACTTCAAAGGAAATTATCAATCTTTAATCTTCTATTTGTTGAAGTTTTTGCACATATACAGCGTGTTCCTTCTTAAGTCTCTTGGTTACAGAGGGTTTATCAAATTGTTGTCTTTTTCTTAATTCTTTCACAATACCGGTTTTTTCGAATTTTCTCTTAAATTTTTTGAGTGCTTTTTCAATGTTTTCGCCTTCTTTTATGGGTACTACAATCATCGTAATGTAATGTTAATTTAGTGTATTAATTAGTAGATTTATAAAATTAATTGTTTTTATGTTTTCACGGCAAAATTACATAAAGTTTCTTTATGTCACAAAACTTTTGTAAAAGAAATTAGCTAATTTTGACAATCCTTGTGAAAAGGAAAGGAAATGAATGTTTTTTTGATGCGTTTTCCTTCATAAAATTGGTTAAGCAAAAAAGGTTTTAAACTCAAAAACAGTACATTTGCCATCAAAAAAGGATATGCAAAGAGATTGCGACAGTGTTGTGATTATTCCTACTTATAATGAGCGTGAAAATATTGAACCTATTATTCGAGCTGTTTTTGAATTGGAGAAGGCATTCCATGTTTTGGTCATCAATAATACCCGGAAGTAAATACCCTCCCAAAACATCAATCGTTTCTTGACAGGGACTTAAAGGCTCTTGTTCATCTCCAAGTATTTCTTTTATTATTTCGCCCTCAATTACTACCGACCCTCGAACACATTTCCCTTCATTGACGATAACGGCATTTTTCAGGAGTGTACGCCTCATTGCTTTTGAGGATATTTATGGAACCAACTGCCGACTTTCAGTTTGATAACGCCGCACACAGCCTCACCAAAGATACTCGAATTCATTTTAGAATTTCCAAGTTCGCGATTAACAAATATAACGGGAATCTCCGTTACCTTAAATCCGCTTTTACAGGCTCTAAACTTCATTTCTATCTGAAAAGCATACCCTTTAAAATGAATCTTATCCAATTCTATTGTTTCTAAAACCTCACGACGATAACATTTAAAACCTGCCGTAGTATCCCGTATGGGCATTCCCATAATAATACGCACATACATGGATGCAAAATATGACATCAATATACGACTCATAGGCCAATTAACCACATTTACCCCTTTTATATAACGCGAACCAATGGCTAAATCATTACCCTTTTCCGCACACGATTTATATAATGGAAGCAAATCATTCGGATTGTGAGAAAAGTCGGCATCCATTTCAAAAATATATTGGTAATCTCTTTCCAAAGCCCATTTGAATCCCGTAATATAAGCCGTTCCTAATCCCAACTTCTCTTTACGCTCCCATATAAACAAACAGTTTTGGGAGGGTATTTACTTCCGGGTATTATTGATGAACATGTGCATTTTCGTGATCCCGGATTTACTTATAAAGCGGATATTGTATCTGAAAGCAGGGCTGCTGTTGCCGGTGGGGTTACTTCTATTATGGATATGCCCAATACCAACCCGCAAACTGTTACGATGGAGGCTTTAAACAGAAAGTTCGATGAAATGGGTAAAAAGTCGCTTGTAAACTATTCTTGCTACTTTGGAGCGACAAATGAAAACCATACGGAGTTCCGTTGTTTGGACGTACATCGTGTATGTGGTATTAAAGTATTTATGGGATCAAGCACCGGAGATATGTTGGTGGATAAACGGGAGAGTTTACGACATGTTTTTGGTGAAACGGATTTACTGATTGCTACGCATTGTGAAGACCAAAACATTATAAAAAGGAATACGGAAAAGTATCGAAAAGAAGATGACGACTTGTCTTTGGAGTATCATTCCCTTATTCGTTCGATGGAGGCTTGTTACAAATCTTCTTCATTAGCCGTACAACTTGCTAAGGAAATGGGAACACGTTTGCATGTATTGCACCTTACCACCGCCAAAGAGTTGGGGTTGCTGGCTGATACTTCTCTGAATGATGATAAACGGATAACGGCAGAAGTCTGTGTTCCTCATTTACTATTTACTTCCTCTGATTATTCCGTTCTCGGTTCTTTTATAAAATGTAATCCGGCGATAAAAGATGTTTTTGATAAGGAAGCCTTGCGTTCCGCCGTCAACGCCGGATTGATAGACGTGATAGCTACCGACCACGCTCCGCATCTGCTTGGCGATAAGGAAGGCGGTGCATTGAAAGCAGCTTCGGGGATGCCGATGGTGCAGTTTGCTCTTCTTAGTATGTTGAGGCTGGTGGATGAAGGGGTTTTCAGTATTGAAAAAGTAGTGGAGAAAATGTGTCATGCTCCTGCGAAGATTTATACTATTTATAATCGCGGATATATTCGTACAGGTTACCAAGCAGACCTTGTTGTGGTTAAACCGGTAGCAAGTTGGCAATTAGCGGGTAACGATATTCTTAGCAAATGTAAATGGAGTCCGCTTGAAGGAGAGGTATTTAATTATCGAATTGAAAAAACATTTGTTAACGGGTGTCTGGTGTATTCCGACAGGCAAATAATCAATGAAAACCATAGAGGTCAGGAATTAAAATTCAGAATAAGGAATTAATGGGGAAAAGAGGGGTTCAACAGGTATCCTATCACATTCGAGATACGATACCTTATATTAATTGGACGTATTTTTTTCACACATGGGGGTTTGAAATCCATTTTGCCAATGTAGCCAATAGTCAGGATTTTCCTGAACAAGAACGTTCAAAGGCAGGTGAAACTTTGCAACTGTATAAAGAAGCCGGTTATATGCTCCGGGAATTAGATAAGGATTTTTGTATTCAAACACTTTTTAAACTTTGTAAAGCAAATGCAGACGGTGATAATTTGCTGCTTGACGCTATCGTATTGCCTTTGTTGCGCCAACAATCTCGAAAGCAAAATGAAAACCATTACTTATGTTTAAGTGATTTTGTCCATCCGCTTGTTTCAGGGGTAACCGATACCGTAGGGGTTTTTGCGTCGAGCGTCGATAAAAATATGGAACGATTATACGAGCATGACCCTTATAAACATCTGCTTGCTCAAACTTTAGCCGATCGTTTGGTCGAGGCGGCTACGGAAAGGATGCATGAATATGTTCGCAAAACAATCTGGGGATATGCTAAAGAAGAAAATCTATCTGTTAAAGAATTATTACTTGAAAAGTTTCAGGGCATACGCCCTGCTACCGGCTACCCCTCCCTACCCGACCAATCCATTAATTTTATTCTAAATGATATACTTGATCTGAAGCAAATAGGTATTACTCTTACTGAAAACGGAGCAATGTTTCCTCATGCTTCCGTATGCGGATTGATGTTTGCTCATCCTGCTTCCCGCTATTTTTCAGTGGGGAAGATAGATGAAAAACAGTTAACGGATTATGCCGGGCGAAGAGGAAAGACAATAGAGGAGATGAAGAAATTCCTCAAAAACTATTCATAACGCATCGAACTTGCCGGATTGATTCGGCTAACAAGGAAAGAAGGCATTATCAACATCAAGACAGAGGCAAGCAATGTTCCTGTATTAAGAAGTATGAATGCCCATACACCAAATGACATGGGAATACTGTCCACATAGTACGATTCGGGATCGAGTGTGAAAATCTTATATTGTGACTGGGCAAAGTAAAGAAGTAAACCAATCACATTTCCCCATATCATACCTTTTCCGATAAGAAACACGGAAAGCCAAAGAAATATTTTACGAATCGTATAGTTGGTGGCTCCAAGTGCCTTTAACAAACCAATCATGTTGGTACGCTCTATGATAAGAATAAGCAATCCGGAAATCATGATAAAACCTGCTACACCGGTCATTAGGATAAGAACAACCCACACATTGAGGTTAAGCAGATCAAGCCATGCGAATATGGAAGGATTGAGTTGTGTTATATTGCGCACACAGTAAGTGGACCCGTATCTGTCCACATGGTCTGTAAACTCGTTGCCTAATGTATATGTCATTTCTTCCAACTTATCATAGTCCTTTAGTTGGAGTTCCAAACCTGTAACTTGATCGGGATTCCAATTATTCAAACGGTTCACCGTATAGAGATCAGTCAATAAAAATAAGTTGTCGTATTCTGAGAAATTAGTTTGATAGATAGCTGCAACGGTCAATCGTCTGGCGCGTATGTTTTCTTGTATGTAATAATACGTATATAATCTATCACCTAAACTTAGTTTTAGTTTGGAAGCCAATGACTTGGATATTATTACTTGATTGGAGGCTGTCGAATCTGTAAACAAAGGTATCTCTCCTTCTACCAAATATTTTCGGAAGAAAGAAAAATCATACTCTTCTCCCACCCCTTTTAGAATCATGCTTTGGAAAGCATCATCCGTTTTTATGATCCCCTGTATGGCGGAATATCGTTGTATGTGTGTTACTTCCTGATATTCGTACAAAGCGAATAGGATACTGTCATCCGTTACAATGGGATATACTTCGTATACGTGTGTAGCATTGAGATTGCCTATTTGGATGTGTGAGCCAAAACCAATAATCTTATCGCGCATTTCTTTTTTAAAACCGGAAGCTACAGCTACGACTACAATCATCACAGCCAAACCAATGGCAATACCCGTCATGGCAATGCGTACCGCCAGATGAGAAACTTTCCCCTCCGAAGCATTATTATGATAGATTCTTTTAGCGATGAAGAGCGACCACATCTATTATCCGTTTATTTGAAAATCTTTGCGGCGAAGTATAAAACTGTTACTCAGATACTTTTCACGTACTATCCTGTTTGTTGACAATTCTTCGGGCGTTCCTTGAAAAAGAATCTTCCCTTCAAAAAGTAAATAAGCCCGGTCGGTGATACAGAGGGTTTCCTGCACATTGTGGTCGGTGATTAGGATACCGATATTCTTATCTTTGAGTTTCCAAACAATTTGCTGAATATCTTCTACGGCTATGGGGTCAACTCCGGCAAAAGGTTCATCAAGCATAATGAACTTAGGATCAATGGCTAAACAACGAGCTATTTCCGTACGACGGCGTTCTCCTCCCGACAACTGATTTCCTAAGCTTTTACGAACTTTTTGCAAACGAAATTCTAAAATTAAGCTCTCTAATTTTTCTTTTTGGTATTCTGCCGGTTTATCCGTCATTTCCAATACGGAGGCAATATTATCTTCTACACTCATCTGGCGGAATACGGATGCCTCTTGTGCCAAATACCCTATACCGGTCTGCGCACGTCTGTAAACAGGATACTTCGTTATATCCAAATCATTTAGAAAAATACGCCCCTCGTTGGGGGTAATGAGCCCTACGGTCATATAAAACGATGTTGTCTTTCCTGCTCCATTGGGTCCTAAAAGTCCAACTATTTCTCCTTGTTTTACGTCAATGGAAACATTGTTTACTACTGTTCTTTTACCGTATTTTTTTACCAAATGTTCGGTACGAAGCACCATCTTGCTCTCTTCCATGCTGTGCTCTAAAATTTTCAGCAAATGTAATCATATCTAATGAAATAGAGTACTTTTACGCCCAAATATGTCTGTTATGATAAAAGCTTTAAGAACGGTCGGAAGGTATTTGGTACTTATGAATCGTACTTTTTCCCGTCCGGAACGTATGCGAATGTTCTTTAAACAATTTCTCAAAGAGATAGAACAGCTTGGAGTAAATTCTATTGGTATCGTATTGCTGATTTCCTTTTTCATCGGTGCGGTTATCACGATACAAATAAAACTGAATATTGAAAGCCCTTGGATGCCACGCTGGACAGTAGGCTATGTAACGCGAGAGATTATGTTGCTTGAGTTTTCTTCTTCCATTATGTGCCTGATTTTAGCAGGCAAGGTAGGGTCGAATATCGCTTCCGAATTAGGGACAATGCGTGTTACCCAACAAATTGACGCACTTGAAATCATGGGGATTAATTCTGCAAGTTATCTGATTCTTCCCAAGATTGCAGCATTGGTTACTGCTATTCCTGTTTTAGTGATATTCAGTATTTTTGCCGGATTAATCGGGGCTTTTGCTACTTGTTGGTTTGGAGGCATCATGACGGCTGAAAACTTGGAATATGGTTTACAATATTACTTTATGGAATGGTATATTTGGTGTAGTTTTATAAAATCCTTCTTTTTTGCTTTTATCATAGCTAGTGTGTCGTCATTTTTCGGTTATACCGTAAGCGGCGGGTCGGTGGAAGTCGGAAAGGCATCTACAAATTCGGTGGTATGTTGTAGTGTACTCATTTTGTATGCTGATTTAGTATTAACCCAATTATTAATGGGATGATTGAAGTAAAGAATCTCTACAAATTTTTTGAAGAAAAGAAGGTATTGGATAACGTTGAAGTATCTTTTGAGAGTGGAAAAACCAATTTGATTATTGGTCAGAGTGGGTCGGGAAAGACGGTATTAATGAAGTGTATTGTCGGTTTACTTACCCCCGAAACAGGGGAAATACGATATAATGGACGCAATTTCCTGTTAATGGGAAAGAAAGAAAAACAATTATTGCGGCGGGAAATGGGTATGATTTTCCAAAGTGCTGCTTTGTTCGACTCTATGTCTGTGCTTGAAAACGTGATGTTTCCTTTAGATGTGTTTAGCGACGAACCCCTTCACATAAGGGCTAAAAGAGCTATGTCCTGTTTAGATCGTGTCAATCTGGCAGAAGCGAGAGATAAATTTCCGGGAGAAATAAGTGGCGGAATGCAAAAGCGTGTGGCTATTGCACGGGCTATTGCGCTCAATCCCCAATATTTGTTTTGCGACGAGCCTAATTCGGGACTTGACCCTCAAACGTCTTTGATGATTGACGAACTGATACAAAGCATCACGCGGGAGTACAACATGACTACCATCATCAACACGCATGATATGAATTCGGTGATGAGAATCGGAGAAAAAATTGTATATATTCATGACGGATGCAAAGAATGGGAAGGTACGAAAGAAGACATTTTCACAGCAAACAACCAGCAGTTGAATGATTTTATTTTTGCTTCGGACTTCTTTCGTAAAGTAAAAGATGTGATTTCTTCTTAATACCAAATTGCTATCAAGATAATAGAGTCTAAATTTGTTTTAACACAGAGACTCAGAGGCACAGAGTTTGTGGATTCTCCGTGTCTCTGTGCCTCTGTGTTTATAAAAACGTATGATTAAATGTACTATTTGATGCCGGGTTGATATAACTTTCAACTTTCAATTTTCAACCCATCCGGCTACTGCCCCTCCCTTAAATTCTCTCTCTGCAGTTTCGATAACTTCTTCGGACTGGTACGCTTGAACAAACTTCTTTACCTTCTCCTCATCTCTGTTGTCTTCCCTCGCAACAATAACATTTACATAAGGAGAATCCTTTTCTTCCTTAATAATCCCGTCTTTCAACAATAATCCTGCTTTTGTTGCAAAATTATTGTTTATCACAGCCAAATCCACATTAGCATCGTCCAATATACGAGGCAGTTGTGGTGCTTCAAGTTCTATGATCCTCAAGTTCCGGGTGTTTTCTTCTATATCTATTAGTCGGGGTGTATTGTCTGCTCTCAGCTTTAATTTTATTAATCCCGCTTTTTCCAGCAATAGCAACGAACGGCTTCCATTTGAAATGTCGTTCGGAATAGCTATTGTACTTTTATCTGTAAGTTCGTCCAATGTTTTTATTTTTCTGGAATAGGCTGCAATAGGGTAAACAAACGTATTTCCAACAACGACAAATTTATATCCCCGCTGTTTTACTTGTTCCTCAAAAAAAGGCTTGGTTTGAAACACATTCACATCTATGTCTTTTTGGTCAAGAGCTGTATTGGGCATAATGTAATCATTGAATTGAACCAATTCCACTTCAAGCCCGAACTTTTCTTTTGCCAACTTTTGTGCGGTTTGGGCTAATGCGTATTCCGGACCTGCCTGCACACCAACCTTTATGTGATTGGGATCGTTCTTATTTGCTCTTCCGCATGACACAAGCAATACTACTATACTTAAAATGCCTGCATGAAAAAACTTTCTGTTCATAATTATTCACGGTATTTTCCATTTTTGTGGAATTAATGATAAAAGTCCTGAAGAAAGAGCTATATTGAAAGAAGCGGGAAGTCGAGTATTGAAACTTCGAGAATTTGTCTAATTTGTTTAAATCAATAAAATATAGGCTGAAATTTATGCTCAACTATCTCCCTTTCAAGAAAAACGGACATATTTCAAAATACTAATAACTTATTTATATATAATTGTAATTTTTTGCTCCTTTGATTAATAAATGCTAAAATATCGGTATTATCGTCAAATTCTAATATGTTCATCTCTGGAAGATACCCCTGCCTCCATAAATATTTTATTTTCTCAACGCCTAACTTTTCATCTATAGCATTATAATAATCATCTCTTCTAACTAAACAAAAACCAGCAATAGAATTTACACATGAATTCCATGCAAGAACATCTGTTCCCTCCAGTCTCTCATCCTCACTAAACATTTTAAATAAAATGAAAGAATCCTTTTTTTTACTTCTTAATAATAGAGGGAATGCAACATTACTGTTAATGTGATATAAAATTCGTGCAAAAAGATAATGGTAAAACCCCCAATTATCCATTCTTTGTAATGGTGAGAAATTATTCTCTGGATTGTTCCAAATTTTATTTATTTCTTCACCAAGAGTACCCCTTAAAAGTTCACTTTTAACATTCCGGATATTTTTAACAAGGTCATACATTGCAGTTCTTATGGAACTATGAGTGATAGATTTATTGAATATGCACCTATTTAATGTATATATATCAATGAAACTTCCTACTAATTGAATCTTCTCAGTTATAGTCTTATTATCATCTATTTTTGATATTGGAGAGATAAAAAGAGAATAACTAAGAGAATCGGCAATTGTATAAAAACTTGAAATATAAATCCTTTCAAAATCTTTATCATGAGTATTTTTTATTCGATAAAGACGCTGATACAAATCCGAATAAAAATCAAAGTCGGAACGAATCAAGAGGTAATAGTCATTAGGTTCTTTCAAATATGTTTTGTTAGGATTATTTTTTACCCATGCATGAAATTGTGTTCCAATTAATTCGAAATCTTCGTTTTCTGCCCCTTGTCTAGTAGGTCTTGTAGTAATGGCATATTTTGCCCTCAACCATGCTTTAAAGAAATCAAGATCACCATCAATATTATCTGTCGTCGTTTTCACTTCTGCTATTCTTTGTCTCCAGAATTCATTCATTTCATCTGACTGCTTTTCATTTTCTATTTTAGACAATAAATAACCTTTTAATATTTCTGTTGGGTTTAAAGTCAACCCTCTGTCATTCATAGTTTCAAAAATAGTATAAGCATTCTCCATAGAATAGGCTTTTACTTCAACCATAATAACTTTATCTAACAGCCATTCAATAAATATAGGTAATTTTTGAAAATTGTTTATTTCATCAGGAAGTAGCTTCGTAATATCTTCATATCTTTCAATAATATTACGAACTGATTCATCGTCTTTTATATCTTCCTTCACCCTATTAAATGTTTCATCAGGATGATTCAACAAATGTTCAATTACTTCTTGCCTCGCCTCAACATTTAAAACTAAGGTTGTTTTACCGGCTTTTGTAACGTATAAAAATTGTTTCAAATCTTTAGTCTGTTCTTTTGGCAAGTCCAGTTTCCCTTGAGCATGATGAAGATAGATAAGAAGTAATGTAAATGATGTAAGACGTTGTTGTCCGTCTATCACAGACAAACTTCTTTTATCCTCACACAACACAATAGGACCCATATAATAGCCATCATAATTTTCATAACTTTCAATAGTATCTCCTTCTTTATAATATCTTTCAAAACAAATTGACAAATCACTAATTAAAGCTTCAATTTGCTTCCGCTGCCAACGATATTCTCTTTGAAAAGCATCTATTTTGTACCTCTTATTTGTCAAAACACCTGCCAGATTCTGGTCTTTAGCCTCTATAAATTGCATATCATTTAAGTTCTTTAATTAATATCCTCAATAAATTAAAAGCATGTTCATAAATTCCTCGATTTATATCTGTAGGATCTAATTCACCATGAAACAATAAACACCTGAGAGTATATAAAATTTGAATCAATGCTTTTGCTATTAATTCTGTATCATTAATAAATTTAATTTCTAATTCGTCATCTAATAAGATATATCCATTTTTCTGATTTGAATCAGAAATTAAATTAATAGGCTTTTGAGGGTCTATCTTTTTAAAACAATTTTGTATTTTTTCCTTAATTTCCCCATCAAGAAGAGTGATGTATTGATTATCTGTTAAAAAAATATTAAAATCTTCAGGGTAAGGATTAAATGTTCTATCCATTAAGGTTTTATTATTTTTATCTATGATAATAGCTCTGTAGCCTGCTGACTTATCAGGTATAGCTTTATATATATTCCCTTTTTTATCTGTATCTGTTGCAGGAGTTGGCATATAATCTTCTAAAATAACATGCTTGAATGAAACAGATTTATTATAATTCATAATATTCCTATTAATTAACTCTAAGTGCAATTGAGCTAAATAGAGTCGGAAGTTTTTTGATTCATTGCCATTATTATCAAGCAGTGCCTTTATCCTATTCTTTATTTTGTTATTTGTCCCTTTTATTTTAGAAATAGCTTCACTATCCTTTTTTGTCCCATATTCTGTAAAATACCATGCGTTAAAAGGAATCCATGCTTTTATAAACATTGTATAATAATCCGGTTCTGCTTTTGTTATCCAATTATCAATATGTAGTTTGGTTACCATTATTTATATTATTTTAACGAATTCATAACAATTCCTAAAATTGATTTTTATCTCGTACACAAACCACCAAAAGCCTATCAACTAGCATCTTCATCAAAGTATCTTCGGTTAAATTTGTAGCAAAGTTTATTCAAAGATAGTTTATTTATTTTATCTGTAATCTACTTTTTTAGAAATATAATTGCCTGCAAACTGAATGATAAACACCAAAGCGACCAACAGGATTAATACAACGTTCATCGTAACGAGGTCATAACCCACATAGCCATATTGATAACCGATTTGTCCCAAACCTCCGGCACCTACCGCACCACCCATAGCAGAGTAGCCCACTAAAGTAATCAACGTAATCGTGGCACAGTTTATCAATGAAGGTAATGCTTCCGGTATCAGGACTTTTCGTACAATCTGAAAAGGAGTTGCACCCATTGCCCGCGAAGCCTCTATCAATCCGTAAGGAACTTCAAGAAGACTATTTTCCACCATACGCGCTATAAAAGGGGCTGCACCTACACTCAACGGAACCAATGCCGCAGCCACTCCAATAGAAGTCCCCACAACCATGCGTGTAAAAGGAATCATCCATACGATAAGAATAATGAAAGGTACGGCTCTAAATACATTTACAAAAACAGAGAGAACGCTGTTGAACACACGATTTTCATTAATCTGTCCGCTACGGGTAATAAACAGCAATACCCCCAAAGGCAATCCAAGCACAAATCCGAAGAAACCGGATACGAAAGTCATAATAATTGTTTCCCATATCCCCTCCAAAAACAAACCTGTCATCGTTGCATCAAACATAACCTGCTATTTCTACTTCTATATCCTTATTTTTCAGAAATTCCACTACAAGCTGTTCATCGCCTGCTTTCCCTCTAAGCTCTACCAGCATTGCCCCGATTTTTAAACCGTTTATATAATCCATTTGCATACACACGATATTACTTTCGGTTTTGTATGTTTCCCGTATGTCCGAAAGGATGGTATGTAGTTCAAATTGCCCCGAAATCTTTACCATCAGTAATACATGTTTTCCCGCACAGGGTGGTGCATTGGTAAGTCTTTCTTTATATTCGCTTGGAACTTGAATATGTATCGACGAGGATACAAAATAGTGCGTTAATTCATTTTCGGGACAGGAAAACACTTTAGCAACAGAACCTTTTTCTATCAATCTGCCTTCACTAAGCACAACAACCTCATTACATATCTTTTTCACCACATCCGGTTCGTGTGTGATGAGCAGGATTGTGATGTTTAACTTTATATTGATTTCTTTCAATAGCGAAAGTATCGAATCTGTCGTTGCAGGGTCTAATGCGCTTGTTGCTTCATCGCACAGCAATACAGCCGGATTATTTGCCAATGCCCGGGCAATGGCAACCCGTTGTTTCTGTCCGCCCGAAAGTTTGGAAGGATAATCGTATGCTTTGTTTTCAAGTCCCACGATTTTCAATAGTTCTAAAACCCGTTGTGTGATGTTTTTTTTGAGTGTTTTATTTAATTCGAGAGGGAAAGCCACATTATCAAATACGGTACGTGATGACAACAAATTAAAGTGTTGAAATATCATCCCAATGTTCCGGCGAGCTTTTGTCAATTCGGAAGGAGACATTTGTGTCAAACATTTTCCATTGATGATCACTTCTCCTTTCGTAGGGCGCTCCAAGAGATTGGCACATCGAATCAATGTGCTTTTCCCTGCCCCCGATTCGCCGATTACACCCATTATCTTTCCTCTTGGAACGGTAATAGAAACATTGGATAATGCAGTTGTTATTTTTCCTTTATGCCGAAACTCTTTGGTGATATTTCTCAGTTCAATCATAATTGATTGTCTTGATTAGAATTCAGGCATTAATAAAAGGCTGAACTTTTTCAAGTTCAGCCATATTTAATATAAATGATTTTACTATTGGAGAGCTCATTTACTTATTTGATAGAATAAATATAATAGCGCGATTCCAATTGTTCTTTTCGAATATCTGTGCTTCTGAACCAACACTTATTAATTCCAGTCTATCAGGATTAATTCCATATTCATTCACTAATTTACGTTTAACGCTGGTTGCACGAAGATTAGCAATATTTTTGTTTACTTCAGGGGTTCCTGTCGCCTTATCGGCATAACCGGTAATGGTTAAGTTCAAATTCGGATTATCCTTTAACGTTTGAGCCACTATAAATATATTCGGTTCATGGTGTTTCAAAACTTGAAATTCATTAATTTTAAATGTAAGAACAGGAGTAAGAACATGAGCATTATTCAAATTGAAGCGAGAATCTTTGTTTGCAACAGAAAGGAGTTGTTGTTCTAATTCATCAATTTTTTGGGCTTGAGAACTGATTGTGTTTTTTTGTTCACCTATAAGCTTTTCTAGTTCTTGTATAACCTTTCCTTGATTATCAAATGCGTCAGCAGTTACAAAATTACCATGCACAGCATTAACTCCCTGTAATTTCTTGAAGTATCTATTATTATCTGAATTCTTAAATCTATAACTAATACCTATTGTAGCATTCATATACACATCGTATTTTAATCCTGCAACATGTGCATTGAAGTCATCATTCAGTATATTTCCAGAGCCTTCTAAATTAAGTGTAAGAGCATCTGTAATTTGATAATTCAATTGAAGTCCAAGTCGAATTGCAAAGTTGTTTGTTGAAGGTACAGAACCATTACCTACTCCCCGAATAAGACCGATCCCTGCAAATGGAACAACCGAGTATCTCTGATTTTCCTTGTAAGTTCCAAATACATTGTTTAAATTAAATAATACATCTCCAAATCCACCGTATCGGCTATATTCGATAAAGCCTTGCGAATGTCTGTTCACCGTTTTGTTTTTCCCCCATTCATAACTAAGCCTAATTCCTGTAGTTGGAGATATCCATTTTCCAAGATACAGTGAAACATCTGGAGAAAGATAATTGCTTATTTGCTTAGGGTTCAAACTATAACCTTCAAATACAGAATAAGTAGCTCCTAAATTTATACCCATAAACAAGTTATCAAAGACATGATAACTACGAAGAACTTCTTCCCGAATAAGAGCTTCTCTTTGACCCGGAACAAGAGTTTTCGCTTCTTTCGCTTCCATTTCCGTTATAGCGAAAAAGAAAGAAAGCAACAAAACTAAAATTGTTTTTTTTCTCTTCATCATTTTAATTTTTTAAGTATGTTATTAAAAATATTTCAAAGATATAATTAATTTCAATATGCTGGTTATATGGACAAGGAAAATGCACTATAAAAACGAATTTATCTTTTTTAGGCTTGTCAACCTGAGTTCGACGAAAATCCAAGTTGATAAACAATTCCCGAGCAGACCTATTTTGAGTGTTTGTTATAGTATGGATTCAACTATAAAATAACATATTCAAACTATATTTACCCCGTTTTTATTCGCTTCTTTTCGTCGAACTCAGGTCTTCAGGTTAAACAATACGTGTCCCACCTTCGCTATTGATAGCGGAAGCCAATGTAATTATTACTTCGGATACTCCGGCTTCAATGGCATCGAAAGCATTTTGCAGTTTAGGTATCATACCGCCTTGTATAACTCCTTCGGTTACATATCGCTCAAAATCGGCACGCGTGATTTGAGGAATAACACTTTCATTATTAATTGAATCACGTAACACGCCTTTCTTCTCAAAACAATAGATTAAAGTAACGTCAAAGAAAGCCGAAAGAGCCTTTGCTGTTTCTCCTGCTATGGTGTCGGCATTGGTATTCAACATATTTCCCTTTCCGTCGTGTGTGAGTGGAGCCACGACGGGAACAATATCTTTCCGAATCAATTCCGCAAGGAAAGAAACATTAACCTGACTCACATCGCCGACAAAACCGTAATCAACCTCTTTCACCGGACGTTTGACGGAACGGATAATGTCCATATCCGCACCGGTCAGCCCCAAAGCATTCATACTGCGTGCTTGCAAACCGGCTGTAATGGTTTTGTTTACCAAACCACCATATACCATCGTTACTACTTTCAGGGTTTCGGCATCGGTAATCCGCCGCCCGTCAATCATCCGGCTCTCAATGCCAAGTTGGGAAGCTATCTTTGTAGCAGACCGTCCACCGCCATGTACCAAGACTTTGTATCCTTCGATAGCGGAAAAATCATCTAATAACCGGTTTAAGGAAGACTCTTCTTCTACGATTTTACCACCAACTTTAATGAGGGTCAGTTTGGGTTTTGTTTGCATAAATTTATTCCAAATAGGTATATCCGTAAAGTCCCGAACGATAGTTCGACAAGAACTCTTTCCCCTCTTCCATCGAAATCTTTCCTTCTTTAATAGACTTCGCTACCCACGTCTCCAACGTACGAACCAATTTCTTTGGGTTATACTGCACATAGTCCAACACTTCGGCTACCGTTTCTCCGTCAATAATCTGTTCGATAGTATAACCTTCTTCACAAACGGAAATATGCACTGCATTCGTATCACCGAAAAGATTATGCATATCACCAAGAATTTCCTGATAAGCACCCACCAAAAAAACTCCTATATAATAAGGTGTGTTCTCCTCCAAACGATGCACGGGAAGATAATGCGACACATTCTTAATGGAAATGAAATTGGTAATCTTGCCGTCGGAATCACAGGTAATATCTTGCAGCGTAGCCGAACGATCGGGCTTTTCGCCCAAACGATGAAGAGGCATAATAGGAAATATCTGGTCGATAGCCCAAGAGTCCGGCAAAGATTGAAACAAAGAGAAGTTACAGAAATACTTATCTACTAACAATTTGGAAAGTCCTCTAAATTCATCCGGAACATGTTTCAGTCCCATGGCTATTTGGTTCGTTTCACGGGCAATAGACCAATACAAACGTTCTATCTGCGCGCGCGTTTTTAAATCCACTATGCCATGACTGAATAAATCAAGAGCTTCCTCCCGTATTTGCTGGGCATCGTGCCAGGCTTCCAACATCTTGTTTTGGTTCAACTTATCCCAAATGTGATATAACTCGCGTACCAATTCATGATCATTTTCCGAAACTTCTTCATCATCCTCCCATACCGGTTGCGTAGTCGTCTCCAGTACCTCAAACACCAGCACGGAATGATGAGCCGTAAGTGCCCGTCCGCTTTCGGTGATAATATTGGGATGGGGTATCTTATTCTTATCGCTTACATCAACCAAGGTAGAAATGGAGTCGTTTACATATTCCTGAATAGAATAGTTTACACTGCTTCCGCTCTCCGGCGAACGAGTACCGTCATAATCCACTCCAAGCCCACCGCCAATATCCACAAATTCCACTTTAAATCCCATGGCATAGAGCTGCACATAGAATTGGGCAGCCTCACGCAAAGCTGTTTTAATACGACGGATCTTAGTAACCTGACTGCCTATGTGGAAATGTATCAATTTCAAGCAATCTTTCATATCCTTTTCTTCAAGAAAACGAAGAGCCTCAAGTAGTTCGCTCGAAGTTAATCCAAACTTGCTGGCATCTCCTCCCGAATCTTCCCATTTACCGCTACCCGAAGAAGAAAGTTTGATGCGTATTCCGATGTTAGGACTTACATTGAGTTGTTTTGCCATTTTGGCAATCAGTTTTAACTCATTCGGTTTTTCCACCACAAGAAAGATACGCTTACCCATCTTCTGTGCCAAAAGAGCCAATTCAATATAACTTTCGTCTTTATAGCCGTTGCAGATAATCAATGAGTCGTCTGTGTTGATAGCTATCACGGCGTGCAACTCCGGTTTGGAACCGGCTTCCAATCCTAAATTAAACTTTTTTCCATGGCTGATGATTTCCTCAACCACCGGACGCATTTGATTTACTTTGATGGGATATATGATAAAATTCTGAGCTTTGTATCCATATTCCTCCGCAGCTTCCCGAAAACATCGCGACGTATTTTCAATACGATTGTCCAAAATATCGGAAAAACGTAGCAGCACAGGTAATGCCACGTCTCGCAATTGCAATTCATCTATCAATTCTTTCAAATCAATAGCTACTCCGTCCTGACGCGGTGTAACCACCACATTTCCCTTTTCATTAATACCAAAGTACGACGTTCCCCAACCGGTAATGTTATAAAGTTCTTCAGAATCTTCAATACGCCATTTTCTCATTTCTTAATTCTCAGTATAATATATAAATCTTTTATCTGCCAAGCCTGTATAAATAGATTAACGAATCGCAAAGATAAATAAATATCAATATACCTAACAGTACATTTGGACAATACAAGTTTTAAGTTGTTATTTACCCGAACTTGACGAAAACGTTAGGCGTATAACATATTTCCGAGAAAACGCAATCCTCCCTGTCCTCTTTCCGCAGAAATAACATGCTCAATTTATTTGTTTGTTTTAACACAGAGACTCAGAGGCACAGAGTTCGTATAATCTCTGTGTCTTTGTGCCTCTGTGTTTATAAAAAACGTTCATATTTACCCTACCCGTTGGCGAAATTAGCGTAAAGCATTATAGCTCATACGGGATTCCAACGACTTTCTTAGCACTCGCCGGGCAGTCCTCGACCCATTCCAAGCGGTTTTCACGGGCTTCATCGGGCATTCCTCCCCGCTTGGCAAGCGGGTAGGAAACGGAGATGAATCGGACATATATCGGACAGGAATCGGAGAGAACCGTTTAGCATGTCGTATGCAGGTCATATTCAGGTGGTTATTCAGGTTTGAGGGAACATACAAGATCACGAATTAGGACGTTTATGTACAACCTTTATCTCTCTATTTTTATGCCTTTTTAATTCCGCCAACGGGTGTCGCTATTACTTGTAGCTCAACGAAGTGGTTGTATGAAACTAAATTAGGAAACTCTTCGGACAAGTGTTTTTGTACATCAAACGGATAATAATGTTTGAAAGTTAGGTTAAATATTCTTATATTTGCTAATAGATTTCACATAAACTTTTGAAGATGAGAATTAAAATAGTAGGCATGATTTTACTTTGTGTTTCTGCCGTTACGGCTCAGGCACGAAAAGAGTTACTTCTGGAGAAAAACTGGAAATTTTCGCATGACGATCTTTCCGAAGCTATTCAACCCGGCTTTGACGATACAAAGTGGCAGACCGTTACCGTACCGCATGACTGGGGTGTTTACGGACCTTTCGACGGGAACGCCGACCTGCAAAATGTGGCGATTGTTCAAGATGGTGAAACCCGTGCCTCTCTGAAATCCGGACGTACCGGAGGACTGCCTTACATTGGTGTGGGATGGTATCGTACCCATTTTGATGCGCCCGGTTTCAACCGAGGACAAAACGCCTCTATCCTGTTTGACGGAGCGATGAGTAACGCCCACGTCTATCTCAACGGACATGAAGTAGGATACTGGCCTTATGGATACAATAGTTTCTATTTCAATATTACTTCCTACCTGAAAGAGAAAGATAATACGTTGGCTGTACGTCTTGAAAATTTGTCCGAATCGTCCCGGTGGTATCCGGGATCCGGTCTCTACAGGAATGTACATGTTTTTATTACTGAAGATACACATATCCCTGTTTGGGGTACACAATTGACTACTCCCGAAGTCAACCGCAATTATGCAAAAGTAAATCTGAAGACTCAGGTGGAATTACCGGGAGAGTTCTCCGGAAAACTGTCGTTGGTGACTGAAATAAAAGACGGACAGCAGAAGGTGGTAAGCCGCACAGAAACCGTATTAACAAGGTACGATAACAATATCTTCAAACAAGATTTTGTGATGGAATCTCCCCATTTATGGACGCCTGCATCACCAGATTTATACATAGCCGAATCTAAACTCTATGCGAACGGAACGCTAAAAGATGAATACTCCACGCGTTTTGGTATCCGCCGGATCGAAATCATTCCAGAGAAAGGAATGTTCTTGAATGGCGAAGCCATCAAGTTTCGCGGCGTATGCAATCACCACGATCTGGGACCATTAGGAGCAGCTATCAATAAAAGTGCGTTACGCAGGCAATTGACCCTATTGAAAGATATGGGATGTAATGCGATTCGTACTTCCCACAATATGCCGGCTCCAGAGTTAGTAGAACTATGTGATGAGATGGGTTTCATGATGATGGTGGAATCATTCGACGAATGGAATATCGGTAAATGCAAAAACGGATACCATCTTTATTTTAATGAATGGGCGGAAAAAGATATGGTAAACATGGTACACAACTTCCGCACCAATCCTTCCGTAGTATTGTGG
>SNRY01000137.1_pt1 | contig 26988 bp, 22 predicted proteins | sample 4693421 | NCBI WGS metagenome assembly SNRY01 (sample SAMN11003215, study PRJNA524138) | termite gut metagenome | isolation source: Bacteroidetes bacterial symbionts from single cell of protist host amplifed... | host: Streblomastix strix ... | reverse complement strand
CGGAAAAAGAACTTCGCAGTTTCGGCTATCAACCTGATTAATTTAATTTAACAATGGGAAATTTAGTTGCAATAGTAGGTCGTCCCAACGTGGGCAAATCTACTTTATTTAATCGTTTAACACAATCCCGTCAAGCCATTGTGGACGAAGAAGCCGGTACTACCCGCGACAGACAATACGGCAAATCCGAATGGTGCGGTCGGGAGTTTTCCATTGTTGATACAGGTGGCTGGGTGGTCAATTCGGATGATATTTTTGAAGAAGAAATCCGCAAACAAGTAATGTTAGCCGTTGAAGAAGCAGACATTATCATGTTCGTAGTGGACGTTATGAATGGATTAACGGACTTGGATTTACAAGTAGCTTCCATTTTACGTCGTTTTAAAAATCCCGTCATCGTTGTAGCAAACAAAACAGACAATAATGATTTACAATATAACGCCCCTGAATTTTATCGTTTGGGGTTGGGCAATCCCTATTGTATATCCGCTCTTAGCGGCAGTGGTACGGGAGATTTATTGGATGCTGTCGTTGAAACATTCAAGAAAGAATCCGACGAATCACTGGAGGAAGACATACCTCGCTTTGCAGTAGTGGGTCGCCCTAATGCAGGTAAATCTTCATTAATAAATGCACTTATCGGCGAAGAACGAAACATTGTTACCGAAATAGCAGGTACAACTCGCGATTCCATTTATACTCGCTATAATAAATTCGGCTTTGATTTTTACCTTGTCGATACGGCGGGAATCCGGAAAAAGGCTAAAGTAAACGAAGATTTGGAATATTATTCCATTGTTCGTTCCATCCGCTCCATCGAAAATGCGGATGTTTGTATCCTCATGCTTGACGCCACGCGCGGAGTGGAAAGTCAGGACTTAAATATCTTTTCCCTTATCCAGAAAAACTCAAAAGGCCTAGTTGTTGTCATCAATAAATGGGATTTGATAGAAGACAAGACAACTCAAGTCATCAAAGAGTATGAAAATGCTATTTACTCACGGTTTGCCCCTTTTGTCGATTTCCCTGTCGTTTTTACTTCCGCACTAACCAAACAGCGTATATTAAAAGTGCTTGAGCAAGCACAGGAAACCTACAAAAATCGTACAGCCAAAATCCCCACATCCCGTTTGAATGAAGAAATGCTTCCTCTGATTGAGTCTTATCCCCCTCCTACGACAAAAGGGAAATACATAAAGATTAAATACGTTACTCAATTACCTAATACAAAAGTACCTTCTTTTGTGTTTTTTGCCAATCTCCCGCAATACGTAAAAGAACCTTATAAACGTTTCCTCGAAAATAAAATGCGTGAGAAATGGGATTTAAAGGGAACACCGATAAACATCTATATCAGACAGAAATAATAACTCCGATATTTTACCCATAGTGATATGGATACAACACAAGCATTTTGGTGGTTTATTTTTAATAAGGATCAATTACTACTTAAAAAGAAAAATGGAACTTATGCCATTCCTTGTGAAAAGAAACCTCCTATAATAGATGAAACGGCTGTTGTTTACAGCATTGCAGCCCTTGACGGATATCCTTGCCAAACATTTGCCATAACCGATTCGCCGGAAAACGACGAACAGTATGTCATGGTGGGATTACGCGAATCCTATATCCATATTCCATACGAACATTTTGCGATTGCAGGGAAAGCACGCCAAATATTACATTTTAATTGTCATACTCGTTTCTGCTCTGTATGCGGCAACCCAACAGCACAAATTACTCCTATTTTCAGACAATGTCCGGCGTGTAAAGAAGAATATTATCCGCCTATTGCCATTGCCATATTAGCATTGGTTCGCAAAGGCGATTCGGTATTGTTGGTACATGGACATAATTTTAAAGGAAACTTTCACAGCCTTGTAGCGGGTTTCTTAGAAACGGGAGAGACACTGGAAGAATGTGTGCAACGTGAAATTCTGGAAGAAACAGGTTTGAAAGTAAAGAATGTGGTCTATTTCGGAAACCAACCTTGGGCTTTTCCAAGCGGCTTGATGGTAGGATTCATTGCCGATTATGAGAGCGGAGAAATAACTTTGCAAACCGACGAGCTGGGGTATGGAGCCTTTTACACGAAGAATAATCTCCCCGAATTGCCGGGGAAGATAAGTTTGGCAAGAAAAATGATTGATTGGTGGATAGAAAATAATGTTTGTAATTAATAACGACTATTCATCCCTTATAATATGCGCAAATTAAAGATCACTGAGCTTAACAGAATAACTCCCGAAGAATTTAAAACAGCAAAGAAACTTCCTTTGGTTATCGTATTGGACGGGGTACGCAGTTTGCACAACATTGGTTCCGTATTTCGCACGTCGGATGCTTTTCGTGTAGAATCCGTCTATTTATGCGGAATTACAGCCACTCCTCCACATCCCGATATACACAAAACTGCTTTGGGTGCAGAATATACCGTCGATTGGAAATATATAAAAGATACTGTTGAGGCCATAGAAGAATTAAAACAAAACGAATACGTTGTTTATTCTGTGGAACAAACCGAAGGAAGCACTATGCTTAATGATTTGGTATTGGACAAAAAGAAGAAATATGCCGTTGTGTTGGGAAATGAAGTAAAAGGAGTGCAACAGCAAGTAATAGATTGTTCGCACGGATGCCTTGAGATTCCACAGTTCGGCACAAAACACTCGTTAAATGTCTCTGTTGCGGCAGGGATTGTCGTTTGGGAGTTATTTAGGAAGTTGGAAACATAAATCAAGACTTTTAACTTTCTCTTTATTAGTTGAGCATCAGTCCCATATAGGGTTGCATCCCTGTGAATACTTTCTCTGCCAATTCGCTTATGGATAATGAGACAAATGCTTTTTGCATATTCATTTCTCCCTTTACACACTTGCCGTCTTGAAGACAATAATACTCATTGTTAGAAGATAACACATTATCATGTAATCCTATAGTTATCTCAATTTCCGGATGAACAGAAGCAAAGACACTTAGCATCTTTTCCGCATCAATAATACGCACCATACCTAAGGAAAACCGTTCCGGGGTCTCCATAGTAGGAGGCATGATAACAATTATTTCAGTACGTCCGTATGTGATTGCTGCTTGCCTAAGCAATTCGTTTTCCGTTTCCGGATTTTCGGAAAACAATTCATTAACATACAAGGTATTACCCGTAGCAGATACAAAAGCTATACCCTCAATGGATCGTTCTTCCCCAACAGCAAAAAACACTTTACCTCCCGACAAAAACAAATCAGCCAAAATAACTTTAAAATCAACTTTTGTATGCTGTATACAGCAAGTACGTTCTAGGTTCTTTCTATTAAAATAATTGTAAATATCATCCCGATACGCTGTTGTATATTCCACTTTGATGCCTGCAGATGCAGGCAATTCCGCAAGCCGAAGAATACATTTCGAATATTCAAACATTGAAACATATCCCATACGAGCATAATAATCAATCAGTTGGAGGCTTCCCGGAATAAGCGTACTAACAACTATTCCGGCAGACTGCATCTGCGCAAATGCTTGCGAAAGCAATTCATACATCATTCCTTTCCTGCGATAATCGGGATGTGTACAAGCACCGGAAATGTAAGAAGTCCGTATATTCTTATCGCAAAAAGTCATCGGATAAGCAATCATTTGAAGTGCGGAAATAACCCTGTCATCACGTCGAATATAAATATTCCTATCGCTACTGTATCTTAAATCAAAATACATATCAACAAAAGCCTCATTATCATCAAAACAAAGTTTCCACAACTCTTTCACCTGTTTTTTTACATTCATAATAGAGGTTCTTCCGTCAGATGTGCTACATATTTATCTAAAATAATCTCCGGATAATAAGACAACTTTGCTTTCCTAAGTCCCTCAATGCCTAAATCCTCTTCCCTGTTGATATAAATGTATTGTTCCGGTATCCGTTGGGCAAATTCATAATTAATCATGGAACCAACCCCGTTAATACTAATATCTGCTTTTTCTACATGTACTCCAAAAGTATCTTGATTGATAGGCATGCCATAAGTAAAAGCTACTGCCCTGTCGTTTACATACAATATTCCCCCCATCAGTCCCAACTCCTCAAAATGAGTAAGGGCATATAGTACCGCTTGATTTTCGTCGTCAGCCTTTCCACCCTGTTTCCGGTCATTGGATTTTTGCCATTCTGCCTCCACCGACAGGCAATCTTGAATAGTATCCAAAGCGATAGGAATATATTTATAGCCACCATACTCCTTTTTGAATCTATTGATATGATTTCTTTTGGATTGATACTTTTTCCCTTTTAAAGTAACTAGGTTTTCTCGCAAATAAATATAATCGGAATAACTCCTTTTGGTGGTGAAAGTAAATTTATCCGGTAAAATACTTTCCAATTTGACTTTCATTTCCAAGCAGAGACCTAATATGTAAAAAGGTTTCCCATCGGCTTTTGCATCTGCAATAAGAATATCCAGTAATTTCGTCAAATCACCTTCTCCAATAGGCTGCATATAAACTTGCTTACTGCCCACCCAAAACTTAAACACTAAAAACTCGTCAATGATTGTAAATTTGGTATTATACAAGAATCTCCAACTGCAAAGGTTGGAGAAAGACAAATCACAATTACGATATTTACAATTCATCGTGTAAGAAATAATTATATCTTTATCGTATATCGTGAGGTCTTTGAATGTAATTATCATAAATATTTCAGAATAGTGAATAATAGAAAAAATGTTTTCAAAGTTTACTAATCACATTCCTTCTTTTTATCCGTATCCCTCCAGATATTCTTTCTTAAAAATATTAATACACAAAAAGAGCATGGACAATAATAAAGGACCGAAAATAATTCCCATAAATCCAAACAACGACAACCCAATAATGACTCCAAAAAAAGTAACTAACGGGTGAGTATTCGCCATCTTTTTTTGTAAGATAAAACGTATCAGATTATCTATCGGCGTAAGAATAAGAGCAGCGTAAACAATTAATCCGGCAGTATGCGTCCAACCATTGTTCAAACCCATATATATTACTAACGGAACCCAAACAACTGCCGTTCCTACTATCGGAATAACGGTAGCAAAGCAAGTGAGAAGACCAAAGATAAAAGGAACCGGTACATCAAAAATGTAATACCCAAATGTAGCTATCAACCCTTGTATCAAGGCTTGCAAAGGAATACCTATCGCATTCGACCTCACCAAAAGATAAATTCCACTTAATACCTCTCTCTTATTAGTCTCACTGAAAGGCAACAACGCTTGTATGTAGGCTTCCATCCGCTTCCCGCTTATCAGCATAAAATAAAGAACAAAAATCATTACAAATATATTGACAAAGAAACCCATTATGCCATTCATTATATATTGTCCGATTCTAGACAATATAACGGCAGAAGATGACAAATTCTCTACATCAAATATATCATATCCGGTTTTTTCTTCTAAAAGAGTTGCAAAATGTTTAATACAATTGATAGTTGTTTGCAGGTTAAGGTCAATATCACCCATTTTACGCATCATCATCCAAATAATTAGCGACAGAGGAACTAAAACACACAAAATAAAACCGATTACTAAAATAAAAGCCGCCAAACCGGATTTCATACGTCTCACCTCGGTCAAAGAATGCATAGACTTTCTCAAAATGATGTACATTGTCATAGCACCAAGCAAACCGCCTAAAAAAGCACCGAGTTTGACAATTACGACCAAGCCGACACATACAACTATGGCAATAAGGGAATATCTTTGATATCGTTCTTTAAAAGTCATACTTTTTGTCAGGAAAGAAGACTTCTTCTTTTTCTCCGCATGATAGATTTATAGATAGATGTTTATCTGTTCCTTAATAAGAAATACCTCTTTGAGATACATCTCCTTTTTGATAGTACGCATCATATTGTCGGCTTCCTCAATCGTTGGAAAATCTCCTACACGGCAAACCCAATGGGGAGGATCGAAATAAGTATATACTTCAACAGAGGGAAAAAGTTCTTTGATGCTTGAAGCCGGGCGTGACGCTTCTTCACGTGCTTCGCGTGAATTGTTTCCGGCATATATCTGTATTCTGTATCCGGATACCTTTATTGTTTTTTCTTCGTCACCGGTATGTCTTGTTCCCAGCAAAGCCTCTATATGCGGGTCTTGACGGATAGTAACCTTTCCTTCTCCTTCCGACTTGTGTTGCAGACTATTTATAATAGTCGTCTGTTCTTGTGCGTTTGCAACAAAAAGCGGAGAAGATAATAGAACGAAAAATAATAAATAAAGTTTCATCAGGAAAAAGCATCAATAATACCTTTGAAATCGGCTGTATTCAAAGCTGCCCCTCCGATAAGACCACCGTCAACATCCGAATTATCAAACAATTCTTTTGCATTCGAAGGTTTACAACTCCCTCCGTAAAGAATAGAAGTACTATCGGCAATACCTTTACCATATTTGTCGGCAATTACAGAACGAATATAGGCGTGTATTTCCTGTGCTTGTGCGGCAGTAGCCGTCTTGCCCGTACCGATAGCCCAAACAGGCTCGTAGGCAATAACAATTTTAGAGAAGTCTTCAACGGAAAGTCCGAACAAAGAACCGGACAATTGTGCGCTGACAACTTCATTTTGCTTGTTGGCTTCGCGTTCTTCCAACACTTCACCGATGCAGAAGATAGGGGTTAAACCGGCTGCAAGAGCCAATTGTACTTTCTCTTTCAATATTTCGGGAGTTTCACCATAATAAGCGCGCCGTTCGGAGTGCCCTAAAATAACATACTTAGCTCCTGTCGATGCTACCATTTGAGCGGAAACCTCTCCTGTATATGCGCCCTCCGTTTTGTCTGCACAGTTTTGCGCACCCAAGCCAATACCTTTGACAACAGGGGCAACAGATGCCAAATGTATAAACGGCGTACAGATTACGACATCACAATTAAGCTTTTGTTTAGACAACACTTCATTTAATTCTTTGGCGAATGAAACTCCCTCTTGAAGGGTTTTATTCATTTTCCAGTTTCCTGCAACAATATTTTTTCTCATTTTACTATGTATTAAAGGGTTCATCAAATTCTGAGGCAATCTTTCTATCGTTTTTACTAGTTTTCGTCCGAATCTCCGCCGGACAAACAAATCGTCTATCCCGCTTATTATCAGCAAAGGTAATACAAACCACAATATGATAACACTGATAGATTTGCTTTTGTTTCCCTGTTTTATTTCTCCTGTCTTGATATTTTCCAATCTATCGGTTAAAAGATATTCGTTAGGCAAGTTCTCTCCGCTCCATTTGTTTAAAATTCTACCTTCTTTTATCAACATCAGTCCGGGATTGGAACGTATCATCGTTTTCAAGATAATTTTATCCGTCAGGCAGAAAGCATATTCTGCTCCGGTTTTATCTTCCCACGCTTCTATATCTTCCTGCGACGAAGAGGTCAAACAATAAAAGCCATATCCATTCTCCACGCTATAATCATATATTTCATTGATAAGGTCAATGTTAGCGTCGTCGGCTTCATCTATGGAATGAGCTATCAACAAGAAGGTATAATTCTTATCTTCCAATATCCTGTCGGTAATGCTTTCACCAGATTGCAAATCTATAATTGAGAAATCGACGATGGGTGGTTCATATCCTTTTTGTTTCAACACATTGCGGGTATCAACAAAAGTCCATGTACTGTCAGGATAGTTTTCTATGGTAAACTCTTTCCTTTCACCGTCTTTCTCTAAAATAAAATAACTTTCATAAACATTTCGTTTGGCGTCGGGTGGAATTGACATGCTTTCCTGAATATCCGTCCCTATTTTATAAGGACGGAAATCAATAATAGGTAAATATCTCAAACAATAGAGCGAAAAAAGCACAATAAAGGGCGGAGTATAAATCGTTATCCATCCTTGTGATTTCCGGCTGACAAATCGTACAATCTCCTTGCTTTTTCTATAAACGATTACGGCAAAGGCAAGTAGAACAACATTCTTTCCAAACGTTTGCCAGTTGGTCAACACCAAAGCATCGCCAAAACACCCGCAATCGGAAATAGGATTAGTCAAGACAAGATAAAAAGTTAATGGAGTCATGACAAGTAAAAAAAGCAAAATAGCTCCTGTTGTCTGTTTTCTCTTGATACCGAAAAAAAGAAATACCCCTATCACAAACTCCAAAGAAGACAAAGCAATGGAAGCTATCAACGAAACATAAGAAGGAAACCATGACACAATACCGAAAGCCTCCAAATAACTTTGTATCTTGTATTGCGAGCCGAGGGGGTCAACAGCTTTCACAAAACCGGAGAAGATAAATAATCCCGACAAGATAAACCGGCAGAGATTAACTCCTATATATTCAATAGTATATTTTCTCTTAATCTTCAAATTCTAACTTAATCAAAGCGAAAACGGAATAGTTGATCATATCCATGTAGTTGGCGTCAATCCCTTCCGAAACGAGTATATTTCCTTTTAAATTTTCTATCTGTTTGGTGCGATGAATCTTCATCAAAATAATATCAACATAAGAATTGATACGCATATTTCGCCATGCTTCGCCATAGTCATGATTCTTGGCAAGCATCAGTTCCAGTGCTTGCCCGGAATATTTGTCGTACAGAGTCAAGGCTCTCTCATTGGTTATATCCGTCAATTCGGCATAACCCAATTCAAGTTGTATGAGAGCAATAATTCCATAGTTCACAACAGCAATAAACTCGGAGCGTATTTCCTCATCTATCATGCTAACTCCTTTTGTTTCAATATTCCTGATACGGTTTGCTTTTATAAAAATTTGATCAGTTACGGATACCGGACGCATAATCCGCCATGCAGGTCCATAATCATGAAGTTTTTTGGAAAATAAATCACGGCATAAAGAGATAATATGTTCAAATTGCTGCTTCGTATCTTTCATGCTCTTAATAAGTTTTAGGTTTACAAAGGTAATAAACTTTAAAGAAAAAGCGTTTAAAAAACGGCACTATTATTATGAAAAACAGTTTTTATTTTAGTGTGTTTTTTACAAAATACGCTTATGGTGGCAGAAAAGTAAATCGCCATTGTCGTTGCGCAGGTGCATGCCATTCCCTTTACAATAACGAAAGAATTTACAATCGGAACATTATCCGTTTTTCATCCAAGTACGATCGCGAAAAAGTTGGAAACGGTTTGTCCATACTTCCCAAAAATCATCTTGATAAATATTTCTTAACAAAAGTTACTCCGGATGCTGGGACAGACGAAACCAATACAGATACCTACTATTACACGAAAAAAACTGTGAGGAAAAACATCTGCAAACAAAGGCTGAGACTTTCACTGTTGAGGGTTACAACAGTAGAATTAAACATCATTTGGCAAGATTCAAACGAAAAGGAAAATGCTAGAGCAAAGCGCAACACATGATTGATAAATCCTTAAAATTACGGTTTCTAAAACTAAATAACCCGTTGGTGGAATTAAAAAAGCGTAAAAATAGAGATAAAAAGGTTGTACATAAACGTCCTAATTCGTGATATTATATGTTTCTTACACCTGCATAACGACCTGCATACGAACTGATAAACGGTTCCCTCCGATTCCTCACCGTTCCATGTCCGATTGCCAAGTGGGGAAGAATGCCCGATGAAGCCCGTGAAAACCGCTTGGAGTGGGTCGAGGACTGCCCGGCGAGTGCTAAGAAAGTTGTTGGAATCCCGTATGAGCTATCATAAATGCTTTATGCTAATTCCGCCAACGGGTTAAATAATGAGTTACCTATATTAATTAACAATGCTTTAAATATGCCATCTAAAGGTAGAGGATTGACACTTATTTTTATGGTTGATTATAAATAGCAGCGAAAATTAACATAACACTGGCATGTTAGAGCTTGATTGTTTAGTATCGGAACAAAAGAGATATTTGAGCAAGTTTTTACAAAGAAGTATGGCTTATTTCTGCCGGAAAATGATTATCTTTGATGCCAGTTGATAAAAACACGATATTTTCATATATACCATTAATGAGCAAAACTATATTTTTTGTAAAGAAACTTAGATTATTTCTATTGTTAGCCACTTTGTTCCTCAGTATTACAGCATCGGGTCAAAAGGCGAAAAAAGAACGGGTGGTTGTAGCTTATGTTACTTCGTGGAGTAGCTGTATCCCTAATCTGGATGTGATAACCCATATTAACTATGCTTTCGGGCATGTTAATGATACATTCAACGGTGTACGTATCAATAATGAACAAAGATTACGGACATTGACAGATTTGAAGAAACAAAAACCTCTGTTAAAGGTGTTACTCTCTATTGGTGGTTGGGGAAGCGGACGTTTCAGTGAAATGGCAGGTAATGAAACGAATAGAAAAGCCTTTGCCGCCGATTGCAAAAGAGTAATTAACGAATTTGGTTTGGATGGTGTTGATCTTGATTGGGAATATCCTACAAGTGGCATGGCAAATATTTCTTCCTCTCCCGATGATACGAAAAACTTCACGCTATTGATACAGAATATTCGTTCATTGATCGGAGAAGATAAATTGTTGACTCTTGCATCTTCAGCAAATGCTAAATATATTGATTTTGAAGCAATTGAGCCGTATATGGATTTTGTAAACATTATGACCTACGACATCGGTCGCCCTCCTCATCATCATTCGGCTTTGTCTCCTTCGGAATTTACAAGAGGCCTGACTTGTCAAAGTTCGGTGGAGGCTCACGTTAAAGCCGGTATGCCCATTCATAAATTGGTGCTTGGCATACCTTTCTACGGACATGGAACAGATGAGATTTCCAATTTTATTAATTATAAAGACATCATCAAGTTAGAAGGATATACCCGCAGATGGGATAATGCAGCGAAAGTGCCTTATCTCGTCGATTCTTTGGAGAAGTTTGTATGCTGTTACGATGATGCGGAATCTATCGAAATAAAATGCCAATATATAGATACGCTCGGTATGCTCGGTGGTATGTATTGGGATTATGACGGTGACGACGAACAAGGGACATTACAAAAAGCAGTATATGAAGGAGTGACGAAAAGAAGATAAAACTCAAATCTCTTCCTTAATTTTGGTGGTGACATAAAATGTGAAAATAAGTTCATGGAACAAGTTAAGGTTATCTGTGAGCGGAATCCGACCGTAACATATGATGACCATGAGAATAAATTCTATGACGGTTTCGGTGAGTGTTTATCGGCTGTGGGGTTTTTCATAGGCGAGTGGGCTATACGTGCGGTGTACAAGGAAATGGAATCGGAATCAGCCCCTAATACAATCACCTTTGAGACAAAGTAACAACTGATATACGGTAAACACCGTATCACAAAATGAGATATAGCTCAGATTACTCATTGGTAGTGTGGGGTATTTTTATATAGAGGCTACCGACTTGCTTTTATCCTTGTGGTTGAATTTTGCATCTTTTTTGCGCCCCATCAAACAAAAAACCCTCAAAATCATCCGATTAAGAGGGTTTTCTCGTACTCGAAGGGGGACTTGAACCCCCACAGCCGCAATGGCCAAAGGATTTTAAGTCCTTCGTGTCTACCATTCCACCATTCGAGCATTATTTAGAATGTAATGAGCGGAAAACGGGACTCGAACCCGCGACCCTAACCTTGGCAAGGTTATGCTCTACCAACTGAGCTACTTCCGCATTTTATAACGGCTGTAAAATTAAACCCTTTTTGTGTATCAGCCAAATAAAATTCGAAAAAGTTCGTTACATAAAAAGATTAAGTTCCTATGTATTGTAAAATACAGTGTCAAAGGAAGCCTTGGCCATACAAACATAATATGGAGGTTTTTTAGCCATAAAGCGATGCCTGTAACAAAAAAAGAGGACAACAACTGTTATCCTCTCAAAATAATGTTACAACTTGTCGGCAAAAATGGATATATACGTTTCAACCCATTAATAATCACCGTTCATTGTGAAGAGAATGAGACTCGAACTCACACGACATAATTGTCACTACCCCCTCAAAGTAGCGCGTCTACCAATTCCGCCATCTCTCCCAATAATCAAAATACAAGGACATTCTCTATTACATTGTGCCCAGAACAAGATTCGAACTTGCACGGCTCTCACCACTCGCACCTGAAACGAGCGCGTCTACCTTTTCGCCACCTGGGCAAAACGTAATAAAATGTTACCTTACAGAGCGGAAAACGGGACTCGAACCCGCGACCCTAACCTTGGCAAGGTTATGCTCTACCAACTGAGCTACTTCCGCCGATTGCATCTGCAAATATAAATATTTTCGAAAATATGGCAAACAATCAATTTGTTTTTTTGAAAGACGCAGCAATTAAAAAGAAAAGACCTTGCCTTAATATTATCAAGAATATATACTTTTGTTATTCCAAGCATAAATAACTAATTAATGTCGGTGGTAAAAATATATATATCATTCTTTTTATTGTTTATTTTGTTAATGTTTCCTAATGAGGCGATATCCCAACGTCAAGAGGGGGAAATAATTTCCGACAGTTTAAGAACCGATACCTTGGCAAATGATTCGTTAGCATTGATCTCTCCCAAGAAAAAACAACCTTTGGATGCCCCCGTCGTTTATGAAGCAAGCGACTCTATCGTTTTTATGAAAAATGGTTATGCACATCTTTACGGAAAAGGAAAAGTAAATTATGAAAAAATAGAATTGAGTTCGGAGATCATTACCATGAATATGGACAGTAGTACGGTCTATGCTCGCGGAGTGATGGATTCATTAGGAATAGAAACAGGAATACCGATCTTTAAAGACGGCGAAACTCCTTACGAAACAAAAACTATCCGTTATAATTTCAAAAGTAAAAAAGGACTTATCAGTCATGTTGTTACTCAACAAGGAGAAGGTTATGTGACCGGAAACAATGCAAAAAAAGGTCAAGACGATGAACTATTTATGGTAAGCGGTAAATATACTACTTGCGATAATCATGAACATCCCCATTTCTATTTACATCTAACCCGTGCCAAAGTACGACCGAAAAAGAATGTGGTAACCGGTCCCGCTTATCTGGTGGTAGAAGATGTACCGATTTATTTTCTTTTTGTACCGTTCTTTTTCTTCCCGTTTTCAAGCAATTACTCGTCGGGATTTATTATGCCCACCTATATGGACGATTCGAGTAGAGGATTCGGCTTGACAGGCGGAGGATATTATTTCGCCATCAATGATAAAATGGATTTAAAGGCAACCAGCGAAATATTTACCAAAGGTTCATGGGCATTAGGGGTTGAGTCTTCTTACAACAAACGCTATAAATACAGCGGTTCTCTACAAGCCTACTTTCAGACAACAAAGACGGGCGATAAAAACCTGCCGGATTATTCGGTAGCCAAAGACTTTAAACTCGCATGGTCTCATCGTCAAGATCCGAAAGCAAGTCCTAATACCACATTTTCCGCAAGTGTAAATTTTGCTACCAGCAGCTACGAAAAAACCAATGTCAATAATTATTATAATCCGCAATTGTCTTCGCAAAATACTAAAACCTCAAGTATCAGTTACTCGCGAACCTTTCCGGATCAAAAACTAACGCTCTCGGGAACTACCAACATAGCGCAGACCATGAAAGACTCTTCCATTGCCATGACTCTGCCGGATATGAATATAACATTAAGCCGTATCTTTCCCTTCAAACGTAAAAAGGCTGCCGGCGATGAAAGTTGGTACGAGAAGATTTCAATGAGTTATACCGGTCGTATAACCAATAGTATCAGAACGAAAGATGACCTGTTGTTTAAATCGAATTTGATAAAGGATTGGACTAACGGAATGAATCATTCCATCCCTGTCAGCCTTACTCTTACTCTTTTCAAGTATATCAACTTAACTCCTTCCGTCAATTATACCGAACGTTGGTACACTCGAAAAGTTATGCAAGATTGGGACAATAGTAGAAATCAATTAATCCCTACAGATACGATATATGGTTTCTACCGGGTATATAACTATAATACAAGTTTAGGGATAAATACGAAACTTTATGGCATGTATAAACCCCTTTTTAAGTTTGCAAGAGAAAAGGAAATTCAAATCCGCCATGTCTTCACTCCACAAATAAGCATTAGTGCAGCTCCCGACTTCGGTTCTCCCCGTTACGGATACTACGAAACCGTAACCTATACGGATTCAAAAGGCGAATTGCAGGTAAGGGAGTATTCCCCTTATTCGGGAGGTTCCTTCGGGATCCCAGGCAAAGGCAAGCAAGGAAACATCAGCTTCAACGTTTCAAATAATATAGAAATGAAAATGAAGTCCGACCGCGATTCTACGGGTATTCGCAAGATTAGTCTTATTGATGAGTTGGGAGCAAGCATCTCATACAATATGGCTGCCAAAACCAAACCTTGGAGCGACCTTTCCATGCGTCTGCGTATAAAGTTCTCAAAGAGTTATACCTTAAATCTAAATTCTTCTTTCGCCACATATGCCTATCAATTTGACAAGAACGGCAGAGTATATGTGGGTGACAAGACGGAATGGTCTTACGGGCGTTTCGGACGTTTCCAGGGCTATGGCTCTTCTTTCAATTATTCTTTCAACAACAATACGTTGGATAACCTGAAAAAGAGTTGGAATAACCTGTTCGGCACGAAAGAAGACAAACAAGACAAGGATGAACTTTCCGAAAGTTCCGAAAATGAGAAAAGTATAACAGACAACAAGCCGGAATCGGACACCGGCAAAGAAAAAGTGAAAGCCCAAACAGATGAAAATGGCTATCAAGTATTTAAAATGCCTTGGTCGTTTAATGTAAATTATTCGTTCAATATTCGTGAAGACCAATCCAAGCAGATTAACGAAAAGTCTATGCGCTATCCTTACAGCTATACGCATACGCTAAATATGTCGGGAAATATTAAAATCTCCAACAGATGGTCAACGAACTTTAATTCCGGCTACGACTTTATCAACAAAGAGATTACCCAAACAACATTTTCTATCTCTCGCGATCTGCATTGCTGGACAATGTCGGCAAATCTTTCCCCTTTTGGTCGCTGGCGTTCATACAACTTTATCATTCGTGCCAATTCTTCCATTCTACAGGATTTGAAATGGGAACAAAGAAGCCAGATGCAAAGTAATATCAAATGGTATTAAACCAATTTGGGTAGTGCTTCACAAAGTATGCTGTTTGTTATCACTCATAACCTGATTGCCAAAATCTTAAATCAGCATACTTCTTACATCACCACCGAATATTATTAGGTTATGTTTGTATTCTTTCACAAATAGGCGCATTTGTATGTCCAAAAAAACATTACTTTTGTAAGTCATTCGCCGAAAAAAGAAAGATTATGAAAAAAAACATTTTGTTTTCCATTATCGCATTAATTATAGGATGCAATAAGCTATCAGCTCAAAATGAAGCTGAAATAAAATTCGATACATTAACATACAATTTTGGAACTTTTTCAGAACAAGACCCGGTAGTTTCTTGTGAATTTCATTTTAAAAATATCGGCAAATCTCCTTTGATTATTCATCAGGCAATAGCTTCTTGCGGATGCACAGTACCCGAGCACACCAAAGAGCCAGTATTACCGGGAAAAACAGGAACATTAAAGGTTACTTACGACGGGGAAGGCAAGTTTCCAGGGTATTTTAGAAAGTCCATAACTGTGCGCACCAATAGCAAGACGGAAATGCTACGTTTGTATATCGAAGGAGTAATGGAGGCAACAAAATAGACCTATTTATCCGGTTCTCAACCAACATAATATATTCTTTTCACTCTCTCCGAAATAGAGGTTAATATCTCATAAGGAATCGTCCGAAGTGCATCCGAAAGCACAGTTACAAGTAAATCATTACCAAAGATAACGGCTTTATCTCCTTCTTTACAATCAATGCCGGTTACATTTATCATACATACATCCATACAGATATTTCCTATATAGGATGCACGTTTGCCGTTGACCATGCAATAACCGTTTCCATTACCCAAATGCCGGTTTAATCCATCGGCATAACCGATAGGAAGAACAGCAATACGCGAAAGACGGGTAAGTTTTCCCTTACGACTATAGCCAACCGTCTCGTTAGCAGGAATATCACGGATTTGCAAGATGGTTGTTCTCAAGGTGCTTACGTTATGAATAATGGAATTATCAATCGGGTTGACGCCATACAATCCAATACCCAAACGCACCATATCGAATTGTGCTTCGGGAAAGCGTTCGATACCTGCCGAGTTGCATATATGCCGTAATATCTTATGTGAAAACACTTTCTGTAGCTCGGTCGAAGCTTTATCAAAAGTTGCAATCTGCTGACGGGTGAAACTGTCAAACTCTTTGTTATCACTCCCTGCCAAATGCGAAAAGACGGAACGGGGAATAACCGCATTCTGCCTTTTAAGACTATTGATAAGTTGTGGAATATCCGTTGGAGCAAAGCCTAAGCGGTGCATTCCCGTATCTATTTTAATATGTATGGGGAAATGGGTAATACCCCCTTTTTCTGCTTCTTTGATTAATGCATCAAGCAACCGGAAGTTATATATTTCAGGTTCCAATTTATAATCAAACATCCTCTTGAATGCCGACAATTCGGGGTTCATTATCATAATGGAAGCCGTGATGCCTGCCTTACGTAAGCCCAAACCTTCGTCGGCTACCGCTACAGCCAGATAGTCAACGCGATGTTCCTGTAAAGTCTTGGCTACTTCATGCGCCCCTGCACCATAAGCCGAAGCTTTCACCATGCAGATGGTTTTTGTCTGAGGGTTGAGTTTGGAACGATAATAATTCAAATTGTCAATGAGCGCACCGAGATTTATTTCCAGAATTGTTTCGTGTACCTTTAGTTCCAATTTTTCGGTAATACGGTCGAACTCAAACTTGCGAGAGCCTTTAATAAGTATAATTTCATCGTGCAGGTCATTGAATACATTTGAAGACAACAATGTTGCCGTATCGGGAAAGAAGTATTTTTCGATATCAAAAAGCGAAGCCGCAGAAGAGATATCACTACCTACACCGATTATCTTGTCTATTTGGCGACTGCGTACCAACTGTGCTACTTTCAGGTAAAGGACAGAGACGCTTTGCCCGCTCTCCAATATATCCGATAAAACGAGTGTACGCTTCAACATCTTGTCTTGCGAACGACGGTAAAGAAAATCAAGTGCAATATCAAGCGAAGTCAAATCCGAATTATAACTGTCATTAACGAGAATACACCTGCTTTTCCCTTCCTTCACCTCCAATCGCATGGCAACAGGTTCAAGCCGTGCCATCCGTTCGTTGATTTGTTCGAGCGAAAGCCCCAGATACAAGCAGGCAGCCAAACAATTCAATGCATTCTCAATAGAAGCATTGTCAATGAAAGGAATATAAAAAAAGTTATCCCTATCCGAATAACGATAGGAGATAAGGGTTTCGTCTTTTTGCTTTTCTACGGAACCAATGTAGAGGAATTTTCCCCTATCCATGCGCGACCATGCTATTTTATGTATCGAAGGTAACGCCTTCGCCACGCAACTGCTCATCAACTCATTGTCGCCGTTGTATATAATTGCTTCGCTATCTCTGAAAAGTGCAAGTTTCTCCATACATTTCTCATGCAACGAGGAAAAGTTTTCCTGATGTGCGCTGCCAATACTTGTCAAAATGCCGATAGTAGGCTTAATGATGGTTTGCAGAACAGGCATCTCGTTCGGTTGGGAAATACCGGCTTCGAAAATAGCCAAGTCGGTGTTTTCATTCAATTGCCATACGGAAAGCGGTACACCTATCTGGGAATTATAGCTACGCGGCGAACGTACAACGGTATGTCCGGGAGCAAGCAGTTGATATAACCATTCTTTTACAACGGTCTTTCCATTACTTCCTGTTATGCCTATTACCGGAATGTGGAAACAGTTACGATGCAGTTTAGCCAACTTTTGCAATGCTTTCAACGGATCGGAGACCAAGAGAAAATTACCGTCCGGAAAGTCGGCAGGAGCAATATCTATAGGTTCTTCCGATAGAGGATGACATGTTATCACAAAATTACGCACTCCCCGTTTGTACAGTTCGGGTATATAACAGGCACCTGTATTTCTTTCGGTACGTATAGCAAAAAAAAGAGTTTCTTCCGGAAAACACAACGAACGACTATCGATTAGTAACCAATCGATGGTTGTTTCCTTATTTCCTATCCGTTTGGCATCAATCAGTCCGCTCAGTTTTTCAATCGTGTATGACATATTTCTAATTCTTTTTCTACATCTAAATTCGGGTATTTTTCCGTAAGTCGTTTGATTTTTAACACTATTTGTTCCAAAAAACTTCTATACTCTTCCGAATCGCCCCGGCGAGGCTCGTGTGCCAACGCTTTTCGGATGCCTTCGCATTCTTTTATCAATTGTTGAGTTTCGGAAGAAAAGCAAACACTTGCAAATCGTTCCCAGATATATTGCACAGCTAAGGACGAAAGATGTGTCATATCGTCGGCATAAAAACGGTAATCGCGCAGTTCGTCCATGACAATCTCATAAGCCGGAAAGTAATGTATATGACCGGAAAAATGCTGTTGCAACCGATCAACGGCTAACAACAGAGTCGCCTTACTCAATTGATTGCCGTGCATTCCATCTTTTATATGACGAATGGGACTTACGGTGAACCAAATGTGAAGTTGCGGATTTCGCAAAAACAATTCATTGACAAGTGAAATATAGTCGGCAACAATCTCATCCGGTTCTAAACAATGACGCTCAAACTCGCTGTCGGGCAATTTATGACAATTACCTGCTACCCTCCCTGTTGCTTGGAGCGTATAAACCCAAGCCGTACCGAAAGTAATCAATAAGTGGTTCAATCGTCCTATTTCCTGTTGAGCGCCTTGCAGTCGAGTGTTGATAGCCGCTAAACAGTCGGAAGGCAGGGAAGATGAAAAGGAACTATGATGCATGAAGCTATGATATTCTCCGTGATAACAAAACAAATCGTCGATTGTATAATTCTTTTCTTTCAATATATCACGCAAAGCGGTGGATATGGAAAGCGGATTATAGAGAATACCAAAAGGATTGATATCGCAATGAAATTTGCTTGTCGTAAGTAGTACGCCGATGTTTTCGGCAAAACATGAACCTATAAGGAGTAATTGATGAGAATGATTGATGTTGGGAAACGTAGGGAACAGCTCTACGGAGGTTTTCAAATTCATGGCAGTATTTATTGTAGGTGGAAGCTGAAAAAGTGAAAGTTAAAATACCCGAGTTCGAGATAATTCATCAAAAGAATAGATATGCTTACCCCGGATAAAATTATAGAAATATTCTGTATGGCAGACGATTTCTGTAAAGAATTCAATCAAGAGATAAAAAACATTTAAATTATATCTATTTTTGTACATCAAAAATTAAGTCTGTAACTAATGAATACGACGGATATTGTAAGAAAATTTTTTGAACCTCGTTTAAAAGAAATTGATAAATATGCGAATGAAGCAGGAGAAATACAACACAAGGTATTGATGCGCCTGATCAAAAAAGCAGAAAAGACGGAATGGGGAAAGAAATATGAATATCAAACCATTCGGAAGTATGAAGACTATAAAAGCCGTATTCCCGTACAGACGTATGACGATATAAAACCCTATGTTGACCGACTACGCGCAGGGGAAAACAACATTCTCTGGCCATCGAAGATTCGTTGGTTCGCCAAATCATCGGGTACCACCAACAACAAAAGCAAACTTTTACCGGTAAGCAAAGAAGCCTTACACGACACCCACTATAGAGGTGGGACGGATGCAGTAATACAATATCTTCGAATGAATCCGGAGAGTCGTTTTTTATCCGGAAAAGGATTAATTCTTGGTGGCAACCATCAGCACGATTATAATTTCCACTACAACCTTGTGGGTGACTTATCGGCTATTTTAATACAACACGTTTCTCCTTTTGTGAATTATTTGCGTGTGCCAAGCAAGAAGGTTGCTTTGATGGGCGATTGGGAAAAAAAGATAGAAGCTATTGCTTCCGAAACCGTCAATGTCAATGTAACTAGCCTCTCAGGAGTTCCTTCATGGCTTTTGGTTATCATCAAACGCATTCTCGAAAAAACGGGCAAACAATCGTTGGAAGAGGTGTGGCCTAATCTGGAAGTATTCTTTCATGGCGGAGTCTGTTTTAATCCGTATTGCGAGCAATACAAACAATTAATCCATTCCGATAATATGCACTATATGGAGACATACAACGCCTCCGAAGGTTATTTCGGCACACAAAACGATTTTTCCAACTCTTCACTGCTACTAATGATCGACTATGGAGTCTTTTACGAATTTATTCCTTTAGAAGACATCGGAAACAATAATCCACGTACCTATTCTTTAGAGGAAGTGGAACCGAATAAGAACTATGCCATTGTAATCTCTACCTCATGCGGACTTTGGCGGTATATGATTGGCGATACCGTAAAATTCACGAATGATAAGCCCTATAAATTCATCATTACCGGACGTACAAAACATTTTATTAACGCTTTCGGCGAAGAACTCATCATTGATAATGCAGAAAAAGGCTTGGCAAAGGCTTGTATCGCTACGGGAGCACAAGTGAGTGAATATTCCGCCGCTCCCGTATTCATGGATAAAAATGCAAAATGTCGTCACCAATGGTTAATAGAATTTTCTCAAATGCCGGATTCGCTGGGTAATTTTGCTACCACCCTTGATGCTGCCTTAAAAGAACTTAACTCCGACTATGAGGCAAAACGTTCCAAAGATATTGCACTACAGCTTTTGGAAGTAATTCCGGCACGGAAGAATCTGTTCCACGATTGGCTAAAAGACAAAGGAAAATTAGGCGGACAAAACAAAGTTCCCCGATTGAGCAACAACAGAGAATACATGGAAGAAATGATAAAACTAAATGACTAATAAAAACAAAAATGAAAAAGTTCTCTTTATTAATTATCACCATATTGGTGCTTATGATTACATCTTGTAATTCAAAAAAAGGAACCCAAACTTCGGGTATAGACATAACAAATTTAGATACCCTTATTTCTCCGAAAGTTGATTTTTATCAATACGCATGTGGAGGATGGATGCTAAACAATCCGTTAACGGGAGAATATTCACGTTTCGGCTCATTTGATAAACTGGCGGAAAACAATCGTAAACAATTAAAAGACTTAATTGAAAACATTGCTTCCAAACCAACAAAAACAGGTACTGTAGAGCAAAAAATAGGCGATATCTATAACATGGCTATGGACAGCATAAAGCTAAATCAAGATGGATACGTTCCTGTCAAATCCGATTTGGAATACATCGCATCCATAAAAAACAAATCCGAACTGTCCAAACTGATACCCGAACTAATGCTTTCGGGAACGGATGCTTATTTCACCGTATATGTGGATGCCGACCCTATGAGCAGTTCCCAAAACCTGCTTCAAACCTACCAAAGCGGTATCAGTTTGGGTCAACGTGAATATTATTTGGATAAAGACGAACATACGACCAATATTCGTAACAAATACAAAGAACATGTAATGAAAATGTTCGAACTGACAGGCTTTTCTTCGGAACAAGCCCAAAAGAACATGGAAGCCGTGTTAAAAATAGAAACACGCTTGGCAACAGCCGCCTACGACAATGTAAAACTTCGTGACCCATACGCTAATTATAGTAAAATATCAATCGAAGAAATACAAAAACTCGTCCCTTCCATTGATTGGAATACTTATTTCACCACATTGGGATTGAAAGAGGTAAAAGAAATAAATGCGTCGCAAAAAGAATCATTAATCGAAGTAGAAAACATTATAACCTCAGAACCTTTGGATACCCAAATAGCATATATCCAATGGAAGCTGATAGATGGAGCGGCAGGATATTTAAGTGATGATATTTACGCACAAAATTTCGATTTCTATGGAAAGACCTTATCGGGAAAAGAAGAACAATCACCGCGTTGGAAACGTGCGGAAAGCACTGTAAACAGTATATTAGGTGAAGCCGTCGGACAAATGTACGTAAAACAATACTTCCCGCCCAAAGCAAAAAAACGTATGCTGGAATTGGTACACAATCTACAGGAAGTGCTCGGTGAACGCATTCAGGCATCGACATGGATGAGTGACGAAACCAAAACAAAAGCAATGGAAAAACTAGAAACATTTTATATAAAAGTAGGTTATCCCGACAAATGGAGAGACTATTCTACATTAACTATCGAAAAAGACAATTATTTTGCAAACATCAAACGTGCCAACCGGTTTGAATACGCCTATATGCTTGATAAAGTAGGAAAACCTGTTGATAAAGACAAATGGCACATGACCCCACAAACAGTAAACGCATATTACAATCCTTCGACAAACGAAATATGTTTTCCTGCAGGTATTCTACAATATCCGTTTTTCGATATGAACGCCGACGACGCTTTTAATTATGGGGCTATAGGAGTAGTCATAGGACACGAAATGACGCATGGATTTGATGATCAAGGTCGCCAATACGATAAAGAAGGTAACTTAAAAGATTGGTGGACAGAAGAAGATGCAAAACAATTTGAAGAACGTGCAAAAGTTATGGCGGACTTCTTTGATTCCATACAAGTAGTGCCAAACGTTTATGCCAACGGAAAACTTACTTTGGGCGAAAACATTGCCGACTATGGCGGACTACAAATCTCCTATCAAGCATTTAAAAAAGCCACTAAGGACAGACCACTCGATAATAAAAATAATTTTACGCCCGAACAACGTTTCTTTTTATCGTATGCCAACGTTTGGGCAAATAATATTCGTCCCGAAGAAATATTGGTACTTACAAAATCCGATCCGCATTCATTAGGAAAATGGCGTGTCAACGGTGCATTGTCTCACATCAATGCATGGTATGAAGCCTTTAATATAGAAGAAGGCGATCCTATGTTTGTTCCCATAAATAAGCGAGTATCTATTTGGTAAACTTTTATCCCTTTTTTTCTTCTATATCTTTCAATTCTATCAATTTATTAACAATGGCATAAATAGTAAGACCGGCAGTACTGTGTATTTGTAACTTTTTAGATATGTTTCGCCGGTGTGTTATTATTGTATGAATTGAAAGATATAGTTTATCGGCTATTTCCTTATTAGTCATTCCTTTTACTATGCAAACAATAATTTCTTTCTCTCTCTGACTGAGATTCTCCGTATTATCACTCTCTTCTTCCGTCAATTTAATATTCTGTAGATTACTTATTTTGAAAGCAAGTACTTCCAAATCGTCAAGAATTGAAATACAATCATCATATTTCTTTAATAATGAAGAATCTATAAGAGAATTTACAAAAGCCACTACACAAATGTTTTTTTCCGCATTCGCATTACGAAAACGAGTAATATCGAAAAAATCGCTGAAGATGGGATTCACAATCAAAATATCGGGAGGATGAACGTTCAGGCAATCATTTAAAGCATCAAGCGAAGCAAGTTCCACAGGTTGTATCCGTAGATTGGGCAATCGTTTCAAAACATTTGTCAATCCGCTTCGAAGGATAAGAGACGTTTCTGCTATAGCAATGCGAATGATATCATTATTTTTCATTTTCATCTATTCTCCTTTCCAACCTCAATATGACGGGAACGAAAAGATAATCTTCTATCTTGCAATGCGAATCAAGTTCTTCTTCGCAAACATATATGTCAAACAAAGCAGCATTCAATAGATTTTTATTTGTCTCCGATGGACAATACCTTATAATAATATTCTTTAATTCCGTCAATTTTTCACCAATAGAATCATGATGTTTGGAAAAAACACTAATATGATAACTCTTTGAAAACTTATTATGAAGTAGGTCGTCAACATACTTGAATACGGTCTTCTCTTCATATTCCATGTGTCTTCTCACTTCATGCACATATTCATCAAAGAAACGGAGAATAAGAAAAGCCACCTCATCTTCCGAACAGTCAATGGCTTCTATCAATTTGCGCCGAATAACAGGCAAAGCAAAATCAAGAAAATAACTATGCGTCTGATGCAAATAATTTACCAATGAAGATACGGATATGTCTTCCAAATCATCGTCTATTCTCGAAAAGCCTTCTTCTACAAAATTAACTATCTTCAAGAACGTACGACAATCAACATCATTCATCTCACATACTTCCTTTACTGTTTTATCTCCGAATCCAAGAGGAAAACCAAAACGACTTATCACCTGCAGCAATGTATAATTGTCGCTAATGAGATGAAACATCTTATCGGTAGGCTTGTACTTCTGTTGTTTGCCCATTATACTTTAATATATAAATTAATATACAAAATAATACATTATTTCCCTGATAAAAAATCACTACATATAGGTATTTTGTTCATCAACAATATATAAATTTTTCAACACGCACCTGTTAAAAAACACTTCAATCATCTCAACACAAATTGAAAACTATTTTTGCATCATTCAAAACTATTTATAAGAATAATCACAAATGAACTCTCAAAATTAATTGTCTTCAAATTTCAAAACTCTTTCTAACATACTTTCATTCTACAACTACCTGTTTATCCTATAAATCTTTTTAACTTTGCTTCTTATCAACAACTACTTATTTATTTATATAAATATTTAATTATTAATATATTAAATTTATCATATCAGTTAATATCTTATTAATAATAAAGTTTAAAATGTAAATAACTTAATATGCAAGAAATATTAAATTTATTTATTAATACAATAAACAGCCTATTACTATCATAATATATTTTTATTATTCAAATAAAATAATATAATGAATAAAGAAGAAACATCAAAAAAAGATTTTAAAGTTGCTATCAATAAATTAAGAAAAGAAAAAAAAGCGATTATCTTAGCGCACTATTATCAAACGGGCGACGTACAGGATATTGCCGATTATGTAGGAGACAGTTTGGCTTTAGCTCAATGGGCGGCAAAGACACAAGCGGAGATTATTGTACTTTGCGGAGTTCATTTTATGGGGGAGACTGCTAAGATACTTTGTCCTGATAAGAAAGTATTGGTACCGGATTTGAATGCAGGTTGTTCGTTGGCAGATAGTTGCCCTTCAGATGAATTTACTCGGTTTATTGAAGAACATTCCGATTATACGGTTGTTTCTTATGTGAATACTACAGCAGCCGTGAAAGCGGTAAGTAACGTGATAGTAACTTCTACGAATGCTAAACAGATAATAGAGAGTTTTTCAAAAGATGAGAAGATTATCTTCGGACCTGATAGAAATCTTGGAAATTATATTAATTCTGTTACGGGTCGTAATATGTTGTTATGGAATGGTGCTTGTCATGTTCATGAACAATTCTCAGTAGAGAAAATTGTTGTTTTGAAAGCTAAATATCCTGATGCTGTTGTGCTTGCACATCCGGAATGTAAAAGTGTGGTACTGAAGTTGGCTGATTTTATAGGATCTACTTCTGCTTTGTTAAAGTATGCGGTAAATAGTGATAAGAATTGTTTTATTGTTGCTACTGAGTCTGGTATATTACATGAGATGCAAAAACAATGTCCGCAAAAGACATTTATACCTGTTCCTCCTGAAGATAGTACTTGTGCTTGTAACGAATGTAGTTTTATGCGTTTAAATACAATAGAGAAATTGTATAATTGTTTGAAATATGAATATCCGGAAGTAAAGGTTGACGATGATATTATAACAAAAGCAGTAAAACCCATAAGAAGAATGTTAGAGATTTCAAATATTATAAGTACGATATAATTTATAAAGAACATAGAATTTATATTTATGATTAAGAAGTTATTATTTCTTTCTTTTGCTTTGTTTGTAGATTCGTTAGTAATTTTTGCACAAAGTGATAGTCTTCGCTTTGCTTTGGATGAAGTAACCGTAACAAGTACTCGTGCTCAAGTAAATCGTAATGATGTGTCGATAACTATTTCTATTATTAATCGTAACGAAATAGAAGAAAGCAGTGAATCTGCTCTATTGCCCATATTGTCCGAACAAATTCCCGGAATGTTTATTACCGAACGAGGAATTGCCGGTTTTGGAGTGTCGTCGGGAGGAACAGGAGGAATTACAATACGTGGTGTGGGTAGTTCACCGACAACCGGGGTATTAGTATTAATCGACGGTCATCCTCAATATATGGGGATTATGGGACATCATTTGCCGGACGCTTATGGAACATCAAATATAGAACGGGTAGAAGTGATTCGTGGTCCTGCTTCTGTGTTATATGGAAGTAATGCAATGGGTGGAGCTATTAATATTATCACCCGTAAACAAAGTAGAAAAGGTTGGGAAGCTAGTGGAAGATTGATGTACGGTTCATACAATACGCAGAAATATATGGCTAATGGCGGTTTTATGAAGAATAAATTCGATGCCTTTGTTTCTATAAATCACGATAAGACTGATGGACATCGTGATAATTCCGGCTTTCATATTACCAACGTTTATGCAAAAGCAGAATATGATTTTTCCGAACATTTCAAAGTATGGAGTGATGTGAGTATGGCGTCTTATAGGACACAAAATCCGGGAACAACAACAAGGCTTATGTATGAAAATATAGCCGATATTACTCGCGGTGTGGTATCTGCCACTTTGGAAAATAATTATGGAAAAAGCAACGGAGCTTTGAAATTGTTTTACAATTTTGGTGACCACGACGTTAATGATGGTTATACAGAAGGTAACAATCCACCTGATTTTCGTTTTAGATCATTGGATAAAAATTTAGGGGGAACACTTTATCAAATAGTTAGACCGGTTAAGGGAAGTGAAATAACTACCGGATTTGATTTCAAAAGCTATGGCGGGCGAGCGTGGAATAGCCCTCTTGATAAAAGCAAGCCTGACGAAATCCAAGTAGATACTACTACTTATGAGGTTGCCGGATATGCCATAATACAACAAACTTTGTTTGAAAAATTGACAGTAAACGCCGGTTTACGTTTGGAATATAATAAGAATTATGGTAGCGAATGGATTCCTCAGGTAGGTTTTGCATACCATCCATGGCAAAATACTGTCTTAAAAGCTTCTGTTTCCAAAGGATTC
>SNRY01000136.1_pt1 | contig 27199 bp, 19 predicted proteins | sample 4693421 | NCBI WGS metagenome assembly SNRY01 (sample SAMN11003215, study PRJNA524138) | termite gut metagenome | isolation source: Bacteroidetes bacterial symbionts from single cell of protist host amplifed... | host: Streblomastix strix ... | reverse complement strand
ACTATCGTCATAACCAATAATCTTGCTTACATAGTTATTACGAACATATTGTTGAAACTCGTCATAAGGTATTTCCTTATTTACACTTCCATTTTCATTAGTTATGTAAAACACCAAAAGTGCAATGGCTATGGTCATATACAACCAATTCAGATTGAATTTGGGCATACCGACCTTATCGTTTTTTTTATTTTTATCGCTCATAAATGACCATTTATTCAATATCGGGAATGGTAGTCAATTTTGCATCCGCCCAAAGATATTCCAGATTATAGAAACTACGCGCGTTCGCTTGAAAAACATGAACTAAAATATCTGCATAATCCATAGCCACCCACTCCGCATTCTTAAGTCCGTCTATGGCAAAAGGTTTTATGTGGGTATCCTTCCTCACACACTCCTTTATCGAATCAACAATAGCTCCTACTTGATTAGAAGAATTACCATGACAAATTATAAAATAATTGCATATCCTATCTCCAATGTCAGTTAAATCAACAACTGTAATGTTTTTACCTTTCTTTTCCTGAATCCCCTCTGTTACTCTCTTTATTAACAATTGTGTTTCATTCATGTAATAAAATTCTTTATGTTTGCCCGCAAAGATAACATCTTTATGAGAAAGTTTTCTCCATTCTCTCCTTAAATGATAAATATACCCAAAATAGCATACTTTTTACCTTATAAACAGTCATACCACACACGTAAATTCCTCCTCATAAAGAATAAAGCCATATATCACTTTTTTCTGTAAGACTCTTCAATAGATTCGCTGTCCCTTTTCCCTTTTTTGAAAATTCCTTCAAAACGTTCCCCATTTTTCGTTATCTCCACACCATACCCCTCCATCACTCCGTTAACAAACCCACCCTCATACCGGTAACCGTCGCTAAGGGATAAAACACCTTTCCCATTCGGTTGGTGTTCTTTCCACTCGCCTGTATATATATCCCCGTTTTGCCATTTGTAAATGCCATACCCGCTACGTTTGTCATCCTTCCAGTCGCCCTCGTAAACAGAACCGTTGCTTTGCCACATAAAAACACCTCGTCCCTCTTGCACGCCATCGCGAAATCTACCGATATACTTATCCCCATTGACATAATAAAAAACACCTGTTCCTGTGCGGCTTCCATAAAGATAAGCCCCTTCGTAACGATCTCCTGTCGAGAAAGTATAAACCCCCTGACCGTGCTGCACATCTTCATGCCATTCGCCTACATACTTATCTCCATTTACATAACTAAATACCCCTTCGCCTTCACGAAAGTCATCTTTCCAATCACCTTCATACCAAGATTGATCATTCCATACCATTACTCCTTTTCCGTTCTTTTTGTCTTCAGACCAATCTCCTTCGTACTTCGCACCGTTCTTCCATGCATAAGCGCCTTTCCCTTTGCGTATATTATTTTTCCAATCTCCTACATAAACATCCCCATTGTGATAATACATAATCCCTTTACCTTCTTGAATGTTTTCATACCACATCCCCGTATAATAATTACCATCCGCAAAATAATAAATACCTTTTCCATGCAATTGATCTTTCAACCACATTCCCTCGTATTTTTCTCCTGAGGAAAGAGATTGGTAAATCCCAAATCCTTCCCGTTTTCCTTTTTTATATTCTCCCTCGTAAATATCTCCGTTTTTAAAAACTGTTTTCCCCTTACCGTTCGGTTTCCGGTTTTTGAGTTCGCCCACATAAACAGAACCATCCTTAAAAATAGAAGAACCTGTTTGAGTTTTATTTATAAAAATAAATTCAAATATACTTTGTGCCGGAGCTTTATTAGCCGTTAACAAAACAAAAACAGATAATAGATACAGGTGTTTCATGTGTGAATAATTTGTGGAGTAATAAAACAAAGATATTTAAAATCAGCCAAATAAATGATTTACTTTTAAAAGAATTTATTTACTACAAGTTCTTTTACAATTTCCTTACATATATATAGACAAAAAGGTTTCCCCCTCGCACCCCCTTTCATAGATGAGAAAAACAAGGCAAAGAAAGGTTATTGAGATAAAATTTTATGTAAACTTGGATATAAAACGTTCGGCAAGTTCCAAATCTTCAGGTGTATCAATCCCAATTGTTTCCACCGAAGTAATACCTACCTTTATTTTATATCCGTTTTCTAACCAGCGTAGTTGTTCTAATGATTCCGCTCTCTCTAAGGGAGAAAGAGGTAAACAAACGATTTCTTTCAATACGTCAAAACGGTAAGCGTATAAACCAACATGTTTATAGTAAGTGTGATTTTCCGCCCAAACAGTTTTATCAACATTTCTTTGGAAAGGAATAACGGAACGACTGAAATACAAGGCATACCTATCTTTATCAAACACTATTTTCGGCGAATTGACATTGGCTAATCCATCAAATCCGCTATTTGCAGGAAAAGGAGTAGCCAACGTAGCAATCTGAGTAGAGACGCTACAAAAACATCCCGCCAATTCTTCTAATTGAGACGGTTGAACAAAAGGCTCGTCACCCTGCACATTGACAACCACTGTATCAACTTCCCCCCCCGTTTTTACACACGCTTCATAGCACCGTTCCGTCCCACTCTGATGGGTGGAAGAAGTCATAACAACCTTCCCTCCAAAAGATTTGACCGCATGTTCTATACGCTCGTCGTCCGTAGCCACATAAACGTCGTCAAACACTTTGATTACTTGTTCATATACCCGTTGAACCACGCTTTTCCTTCCAAGTTCAGCCAAAGGCTTACCCGGAAACCGCGTAGAGGCGTAACGCGCAGGTATGATAGCTTTAAATTTCATTTCGTTTTACAGGAAAGACAAAAAGGAATCGCAGGAAATATTACCTTTCCGGCTTTCCCGAACTTCGCTGTTGAACTTCCGGTTAGCTTACTATTTATTTTATTTCATAAAGATACCTTAAATACTCCGGAAAAACAAACAAATATCCACTATAATTTAACAAGAATGTCCATGCAAATCATTCAAACAGATCATCCAAACCAACTCCTGTCTGAGAGGAAGATTCATTGAACGGCGAATCCTCTCCGCAAGGGTCATAATTTTTAGGAAAATAAAAAAGCTCATCCTGATTATAACCTAAAGATTTATCTCTATAAACCTTATTCATGTAAATAGCCCATATCGGAAGAGCCATAGCAGCTCCTTGACCATCACTCATCCTGTCAAAATGAATATCACGTTCTTCCCCACCAACCCAACAGCCTGATACAAGCGAAGGAGTAATACCCATAAACCAGCCATCCGCATTGCGATTAGTCGTTCCCGTTTTTCCGGCAATATCCGCCGTAATCCCCAAACGACGAACACGGCTACCGGTACCCTCATTTATTACCGCACGAAGCATCACAAGCATTTTATAAGAACTCGACATACTAATAACCTCCTCCATCTGAGAGGTAAATGTAGCCAACACATTACCGTCACTGTCTTCTATTCTCGTAACAAACAAAGGAGCCACACGAATGCCTTTATTAGCAAAAGTCGTATAAGCGCTCACCATTTCGCCTACGGAAATTTCACACGGACCCAAACAAAGCGATACGGTAGGGACTATATTCTTATTACGCACACCAAAATTGTGCAAGAGCTGCGCCAATGTATAAGGATTTAATTTACTCATCAAATAAGCTGAAATCCAGTTATTGGAATTAGCTAATCCCCATTTCAACGTAACCATTTCACCGTAACGATTTTTCGAATCATTACGGGGAGACCACACATTACCGACTTCGTCCACAAGAATCTGTTCCACATTGCGAACCAAATCACAAGGCGAAAATCCACTCTCCATAGCCAGCGTATATAGATAAGGCTTAATGGTAGAACCCACTTGACGACGACCGACCATTGCCATATCATACTGAAAAAAAGAATAATTCGGTCCTCCCACGTAAGCCTTTACATGCCCACTGATAGGATCCATAGACATAAAGCCCGTCCGCAAAAAATGTTTGTAATACTTGATAGAATCAAGCGGACTCATAATCGTATCCTTTCCCCCATTCCAAGTAAAAACAGACATCTCTTCGGGAGTATCGAACGCTTTTTGGATCTCCGCTTCCGTAGCTCCCGCAACTTTCATCGTGTGATAACGTTCGGTCTGCCGGATACTTCTATTTAATATATCATTCACCTCTTCTTTACTTAACATAGTAGAATAGGGAGCCGTTTTTGAATATCTCTTTTCAGCAAAAAAACGATCTTGCAAATACCCGCCCAAATGCTCCTCTATGGCTTCTTCGGCATATTTTTGCATACGTGAATCAATCGTCGTATAAATCTTCAATCCGTCTATGTAAATGTTATAATTCGACCCGTCTTTTTTCTTATTCTTTTCACACCAACCAAAAAGAGGATCTGTTTCCCAAGAAATGGAATCTTCATAAAACTTTTGCTTTTGCCATGAAGCCCGATAACCACTCTTGTTTGGGTCCGGTTTTTTGGCTGTCATCACCATTCTCAAATATTCACGGATATAGGTACCCAATCCCTCTTTATGGTCAACCCGGTGATAATTCAACGTAAGAGGAAGTCTTTGCAATGAATCACACCTTTCCCTTGATAAATACCCTGCTTTTCTAACCTGCTCCAACACCACATTCCTGCGCCTGAGCGATCTTTCATTAAACCGGACAGGGTTATAACGCGAAGGATTTTTACACATACCCACCAAAACGGCAATTTCCTCATACTTCAACTCCTTTGGTTCACAACCGAAATAGGTATAAGCCGCCGTCTTAATACCCACGGCATTATTCAGAAAATCAAATTTGTTAAGATACATTGTCAAAAGTTCCTCTTTCGTATAATAGCGCTCCAATTTTACCGCTATTACCCATTCGATAGGCTTTTGCAACATACGTTCCAATTTGCTTTCCACACTCGGTGAATAAAGCATTTTAGAAATTTGTTGAGAGATAGTGCTTCCACCTCCTGATTCCCGTCTCAATATACCCGTCTTAATAATGGCGCGAAAAACAGCTTTGAAATCAATTCCCGAATGATCGGAAAAACGCACATCTTCCGTAGCTAACAAGGCATGAATCAAATCTTCCGGCAAATCTTTATAACCGATATATACCCTGTTTTCCTGCTTAACAGACCAAGTGCCCAACAACTGATAATCCGCAGTAAATATTTCCGCAGCAAATTTATACTTCGGATTTTCCAATTCCTCCACAGCAGGCATATACCCAATCCAACCTTTATTAATGGCAAAAAAAATTCCTATCGCCGCCGCAATACCTACTCCAAAAAGTATCCACAAACCTATTAATACTTTTCTTACCATGTATTTATCCGTTATAATTTATTATGATTATCCGTAATAGTTTCTAAATTGATTTTTGTTTGGTAGGGGCTACCTACCCTCGCGGTCACTCAAAATGCGGTTGCCCGTCAACAGGGCGACCGCGAGGGTCGCCCCTACTTTTTCTTGTTTCCTTGCATCTGTTGTTGCTGTTCTTGCAAGGCAGCCAAACGCGCCACAAATCCTGACTTCTTTTTAGGTTTTGTCTTATGAGTTTCCAACTCTGCCAGCAACTTTTCTTCATTCGTAACTTTACGAAGCACAATCATCGTAACTACACTGATCAAAGTAGAAATAAAGTAATAGTAATTCAATCCCGAAGGATAATCATTCAATACAAAGAAGAACATTACCGGCATCAAATACATCATCCATTTCATACCCGGCATTTGCTGCTGTCCGGTACTCTGCTGTTTCATGGTAAAAACAGAATTTAGAACATTAGTGATTGTCATTAACAAGCAAAACAAACTAAGATGACTTCCCAGGAAAGGAATATGAAAAGGAAATGTGATAAGCGCATCGTAGGTAGAAAGGTCGTCCGCCCACAAAAAACTCTCATGTCGCAACTCAATGGCGCTCGGAACAAACATAAATAAAGCCATCAATATAGGAAATTGCAACAACATGGGCAGGCATCCTCCCATGGGGCTAACTCCATATTGACTGTATAGCGCCATGGTTTCCTGCTGCTTTTTCATGGCGTCCTCTTGTTTAGGGTACTTAGCAGTGATAACATCTATCTGTGGTTTCAATACCCGCATCTTTGCCGAAGAGAGGTATGTTTTCCACGTAGCAGGAAAAACAATTATTTTAACGATGATAGTCATAAAGAAAAGCACAATCCCCATACCAAGTCCCATGCTGGAAAGCCAATAAAAAACATTAATAGTAAACCATTGATTTATCCATCGCACAACAGGCCATCCCAAATACACCAAATTATTAAGCTCCCATTTCTCTTCACGACCTTTGTCGAAAGCTGTCAATGTTTTATAATGGTTCGGACCGAAATAAAAGTGCATCACAGTGGGTTCCACTCCGTTTGGGTCAAAGAAGGTATTCATTTGGGCAGAAAAACTCTTTATATAACCGCTCCCCTGATTTTCCGGTCGTGATTGCAGTTTACTCTTATCGAAGTCCCTGTCGGCAATAAAAACAGAAGAGAAAAACTGATTTTTGTAGGCAATCCAATCCAAATGCCCGGTTATTGATTTTTCTTCTCCTTTTCCAGCCGAAAGATCGTCCGTATCATCTCCGGAGACCTTATAAGTCAAGTTCGACAAACGACTTTCATACGTATAACCCTTTTCCAATTGTCGTGCGCGCTGCTTCCATTCAATATCCACATAGTTAGTAGAAGAAGCCAACTTATCACTCATCCCCACAGCTTTGATAGTAAAATCCGCCATATAGCTGCCATCGTGCAATTGATAAATAAAATCAATATAATTTTCCTCTCCGGCAGACAAACGCATAGTTACCCCGTTCTTCGACTTATTCAACACACTGAAATAATAATCTTTCGTCTGGATAACCTCCTTTAGGTTATAAAAATAAAAATTCATAAAAACTTCTTCCTTATCAAAGAGAATCAATGGATTCATATCCCGACCTTCATATTTTTTCAACAAAGCGGAATAAATACGTCCTCCCTTATTGGTAAAAGTAAGTCTTAGCAAATCATTTTCAATATCATCAAATTGCTCTTTCCCCTGCAAAGCGTCAAAAAACAAAAAAGTAGAATCAATCCCTAATTCTGTTTTTTCGTTCGCCAAAGCCGCATCCGATTTAGCCTTCAACTCCGCTTCCTGCCTTTGCAACAAGGACACAGAATCATTATAATGCCTCATTGCCACCTCTTGGTCTTTACTCGGACGGCTAAAGTAACTGAAACCTATCAACAGGGCGCCTATTAATATAAGCCCCATGACGGTATTTTTATCCATGTTCATATACTAAATTTATTCTTTTAAAATCAATTATTTGAGGTAACACCGTCAATCGCCGCTTTAATAAACGAAAGAAACAACGGATGCGGACGTAAAATGCTACTACTGTATTCAGGATGAAACTGTGTGCCCACATACCATTTCAATTCCGGAATTTCAACTATTTCCACCAAATCCGATTCAGGATTGATACCTACACATTTCATCCCTGCTTTTTCAAACTCCTTGCGATAATCATTATTAAATTCGTAGCGATGCCTGTGACGTTCTTGTATATGCTCTTCCCCATAAGCTTCATAAACTTTGGACGACTTCTCCAACGCACATTCATAAGCTCCCAGACGCATGGTTCCCCCCAGATTGGTTATAGCTTTTTGCTCTTCCATGATGTCAATCACATTATGCTTCACTTTTTCGTCTATTTCCACAGAGTTAGCGTCGGCATATCCTAATACGTTGCGTGCAAACTCAATCGCCATACACTGCATTCCCAAACAAATACCAAAAGCAGGAATATCCTGTTCACGCGCATACCGCGCAGCGACAAATTTACCCCCTATCCCCCGCGAACCGAAACCCGGACAAATAACAACGCCGTTAACACTGCCCAAACGTTCTTTCACGTTTTTCTCCGTCAAATGTTCGGACTGAATATAGGCTATCGCCAGCTTGCGGTCATTGTAAATAGCAGCTAAAGAGAGAGACTCAAGAATAGATTTATAAGCATCTTGCAATTCCACGTACTTACCGACTAATGCAATCTTAACTTCCTCCGTTGCTTGTTTACGCCGGTCGAGAAACGTCTTCCAAGGAATCAATGCAGGACTTTCGCCGATAGGAAGTCCCATTTTGCGAAGTATGGTCTCGTCAAGTTTCTGCTCTTGCATCTTTAAAGGTACTTCGTAAATAGTAGATACATCAACCGATTGAACTACCGCCGCCTCTTCCACATTACAGAAAAGAGCTACTTTTCTACGCAAGCCTGCATTCAATTCATGCTCGGAACGAAGCACCAACACATCGGGCTGAATCCCGGAGGATTGCAACACTTTCACCGAATGTTGAGTAGGTTTTGTTTTTAATTCTTTCGCAGCAGCCAAAAAAGGCACGTAGGTTAAGTGTACGCAAAGCGCATCTCTCTCCATTTCCCATTTCAACTGACGAATACTTTCCAAATAAGGCAAAGACTCTATATCACCCACCGTTCCACCTATTTCCGTAATCACAAAGTCAAACTTATATCTATTGCCAAGCATCTTCATGCTTCGCTTTATTTCGTCCGTGATGTGGGGTATTACTTGAACGGTTTTACCCAAATAATCGCCACGGCGTTCTTTATCAATCACATTTTTGTAAATACGTCCTGTAGTAATATTGTTAGCTTTCGTTGTTTGAATACCTAAAAAACGTTCGTAATGTCCCAAATCCAAATCCGCCTCGTGTCCGTCCGCCGTAACGTAACACTCGCCATGTTCGTAAGGATTCAATGTTCCGGGATCAATATTAATGTAAGGATCAAACTTTTGAATAGTAACACTATAGCCTCTTGCTTGCAATAATTTACCGATAGAAGACGAAATAATTCCTTTTCCCAAAGAAGAAGTCACCCCACCGGTGACGAAAATATACTTTGTCTTTTTCAACATTTTGTTCTTTAAAAAAAATAATTCATGCCGGTTACCGACGCTAAAAATGCAAAATTAAAAAAAAAGAAGAAATACGGAATCTTTCCGTATAACAATCGCTCGAAATAGTATGAAAATAGTTTAAACACGTCAATCGAAGCTATCAGGGGTCCTCTTAATTAACCCCATTTTTTCAGCCTCTTGAAGCATAAAAACGTATGCTTCTTCATAATCGTTCCGGATAACTCCATCCAAGATGGCCTCTTTGATGGCATTCTTCAACATTCCTACTTCGCGACAAGGAGAAAGTCCGAATGTTTTCATAATTTTCTCTCCGGTTACGGGGGGCTGGAAATTGCGGATGCGGTCTCTATCTTCCAAATCTTGCAGTTTTTGGCGTACCAATCGAAAGTTGTTCATAAAACGCTCTTTCCGCTCCGTATTTTTAGAGGTTACATCGGCTTCACAAAGCATCATCAGATCATCAATATCATCTCCTGCTTCAAAAAGAAGACGGCGCACGGCAGAATCGGTTACCATTTCGTCGGCTATGGCAATAGGACGCATGTGCAGACCAACCAGCTTCTGCACATACCTCATCTTTTCATTCATGGGGAGTTTCATTCTATGGAAAATAGAGGAAACCATCTTCTCGCCGACAAAATTATGATTGTGGAATGTCCATCCCACACGCGAATCCCAGCGTTTGACGGCAGGTTTACCTATGTCATGCAATATCGCCGCCCAACGTAACCAAAGATTACCGGTTTGTTTGCTAATGTTATCCAGCACTTCCAAGGTATGATAAAAATTATCCTTGTGCGAATATCCGTTTCGGATTTCAACACCTTGCAAGTCCATTAATTCAGGAAAAATAAGAGCAAGTAATCCCGATCTTTCCAAATCGACAAATCCCTTAGAGGGAATGGGAGAAAGAATAATTTTGTTTAATTCATCGGCAATACGTTCTTTTGAAATAATTTCTATCCGGTCTTTATTACGGCAGAGTGAGTTGAAAGTATCGTCGTCAACATAAAATTTAAGTTCTGAGGCAAAACGGATGCAACGCATCATTCGCAACGGATCGTCGCTGAAAGTAATATCCGGATTAAGCGGAGTACGGATAGTTTTCTCTTTTAAATCATTTATTCCATTGAATGGATCTACCAATTCTCCAAATCTCAATTTGTTAAGGCATATAGCCATAGCATTAATGGTAAAGTCACGCCGGTTTTGGTCATCTTGCAAACTCCCGTTTTCTACCATAGGTTTGCGGGAATCCCATTGATACGACTCTTTTCGCGCACCCACAAACTCCACTTCCATGCCTTTATATTTTACTTGTGCCGTACCGAAATTCTTGAAAACAGACATATATGTATCCTTCCCCAATCTATCGGCAAAAGCGCACGCCATTTCAATACCGTTTCCCACCACTACAATATCTATGTCTTTCGAGGGGCGTCCCAAAAACCTGTCACGTACATATCCGCCCACCACATAACATTCCAAACGGAGAGCATCCGCCACCTCGGAAATCAACAAAAACAGCTCGTTTAGTTCCTGTATGTTGGAATATATAAATTCTTGCATTTTTGAGTCCATAAAAATTTCAACTATACAAATACTACCGCTTTCAAGAAGTGGAAAAACTGTAAAGTTAAATATTATTTGTATTTTTGCCCCTCATTAATATAAAGAAATAAATGATATGAACAAACTGTTAACACTTATAAATATACTATTGTTGTTTATTGCTTGCAATAATAACAATGAAAAGAAAGCCACAGAAAGATTAACATTAGCTCGCGTAGCTTTGGAGCATAACGATTATAGCGAAGCGAAAAAACACATAGACAGTATTAAAATACTTTATCCCAAAGCCTTTGCAGCACGCGAAGAGGGTAATCAAATCTTACAGCAGATAAATTTAAAAGAACAGGAACAGGGACTCGCCTATCTGGAAAATGTGTTAACTGAAAAACAGACGGCATTTGAAACCATCAAAAACAAATTTGTACTGGAGAAAAATACAGAATATCAAGAAACAGGTAATTACTTTTGGCCTACTCAAACAGTAGAAAAAAATGTAAACCGTTCCTACCTTCGTTTTCAAGTAAGTGAATCGGGGGTAATGAGCATGACCTCTATTTATTGCGGAACAAACGGTATTCACCATGCCAGTGTAAAAGTAATCGCTCCTGACGGCAGTTTCGCCGAAACGCCTGTTTCCAATGACAGCTATGAAACAACAGACCTTGATATAAAAATAGAAAAAGCAGACTATCCCTTAGGAAAAGATGGAAACGTAATAGGTTTCATCTATCTGAACCGGAATAAAAACATACGTCTGGAATATCAGGGAGGACGTAAATATGTAACAACGATGAATGCCTCAGATCGCCAAGCTGCCGCAGAACTCTATGAACTTTCCCATCTACTTTCCTCCATTGAACAAATCAAAAAGGAAATCAAAGAAACAAATATGCACATAGCATTCATAAAAAGAATTATGAAACAAAGTAATATAGAATAACGGAATTATTTTTGTTCTATTTCTTCTGATACACCCGTACATAGTCTATTTCATAAGTAGCCGGAAGCTTGCTTTCGTCCACGCCTTGGGCGCCTCCCCAGTTACCTCCCCATGCCAGATTCAACTTTAAATAAAACGGAACGTTCTTTGTTTTTTAATGATTATCGGATATGATATATTTTTTCATTCGCGTAAAATTTAAAATGTATATCGGATCATTAATGAACAACCATTTCACTTATATCAATTCAAATCCTATCACCCCCTTAATATCGGCAGCAGAAGCGGCTATTATCGCTTCAAACTTGCCCGGCTCAACGATCCATTGACCTTTAGCATCGTCATAGAAACCGAGAGCTTGTTTTGACAGGGTGAAAGAAACTTCTTTCTCTTCACCGGCAGCCAGTTTCACTTTCTTAAATCCTTTCAATTCTTTTACAGGACGGGGTAAAGATGATTTCTTATCGCTTACATAAAGCTGAACTACTTCTTGACCTTCACGAGCGCCTGTGTTTTTTATTTTTACAGTAATGGTAATGGTATCGCCGGAATTTATCTTGATTTTATCCACAACAGGTTTGCCATATTCAAAAGTAGTGTAGCTCAATCCGTGTCCGAAAGCAAAAAGCGGCTTGGTTTTCTTTTGTTTATCCGCCCAACGGTAGCCAACAAAGATACCTTCATGGTAGGCAACATTCATGCTGTCTCCCGGATATTCACCAAGTGCGTGCGCACCGGTATCTTCTAAACGGACAGGGAAAGTAAACGGAAGTTTGCCCGAAGGATTTACATCCCCGAAAAGAATGGAAGCCAACGCATTTCCGGCTTCTGTGCCACCGTACCATAATTCAACAATGGAAGGAACATTTTTTACCCATGGCATTGCTACCGCATTGCCACTTAGGATAACAACTACGGTATGGGGGTTTGCTTTTGACAATTCGGTTATCAGTTCGTCTTGTCCATAAGGTAAACCAAGCTGGCTACGGTCGTTTCCTTCGCTGTCTTGCCCTTCGTTTTTATTTAATCCCCCGATGAAAAGAACCATATCGGCGTCTTTCGCCGCATTTACCGCTTCAGCGCGTAAGGCTGAGGCGTCGATCTCTCTTTCAACTGGCGATGTAGCATTTTTTACGTCTTGTTCTCTCACTACGGGAGAAGCGTAACCCGGAAGATACGTTACTTTGGCTGCGCTACCCACTCTTGCCTGAATACCTGCCAGCGGAGAAACTTCATATTTCGCTTTCAAGGAAGAAGAGCCTCCGCCAATAGTCATTCTTTTTACCGCATTCTCTCCTACTACCAGAATGTTTTTTGCTTTTGATAAATCAATGGGCAATACCTGGTTGTTGTTTTGAAGCAATACGATACCCTCTTCGGCAATCCCGCGTCCGGCAAGAGCATGCTCTTCCGTACCGAAAGACCCATAAGGACGGTCTTTTGCCATTGTTGTGCGGAAAGACAAACGAAGAATACGGCGAACTTTATCGTCTAACTCTTTTATGCTTGCTTCACCGCTTTTTAACAATCTCAAATAAGGAATTGCCAAATAATAACTATCATAAGCGTTGCTGGTTCCCCAATTTAAACCGTTTGTCCAACTGCCAAACTCCATGTCAAGCCCGTTGCTGATAGCTTCTTTCGTATCATGAACGCCTCCCCAGTCGGAAATAACAACTCCGTCGAACTGCCAATCGCGTTTCAGAATATCGTTCAATAGATACTGGTTGTGACAGCAATGTTCGTTTTTATATTGATTGTACGAACCCATAATAGCCCATGCTTTTCCTTCCTGAACGGCTGCTTTGAAAGCGGGAAGATAGATTTCATGCAATGCGCGGTCGTCCACAATTACATTGATATGTCCCCGGTTGACTTCTTGATTGTTGAGCGCAAAGTGTTTTACACAGGCTGCCACACCGTTTTGCTGTACTCCTTGAATATACGGAACCACCATTTGGGAACTGAGATACGGGTCTTCTCCCATATATTCAAAGTTTCGCCCGTTGAGCGGGGTACGGTAGATGTTCACACCCGGTCCCAAGAGTACGTTCTTGTTGCGATACCTGGCTTCTTCGCCTATGCTCTTGCCATAAAGAAGAGACATATCGGTGTTCCAAGTAGCCGCCAAACAAGTTAATGCAGGAAAAGCAATACAGGAATCGTTTGTCCAGTTTGCCCCGTACCATTCATCCCAAAGCACTTCGGTACGGATACCGTGAGGACCGTCGCTCATCCAATTTTCGGGAATACCCAACCGGGGAACACCCTGTGAACTGAATTTTGACTGTGCATGCGTTATAGCCACTTTTTCTTCTACTGTCATGCGTTGAAGCGCATCTTCCACTCTCTCTTCAAGAGGTTTACCGGCATCCAAATAGACCGGTTTTTGTTGTGCAAAAAGCGGTGGAATCAGTAACGATAGACCCAATACGATTGTTTTTAGCTTCATAATACGTAATTATATAACTAGTCATTGATTTTTAATCCTAAGGATCTGATGTATCCTTCTTGAATAACGCAGTTTCTAAACTTGCAGGCTTCTATGAAATCCATCATTGCTTTGCGAGCAGTGGCTTGATTGGGACGGGCGTCACGGATTTCTTTATAAGTAGTTCTGGGGGATTCGGAAAATGTAATAATACGGTTCCAATTCTCAGGCGGAGTAATACCAACAAACGATGATCCGTCCATTTTCTTATAAGGCCAAAAAGTCCAGCCGATATTGTTTTCTTCCATTGTTCGACAAAAAGCCGCCATCCATTCGTCGGTATTATGACCTATTTCACCCATATACATAGGTAGATTCACGCTATCGCGAAAACTGATGAAATCACGGATAGCCTCCCCGGTGGGTTCTCCTCCGTAACGATGACAGGTGTACATCAACTTATCATCAAATTTGGAATCTTTGAAAGGTGTGAAATTACCGTTCCATTGTGCGCCACCCAGCAGAACAAGGTGATTATTATCTACTTCACGAATTGCCGATACCCCTATTTTATAAAGAGTCTCTAACTGACCGTTTAGTTCTTCCCTGTTTTCAAAGTATGGGGCAATCGGTTCGTTGAGAAGTTCATAACCCAAAATAACCGGTTCTTCTTTGTAATGATCGGCTATTTTGTGCCAAATGTTACGGTACAACTGCTGACTTGCTTCACTTTCAAACAACCATGGATAACCATAACTGTCGTCAATGTTGTCGCCGGTTTGTCCACCGGGAGCATCGTGCATATCCAAAATCAAATACAATCCTTCTTCCCGACACCATTTTACCACAGAATCCATACGGGCAAATCCGTCCGGGTTGGTTGTTAATCCCATATAATCTTCATCTGTAAACAGTTTGTAATGAAAAGGCAAACGAATGGTATTACTTCCTGTCCGTTTGATAAATTGAATATCATCGCGGGTAATATAGTTATCTTTAAACGCTTTCCAAAACTCTGTAACAAAGTCAGGACCTGCTATCTGACAAAACATCTCATTGATGAAACGAGCTGAATTTGTCTTTTTGAAATTAAACATGTAACCTTCCGGATTCAACCAATTACCTAAATTGGCGCCTTTAATAAAGAGTTTATCTCCATTAGGTTCGAACAGGTTTTGTCCCCTAACAGTAACAAACCGAGTCTCTTTGCCGGTTGTTTGAGCCCCACTGTAACTCCTCATTGACAGATATATCAGCAATAACAAACAACGAAAGAAATGTTTCCTTATTGTGTGATTCATAGTTTTTAAATAATGGTTAAAACAACACGGGATTTGATTACAAATATAGAAAAAAAATCTAATTTAGATGTGAAATCTTGTGAGATTGATTTAGTGGATAACACACCCACATATATTTTATGAATTATTGATAATAAAGTAAATGTAACCTTACATTTACCTAAAAATGCGGATTGAATACGTATGTATTCCGACCGGAAAAAAAGAGATTATTGAATTGCCTTCACCCATTTTTCGAAATCATCGCGTGAAACGCCCGCTCTATTTTTCACCTTTGCCCGATAATTATAAATTGTATTTACGGAATAATGCAAGAATTCAGCTATTTGCGAACTGTCGTCTATTCCCGGGCATATCAGAGCAAAAATTCGTAACTCGGTATTGAGCAGTTCGCCTTTTTGCAACAACCTGTTGAACTTGTTTACGAAGTCGGGAAAAGGTGGAGAAAAGTGGTGTCAAAACTATAAACTACTTCTAAATCGAACGTTTTGGGTTATCTTTGAGAATAGATTGAACCGATAAAGAATATAATCTTCCCCCCCATTAAAAGAGGGGCATTGGAAAAATTTAATAAGATAAATCAATCTTGTAGTTGACCATTTACACCCTATTTTGGATAATCTCCTAAAATAAAAAAGGAAAGGTTAACCCTCCTTTTCTATTTCCTCATTAATCACCTTAATCTTTTGGGAAACCAAGTCCAAGTCATCCTTTAGCTTTTCAATCTTACGGTTTGCTTCCACCAACAAGTTCTCACCTTTCTTGGAAGAAGAGGTAAAGAACCCCAAATTATTTTCGTACACTTGAATATCATTCTTTATGCGGTCGTATGTACGTACTAATTTTTCACGTTCCTTATACAAAGATTGAGAGGTTTCTTGTAGATTAGAAAGTGAGGACTTGAAGTTATAAAGTTTCTTATCGGATATACTGATATGTAACTGTTCGTAGCGTTTATCTACCAAACCGTTAAATTCTTCATATAATTTATCTTTTTCCCTGAACGGCACATGCCCTATCGTGCCCCATTCCTTAACCAACTTACGTACTTCTTCCTCTGTCTCTTTGCCACTTGCCGATTCGTCCATAGTAGCAAGTTGGTTGATGATTGCTTTTTTCAATGCCAAATTCTTCGCTTCTTCCGAATGTAAAGACGAGGTTACTTTACCTTTCTGTTCAAAGAAATAATCACAAGCAGTAATAAAGCGTTTCCAAACAGCATCCGAATGTTTACGCGATACGGATCCTATAGTTTTCCATTCCTTTTGCAACTTAATGAATACGTCGGAAGTTTCTTTCCAATCGGTACTATCTTTCAAGGCTTCTGCCTTTTCGCATAAAGTTTCCTTCTTTTTCAGGTTTTCACTCATTCCTTCTTTGACGCCCTTGAAAAATTCCCCTTTCTTTGAAAAGAACTCGTCGCAGGCTTTGCGAAACCGTTCGAATATCTTCACGTTCATTTTCTGGGGTGCAAAACCGATTGTTTTCCATTTATTTTGTAAAGCAATCACTTCTCTTGTTTTATCTTCCCAAGTAGCAAAGGAAGTCAGATTTGTATATTCAATAGCTTCAACTATCTCACAAATAACTGTCTTTTGGTCTAAATTCTGTTGTTCTACTTCTTTCAATTGATCAAAATGTTGCTGATGCCGGCGATTAACTGTTGTGGAAGCCGTTTTAAAACGATTCCATATCTCGTTGCGGAGGTCTCTTGTTACAGGTCCTATTTCGCGAAACTCTTGATGTAACTTCTGTAATTGATGAAAAGCGGAGATAACGTCCGGTTCGTCTGCCAATCTTTCTACCGCTTCGCAAAGTTTAATCTTTAATTCCAAATTCTTTTTAAAGTCATAATCCCGGAACTCGTTATTGAGTTTTAAAATGTCATAGAATTTCTCCACATACAATTGGTAGCTTCTCCAAAGTTCGTTTACTTTGTCTTGCGGAACTTGTTTTATCTCATTCCACTCCTGCTGCAGTTTTTTAAAATCACTATACAATCTATTTGCGTCTTCCGACGTTTCTACCAATTCTTTTAACTTTCCTATAATAGAAAGTTTTGCTTTTAGGTTTTCTTCTTTTTGCTTTTTTATTTCTACAGTTCGTTTATTCCTTTTTTCTTTGATGATAGCCATAAGTCTCTTAAACTCATTTTCCTCCTTATCCGGTATTTTCGGTATATAACCCTCTCCCGTACCTTTTGCTTCGACAAATTGCTTTCTGTCTTCCTCCAATTCAGCATTATGCAATTTATAGAAAGTCAATTTCAAGCTATCTAACTCTTGTTTATTACTATTTTCAGCATCAACACAGAGTTCATCCAAACGTTTTAGTATGTCTTCTTTAGTGGGTGGCAATGCTCGTTTCGGTTGTTCCACTCCGTCAGATTCTTTAACCGGAACTTCTTTTCCTGTTAAATCTTCCAAAGTTTCCGTAACTTCTTTTTCTTTTTCCGAATCCCATTGCTGTGAGGACTGATTCGTGTCGCAAGAGTCTGTCGTCATACTATTTTTTATTATTGAAATAATTTACACCCGTTATCATTATACCCAATTACAAATTAATGAAAAAAATCGCCTATTTCATATTATTTTAACGGTTTTTTTTAATCTTTTACAACATTCAAACCCGATGAAACAATGATTGAGATTAGCAACTCCTTATTCATTTATCAGCGCTTTGTATCCTTTCGCATCCAGCAACGCGGAAAAATCATCCGGTGAAGCCGGTCTTATTTTAATCAACCATCCGTCAGTGTAAGGAGCTGAGTTCACTAATTCAGGATTGGTTTCCAACGCCTCATTTTGCTCCAATACTTCGCCGGAAACAGGGAGAAATAAATCGGAAACGGTTTTCACTACTTCAATCGTTCCGAAAACCTCACCCGCAGCAAGCGTTTCTCCTACGGTAGGAATATCAACAAAAACAATATCACCCAACTGTGTTTGTGCATAATCGGTAATGCCCACATAAGCCATATCCCCTTCACACCGAACCCATTCATGTTCGCTTGTGTACTTCAAATCTTGTGGAAAAGTCATAACTATCTATATTTTAAAGATTTATATTTGTCCGTTTTCAACCAATAAAATCACCCGTTCCACCAACCTGTCTTCTCCTTGTGGATTATATTCTCTTTTCAGACTGGCTCCAAACAACCCGGCAAACGATTGATAAAATACAGCTTTAAACGATCCCATGAAAGCCTTTACCAATTCATAAGATGTTTGATTGCACTCGCGGTCTATCAACTTAATTAATAATTTACCTTGCGAGAAGGTCAACTTCTTCATTCGTGCCGTATATTGTTCTTTTACCCCTTTCTCCACTATTTTAATATGCGCCTGCCTACTCTTCTCGTTAGGAAGCATTTGCATGTATTCGTATGTCTCAATAAGAATTTGTTTCACCTCTCTCGATACAGGGAGAGTCTTCTTTACATCGCGTACTAACTTGTTGTATTCTTTTTTCTCCTTTTCGTTTGTAAACACAACAGGTTTGAAAACATATACAACCGGAAGTTGTACATAAGGGATAGTCTCCCCATCATACACACAAACCGGAACAAGACAACCTTTCTCCCCTTTATTCTCCTGAGCATAGCATGCGTATGAGATACAAAAGGAGGCAAACACAATAACCGGTATCGTTATGGTAACAGGTTGTTTCATTTTGCAAATATACATCATTTCCGCTTGACAAGTTTAAAAATTACTCCCTAATTATTTTAATTAACCCACCCCTACCCAATTTGACGATACTCGAAGGCGTAGGATAACTCCTGTCATCTTGCCGGAATGTAACCATGTAGTCAACTTGGGATTTTATCTCCTCACTTATTTGACTGAAATTAGCAGGAGGAGGTTGCCCGCTAACATTGGCGGATGTTGAAACAATCGCCTTGCGGAATTGTTGACAAAGCCGCCGCGAAAACTCCTCATTAGTTACCCGCATTCCGATACTTCCGTCTTCCGACAAAAGATTAGGAGCTAAGTTACGCGCTTTCGGATAAATAATCGTAATCGGCTTGTTAGCTAATTCCATTAAATCCCAAGCGATGTCAGGCGCCTCTTTCACATAAAAGTTAATCTTTACGGGAGAATCGACCAACACTAACATGGCTTTGTTATCAGCGCGTCGCTTAATTTTATACAACTTGCGAACAGCTTCCGGATTCGTGGCATCGCAACCTAATCCCCATATTGTGTCAGTGGGGTAAAGAATGGCGCCTCCTTCATTCAATATGCGGCATGCGTTCTTAATATCTTCTAACATTTTTGCACATGTTAAGTTGTGATAACCATTCCGTCGAATGTCAAATGTATATGTTCAGGTAACGACTTTTGCAATTCGTCGTGCAATCCTGCATGGTGACTAATATGGATGAAATAGGTTTCTTTAGCTGCTATACGTTTGGCTGTTTCCAAAGCTTCCGGGATTGTTTGATGAGAAAGGTGAGGCTTTATGCGCAGTGCATTGAGAATCAACACATCAAGTCCCGTCAATCTTTCAAAAGAATCATCGGGCATGGTAAGCATATCGGTAATGTAAGCCATGTTGTGAATACGGAAACCGGCAATAGGTAATTTCCCATGCATTACCCGCAAAGGAACTATTTCGGTACGATTAATAGGAAAAGAATGATTTATTTCGATTTCCTTTAAAAAAAGACACGGAATACCGAGGTATTTCTGTTTTGCAAAACAATAAGGTATTCGCTTACGCAAGCAATTGGCTGTATAAGCTTCCGCATAAATAGGAATATCCCCAAAACGGTTAAACGGTCGCAAATCATCCAATCCCCCTACATGGTCGTAATGTTCGTGGGTAATCAATACCCCGTCTATTTTTTTGAAAGAGAGATGTGACATTTGTTCCCTGAAATCGGGACCGCAATCTACCAATATGTTCGTATTATCATCGGTTTGAATAAGAGAAGATGTCCGTAACCTTTTATCTTTCGGGTCTTGAGAAGTACAAACCGGACAATCACAACCAATCTCGGGAACACCCGTAGATGTTCCGCTTCCTAATATAGTAATTTTCATTTTCCTACGATAGTCACTTCGGGGTGTATTTCTATATGGAACTTTTCTTTGACGGAAGCTTGCACGGCTTGTGAAAGTTTCCAGATATCTTCTCCCCTTGCGCCCCCTCTGTTGACTAACACTAATGGTTGTTTGTCGTAAACAGCTGCTGCGCCAATGGCTTTTCCTTTCCATCCGCATTGTTCAATTAACCATGCTGCCGGAATTTTCACCTTATCGTCGTTTAGTTTGTGGTATGGTATCTGCGGATATTGTTTTTGTATGGTTTCAAATGCGGCATACGTGAGAACGGGATTCATGAAAAAACTTCCCGCATTGCCAACTGTTTGCGGATGTGGTAATTTACTTTTACGGATATGGATAATTACCTCTCTGATAGTTTTCAGTGATACTTGTGAATATTTCGATAACTCCTCGCGCACATTTTCGTAATCCAAAACATAATGTGGCGTTTTGCTCAGTGCAAAATGAACATAAGTAACCAAATAATCTTTCATGGATGCCTCTTTGAAAATACTGTACCGGTAAGCATACATACATTCTTTTGCTGAAAAAGTGCGCTTCTCTCCTGCCGGATTAATCGTATCTACAGCACAAATAACGTCTTTAGCTTCCATGCCGTAAGCTCCCACGTTTTGTACGGCGCATGCCCCTGTTTCTCCGGGTATGTAAGATAGGTTTTCGACGCCGTACCAATTTTGCCCTACACACCGGAGGACAAAATCATCCCACGTCACTCCTGCGCCAACCTTTACGTTTAAGCCGTCTTCTGTTTCTTTCGTTACCTCGATGCTTTTAACATGCGAGTGTAATACGGTTCCTTCATAATCTTTCACAAACAAAAGATTACTTCCCTGCCCGATATGCAAGTAAGGTTTCTTTATCCGGCCGGTTGAAATCAGCTCATGAAGTTCGTCCGGGGTATCGTATTCGATAAACAAAGAAGTTGTTACGTCAATACCAAATGTATTGTGAGACAAAAGAGAGTAGTTATGGTATTCCCGTATCATTTTCTAATTGCTGATGTCCTCAAATTTGTAAAGCTCCCATTTGCCTTGTTTCCGTTGAAAATAGAGTGTATTTGAAAACCCGTTGTCTATACTTTTCAAAGCTATGATTTTTTTCATAGAACCGGTGTTATTTTGTTGACCGTAATCAATATTGGAAATATTGCCGGTAGGAAATTCCGGTTTAAAAGCTACCCACTGATTTAATGTTAGCGTTGTTTTTATAATAGAAAAATCGTCGTCCGGATCGTTTGTAACAAAAGTAAGAGGCTCTTTTATGCGTTTTTGTTGAAAAGAGCTGTCATTGGAAAAACGAAAAAAGAAATCTACAAAATTTTCTCCTTCACCCTTCTCATAAGCAAATACATTAATAGCTTCCAAATACCACGTCTTTTTTATACGCCTGAAACAATATTTTTTCATGATATGGTTTTCCGGTAAAATCCATTCCACTTGCACGGAAGTGAGTGAAGTGTCTTTCGGCAATTCCATGTCTTCTTCCTTTTCGAAAATAAGCGTATAGGAATTCTCATTAGCATAAAGGCTATCGTGTTGCCAATCTTTTTTTTGTATCTTGGATGAATAATTCAGGTTATTGTAAGACAAAGGAAAGAGAATCCGTTGCCGTTGCAACTTGGGGTCGGAGGTAAAATTGTAAATAAAATCGTCGAATACTTTGTCTATTTGCGTCCTTTCGGCTTTTTCAGGTATTTCCTCTGTGCTTATAGCGGTTACGGATGATAACAAAAAAGAATCTTTATTTTTCGGCTCATCCCTGCATGAACTGTACAAACAAAAAAAAATCCCAATAATTACCCATCCCTTACTTGTTTTCATATTTTTTTGAAACATTGTTGAGTAAAAAGTTATACAAAGTAAATACATTTTTTGCAGTATCCGGAACTTATTTAATTTTTATCGGAGGCAGACCGCTAAATGCACTACGGTTTAAATAAGATTTAAAACAAGTTCTATATACTTTTCTATTTTTTCGTATTTTAGCAAAAATTATCAAGGATAATGGTAAAAAATAGTGAAGAAGGAAATACACGCAAAGATTGGATATATAAGTGTCTATTATTTGTTGCAACTACTTCTCTGATTGTATATTTTCAATCCCGCGAAGGTGAGTTTAACTATCATTTCGATATGAATAGACCATGGAAGTACGAACCGCTGATAGCCACATTTGATTTTCCTGTTTATAAAAATGAGGCTACGGTCAAGCGGGAGCAAGATAGCATTAGGGCTTTTTTTCAACCTTATTATAAGCGCGATAGAAGCGTAGAAAAGGAAGTTTTTGAGAAGTTTAAAAAGAGTTATGATGTATTCCAATCGTTTTTCCTTTCCGTAGATGATATTACATACCTAAAAAAGCGACTCGAAGGAGTATATGAAATGGGGATTGTGTCGAAGGAAGATGCGGAAAGATTGCAAAAGGACGGTACTGTTTCAATTCAATTAGTTGACAAGGGGATGTTAAATAGAAAGACTGTTAATCTTTTTACAGTCGAAGGGGCTTATGAATATGTTTTTTCTCCGGATACTTTCTATTACTATAGAGAAAACCTTTTGTATAAGTATCCGTTTGAAGAATATCTTTTACCCAACCTGATTTTGGATGAACATCGCACAGTTGCCGCCGAAGAGAAGGTATTCGCCGCTTATTCCCCCGTGAGTAGCGGGGTGCAAAGCGGGCAGAAGATCGTTGACAAAGGGGAAATTATCAATGAACAAACTTATGCCATTTTGGAATCTTTGCGCAAGGAAGTTGACATGCGTAGCAAATCGCCCGCTCAAAAGCATTTAGTTCTTGTGGGACAACTATTATTTACGTGCTTGCTCGTACTTTTTTTAATGACTTACCTTGAGTTGTTCCGCAGACGCTATTATGAGCGTAAGTACAGGAGAAGCGTATTGTTGCTTTTTGTTTTAATGGTGTTTTATTGTGTGGTTACTTCATTGAATTTTTTCAATGTGTACACCATTCCATACACTATGATTCCCATTATTATCCGGGTATTTTTAGATTCACGCACGGCATTTATGACCCATTTGATTACGATATTGATATGTTCTGTCACTGTCGGTTTTCCATACGAATTTGTCTTGCTTGAATTGTGTGCAGGTTTGGTTTCGATTTTCGGTTTGCGGGAATTATCGCAACGTTCGCAATTGATTCAAATGTCTTTTTTCATTATGCTTACTTATATGTTAACTTTCTGTGCTTATGGGTTGGTAAAGGGAAATGATGTTTTTTCCATACTTGATTTGCATACTTGTTTTTGTTTTATTGTCAATGCTCTATTGCTATTGTTTGTTTACCCGTTACTATTTATATTGGAAAAAGTATTTGGTTTTACGTCAAACATAGCATTGGTAGAACTCTCTAATATAAACAATCGTTTGCTGCGGCGGATGTCTGAAGAGGCTCCGGGCACATTTCAACATTCCATGCAGGTAGCTAACTTGGCATCTGAAGCAGCCATACGTATCGGAGCAAAAAGCCAATTGGTGCGTACGGGGGCATTGTATCACGACATCGGAAAAATGGAGAATCCCGCTTTTTTCACCGAAAACCAAAGCGGATTCAATCCACATGCTACGTTGGGCTATGAGCAAAGCGCGCAGGTGGTGATTAACCATGTGCCGGACGGTTTGCGTTTAGCGGAAAAGGATAATTTGCCTCAAGCAATAAAAGATTTTATTGGCACCCATCACGGAAAGGGGAAAACGAAGTACTTTTATGTTTCTTGGAAAAATGAACATCCGGATGAAGAACCGAAAGAGGGTATATTTACTTATCCGGGACCTAATCCGTTTTCAAGAGAGACTGCCATTTTGATGATGGCTGACGCCGTAGAAGCCACCTCGCGAAGTCTTTCCGAATATACGGACGAAAGTATCGGCATCATGGTGGAAAGGATTATAGATGCACAAATACAAGAGGGCTTTTTTAAGGAGTGCCCCCTTACTTTTAAAGATATAAGTACGATAAAGACTGTGTTCAAAGAAAAGTTAAAAACGATTTATCATACCCGCATCAGCTATCCGGAATTAAAAAAACATTGATATATGGTTTTATCGTATATGTGGACAGAGAGCTTGTTTCAACCTGTTAAGCCCTTCGTTGAGCAAGGGTCGGGGGCAAGCTATGTTAATACGCATAAAAGAATCTCCGTTTGTACCGTACATGATTCCTTCGTTCAGCCATAATTTCCCTTCGTTCAGTAATATACCGGCTATTTCTTTGCTTGATTTCCCTAATGCAGCGCAATCAAGCCATACCAAGTAGGTTGCTTGGAGAGGCGTTACTTTTAGTTGAGGTAGGTTTGTTGCAAGAAATTCTTTTAGGAACAGGTAATTTTCATACAAATAGATTATTAGTTGTTGCAGCCAATCTTCTCCTTCGTTGTAGGCGGCAATCAATCCGATTACGCCGAAAGAGCTGATATCGTACACTTTACTCCTGCTGAGCGATTTATGGATACGTTCCCTGATAAGACTATCGCTAACGAAGATATTGGCTACTTGCAATCCTGCCATATTAAACGTTTTGCTTGGAGAGGTGCAGGTCACGGAACGGGATAAAAATTCCGGATTGATAGAAGCAAAAGGAATATGTTGGCGACCCGGATATACGAAATCGCAATGTATTTCGTCGGAAATAACGGTTACTTCGTTGCGAAAGCAAATCTCTCCGATTTTTTCAAGTTCTTCTTTTGTCCATACCCGTCCTACCGGATTATGGGGATGGCAAAGTAACAGGAGTTTGGCTTTGGGGTCGGCAGCTATTTTCTCTAATCCGGCAAAGTCGATGGAATAAGTTCCGTTTTCGTACACAAGGTCATTGGGAGTAACTTCACATTCGTTTTCGCGAATAATCGTATAGAAATAATTATATACGGGCGATTGTATGATTATCTTGTCGCCGGAAACGGTTAACGCTCTGATAATAGCGGAAAGTGCGGGAATGACGCCTGTTGTGAAAAGTATCCATGACTTTTGTATCTCAAAACCATATCGCCTGCCAAACCATCCGATAATGGCTTCGTAGTAGGCGTTGGGAACTTTTGTATAACCAAAGACGCCATGTTGCGCCCTTTTTATCAAAGCTTCGATGACAGGCGGGGCAGTCATGAAATCCATGTCTGCCACCCACATCGGTAGAATGGTATCCTCTCCGGCAGAATCCCATTTAGAGGAATGGGTGTGCCGGCGGGGAATGATTTTATCAAAATTATATTTCATGCTATTTTTGTGTTAACGGAAATAGTGTAGGGGCGACCCTTACGGTCGCCCAAAATACGGTTGCCCGCCAACAGGGCAACTGCGAAGATTGCCCCTACCATACACAATAAATTCAAGTCATCATTCAATAGATTTTATTGCTATTCATAGTCGGGATTCTGCGTTAGCTTTGGATTGGTTTCTATTGCCGTTGCCGGTATGGGGAAAAGGTTATATTTGGTAGGATTAGCCTCTACAGCCGCATACTTTGCTTTCAGATGTTTTTGTACCCTGGCAAAGAATGAGCCTTCATCGTAAGTCTCTTCGTATTCCGGGAAAATTGCTACCGTTTTTACTGTTTCTGCTAAATTATGCCAGCGTACCAAATCCAACCAGCGTTTTTGTTCGTACACAAATTCGTTGAAGCGTTCTTCGCGCAAAGCTTTTCTAAGTTCGTTCTGATCCAAAGTAGTAGCAGGAATATCTATATCGTTTTCGGTTAAGGTAACCGATGGATCGGCATAAGCGCCCACCCGGTATGCTCTATGGCGAATTTCGTTGATGAGGCTACGCGCTTCCTCAAGCTTTTGATTATATTCTATGAGAGCTTCGGCTTTGATGAGCAACACTTCGGCATAACGTAATTCTATTCTGTCCATATCGCGCTCGGTAGAACCTACTAACGGTCCGTCTTCAAAACTGCGGTCTATACCTTTGCCAAAGAAAGGCAATGCGTCAGGCGGGAGAAATTCATATATTTTTGTTGTACGCGGTTTCCGCAAGTGTGCCGTGTAGGAAAATTCCTTACGTTGGTCGGCGTCGTCCCAACGTTTATAGAGGGCAATGGACGAAGGACTAATATGGGGTAGAGTATCCGGATCTACATCAAAACCGGGAAAAGCGCAATGCGATTGGTGATTACCCCCATCATTGGGACCCTCTTCACCCAGCACATAACTGATGGTGTATATGTGTTCTTGTCCATTCTTGTTGTAACGTCCCCAATTTTTGGTGATGTCGCTCAACAGGATGTATTGATTACTGTTGATAACCTTGTCGGCATAAGATATTGCTTTAATCAATTTAATGTTATCGAGTGCATCCTTGGTTCGCGTTGCCCACGTCAGATAAACTTTTGACAAAAGGGCGGCGGCGGCGTATTTGTTCGGTTCCGATTTAACAGAGGTCATCTCGGGAAGCAATTCTTCCGCCTGCTTTAAGTCCGCTTCGATTTGCGCATATACGGCGTTTACAGGCGCGCGACTTTTCCCTGTTGCATAAGTCGTACAGACGTAGAGCGGCACTTCACCCCATAGTTGTACAAGGTAGAAATAGGCTAACCCTCTCACAAAGTAAGCGCCGCCGAGGGCGGTATTTTTACCGTATTCCGAGAGTATCTCCCCTGCGCCGGCGGGTATGTCGCCAATGGTTTCAATAGCTATATTAGCGGCGGCAACAGCTTCAAACTGCCTGTTCCAAACCCAATTGACATAATAGTTGCCAGGGGTGATATTAAATTGACTAACCGAGGGTCCGGCGTCGGTGTCTTCGCCTTCGAAACTGATAGTGGCTTCAGTTGCCGACTCCAGCAAAAATGAATATCCCGAACCTGCATTTTGGGTTTTGAAAATTCCTTTTACATAATTGGCAGCATCTGCATCTTTTTGGATCAGTAATGCTTGGGGAATTTCATCAACCGGATTGTTATCATCGCTGCATGAATAAAATGCAACAACGGATAGACTC
>SNRY01000135.1_pt1 | contig 27444 bp, 24 predicted proteins | sample 4693421 | NCBI WGS metagenome assembly SNRY01 (sample SAMN11003215, study PRJNA524138) | termite gut metagenome | isolation source: Bacteroidetes bacterial symbionts from single cell of protist host amplifed... | host: Streblomastix strix ... | reverse complement strand
TTTTTATGGTTGATAAATTATTTGGTTATTAACTCGATAGCTCCTGAACAACAAACAGACAAGCATTTTCTACAACCGACACAATCATGCGGATATTTAGCTATAGCATAAGCGCGATCATCCGTATATATCATATCCAATACTTTCCGCCGACATCTATATACACAACTTTCACATCCAATACAAATACGTTCATCTATGCGTAAGGATATAACTTCTTTTTTCTTCCTTTTGAACATTTGTTTATCGTTATCAAATTATACAACTTAATCTCATGATACAGACTTGTCTCTACTATTAAAGACGAACAAAAGGAAATAATATTTTAAATTATCCATAAAATTTTACGAAATTATCCTTTTTGCGATTGGCTTTTGATTTGGGGTGTTGGGAGGGCAGACGTTGCATGGGCAAGGCGTACTTTGTCTCTACGCTTTCAAAAAATTCAAAAATTCTTCCTCTTCCATTATCTTAATTCCCAACTTGTTTGCTTTCTCCCATTTCGCCGGTCCCATATTCTCTCCCGCAAGAATAAAACTCGTTTTCGCCGAAATGCTACCACTATTCCTCCCTCCATTTTTCTCTATAATCTCTTTATATTCATCCCTCGAATGTTGCGTAAATACCCCACTAATAACGATAGATTGTCCAGCCAACTTATCCGTATAATCGTCTCTTCTTTCTGTACGTTCCATTTGTAAACCGGCTTCTTTCAATCGATTTACCATACGTCTATTGGAATCATCGGAAAAATACTGAATAATACTCTTTCCTATTTTTCCTCCTATTTCATCAATATGTATCAACCGTTCCATATCCGCTATCCGTAGTTCTTCCATACTAACAAATGATTTGGCTAACTTTTTTGCCACCGTTTCTCCCACAAAGCGAATACCAAGAGCAAAAAGCACCCGTTCAAAAGGGACGTCTTTGCTACGGGCTATCGCATTCACAATATTCTCAGCCGACCGGTCTCCCATCCTATCCAACTCTCTAATATCCTCAGAGGTAAGCCGGTACAAATCGGTTACATCTTTTACCAATCCCAACCGGTAAAACATATCCACCGTTTCCGGACCCAAATTATCTATGTTCATCGCCCGCCGGCTAATAAAATGTATGATTTTTCCTTTAATTTGCGGAGGACAACCCGATTCATTCGGACAATAGTAAGCAGCTTCTCCTTCGTAACGAACCAATTCACTCTTACACTCCGGACAATACTTGATAAACTGCACTTTCTCACCCAACAAAGAGCGCGCCTCCGTATCCACTCCCGTTATCTTTGGAATAATCTCCCCTCCCTTCTCCACATAAACCTTATCACCGATATGCAAATCCAATCCTTCCATCACATCGGCATTATGCAACGAAGCTCGTTTTACCACAGTCCCCGACAGTTGCACAGAATCGAGACAGGCAACAGGAGTTACGGCTCCCGTTCTCCCCACTTGAAATATTACTCCGTTAAGACGCGTAAGCGCATGTTCTGCCTGAAATTTATAAGCAATCGCCCAGCGAGGCGACTTGGCCGTATAGCCAAGGTTTCGTTGTTGGCGAACATTATTCACCTTTAATACAACCCCGTCCGTCGCTACCGGTAAGTTTTTCCGTTCCGCATCCCAATAATTGATAAAATCAAAAACTTCTTCTATCGTCCGGCATTTCCGGGTTAACTCCGAAACTCGAAAACCCCATTTGGCAACTTCTTGCAAGTTTTCATAATGCCCTTCACAAGAAAGATTCTCCCCTAAAAGATAATAAAAATATGCCGTAAGATTTCGTTTAGCCACCATAGCGGCATTTTGTAACTTCAATGTTCCGGAAGCAGCGTTGCGGGGATTAGCAAAAAGAGGTTCTTCGCGCGCTTCTCTTTCCTCATTCAGTTTTTCAAAAACTTCCCAAGGCATCAAAATTTCACCGCGAATTTCAAAACGACGGGGATAGTTTTCGCCCTGCAAAACAAGTGGAATTGTCTTGATTGTCTTTACATTATCCGTTACATCATCTCCTTTTTCCCCATCTCCCCGAGTAACAGCGTACGCCAGTCGTCCATCTTCATAGGTGAGAGAAATAGAGGTTCCATCGTATTTCATCTCACAACAAATCTCAAAATCTTCATTCAGCGACTTACGCACCCGCTCGTAAAAATCCCTTACTTCTGCCTCCGAATAGGTATTCGCTAACGAAAGCATCGGATATTTATGAGCGACTTGTACAAAATCTTTATTGCTATCACTCCCCACACGCATCGTCGGCGAGTTTTCGTCTTTATATTCCGGATACGCCTGCTCTAACTCTTGCAATTCGTACATTTTATCGTCAAACTCCTTATCGGAAATTACCGGTTCATTCAACACATAATAATTATAATTATGTTTATGCAATTCTGCACGCAACTTGTCAATTTTTTCTTTTACGTTTGTCATATCCGGGGAAGTATGTTTGCTGGATAAATTTACCTTTTAATTAAAACAACAAAAATCTATGAATGGTCTAAAAAAGGAAATATGATTTGTTTCTTCATTTCTTTTAATCAACTCTCGCAGGATAATGAGGCTTCCCTACTTCACCACTGAATAGATAATACTAGTTTTGACAGGAAGACAAAAATAACTTTTTTTTCCGGTACTAACCAAAAGGGAAAAGGTTTGTATTAAATGTGGTTAATCCATAGGGGCAAGGGCAAGCATACCTTACCCTTACGTTTGCATCGCTTTTTCTTGTAATATCTATTTTTTTGTGTCATTTGTTGAATTTTATTGATGGGGTGAATGGCGAAAAAAAAGGCGGTTTTTTTTGCTTTTTCAGGCTCTTTTTTGTGATTTGGTCAAAAATGGTCAAAAATGGGCATTTTTTTGCAGGTGCTTTTTTTCTGTAAGCTCGTGGTAATAGGGGTTCTTGAAATTCGAGGGGTACAAAAGAGAACATTCCGAAAAAAAATTTTTTTGGTGAATTTTGGTTGACATCGGACGAATGGTTTGTCCGGTGTTTTCGCACCTCCGCAGAGGGAGGGCAAGGCATGTCTTGCCCATCCATTCGGGTAATGGGTGGCGGAGGGGGTTCGGGTATGTCTGCTTTTCTTTTAGTGGCATGGGTTACTTTTTATTGACAAACAGGGGTTAAAAACGGGGGTATGTGTGTTTTCAATTCGTTGATATTCAATCGTTTGCTTATTTAGAATCGGATGTTCTGTTAGTTGTTGATAATCAAGGGTATGGGTGGAGCTATGAGGTTTTCAAAATTGTATTGTCAAACTGTTTTACTGTGGGTTGTTTATTCATTGTCATGTTATTGGGGGGTTGTTCATTCATTGTCGTGTTATTTGGGTTAGAGGCAACACAGGGGCGGGTAAAACTCGCCCCTGTGTTGTGCTGTTTTCTGACAGAGGGGATGCAGGAACGTAGGGGAAGGCGCGCCTTGCCCTGCCATCCCTCTGCGGGTTCCCTGTCTTCTGCTACCGGTATCATGACGTAGATAACTGTTTGCCCATAACCGTACCGAACCATAAATGGCGTTTCTATCATTCGGGCCACCCACAGCAGTTGCCTAAGCAGGCCTCCATCCCGACTCTTCCTTTTACGGCTCACTCGGAAGCCGTACGCTAACTCAAGCGGGAGTGTACTGCACGCATCATACAGAAGAACGCTTCGGGAAACCGGGAGGGGGAGAGAAAGGGTATGCCTTGCTCCTACAAGCCCTACGGATTCCGTGCCGTCTGCCGGTGGGGGTAAGGACGCGGGATAGCAGCTTGTTCGGCGGGTATCAATCTCCATTGCGCATCTGTCAATCGATTCTCCTGTATGGCTGTTACCTGAATAAACGGCTTTCCGATTTCTTGGTTTACTGCCCACCGTACGGTATACCCATTCATGCGGAAGCGGTTTATTGCGTCGATTACATGCGGAAGACATGGCTCCGTATTTCTTCTCTGCAATTACAAATATAATAAAATCGTTGAATCGGGCAAAAATTATTCATGGAAAATTTGGCTTGAGTTATTCACTTTTTTTGCGCTATTTTTGGGGGGAGAGGGTATCCAAAAACTCTATTTTACAAAATTGTACTATTGATTATCAATTAGTTACCTTTTGTTTTTAGGGTAAATTCCGACTTTTTAGTCCCCCTACGTTATTCACATTTTGCTGTGTTAATTGGAGGAGAAGGCAAGGCATGACTTGCCTCTACGTTATTCACTTTTTGCTGTGTTATTTGGAGGGGGGGGCGAGGCGTGCCTTGCCTCTACGTTATCAACAAAGTATTCTAAACAAATCTTGTTTGCGTTTATTTCATAAAAGGGTTACAGTTTTTCCAATTCCACCGACAGTTTTTCCCATTCTTCCACCAAGTCGCTAAGTTGTTCTTTCAGCAACCGGCGTTGTTCGTAAAGTTCTTTATCCGAAGCACCTGCGGAGGTAGTCATACGGTCGTCCATTTTTTTCAACTCCGTTTCCATATTCTCAATCTTTGTTTCGCAATTACTGACTTGTTTTTCCAATTTCTTTATTCTTCTACTGTTTTCCTTTTGGGTTTCATAGATTTGTTTGGAAGAGAGCGGAAGTGGAGAATTCAGATTCACTCCTTTTTCGGACTTTGTTTCCAATGAAAGGGAAGCTCTGTTCAGTTCATGCAGACTATCCACATTTTTTGTTTGCAAAAAGTCGTAAATGCCTCCCAAATATTCTTTTACTCTGCCTCCTCCAAATTCATATACTTTGGTTACCAATCCATCTAAAAATTCGCGGTCATGACTGACAACAATCACCGTACCGTTGAACTCACGAATAGCGTCTTTCAATATGTCTTTGGAACGCATATCAAGGTGATTCGTCGGTTCGTCTAAAATAAGGAAATTAACGGGTTCAAGGAGTAGCTTTATCATTGCCAAACGAGTACGTTCTCCGCCCGAAAGCACTTTTACCTTTTTGTCCGACGCTTCTCCTCCAAACATAAACGCACCCAATATATCACGTATTTTCAAGCGTATGTTTCCCGTTGCCGCCCGGTCAATCGTTTCAAATACGGTAATGTTCTCATTGAGCATCTGTGCTTGGTTTTGAGCAAAATAACCGATTTGTACATTGTGTCCGACGGTGAGTTTTCCCTCGAAATCAATCTCGTTCATCATACATTTCACCAAGGTGGATTTTCCTTCTCCATTCTTACCCACAAAAGCGACTTTTTCACCTCGGTTAAGAGTAAAGTTTACCTCCTGAAAAACCAACTGTTTGCCGTACCTCTTCTTCACATTTTCACAAATCACCGGATAATTTCCCGAACGCAAAGCAGAGGGAAACTTCAATTTCAAGGCGGAATTATCTTCTTCATCTATCTCAATGCGTTCTATTTTTTCCAATTGTTTGATACGGCTTTGTACTTGCACAGCTTTAGTGGCTTTGTAGCGGAAACGTTCAATAAAATCTTCCGTATCTTGTATCTGTTTCCGCTGATTTTCGTACGCACGTCCTTGTTGCTCGCGACGCTCTTTCCGCAACACGACGAATTGGTCATACGCTACCTGATAATCATAAATCTTTCCGCAAGATATTTCCATAGTACGCGTAGTAACCTGATTAATAAAAGCTCGGTCGTGACTAACCAACACCACTGCATTGGCGCGAGTAGCAAGGAACGTTTCCAACCATTGGATAGAGTCCATATCCAAATGATTGGTCGGTTCGTCCAATAGTAATACATCCGGACGAGAAAGTAACAACTTTGCCAACTCAATGCGCATACGCCAACCACCACTAAATTCGGAGGTAGGGCGATTAAAGTCTTCGCGATTAAAACCCAATCCCATGAGAGTACGTTCCGCCTCGGCACGAAAGTTAACAGCCCCCAGCATAAGAAAGCGTTCATTTTCAACGGTAAAACGGTCTATTAATTTATGATAACCTTCCGAATCATAATCAACCCGTTCGGCAAGCTCCCTGTTCATTCGCTCCAACTCTGCCTGCTGTTTAAAGATATGTTCAAAAGCCTGTTCCGTTTCTTCCATCACCGTCCGTTCGTCGGTGAGCATCATTACTTGCGGCAGATAATTCACCGTAATATTGCGAGGTATGAAAATGTTTCCGGAGGTAGGCGTTTGCAACCCAGCCAATATTTTGAGCATCGTGGATTTTCCCGCACCGTTTTTTCCAACAAGAGCGATACGATCTTTTTTATTGATCACATAAGATATGTTATCAAACAAGGGAACCACATTAAACTCTACCTTTAAGTTCTCTACTGAAATCATCTTGTTTCATTTTCTTATATAATGCCGGGGGTGTCAAAAGTCGGAATTTACCTCAAAATAATATGGCAACCTCGTATTCAGGGCGGGCAAACCCTACCCCCTACACAGCACAAAAATAGACTTTTGCCACCTCCTCATTTATGGGAGTACAAATATATAAAAATAAGTTTTGTCATCTAAAAGGAAAGGGCTATCTTCGTGCCGTCAAACTAATTATTTGTTTTATATCAAATTACAAATTTATGTTGTATTTAGATTCAACCAAGAAAAAAGAAATCTTTGAAAAGTACGGAAAGTCTAACACGGATACCGGTTCACCTGAGTCGCAGATAGCCTTGTTTTCATACCGTATTTCTCACCTGACTGAGCATTTGAAACTCAACAGAAAAGATTATAGTACAGAGAGAGCTTTAACGATATTGGTAGGTAAACGACGCAGGTTGTTGAACTACGTCAAGGAAAAGGATATCAACAGGTATCGCGAAATCGTGAAAAATCTCGGTTTGAGAAAATAACCCGCAAAAAGAAAGCCGTCCCTGAAAAGACGGCTTTCTTATGTCAATAGAAATCGGGAAAGTTCCCATCACCACTCAAAACGCAATTGCTTCCAAACACCGTCCTCTTTTCCTTCTTCTTCTTTGGGGTGAGACACATAAAGCCCCATAAGCCGTATGGGACGGTTACTGTAATCCACTTCTTTCAAAAGTTGTTTAGCTAACGGCAATATGGTGTCTAAATTCGTAAGATCCCGAGATTGACTAATGCTTCGCGTCAGTTGACTGAAATCATGGAATTTAATTTTCAACGTCAAGGTGTATCCTTTGAAATCCGCGCTTTCAAGCCGGTCTATAAGTTCCTTTGCCACCTGATACAACTCAATGATAACAGATGACCGGCATGAAATATCTTTTTCCAATGTGCGTTCACAACCAATCGATTTTTTTACATGAAGGGCTTCCACCGGACGATCGTCAATCCCTCTTGCAAAGTCGTAATAAAGTTGACCTGTTTTACCAAACTTCCGAATAAGTCCCTCCAAGGAATAATTCCTTAATTGTAAACCGTTATAAATACCCATCTTATGCATTTTCTCCGCAGTAACTTTTCCCACTCCCCAAAATGACTCAACAGGAAGAGCAGCCACAAATCCCAATGCCCGGTCGGGATGAATGACATACAAACCGTCAGGTTTCCGATAATCAGAAGCTATCTTCGCCAGAAATTTATTATAAGAAACTCCTGCTGAAGCAACCAAATTCAATTCGCTTTGTATCTCTTGCTTAATTTGCTTAGCCACATTCACTCCCAAAAGAATGTTTTTTTTATTCTCCGTTACATCCAAAAAGGCTTCATCCAAAGAGAGGGGTTCGATTATATCCGTATATTCATGGAGAATTTCATGTATCTTTTGAGAAACAGCTCCGTACGCATCCAACCTTGCCGGAACAATAATCAGAGGAGGACATACTCGCTTCGCTTTTTGAGACGGCATAGATGAATATACGCCATAGCGGCGCGCTTCATAACTCGCAGCAGCAATAACTCCACGTTCCTCGCCTCTACCCACTGCAACGGGTTTGCCTTGAAGCTCGGGATGATCTCGCTGCTCTACCGAAGCATAAAAAGCATCCATGTCTATGTGTATAATCTTGCGCTCACTCATACTCTTCAATAAGCAAAAATAAAGAAAAACTATTAGGAAACGCTTCTTAGTAATAGTTAGGGAATTTATAAAAATTGTATTACGCGAATAAAGAATAGGATAATTATCTCCTAATTAACAACAGGAATTAAATATTATGAATAATTATCCTACTAATTTGACTGATAGTCAGTGGCGATTTATCGAAAAGATATTGAATGAGAATATCATAGTCCAAATTTCAAGGATTATGAAAAGCCAATCGAAACAAGCTAAGCCTTAGTACAACTGTCTATAATCAGAGTTTTCATGAATAGTATTTAATTACAGTTTTTTAACAGCTATTTGGAATTTTCCTGAAGATACCATAAATATGGTATTGCAGGCTCTCAAAACATGCCTTACGTTTGTATCGGTTTTCTATAATCAGAATAAAAACGTCCTCTCAGACCGACGGCAATTGGCATTTGAGGACGCTTGACCTAAATAGTAATTTTTAGAATCATGGCAAATTTAATAAAAAATTTCCAAACACAAACATTTTTCTCTCTGTTTGTAGTTTTTTTTTCTATTTATTCGCCTGTTTTTTCGCAAACAAGCCGAAATGGAAAGATTGAAGGGGTTGTTTTGGACGAAACGACACATACACCTATTACAGGTGCATTTATCACTCTTTCCGACAAGGGAGGCGCAGTTTCAAATGAAAAAGGATATTTTTCCGTTTTTGCAGAATCTTTTCCTGCTACTCTTTCTATTAGTTTCTTGGGATACAAAACGGTAGAACAGATAGTTGACAGCCCTTCCAAATCTCTGCAAATTTTATTGCAGGAAAACGCCGAATTGTTGAATGAAGTTGTGGTCGTGGGCTACGGTACGCAACGGCGGAAAGAGTTGACCGGCTCGGTGGCTTCTGTTTCCCAATCGGTCATCAAACGAAACAATGCCTTGACAATCGATGGTCTGTTAGGAGGTACAGTGGCCGGAGTAAATCTAACTCAGTCATCAGGACAACCCGGCGCAACCTCTTCCATTAGAATACGGGGAGGAAATTCCATCCATGCAAGTAACGATCCGCTCTACGTTATAGACGGTTTTATCTATTTCAGTGAAACAAATGCTACATTTGCCGGCATCAGCGCTATCGAAAGCAACCTGAATCCGCTTGTTTCGCTCAATCCTTCCGATATCGAATCCATCGAAATACTGAAAGATGTTTCGGCAAAAGCAATTTACGGCTCGCGCGGAGCCAATGGCGTTATTCTGGTAACAACAAAAAAAGGAAATCGTAATAAAAACACGATCCACTACAAATATTCTGTTGGCATTGATAAAACAGCAAAGAAATTAGACCTCCTTACAGCCCAACAGTGGCTCAAAATTCAAAAGGACTATTTCAATGACAAGCCGAGCCAATATTACTCGCGAGAAGAACTGTCTCAATTCGATAAAGGGACAGACTGGCAAAATGCTGTTTTGCAAACAGGCTATTCGCAGACTCATGACTTTTCTGTCAGCGGTGGCGACGACAATACCCGCTATTTGATTTCGGGCAACTATACCAATCAGAATGGAACAGTCCTCAATTCAGGCTTTGAACGTCTGGGCAGCCGCTTGAATATAGAGCGTAAACTGTTTGAGAATCTTAATGTAAACCTTTCTTTTTTGGCTAACAGAAGCTCACAAAGGGCACTCACAACCTTTGAGAATACCTCTTACGGCGACTCTCCTTTCTCAAACGGTATTGCCAATTCGTTAACCTATGCGCTATATATGCCTCCTGTATTGCCGATTTATAATGCGGATGGAAGTTATAATTACAAGAATCCCTTTGAATACACCTATATGAGTTGGAACGAAAAGTCGGCAAATCCCGTATCCGATTTAAAGAACAGCATAGGAAAAAACATTTCTACTTCGTTACTTGGCAATTTCTTTGTTGAATATAACATCATTGACGGTTTAAAAGCTAAGATAATTGTGGGCGCCAACGTCGATTACATTACTCAAAATCTGTTTGCACCCCCCTATACCGCTCTTGGATTCAGTGAGGACAGACAGGGGAAAGGAGCTATTGGCAACAGGCGCACTGATGTTACACAAAGTGAGTTTCTTTTAAGTTATACAAAACTCCTTAATCCCAACCACTTCGTTGATTTATTAGCCGGCTATACCTGGCAGAAAACCGCCACAGATTTTGTTATTAGCCAAGCACATAAAATTGATTCGTTCAACAATCTCGCAGCGGGAATATCAATGCCTTCCATCTCGCGCTTTCAGAACGCCCTATTTCGTTCCTTGTTGGGAAGAGTGAATTACACTTTTTTGAGCAGATATAATCTCACTGCCACCTACCGAGCCGATTATTCATCTCGTTTTGCCAAAGGATACGAGTGGAGTTACTTTCCTTCCGTAGGCATGTCATGGAACGTGAATCAAGAGAAATTTTTGAAATCATTTGACCCAACATTGAGCAATTTGAAATTGCGCTTGACTTTTGGGAAAGCAGGTAATCAGGAGATTGATTATAATGAGTATGAAGAGTACTTCAACATTGTAAAATACGATGGAGAAACGGCATACCAACTGACTACCTTGAACAACAAAAACCTCAAATGGGAAACAACAACGGAATATAACTTCGGTGTTGATGTGGGTTTTTTGAAAAACAGATTATCTTTCGTTGCTGATGTTTACTATAAAAAGACTCATGATTTACTATTGAAAATTCCGCCACCATTTGCTTCCGGCACTACCCAAAAGCAACTCAAAAATATTGGCAATGTGAGCAACCGAGGCTTTGAGTTTACGGTCAATGCCACCCCGATAGAGAGTTCTCGCCTGACGTGGCAGGCTTCTGCCAATTTTGCATGGAACATTAATAAAATCACAAATCTCGGCAAGTACAACAATCTTACAACAGGAAGAGAACAAGAAGAAATATTGCAGGTAGGCGAATCCGTTGGTTCTTTCTATGGCTACATTTTCGAAGGAGTGGTACAAAAAAGTGAAGACAATTCAGGTTTACCGATTATTGGAAGTGGAGTTCCCAAACCCGGCGATGCCAAGTTTAAGGATGTCAGCGGCGAAAACGGCAGTCCGGATGGGAAAATTGATACATCGTTCGACCGCGTGGTTTTGGGGAGCGTGCAGCCTGATTTTATTTACGGATTATCCTCAACAATTAATTTTGGTGCATTCGACTTCTTTGTTCTTTTTCAAGGTTCCGAAGGAAACGAATTGTATAACAAGTTGCGTCGTTTTCTCGAACGTCCCGACGACGTTTACAACCGATCGTCCGCATTGTTGAACAGTTGGACGGAAGAAAACCCGTCAAACACACTTACACATATCAGAAGCACAAGAATATTTACTTTGGACAGCCGATATGTGGAAGACGCATCTTTCTTAAAGTTGAGAAACGTGACTTTAGGCTATACTATCCCTATGAGAATAAACAAATTGATTTCAACTATCAGAGTTTTTGCTGCTGCACAAAATTTATATACGTGGACCCGTTATCAGGGGTATGACCCCGAAGTGGCAAGCGGAACGGATTTGGGGGTTTATCCTGCAACTAGAAGTTTTTTGGGAGGCATAACTATTACATTTTAATTAGAAACAGATATTTTTTTATTATTAACATTTTAAACAAATTACTCAAAATGAAAAAGATTTTTTTATCAGTAGCACTGTTTGCGCTGCTTGGCACTGCATTCTATTCTTGCAGTGAAGATCCTGAGACACAGGATACGCCCAATGAACTGGGTACGCCCAATGAACAGGATCCACCGATTGAGGTTAAAACTGCGACAGAGGCACAAGCGTTGGTTAATTCGGCATATTCAATCATTCAACGGTTGAGCTCTTTTATGAGTGTTATCGGAGATTTGCCCACTGATATTGGTGTGGCTACAGGAAACGATGAGTCGGCAGACGCCATAGTGGCGAGTTTTAACGATGTCAAGCCTGACAACGAAGACCCCGTTTTGTTGTTCAGCCGCTTGTACACAAGTATCGGTTCTGCCAATATTGCAATCGACAGAATCGACGCATCTGCTGTAACCGAACAATTAACACAGGCAAATAAAGACCTTTATATTGCTCGTGCAAAGTTTATTCGTGGTTACGACTACTTCAGGTTGGTGAAGATTTATGGTGAAGTGCCTTTGGTTTTGAAATCCGGAACTTCCGTAACCACTCGTTCTTCTGTGGATGATGTTTACAATCAGATAGTAAAAGATTTGACTGAAGCCGCCGCCGTTCTTCCTACATTCGGCGAAATCAAAGGAGCTCGCGAAAACAAAAAATCCGTTCCCACAAAGGGGGCTGCTTATACTGTTTTGGCGGATGTTTACCTGACTTGGGCGCAACATCCTCTCACGCAAAGCGATGTTGCTACCATAGCAGGCACAAAAAATGACCCTCTAAAAGCACCGGCAGACGCTCAGAAACTATTAGAGGCAGCGCACTATGCGAATGAAGTTATCAAGAGTGGAGACTATGTGTTGTTAGACAATTTCAACAATATTTGGGGTACCGCCAACGAAAACAACGGGGAAGTCATCTTTTCTATCAATCACGACGGTGACGGCATTGATCTGATAGGCAATCACCAAACGCATTGCGGATTCACATTTCCCAAGTTTCCAAGAAAAGACCCGCACCTCGGTTTTGCTGACATCACTCTCGAAAATCGTTTTAAAGAGAATGATTCCCGCAAACTTTTTTCATACGTATCGGAACTCGAATATACCGATGGAACGGTTGACACACTGACGTGGCCGGTGAGCGTTGTTCGACCGGGTAAATGGATAAACAGAGTAGCCGATGGAACCTACAGAGCTACTGATATTCAACCGAACACCATCGACCATATTGACTACCGTTATGCTGAAGTGTTACTAATCAAAGCCGAAGCCGAGTTTTTACTTGGCAATAACGAAGAAGCGTTAAATTTGGTGAATCAAATTCGGAAAAGAGCATTTGGCGGTAGCTATGAAGCTGATGGCAAATTGGGCACCCTTACCGAAGAAGATTTGAAAAAAGAATGGGATTACGAATTTGTATTCGAACAAAAGCGTTGGTTCTATCTTACACGTTGGAAAGAACTTCTTTCTACAATCCAGGAAGTGGTTCCAACTTTCACATATTACAGCGATGTTTATGCGACTGCAGAAAGTATCAAGGCTGCATTTCCCGGAGTGGCAGATGCTGTAAACGCCTCATTCTTCGCCAATTTGCATAGACAAGTGCGTGGCAAAATTAATAATCTAAATGGTAAATACTACCGTTTCCCAATACCAAAAGGTCCGGCAGGGGAAGATTTGGGCATTACCCCTCAAAATCCGGGTTATTGATTAGCGTTCAAAATTGAAGAGGCTGCTTAAAAATCTCCTGCATTGTGTATGCCATCCTGTCATTCTTGCCAAAGCGGAATTTCCGAGAAATTAGCATAGGATTACGGGGCAAACTCACAATGACAGAAATTTTCAGGCAACCTCTTCAATCTTTTGATTCGTACAGGTAACATATCGGGGGGGGGGGTAAAACCTGATAAATTAAGCGCTTCTTGCCTATCCAAGAAAGAAAACGAAAACATGATTTGCGTGTTATGCGATGAGCATCAATCAGCACGACTATAAAAAACAAGATTTCATTTTTCGAAAATTCAGAAAGCGAATTGAAACGCTCTTTTTCCGGCTATGCGACCAACTCATGATTCGCAGAAACTATGTCCAAGTCCTTTGATGGATTCCGGAAACAGGATGTTCTCTATAATAATGGCGCTCACTATGATACAACTCATTAACAAACTAAATAACAAGAATAGTAGCCATTTAAAAACTTGTATTGCCTAAATGCACTACGGGTTATCCTATTCTTTATTTACATCATACAATTTTTTATAAATTCCCCAGCAGTTACTTCCAAAATTTATCATTATCTTTGCAGGAGAAATCTTAATTCAAATGTTTAATTTAAAACCTTAACCGTTATGTTGAAACAAAAAGCGGGTGAATATGCTGGCGTTATTTGGAATGCGTTGAACGGAACCGACGGAATGACTGTCAAAGAAATTAAAAAAACCACTTCTAAACCTGAAGAAAAGACTAAATTGACGGATAAAGATCTTTTTTTGGGATTAGGATGGTTACTAAGGGAAGAAAAAATCTCGGTTCAGGAATTAGAAGATGGCGAATTATTTGTGAAGTTGATATAACCCATAACGTCATTTTTTCGTTTAAAAACGTACGCCGATAATTATGTTACCGGCGTATTTTTTTTATTCTTTTAATATGTCATATCTTTGCCTGATAAATAGTAAGACCACTCTTGATGAAAAATATACGCAACTTTTGTATTATCGCTCATATTGATCACGGAAAATCAACCTTAGCCGACCGTTTGTTGGAATTTACCAAAACCATCCAAATAACCAATGAACAAATGCTCGATGACATGGATTTGGAAAAAGAAAGAGGCATTACTATTAAAAGTCATGCTATCCAGATGGAACATCTATACAAAGGTGAAAAGTATATTCTCAACCTGATTGATACTCCGGGGCATGTAGATTTTTCATACGAGGTTTCCCGTTCCATTGCCGCTTGCGAGGGGGCTTTACTTATTGTGGACTCTTCACAGGGAGTACAAGCGCAAACCATATCCAACCTCTACATGGCTATCAATCACGATTTGGCGATTATTCCCATTGTTAACAAATGCGATATGCCGAGCGCCATGCCCGAAGAAACGGAAGACGAAATAATAGACTTGCTCCATTGTCAACGCAAAGAAATTATCCGCGCTTCGGGAAAAACAGGCATGGGGGTAGAAGAAATTTTAGCAGCCGTTATCGACCGTATTCCTCATCCTAAAGGAGATGAAGGAGCTCCTTTGCAAGCGCTTATTTTTGATTCTGTGTTCAATTCTTTTCGCGGCATTATCGCTTACTTCAAAATAATAAATGGGGCGATTGGCTCCGGCGACAGGGTGAAATTTATAAATACGGGCAAAGAGTATGTAGCGGACGAAATCGGGGTATTAAAAATGGAACTGATTCCTCGCAAAGAGTTGCATACGGGAGATGTGGGCTATATCATTTCAGGTATCAAAACTTCCCGTGAAGTAAAAGTAGGAGATACGGTTACTCACATTGCCCGTCCGGCGGACAAGGCTATCGAAGGTTTTGAAGAGGTAAAACCTATGGTATTTGCCGGTTTATATCCCATAGAAGCGGAGGATTTTGAAAATTTGCGTTCTTCGTTAGAAAAACTGCAGTTGAACGACGCTTCTCTGACTTTTCAGCCGGAATCTTCTTTGGCATTAGGTTTCGGCTTTCGTTGCGGTTTTTTGGGATTACTGCACATGGAGATTATACAAGAACGCTTAGACCGAGAGTTTGATATGAATGTTATCACTACTGTGCCTAACGTTTCTTACCTGATATATGACAAACAGGGGGTTATGACTGAGGTTCATAATCCCGGCGGCATGCCAGACCCAACCTTGATTGACCGTATTGAAGAACCTTACATCAAAGCATCTGTCATTACATCCATGGAGTATATAGGTCCTATTATGACTTTGTGTCTTGGGAAACGGGGAGAGTTGATAAAACAGGATTACATTTCCGGCAATCGAATTGAAATACAATATGATTTACCTTTGGGAGAAATCGTGATTGATTTTTATGATAAGCTGAAAAGTATTTCCAAAGGATATGCTTCGTTTGACTATCATGCCAGTGGCTTTCGTCCTTCCAAACTTATAAAACTGGATATTCTTCTGAATGGAGAACCGGTTGACGCACTTTCCACTTTAACGCATGTGGACAACGCTTATGAATTAGGAAAACGTATGTGCGAGAAACTGAAAGAACTTATTCCCCGTCAACAGTTTGATATTGCTATTCAGGCTGCTATCGGTTCAAAAATCATCTCGCGCGAAACAATCAAAGCGGTTCGAAAAGACGTTACAGCAAAATGCTACGGAGGCGACATCAGTCGTAAACGCAAATTGTTGGAAAAACAGAAAAAGGGGAAAAAGCGTATGAAACAAATCGGTAATGTGGAAGTGCCTCAAAAAGCATTCCTTGCCGTATTGAAGTTGGATTGAATTTCTTACTTGAAAAAAGAAAAGTTCACACTTCCGTACACACGTTTTTCCCTAAAATGGGCATGCAGGGAGAAATCATTACTTTTCCCATGTTCCAATACGAATAATCCGTCTTTTTTTAACAATCCGTTTTTGAAAACAAGTTCGGGAAGTGTTTCCAATTCAGGCAAATCATAAGGGGGGTCTGCAAAAATAAAATCAAATGTTTCTCGAACACCGTTTATATAGTTAAAAACATCGCTTCTTACCGGAAAGCAATTATCTGTTTTGACGTCATTCATCATTTTGCAGATGAAAGCATGATGCGCTTTCTCTTTTTCTATACTAACTACTTTCTTGCATCCGCGCGAAATAAGTTCGATGCTTATACTCCCCGTTCCGGAAAAAAGGTCGAGCGCAGACAGCCCTTCACTAAAATCCATCTCATTGGAAAGAATATTAAACAGGCTTTCTTTAGCAAAGTCTGTGGTAGGTCTTGCCTTAAATGTATGCGGTATTTCAAATCTTCTTCTCTTGTATATTCCACTTATCACTCGCATGGTTTTGGTAATATTGAAACGAACAAATATAGAATTTATTTATCTATTTCCTTCTTCGAAGATTGTTAATTTTGTATATCAATCAGTTATGATTGTTGCGTACATATATGGTACAAATAGAATCATACCAAATCTATATAATTATCGTTTTATTGGGAGTAGATAAGCAGTAAGTTTTTCCATACCCTTTTTATGTTTTTCCGGATTTGTTTTTTTTAAATTATAGATATTCAACAACTTCCATTGAACGGAAGGATATTTGCTCAGGTTTCCTGCACAGCATTTTTCCCATTCAGGATGCCCATCTTCAAATGAAATGAGAAATTTATTATCTTCTTCGGTAAGAAGTTCATTTACTTTCTCAATCAAATCCTTACGGGCGGCTTCAAAATCGCTGTAACTAAAGATAATATCGAACATGCCTTCAAATTGATTCTTCAACGCTTCTTCCTGATTCACCGGGTTCGGTTGCAATGATTCTAAAATTGGCTTATCACTACCTAAAAGGCAAAACATCAGTCCCGCTTTTATCTCATCGAACGATTCGACATCCATGTATTTGCAATCAAACAGGTCACGCGGATGTTGGCGACTGAGTGCTGCCGCAATTTTCCCTCCATACAATTGGGTAAACGGGACAATTCTGGCTATACAGCCCATATTGAACTCCTTTTGAGCTTTAGGGCTTAGCGTCTTTTCTTCCGTATTTCCAATTATGCCTCTTTTAGCGCCGTTTACCTCTATCTTGACTGCATCTCCATCTTTTACGCACAGCAATTTCCATACAGCAGGTTTATGAGTAATTTTAATACCCGGTATAGTCTTCTCTATCTGTTGCTTCAGTTCAAGCAATCGAATATTAATTTCGTTCAGACTTTCTTCTCTATCCTTTAAAGGTATGTAGGTCAAGTCAATATCAATGGAATACCTGGGCATATTTTTATGGAACAAGTTAATAGCGGTGCCACCATGCACTGCAAACTCCTCTATTTGATACACGGAGGGCAATATTTTTATCAAAAGCGCCACCTGTTTTTTATATTGGTCATTCATATTCGTACAATTCTTTGGGAACAGTTATTTTATATTTCGGAACATACACTCCGTTTTCTACTAATTGATGTTTGGCAGTTCCGGTGTCTATTTTATTCACATCAAGAGATTTAACCCAGTAATGACCTGCTTTCTCCGCCATATACAGGAACATTCTTTTGACCTTGATATTACCCGTATGCTCCAATAAATCCTGTACTATTTCAGGGCGAAGTGTCGTTAACTGTTCCATGATATAGTATAAATCCATGAAAGCGTATTGTTTGGGAGCCAATAAAAGACATTCGAGAAATGCCTGTTCCGGCAATGACACCCATAAATCGACTCCTTCTATCCTATATGTCGATAATTGAGGCTTCATGAAAACCTCTGTCGAAAATAATTTTAAGGTCTTATCAAAATCTCCTTTTTTCATCCAATCCGGCACTAACTGCTGTTTAGGGTGTCCTACCATCAACAACGGTTTACCCATAGGTACATAATGGTTGAATCCATTCAATTCCAGAGCCGAATGAGCTGCAACATGAAAATTCTTTCCTAATTGCCGGTTATAACTGGCAAGTGCCGGATAAGAAAGAAGCTTATCGCCGATACGATACATAACTCCTTTAGACAGCGCTGACAGCCATCCTGAACTTCGGTATTTCTTCAACAATTGGTCTGAATATCCGTTTTGCTTCAGCCAAGAGGAAAAATACAACATACCAGGGTAACCTTTCAGTAGCAATTGGTTTATTTTACTTGTTTTTTCTATACTCATGATATATAATAACCTATTATACTTAACCACAAAAATATGATTTGTTTTTGGAATAAGCAACCAGGATGTTAAATTTATTTTATGTTTCTATACTTAACGTATAGAAATACGCGCTATTATCAACGATTGTCAATTGGCTATCTGGTTTTCATACAAACAAAAACAATCATTATTTTCCCCTAAATTAAATGATATTCTATTCATTAAATCCGTAGCGCATTTTAAAAAAAAGTCAAATTAAGAAGTTGTTTACAACTAATGCAGAGGCAAGGCATGCCTTGCCTCACACCCTCCTGCACTGCCCTGCCTTTAAATGCACTACAAGTTCATTAATTCGTAGATTCAAGTATTAAATGCAAAACCTATTTGCATTTTTTCGATCTTTTTATTAGTTTTACAACGTTATTAAACGAAAACACATGATATACCGATTTGCTATTATATCTGATGAAATAGATAATTTCATCAGAGAGATCCAAATTGATCCGGAAGATACTTTCTATAGTTTTCACAAGGCTATACTATCTTCTGTGAAATATACCGACGACCGAATGACTTCTTTCTTTATATGTAATGACATTTGGGAAAAAGAACAAGAAATCACATTAGAAGAAATGGATACCCATTCGGAAATGGATAATTGGGTGATGAAAGACACCAAACTGAATGAACTCGTGGAAGATGAAAAGCAGAAACTTCTTTATGTGTTTGACTACATGACGGAGCGTTGCTTCTTTATCGAGCTTATGGAAATCATTACCGGAAAATCAATAAAAACGCCCAAATGTACGCACTCAGGAGGAGAAATTCCCAAGCAAACCGTCGATTTTGAAGAATTGACAGCCAAAAGCGGATCATTAGACCTTGACGAAGATTTTTTCGGCGATCAGGATTTTGATCTTGAAGACTTTGACCCTGAAAGATTTGATACAACTATTCTCCATTCTGAAGAGGATTTACGGTTTTAATGACTAAAACTCTGATTGTGCTCATAGGACCTACAGGGGTCGGGAAAACGGAACTTGCCATTTGTATGGCAGAACGTTTCAATACGTGCATTTTGTCAGCCGATTCCCGACAAGTGTATGCCGATTTAAAAATAGGAACCGCTGCACCCACCCCCGACCAACTTAACCGAGCGCCGCACTATTTTGTGGGAACTCTGCAACTTACCGACTATTACAGCGCCGCCCAGTATGAGGAGGAAGCATTGAAAATCCTTGAAAACATTTTTTCAAAAAAGAATACGGCTATCCTTACCGGCGGCTCCATGATGTATGTAGATGCCGTGTGTCAAGGGATTGACGATATTCCGACCATAGACGCCGAAACGCGCGAACTGATGCTTCATAAATACAAAACTGAAGGACTTGAACGCCTCTGCGCAGAATTAAAACTTTTAGACCCTTCCTATCATAAAATAGTGGACTTGAAAAACACCAAACGGGTAATTCACGCTTTGGAAATTTGTTACATGACGGGGAAAACTTATACTTCTTTTCGCATCCATCAAAAAAAACAACGTCCGTTCAATCTGATCAAAATAGGACTTACCCGAAACCGTGAAGATCTCTATGAGCGCATCAATCGCCGTGTGGATGCCATGATACAAAAAGGATTGATAGAAGAAGCCAAAGCCGTATATCCTTATCGCCGGCTTAACTCTCTCAACACCGTAGGTTACAAAGAGCTATTCAACTATTTCGATGGTGAATGGGACTTGCCTTTTGCCATAGAAAAAATTAAACAAAACTCCCGCATTTACTCGCGAAAGCAAATGACTTGGTTTAAGCGGGATAAAGATATTCATTGGTTTCATTTTTGATCAGAATCATATGGCACAGTTACACGATTTCATCGGTGATTTGGCAATCATTCTTATCTCTGCCGGAATAGCTACCATTCTGTTTAAATGGCTAAAACAACCGGTAGTATTGGGATATATTGTTGCCGGTCTTCTTGCCGGACCATACATTACCTGGCTACCGACAGTAACCGATATGGGTAATGTGCAAACATGGGCAGACATCGGGGTGATATTCTTACTTTTCGCTTTGGGACTCGAATTCAGCTTTAAACGATTGATTGCCGTAGGGGGAACGGCTTCCATAGCAACCGCTATCAATATGGGAGCTATGATTGTCATCGGATATATTGTCGGACAATTTTTAAGCTGGTCGCAAATGGATAGTATCTTCTTGGGTGGAATGCTTTCCATGTCGTCCACTACCATCATTATCAAAGCCTTCAACGATATGGGTTTACAAAAACAGAAATTTGCAGGTATCGTTTTTGGCATGTTGATTGTGGAAGATTTGGCGGCTATTATCATGATGGTGTTGCTATCCACTTTCGCTATAAGCAACCGGATAGCAGGAGCGGAATTATTCACCGATACCTTGCGTTTAGTGTTTTTCGTGTTCGTCTGGTTTATCACAGGAATTTACTTGATACCTACTATCCTGAAACGACTGCAAAAATACTTAAACGACGAAACCTTACTTATCGTATCCATCGGGCTGTGTTTAAGTATGGTGCTTTTTGCTTCGTCGGTGGGATTTTCTGCGGCATTGGGAGCTTTCATCATGGGATCCATATTGGCAGAAACGGTGATAGTAAAAAGGGTGGAACATTTAATAGAACCTGTTAAGAATCTTTTTGGGGCGATATTTTTTGTTTCCGTAGGAATGTTGATAGACCCTCACATCATTTATGAATACACTACCTTAATTCTTATTTTAACAGCGGTAGTGCTTATCGGACGCGTCTTATTCGCCACTACGGGCGTATTAGCCTCCGGCGAAGGACTGAAAGTAGCTCTCCAATCAGGCTTTAGCTTGGCACAAATAGGAGAGTTCTCATTTATCATTGCCGCACTTGGTACCAGTCTGGGCGTGATAAGCCATACGTTGTATCCCATCATTGTAACCGTATCTATTATTACAACGTTCACTACCCCCTATTTCATCAAGGCAGCCAATCCGGCATACCATTTCTTAGAAAAACACATACCCCGAAACTGGGAAAAGTTATTGACCGGTTACGCAGCTTCAAAATACAAAACGATGAACAAACAAAACGACTGGAATAAACTCTTAAAGAGCATTTTAAGAATGACAGCCATTTACTTCACCATATCTTTGGCTGTTAAGGTTGTTTGTGAACAGTTCGTTACTCCCTTTATCACCACTTACATTCCGGGAATAAGCGGGCGGATAGTTGCCGCCACCGTAGCACTTGTCTTGATGGCTCCCTTTTTAAGAGCTATTATGATGAAAAAAAATCGTTCAGAAGAGTTCAAGAATTTATGGAATGACAATCATTTTAATCGGGGCGCACTGATTTCACTCATTGCTTTTCGCATAGCATTGTGTATGGTACTTGTTTTGACGGTTTTAATCCCATTATTCCCACAAGCCACTATTTTGATGGTAGTGGTTACCTTAGTAGCCGTCTTACTAATCATTTTTATACAAGGATTCAAAACTCAATCACGCAGGATTGAAGCGCGTTTTCTCGAAAATCTGAACCATAAACAAAAAGTAGAAGCGGAAAAAGCAGCCATTCATCCCACGATTGCCCGTCAGTTATTATCCAAAGAAATACATATCGAAGAGGTGGAAGTTTCTCCGTCTTCTCCCAAAGTAGGAAAGACATTGCGCGAACTTGATTACAGAAAAAATACCGGAGTAAGCATTGTAACCATATTGCGGGGGAACCGGAAGATAAACATACCTGACGCCGGAGAACGGCTTTATCCATTCGATAGAATCATTGTTGCCGGCTCCGATGAAAATATCCAAAAACTTATCCGAAGCATAGAAGAAAGACGTTCTGCTGAAATTAAAGAAGAAATTCCGGAATGTCGGATAGATTTGTCCCAATACGTTATCGAAACCTCTTCCGAACTGATAGGAAAAACTCTTGCCCAACTGAACATACAAAGAAAAACAGAATGTATGATTGTTGGTATAGACCGAAATGAGGAGATGAAAAACATTTCCGCTAATTTCATTTTAGCCGAAGGGGATACGTTGCTGTTAGCCGGTGAGAAAGAAAAACTGCATTTGTTTGAACAAAACATAGGCGTTAAAACGGATACCCCACTGCAAAGTGAAGACCAAGTCCTTCCGTAAATTTAGATCACCCATGCAGAGAGGTCATATCGTAAACAGGCGAGGTTTATAATAGGGCATTGCTAATTAGAAATAGATACTCTTGTCTTTCCATCAAATTGTCATTGAATAATTAATTGTCATTCATGTAGATAGATAAACGATAACTTGACAAATGTCATTAATATCTATACATAATTAACAATACCCTTTTGTGATACATTCAAGCAAATTCAAATTTTATGCAGTTAGACAAACAAAAGCAGTTCTCTGATATTGCCGGATTGATTGAGCAGTCAAGGACTCATGCTATCAAAACAGTAAACACAGAGTTAATCAATCTGTATTGGAATATTGGTCAATATATAAGTACACAGATTGAAACATCGACATGGGGAGATTCTGTGGTTAAAGAATTAGCGGATTATTTAGCTCGTACAGAACCTGAATTAAAAGGATTTTCAGATAAAAATCTGTGGCGAATGAAACAATTTTATGAAGTGTATAAGGACTATCCAAAACTCTCAGCACTGCTGAGAGAAATTAGCTGGACTAATAATTTGACTATTTTAAGTAGAGCTAAAACAATGGAAGAGAGGGAATTTTATCTTCGCCTGACTATTCAAGAGAAATATTCATCCAGAGAATTAGAACGCCAAATCAATAGTGCAATATATGAAAGGACTATGCTTGGAAATGCAAATCTCTCAGCAGTGGCGAGAGAAATTCACCCGAATATAACGAACAGTTTCAAAGATAGTTATGTGCTTGAATTTCTTGGTTTGCCCGAATCGCACAGTGAGAGTGAGTTGCAAAGAGGACTGGTTAAACAAATGAAAGACTTTATACTTGAACTTGGAAAAGATTTTCTCTTTGTTGGAGAGGAATATAGGGTTCAAGTAGGTCATAGTGATTTTTACATAGATTTACTTTTCTACCATAGAGGACTACACTGCCTTGTAGCCTTTGAACTGAAAGCCGATAAGTTTAAACCGGAACATTTGGGGCAACTGGATTTTTATCTGGAAGCACTGGATAGGGATGTAAAGAAATCCAGTGAAAATCCGAGTATAGGTATTCTTTTGTGTAAAGATAAGGATAACGAGGTTGTGGAGTATGCATTAAGCCGGTCATTATCACCAACAATGGTTTCAGAATATAAAACTCAATTACCGGACAAAAAATTACTCCAAAAGAAGTTGCATGAACTATTTAAGTGATGTCTCATGATAGAGGGGTGTCCCAGTAACGAAGTCAGGAAAAATACAGGCGTTAAAACGGATACCCCACCGCAAAGTGAAGACCAAGTCCTTCCGTAAATTTAGGGATATTATAGTATCCTTTTCGAGACGTTGTATAAGGTATGTGAAGCGCCATGCCACAATCTAAACGAATCACCAATGCAGAGAGATCATATCGTAAACCGGCTCCCGTTCCCAAAGCAATATCATTGGGTAGATTTTTCAGGCTGATTTTTCCGCCGGGGCGATCGGAATCACTACGCAATATCCATATATTACCTGCATCAAAAAAAACAGCCCCGTGTATGTCTTTCAATATCCGAAAACGATATTCAAGATTTCCTTCCAGCTTCACATCGCCGGTTTGATCCATATAAGAGTATCCGGATTGTGATTGCACTTCCGGACGATAACTGCCCGGTCCGATACTACGAACGGTAAAAGCACGAATACTGTTAGCTCCGCCAACAAAAAACTGCTCATTGTAAGGAGACACACTCGAATTGCCGTAAGAATAAATAATACCTCCGTTCAATCGCATAGCAAGGGATTGATTCCTGTCTATGTTCCACGTATATCGGATGTCTTCGGTTAATTTGAGAAATTGAGCGAAATGCGCTCCGAGCAATTCTTTTTGTTCATTGAAATCTCCGTGTCCCGTTAATTTATATATAAGGGAAGTAATATTGCCCGTTGAAGTCAATGAAGTTTCTATCCGAAACAAATTCTGCCGCCTGCGACTGGCAAAATAAGCTGTATTATCGTATGTGTGGATATAGTTCATAGAGGGGATGAACTGATTTGACAAACTGCGAAACAATACGGGATTCGCATTTATCACATTGTCAAATTCTTTCGTTGTCTGCTGTAAAGTGTTGAATGTTAATTTGAACGGGGTTATCACATGCCGATAGGTTCGGGAGGGTTGAAAAATATAAGTAACTTCGCCTCCGAATGACAACATTTTAAAAAAACCCGCCCGATTTAACTGACCGGCATTAAGACGAAACATGGTAATACTCTGAAAATCATTCGTTTGTTTACTTAATTTTGGAAATACCACGCGGGGAAAAGTCAGTGAAGCAGAAGCTCCTAACTCATAAGAATTAATGGCGGAAACAGAATCTATTGCGGAAGAATAAGTTTGCCACTCGTAAGAGCCTCGCAACCGTACGGAAAAGGCTTCTCCACCACCGAAAACATTACGTTTCGTTACATTGTATGCTGCTCCCGGACCCATCTGGTCATTACTTTTAGTTGCAAAGTTGAACTCCAATTCGCTGTCGTAAGGTAAATCGTAAGTGGTTTTCACTGTTACATTGAGAATGCTATCCATTCCTGTTTTCTCCGAGTTGTTTGGATAGGGAGTGTCGTATTGTATCTCGGCATAGCGGAAAATACCTAATCCCATTAAATTATCATGTGTTCGAGTATTACGACGTTCCGTGAAAAGTTGCCCTTTCTCAAACCGGAGAGTTTTTTGGATCACTTCCGGACGAACTTTCAGTTTCTTGTCATAATAAATATCCACCTTCTCATACCGCAACGAATCATTTGGCATCTCCCCATTTAGTCCGTACAGATGAACGGAGATATCGCCTATATACCATCTTCGCAAAGCACTTGCGGGTAATCCGGCTTTCGGAATAATCTGTAAATTCACTTTACCGAAAGATTGCGTTGTGTCTGCACGATAACTTATAAAATCGGGACGAAAGTAATAATATCCTCTGTTACGTAACAGTGCGCTCAATCTATTACGTTCTTCATCAAGCTGAACAACACTAAATTGATCGCCTTTACGAAGAAGAGAAGCGCCACGTCCATCCAAGAGTATTTGTTTTGCTTCGGGAGAAAAACGCTCGTACGCAACAGAATCAAGCTTATAAGGGGTTTTCGTGTTTATCAAATACTGCAACTTAACCTTTTTCGGATTTTTTGCATGGGGAAACAATTCGTAGCTTACCGTACCATTGAAATACCCGTAGTCGTGCAGCAGATTATTTGCCACTTTTACCCGTATATCGGGGTTTATAGTGGAAATAAATACCGGTTTAGTAGCCAGTTTGTCAAATATAAATTTGCCCAGTTTCGTTTTAGCATTCACATAACGGTTGTAAATCCATAATCCTACCGGAGTCCAATAACGCATGGTAGAGCTTCCGAAAAGAGAGTTATTGGGCGACGCCGACAATACCGCTTCTATTTCTTCCCATACGATATGACCGGTCTGAGTTTTCGGCAGGCTATCTATCTGCATTTTTTTCTGACCGATGTATAAGGCTGCCCCCTCCGGAAGATTTTTAGTTGTGGAGCAAGAGGCTAAAAATAATATGCCGGTAAAGATCATCGGAAAAATGAAACTATTCTTGTTTTCGGGTAGAGAAAAAAATATATATTTGTGGAGAGAAATAGGAATTAGCGTATGTTAAATTAATTCTATACATAATAAGCAATTTATGAATAATATTCTTACTAACAGTATTCCAAAGATTGCCTCTTTATGCGAGAGATATAAGGTCAAGAAGTTATATGCTTTTGGGTCGGTACTTACGGATAAGTTTAATAATCAGAGTGATATTGATTTGGTGGTGGATTTTAAAGAAATTGATTTAAAAGATTACGCAGATAATTATTTTGATTTACAATATTCTCTGGAAAATGTTTTAGGGAGAGAAGTGGATTTATTGGAAGATAAAGCTATTCGGAATCCTATCCTAAGAAAAAATATAGAGATTTCAAAACAATTGATTTATGGATGAATATGTCAAAAAATATCTGAATGATATGCTTAATTCTATTGATGAAGTTGAAAGCTATTTCAATAGGGAACCTAAATTCTTTGAAAAATTTAATAACGACATTCTTCGTCAAAGAGCTGTTGAACGAAATGTGGAAATTATAGGCGAAGCTATAAACAGAATATTAAAAATAGATCCTATGTTCCAGCTCTCTAATGTAAAAGCAATTATCAATACAAGGAATAAAATAATTCATGGCTATGATAGTGTTACGCCGGAATTTCTGTGGAGTCTGATAATTAAGCATCTTCCGGCTTTAAAAATTGAAATAGAAAAACTTGTTAGTTGAATAAGATAAAATAGCTATAACCCGTAGTGCGTTTAAGCAATACAAGTTTTTAGAAGTTACTATTCTTGTTTCTTTATTTATTCATATAGCTAACTAATGCGAATAGGGTGGGCAACTAAATTAAAAAAGATGTGTATAAAGAATAGTTTCATTTTTCCGATGATTTTTACCGGCATATTATTTTTATCCTCTTGCTCCACAACTAAAAATCTTCCGGAGGGGGAAGCCTTATACATCGGTCAGAAAAAAATGCAGATAGATAGCCTGCCGAAAACTCAGACCGGTCATATCGTATGGGAAGAAATAGAAGCGGTATTGTCGGCGTCGCCCAATAACTCTCTTTTCGGAAGCGCTACCATGCGTTATTGGCCTCCGGTGGGATTATGGATTTACAACCGTTATGTGAATGCTAAAACGAAACTGGGCAAATTTATATTTGACAAACTGGCTACTAAACCGGTATTGATTTCCACTATAAACCCCGATATACGGGTAAAAGTGGCAAATACTCTGCTGCACGACTACGGGTATTTCACTGGTACGGTAAGCTACGCATTGTTTCCCCATGCAAAAAATTACTCCAAAAGACGTTGCATGAACTATTTAAGTGATGTCTCATGATAGAGGGGTGTCCCAGTAACG
>SNRY01000134.1_pt1 | contig 27622 bp, 14 predicted proteins | sample 4693421 | NCBI WGS metagenome assembly SNRY01 (sample SAMN11003215, study PRJNA524138) | termite gut metagenome | isolation source: Bacteroidetes bacterial symbionts from single cell of protist host amplifed... | host: Streblomastix strix ... | reverse complement strand
TGTAATAGATGGAATTAAGAAAATCCTTTATCAAGTTTTTATGAAATTCTTCGCTTTCTTTTAAGTTGATTCGGTTGAACAAGGTGATAAATTCCTTTTTGAAAAGTTCAATCTCTTTCCGTTCCGGCTTTTGTTTCAAGAAAGCAGGATTTAATGCTTGCTTTGCGGATTTTTTGTTAGATGACATATGCCATAATAATTCATTGATGCACAAAAGTAAGAAAAATCCTGAAAATCAGCAATCCTACTTTTGAATAGGAACGGATTGTAGTTTCCGTTCCTATTTGCACTTTTTTAAGGACTCAATTTCTTTGGTCAATTTATCCGTTTCTTTCTCATTTTGCTTCCCCCGCTCTATTCGTTCCGCCTGTTCCTTGACCAATTGTTCGTATTTCTCCACTTGTTTACGGATAATTACAATACTATCCCGATATTCAAACTGCTTTTCAAGCCTATAAATATTGTTTTCAGTTGCCTGTCCCTGTATTTTGATATAGCGATACTTCAGGTCATTATCCTCGTATTGGCTAATGGTTTGTCTTTGGTTGTAAATAGCAAACATCAGTATCAAGATGATTATGCACATACCTATCAATGAAAAGAAAACCTTGTTTGAACCAATGCTAATCACGTGGTGATGATTAACTTTAGTCGGCTTTCGGACTTCTGCAATCAGGTTCTCAAACCGCTCTGTCATAGCATTTACGGCTGTCATATCAACTTGTGTCGGTTCAACGGATTTGTTACTCTTGTTTTGCCTTAATGATTCCTTTATCTCCTCAAATAGTGCATATACTGCGGAGGTATCTATTTTATCCGTATTCATAATAATTTAATTGTTAATTATTTAGATTCTAAATCCTTTTCTCTTTTTCTTCATTTTCTGTTGCCGTAAATATTTCGTTTGGTCGGCATCGTAATCCGAACTTTCCGGCTGTATATCAAACAAACTGCCTAATACTGAACTTGCGCTTTCTACTATTGAATGTTCCGGCGTATAGCTTTGGGTAGATTGCCGGATACTCATTTCCTGTTCCCTACTGTTCTGCTGTAACTGAAACTCAATCTTGCTATAGCTACATGCCCTGTCTATCTTGGAACCATTGAAAGTATAATCACCTTTCCCGAATCGTACTCCTTGTATCTTATCTGTATCTCCATTGTAACGGAACTCGGTAGTAATGCTTGATTTTTGTAGTTTAGCTGTCAATTCGTTCCAGTTCCTGCATCCGGGAATGATTGCCTTGATGGCGTCGTAAATCTCGTATTTCGTCTTATCCGGTTCTCTCAGTCGTTCCCTTTTCACATTTTCTTTGCCCGAAGCAATGTATAAGCCGTATTTCTTTGTTAGTTCCATACAAACTTTCGTATTCCTAAACTTTTCATTTTTGTCGGTGATTCGTTTACCGTCGTTGTCAATCCGGTTTATTACGAGATGAACATGCGGATGGTCGGTATCGTGATGGCGAGCTATGATGTATTGGGTATTCCCGTATCCCATCTTTTGCATATACTCCAGTGCTATGCCAACCATAACCTTATCCGTTAACCTCTCTTTGTCCTGCATGGAAAAATCCAATGAGATATGGGCAACCGGCTTAACTATTTTCGGATTCATCTTGTTTTGGGTGATGAAGCTATGGATGATGGAATCCTTATCTTTCAGACGCACCCCTTCGGCATAGAGTAATTGGGCTTTGTTCTTATCCAGAACATAATTCACTACTCCCCCGAACCCTCTCCCCTGTACTATCTTAGCAACCATCTTCAATCCGTTTGATGATGTCATCCAATCCTTTCATCGTATCCATACAATTTCGGTGGGCTTCCCCGTATCCCGCAGCATTAGCCTTGCGTGCAATCTGATTTACGTTGTTTGCCATGCCGGAAAGCTGTCGTATTTGCCCCACGAGTTCGGATGATAACCGCTCTTTTACCACACTCGACTGAATACAGTTACGGATGTATTCGCTTCGGGTAATACCCGCCAAACGTGCTTTGGATTTGAGCGAATAGTATTCCTCCGTTGCCATTTTCAGGGTTACTTTGTATCCTTTCTTTTCGGCGGCTTCTTTGGTTGGTCTGCCGTTCTTATTTTTATTTCTTATCGTGTTCATATCCTTATTATGGTTACTGTCATCAAATGAGACCGGCGGGATGTTTTGCCTCGCAGAGCAAGGTTTTGGTATGACCAAAACAATAAACCCAATAGGCAATCAAACGAAATCGAGCGTAATTCGCACAATAACAAAACTTTGTGTCCTTTACTGTCTTCTCCTGTCTTTATCGAAAAAAGCAGGATAAGGCGGATTTGGGAAGAAGTTCAGTTACTTATCCGTTACCTGTTTTTGACAAGGCAATCCGCTGAAAAACAAGGAATCCGGCACAAGTTTGAAGAAAAGACATGGATTTGCTTTTGGGTGTCTCTTATTGGCTTTATAAGCCTTTATTTGTCTGACATTTGCCTTCGTTCAAATAACTCTGTCAGCAGTAATTTTATCACTAAAAAAAACAGAGTATGAAAACAGATTTAAAACTTCTCTTTTACATCAAAAGAACGGAAGTAAAACCGGACGGAACTTGTCCTCTCATGGGACGAATTACCGCCGGCAGAACAATGGCGCAGTTCAGCACCAAATTAGTAGTTCCGGTATCCCTTTGGGATACCCGGGCAAATCGCGTATCGGGAAAAAGCACCAAAGCCGTTGGAATTAACCAAGCATTGGACAGGATTAACGTTTCCGTCAACTGCCATTATCAAAAACTGATTGGTCTTAACGGAAAAACGTCTGCTGTCCAAATAAAAAACGCTTTGCAAGGCATTGCATCCGCACAGGAAACGCTTGTCGGGTATTTTGTCCGCCACAACGAGGAATTTCAAAAATGTATCGGAATTAACAGGGAACACTCAACGCTCATGCAGTACGAGTTCTCCCTGAAAAAACTTATCATCTTTCTCGAAGATAAGTATAAGGTTTCCGATATCCCTTTTTCCAAACTTGACCTTCCTTTTGTCGAATCGTTAGATTTTTATTTGCGTGTGGAACAAAAACTGATGGCGGGAACTGTTTTCAAAATTGTCGTGCATATCCGAAGAATGATAAAACTTGCCATTGATGAAGGAATTATCAGCCGTGACCCGTTTGAAGGCTATGCACCTGACCGCCCCAAACCCGAACAAAAATACTTGACACGGGAGGAACTCGACCGGATAATGACAACGCAACTCGATCATCCCGCCCGGTACCGTACCCGTGATATGTTCCTGTTCTCTGTTTTTACAGGTCTTGCTTACAGGGATATGTTCAACTTGAGGGAAAAAGATGTCGTCCGGGCAGATGACGGAGTTTCATGGATAAGAATAGCACGCAAAAAAACGGGAACGCCCTGTGAAATTCCTCTTTTGGAGATACCGTTGAAGATTATGGAGAAATATAAAGGCTTAGCAGATAATGGAAAACTGTTTCCGATGCAGTGTAATCAAAAAACAAACAGGAATCTGAAAATCATTGCCAAACTTTGTAAGATAGAGCGAAATTTGATTTTCCACATGGGCAGGCATACATACGCTACGGAAATCTGTTTATCACAAGGCGTTCCAATGGAGAGCCTCAGCCGAATGTTAGGACACAGGGATTTGTGCACTACCCGGATATATGCAAAGATAACCAACCGTAAGATTGCCGAAGATTTGCAGCGGGTGGAATCCCGCATTGAGAGCAAATTTCAATTAACAGTATAACAACCTATCAAAAGACAATTCAATGAAAGAAATATCCAAACGAAGTACATTCGCCGTACTTTTCTACATCAACAAGGCGAAACGGAAGAAAAACGGATTATGTCCCCTTATGGGACGGATAACGATTGATGCCGGCATTGCACAGTTCAGTGCACATACAGAGGTCAATCCCCAAACGTGGGATGCCAAGGCAGGACGGGCAGTAGGAAAAACGAAAGGAACCGTTTTGGTCAATAAAACATTGGACAAATTGGAAAGGCAAATCAGAAGTCATTATTCCCGGATGGTATCGGAAGATGCTTATGTGACCGCCGAAAGCGTAAAAAATGCCCTGAACGGTATCGGGCGTAAGGCTGCCAACCTGCTCGAACTGTTCCGTAAATACAACGAAGAAGTAAAACTCAAAGTCGGCGTTAATTGTGTCGAAGCAACATACGAACAATATTTGATGTCATATACTCATTTGTCGGAATTTATTCGCTTGCGCTACCATGCGGATGATGTCGAATTGACCTCACTCAATCATAGCTTTATCAACGCATACGATTTGTATTTACGGATAGATAAACGAATGTCGGCATATACGGTACAAAAACATATTACATCGCTTCGCAGGATGATTCGGCGAGCTATCAGGCAGAATACGCTGAAACGTAACCCTTTCAGCAATTATATTAGCGAAAGACCGTTGCAACAACGACGGCATTTGACTATGGACGAGTTTCAAAAACTACTGAACAAACCGATAGCAGAGACGCATTTGATTCGCACCCGAGATATATTCCTGTTCGCTTGCTTCACGGGTATGGCGTATGCCGATATACGCAATCTTTCGGAAAAGCATTTAATAACGGACGAAAATGGATTCATGTGGATAAAAATCAAACGCCAAAAGACAAACAGTGAATGTAATATCCGGTTGTTGAATGTTCCTGTTCAAATTATTGAGAAATACCGACATGAGAGAAGAAATGAAAAAATATTTGAGCTGACAACCCTTGTGCATATTAATCGCAACCTGAAGAAGATTGCCTCATCATGCGGCATTGAAAAGAATTTGACTTTCCACATGGCAAGGCATACCTTCGCCACCCAAGTCTGTTTATCGCAAGGCGTTCCGATTGAAACGCTTAGCAAGATGATGGGGCATGATTCCGTTCATACCACACAGATTTATGCGAAAATTACCAATCAGAAAGTCAATGAGGATATGAAGATTCTTTCCAATCGGATAGAAAGCAAGTATTCGATGCCCAAAGATGATGTTCCCAAAAACTTTGCCAGAAATCAGTACTACAAATAGGTAACAATTATTAAAACAATACAATCATGGAAACAGGAAAATTATACATAAAGGAAAATGAGAACGGAAAAATAAATATCATTTTTGTTCCTGTAAACAATGCCGTTTGGCTGACCAGAAGTCAAATAGCAACGCTTTTAGGATGTTATACGACCACAGTATCAAACCATGTTCGTGCAATTTTCAAATTAGGAGTATTCAGAGAAGATGAAGTTTCGTATTGTGTCCATTATGCAAACGGCAATGGCGTTGATATGTACAATCTTGAAATGATTACGGCTTTGGCTTTCAGGATTCACTCCCGCAATGCGGAAGTCTTTTGGCTTTGGCTGATGAAACGGGTTTATTTCAAATAATTGCCTGTAATAGAACGATAAACCGATGAAAGAAAAATAAGTCTTGATTGACAGTTTCTTTTCAGTTTGCTCACAAAGGTATATTCCAAGAAAGAAACGGCAAGCCCGAAACCCTGACGAGTTTCCTCAAAATTTCTTCCTTTCTTCATGCTTCGGAAAGCGTAAATTTTGGGAAAGGCTTGCCTAATTCTTTCTTTTCATAGAGCAGGCGTTTACAAGATGATAAAGAAATGAATTATTCAATAATAGCGGGAATAGCTCTTTTGCTCGTGTAATTATTTTCCCGTAATCATTTAGTTGCTGCATATATGCGTATAAACATGCAGGTATGTATCATTTCTTCCTTGTTTCACTATTTGGTATAAAACATTCGGATTTGATTGTTTGGCGATTTGAAAATTTGTTGCCAACTTTTCAAATTTTAAAACTTTCAACCTTTCAAATTTTGACATCTTCAAATTTGCACACCATCTTTGCTGTGGAGAAAATTATTGTCATCAGACAATAGCAAGAAGTGTTTTTGTCAGCAAAAAATTCCATTTTTTACTTTCCAAAACCCCTCTTGCCCAAACTATGGGTTTGGGGACGGTTCTCCCAAGTCGAACCTTTAAAAGAAACAAATAATGGACATTGAAAATGTCAAAAAGAACAAACGATGGCGGAAGCCGAAGGCTAATTCGCAAACCAACGCTACATGATTTGCCTGAACAGTGAAGAAAACAGATGGTTTTTATCCAAATACAAGCAATCAGGCAGAGGTTTTGTAATTACGAAATTTCCAAGAAAAAAGCAATTTCCGGCAGTTTGTAGCAGGGCAAATGCATTAAAATAATTCGCAATACTATAATCAGTTTATAATCAAATATATGAAAAATTAAAGCATCGTTGAAAAACAATCAATTTACAAAGCCATTCTTCATTTACTGACCTTTTATTCCCCCAATTATTAAAAGTTTTTTTAGTAACGGTATCGCCGAAAACATAGATACTCATTTTTTTCCATAATTTTTCATTGTACCTTTCTTGAATCCAAGTTTTTCTTCGGCTTTCCCTATGTTTCCGTATTCTTTAGCTGCCCATTTCTTTAATTGAGCCTTATAAGTTTTTAGTAACTCTGTGCCTGTCTTTCCTATTTCAAACCGAAAAACTCCAAAATCATTGTCCGAATCGCCTAATAATCGTGATTTAGAAAAAAAATCTTGACAAACACTAACTACAATTTCATCTTCTATTTCATCAGATATTTTCTTTTTTTCTCCATAGTGGAATATCCGATAATTAAAATATAGACAAACCAATTTATCTAAATCTCTAAAGCCACCTTCTAATTTTTCCGCAGAATCTTCTACCCGTTTCTCTAATTTTGTGTTTTTAGGGACTCCAGAGAAACATTTGTATTTTTCAATTTTTTGAAAACCCATCTTCTTCCATGTGTAATGGAAATCTTTCATTATATAATTTTTATCATCGTTATAAGAGGGCATTTTAACAATCAATTGGCTTATTCTGTCCCAAAAGTAACCTTGCAATTTTTCACCGTCTTGACGTAAAGTATCACTATCCGTTGAAGAAGTAAAGACAAAACGCAATTTATATTTCTTTTCTTTTATTCCAAATTTTGCACCTTTTCCAGTGGAAAGAGCATCGAACAATAATTTTTGTTGTACTTCATTTAGCCTGTCCACATCTTCAATCACGACTGTATGATATTCATTTTTTTTGAATAATTCATCCACCTGTTCTACATTTTCAGGTATATCCTGTTGTGCTAAAAATATCAAATTCTTAAAACACAAATCAATTTGTTCGTCTTCTTCAGTAATTTGTTGTTTGATTTCTTCAAATGCTTTTTCAATAGAAAAATGCTTGCCTGTACCCCTTTTCCCAATAACAATCAAACAAAATCTACCCGGATTCACCAAGAATATTTTCAACTTTTGGAATGCGGACATTCTCTCACTACCCTCAATATATACTCCTTCACTCATTTTTATTGTCAAATTTTCGACAAAGGTAATGGAAAATATTTTCCTATCCAATATCCAATTTATCAATATCATACTTTTGTAACATAAATTCAATGGTTTATCAAAGCCCTTAAAACTTTGGTTGCAGTAGCCGAAAAGCAAAAGAGTAGGCATAACAAAAAAACTTTGAAAGATGAGTAAACAAAATCATCAGGCGGATATTAAAAATCCGAATCAAGGAACTCCCGGTACAAACAAAACCTATGATAAAAATCAGGGTGACCGAGGAAAGCAACTGAATCCCAATCAGCAATCGAAAGGGAAATAAATCAATGTTAGGGGGCTTTGTTTGTCCCCTGACATTAAATTAGAAAAGATTAATATTATGCACATCCTAAAAATCATCCATGGCTATCCTCCCAATTACAACGCCGGATCGGAAGTTTACAGTCAATCGGTTTGTAATGAACTATCGAAACATCACAAAGTTTCTGTTTTTACGAGGGAAGAGAATCTATATGCACCCTGTTTTTCCATACGGTACGAAAATGTAAATGAAAACATTGATCTATACCTTATTAACAACCCGCAGGGTAAAGACGGTTACAGGCACAAGCAAATAGACGATAATTTTGCCAAGTTGCTTAACGAGCTAAGACCTGATGTCGCCTATATCGGACATCTGAATCATCTCTCAACAGGCATGATTGATGAACTTAATAAACAGCATATTCCCATCGTCTTTATGTTGCATGATTATTGGCTGATGTGTCCGCGTGGGCAGTTTTTGACCCGCAGTATCGGAAAACAGAATAACTTTCAGGTTTGTAATGGTCAGAACGACCGCAAATGTGCATGCGATTGTTACGAAGTGTATTTTAGTGGAAAAGAAACGGAAAGAGAACAAGACATTGCCGCATGGAGTGATTGGGTAAATCGGCGAATGGCTGAAACACATGCAATTATCCATAAAGTTAATTTGTTTATCGCTCCTGCAAATTACTTGCGAAATCGTTATGTTACCGATTTGGGCATCCCTGAAAACAAAATCATCTATTTGGATTATGGATTCCCGACTGAATACCTGATACAGACAGAAAAATCAAAGGCGAAAAGTAATTTTACTTTTGGATACATTGGCACGCATATTCCGGCAAAAGGCGTAAACTTGTTGATTGAAGCGTTTAAACAAATCGAAACGCCGACTACATTAAAAATCTTTGGTCGCGAAAACGGGCAAAGTATGGTGGCACTCAAACAAGTTGCAACAGATTCAAAAAACAAGATTGAATTTTGTGGCGAATATATCAATCATAATTTGGCAAACGATGTTTTTGCCCATGTTGATTGTATTGTTGTGCCGAGTATTTGGGTAGAAAATTCACCGTTAGTTATTCACGAGGCGCAGACATGCAAAATTCCTGTAATTGCGGCAAACGTTGGCGGAATGAGCGAATACGTTCATCATCAGATAAATGGACTTCTATTTGAACATCGTAATGCCAATTCGTTGGCGGAACAAATGCAGTTTGCCGTTTCAAATCCGGCTGTAATGCAACAACTTGGCGCACACGGATATTTATATTCCGAAGACGGTCAAGTGCCTAATATTCAAAATCATTGTAACGAACTCATTAACATATTTAAAAATGTCATATCACAGTAATCTTTGGAGAATAACGCTCGACACCAATCCCGAAGATTGCAACTTGCATTGTATCATGTGTGAGGAATATAGCCCACACAGCACGTTTAAAGAAGAATTATTTAAGGCAACAGGGCTACGACATAGGCGAATGAAGTTTGAAATTGTCGAAGACATTTTTAAGCAAGCTAAAATACTGAACATTAAAGAAATTATCCCTTCAACGATGGGCGATCCCTTGCTGTATAAAGATATTGATAAAATATTTGAACTGGCCCACGAGTATAATATTAAAATCAATCTTACCACTAATGGAACATTTCCAAGACTGGACGTTGAGGAGTGGGCAAAAATGATTATCCCCAATACAAGCGATGTGAAAATCAGTTGGAACGGTGCTACCGCACAAATCGCTGAAAAAATCATGACCGGCTTGAACTTTCAAAAAGCATTGGAAAATACAAAAAAACTGATTGCCTATCGAGATAGATATTTTGAACAAACCGGCTATTATTGCAGAATTACCTTTCAATTAACGTTCATGCAAAACAATATGCATGAATTGGCTGATATTGTAAAATTGGCTACTGAACTCGGAGTTGACCGGATAAAAGGGCATCATCTTTGGACGCATTTTGAAGAAATCAAACCTCTTTCGATGAAAGCCTCGAAAGAAAGTATCGCCCAATGGAACGAATATGTTCAACAAGCATACGTTGCACAAGAACAATTTCGCAAACCCAATGGCGACAAAGTCTTGTTAGAAAACATCATACCACTTACTGAAAACGAAGAAATGGAAGTGCCCGAAAATTACGAGTGTCCGTTTTTAGAACAAGAATTTTGGATTTCCGCAACCGGAAAAGTTTCGCCTTGTTGTGCCCCTGACAATCTTCGTCAATCGTTGGGCGATTTTGGAAATGTCGAAACAACGAGAATACAAGACGTTTTATCAAGTAAAAAATATCAGAATCTTGTTAAGAATTATAAGAAACAGGATTTATGTAAAACTTGCAATATGAGGAAACCTAAACAATAGATCATTGCAACACAACTGCATTTTCTATCAAAAAATGATGTTTATTGCAGACTTGACGTAAAAAATGTATCTTTGTCCTCATAAAGTATTTGTAGAATGGAACAATATAGTAAAGTAAGATATTGGATTGAAGACCTGCCTAAAAGAGGTAAAATTGTATTTTCACAACAAGAAGTTGAAAATCAATTTCCTGAGTTGTCACTTGATAACATACGAAATTCATTGTACCGTCTTGTAGCGAAGGGAAAAATACAGTCGGTTTGGCATGGTTTTTTTGTAATAGTGCCTGTCGAATATGGATTGAAAGGCATTGTACCGCCCATAGAGTATATAGATCAATTAATGAGGTATTTAGGAAAGGGGTATTATATTGCACTGTTGAGTGCAGCGGCTTTGCAAGGGGCTTCTCACCAACAACCACAGGAATTTACTGTAATCTCCAATTCGGACAATCTTCGGGATAAAAAAAAGAAAGATGTCAAAATTAATTTTATTACAAAGAAAAATATTCCGACACAATATCTCACTAATTTGATGACTAATAGCGGATATGTGAATGTTTCCATACCCGAATTAACCTGTTTTGATTTAATCATTTACGCAAAAAACGCAGGTGGAATTAACCGCGTTTCAACTATTTTGAATGAGTTGGCTGAATCTATAAATCTTGAAAAATTAGATATGAATTTTTTCAAATTATTCAATAGTTCTGCCATACAGCGATTGGGATACCTGCTTGACTTATTGGGATTTGAAGATTTGGCTAATACCTTGGAGCAAAAAACAAAACAAGCAGGCATTAAATTTAGAAAATGTTCATTATCGGTAGTTTCTAAAAATACAAATCTATCTGATTATAAGATAAATAACAAATGGAAAATAATTATTAACGAAGAAATAGAAATAGACGAATTATGATACCCAAAGTTGCTATAACTGAATGGACAAATACAGTTCCATGGATTGACATAAATCCGAATCTAAATCCCGACAACGTAATAAAATGCTATCGTAACTATATTTCTTTTTCCGATGGAGAATCGCCTTCAAAAGCGGTTTATTTGGCAAATATGGAAGAAAAAATGCAGGAAGAAATCTTTCTGAACGATATACAGACATTGCTTCGTCCGTCTTTGGATTTTGATCCGCAGGAGGCGTGGGAGGTTGTGAGAGAGAGACTGATAGAACGAATTATATAAAAATAAAACAAAATATTATGGCAAATTTCTCAATTATAGCGTTAAAAGTATTACAAGATAACCCTGATAGCGTTAGAAAAGTACTCCCAAAAGAAGGAGGATGGTATTTATTTAATCAATCGTACATAGTTGAAAAGAATGTATTGAAAAAAAACGAAAATTATCCATTAAAGGATGACTTTTTCGGTAAGAATATTTCTATTAGCGCGATAGTTGGCAAAAATGGGAGTGGAAAAAGTAGTTTATTGGAACTATTTTTTAGAATGTTGTATAATTTATCTGTGAAAATGGAATTGTTTGACGATAAAAAAGCAGAAGTCATAGAAAATATCAATGCAGAAGTGTATTTTATCTCAAATAAGCATTTTTGCGGATTAAAAAACGATAATACTTCGGTTTATATTTTCAAACAAGACATAGCAGATAGATTTGAACTAAATACTTCTACAATAGATTGGAAAGATAAAACCACAAAGGATGGCCAAAATTATTTAGAAAGTTTCTTTTATTCCATTGTTGTAAATTATTCTATTCAAGCATATATTTCTAATGATTACGATAAGAATAAAACAACGGGACTTTCTTGGATTGATTATTTATTCCATAAAAATGATGGCTATTTAACGCCATTAGTATTGAACCCGAAACGAGATGATGGAACAGTCAATATGAATACGGAATATGGCTTATCCATACAACGATTATCCGCATTGCTTATTAAAAACAATGATTTTGTTGAGGGCTATGTTTTTAATTCAATAAAGTTAGCTGATTATCGTTCCAAAATTAAAAATAAATTTAAAAAACCAAATATACCAATATCTGATTATTCCGAGAATGGTCGATTTAAAACAATTAGTAAAGAGTTTAATCGCCAATACAAAATTGATTTAGATTTAAATTCAATAAACGATAAATATTTGAAGACGGCATACTATTATTTAGTACAAAAGGCAATATCAATTTCAAGAACTTATAATAATTACAAAAAAAATAAAATAGGGGTATCAAATGTTAGTAAAATATTAACATGGCAATTTGTTACACATGATGCTTCAAAGGAATTTAAAAAGATAGAAAAATTGGTAACACAAATTCAAGAAGACAAATCCCATATTACGCTTAAAATTAGACAAGTGGTAAATTTTCTCAAATATGCAGAGGTACATCCAAATGACGATTTTAGTAAAATAGGATATGACTATTTTTTGCCAAAAAACGAAAAAGGAGAAATAGAAGTCAAAGACCTTCCATTAGACAAGATAATAGAAAGATTACCACCATCATTTTACCAACAAGAAATTATCTTCAAAAAAAAGGAAGACACAAATAAAAAGGATGATATTACTATTAGAGACATGAGTTCTGGAGAACGCCAATTTCTTTTTTCAATGAGTACGGTTTTGTATCATATCAAAAACCTTATGTCTGTTTCTGAGAATGAAGAAAAACGAGTGAAATACAAAAACTTCAATATCGTTTTAGATGAAATAGAACTTTGTTTTCATCCTGAATATCAACGCGAATTTGTAAAAAAATTGATTGGGTATTTAGAACGGCTTGTCGAAAATGAAACAAACAATTATCATTTCAATATAATTCTTTCTACTCACTCGCCTTTTATTTTGTCAGATATTCCAAAATGCAATGTCTTGTTTTTAAAAGAAGGAAAGCAGTGTTACGAAATGCAAGAAGATACTTTTGGGGCAAATATTCATAGTTTGTTACAAAACGCTTTCTTTCTTAATGGCACTATTGGAGAGTTTGCAAAAGAAAAAATCAATAAAATGTTTGAGCGACTTCATAAGGGTGAGATAGATGAGAATCTTTACAAAGAAATAAAGTTGGTTAGCGAGCCGTTTATTAGAAGTCAATTATTGAAATTGTACAATGAACTTGTCCTAAACAAGAAAGTTGAGGATTTGGAAAAAAGAATTACTGAACTTGAAAACCTATTAGAAAGAAATGATAAAGATTGAAAAAGAAAATATTAAAGAAATAAAGGAGAAATTCGTTGAAAGAATAAAGAAATCAATTGCAAAGAATAAAATTGAAGATTTACAACAAGATAAGGATTTTCCAGATGATGAATTGCATAGAAAGATAACCGAATTATATTCGTGTTCTGCTGAGTTATTAGAAATGAAAAATGATGAGTTTGACAATTATCTGACAAGTATTAAGGCGAATAAAGATGACATAAATATAAAATATTTTGATTATGAAACGATTATTGACTACAAAAAAGATAAACACACCCACGCTTATTGGTTGATGAATGAATTAAGGGTAAATACCTGTCCGTATTGTAATCGGCAATATACCTTTACCATAGAAGACAAAGGCATTCGTCCCCAATTTGACCATTTTTATCCGCAATCAAAGTATCCCTATTTGGCGTTGTCATTTTACAATTTAGTTCCATCTTGCCCAACTTGCAATCAGATTAAGTTGGATAAACCAATAAACAAAAATCCTTACATTGAAGGTTTCGGGAATGATTATAAATTTGAACTGAAAAATAAAGATAATACAAAAGAAGATTGGTGTTTGGATAAGAACAATATTAAAGTTGATTTTTCTTCTGAATCTGAAAATGAAAACATCAAAGTTTTCGGATTAAAAGAACTTTACAACGAACATATTGAGTATGTCGAAGAAATAATTGACAAAGCACAAGCGTATAATTCTACCTACTATGATTCGTTGATTCAGTCTTTTAGTGGATTGGGATACTTTGATTGCGGATAAAAATGGTCAAATTGGGGACGAATGCCTTTGTCTTCTATGGTAAAGGTATATTGCCGATTACAATACGGTCAGGTATTTACCCTTAATTCATTCATCAACCAATAAGCGTGGGTGTGTTTATCTTTTTTGTAGTCAATAATCGTTTCATAATCAAAATATTTTATATTTATGTCATCTTTATTCGCCTTAATACTTGTCAGATAATTGTCAAACTCATCATTTTTCATTTCTAATAACTCAGCAGAACACGAATATAATTCGGTTATCTTTCTATGCAATTCATCATCTGGAAAATCCTTATCTTGTTGTAAATCTTCAATTTTATTCTTTGCAATTGATTTCTTTATTCTTTCAACGAATTTCTCCTTTATTTCTTTAATATTTTCTTTTTCAATCTTTATCATTTCTTTCTAATAGGTTTTCAAGTTCAGTAATTCTTTTTTCCAAATCCTCAACTTTCTTGTTTAGGACAAGTTCATTGTACAATTTCAATAATTGACTTCTAATAAACGGCTCGCTAACCAACTTTATTTCTTTGTAAAGATTCTCATCTATCTCACCCTTATGAAGTCGCTCAAACATTTTATTGATTTTTTCTTTTGCAAACTCTCCAATAGTGCCATTAAGAAAGAAAGCGTTTTGTAACAAACTATGAATATTTGCCCCAAAAGTATCTTCTTGCATTTCGTAACACTGCTTTCCTTCTTTTAAAAACAAGACATTGCATTTTGGAATATCTGACAAAATAAAAGGCGAGTGAGTAGAAAGAATTATATTGAAATGATAATTGTTTGTTTCATTTTCGACAAGCCGTTCTAAATACCCAATCAATTTTTTTACAAATTCGCGTTGATATTCAGGATGAAAACAAAGTTCTATTTCATCTAAAACGATATTGAAGTTTTTGTATTTCACTCGTTTTTCTTCATTCTCAGAAACAGACATAAGGTTTTTGATATGATACAAAACCGTACTCATTGAAAAAAGAAATTGGCGTTCTCCAGAACTCATGTCTCTAATAGTAATATCATCCTTTTTATTTGTGTCTTCCTTTTTTTTGAAGATAATTTCTTGTTGGTAAAATGATGGTGGTAATCTTTCTATTATCTTGTCTAATGGAAGGTCTTTGACTTCTATTTCTCCTTTTTCGTTTTTTGGCAAAAAATAGTCATATCCTATTTTACTAAAATCGTCATTTGGATGTACCTCTGCATATTTGAGAAAATTTACCACTTGTCTAATTTTAAGCGTAATATGGGATTTGTCTTCTTGAATTTGTGTTACCAATTTTTCTATCTTTTTAAATTCCTTTGAAGCATCATGTGTAACAAATTGCCATGTTAATATTTTACTAACATTTGATACCCCTATTTTATTTTTTTTGTAATTATTATAAGTTCTTGAAATTGATATTGCCTTTTGTACTAAATAATAGTATGCCGTCTTCAAATATTTATCGTTTATTGAATTTAAATCTAAATCAATTTTGTATTGGCGATTAAACTCTTTACTAATTGTTTTAAATCGACCATTCTCGGAATAATCAGATATTGGTATATTTGGTTTTTTAAATTTATTTTTAATTTTGGAACGATAATCAGCTAACTTTATTGAATTAAAAACATAGCCCTCAACAAAATCATTGTTTTTAATAAGCAATGCGGATAATCGTTGTATGGATAAGCCATATTCCGTATTCATATTGACTGTTCCATCATCTCGTTTCGGGTTCAATACTAATGGCGTTAAATAGCCATCATTTTTATGGAATAAATAATCAATCCAAGAAAGTCCCGTTGTTTTATTCTTATCGTAATCATTAGAAATATATGCTTGAATAGAATAATTTACAACAATGGAATAAAAGAAACTTTCTAAATAATTTTGGCCATCCTTTGTGGTTTTATCTTTCCAATCTATTGTAGAAGTATTTAGTTCAAATCTATCTGCTATGTCTTGTTTGAAAATATAAACCGAAGTATTATCGTTTTTTAATCCGCAAAAATGCTTATTTGAGATAAAATACACTTCTGCATTGATATTTTCTATGACTTCTGCTTTTTTATCGTCAAACAATTCCATTTTCACAGATAAATTATACAACATTCTAAAAAATAGTTCCAATAAACTACTTTTTCCACTCCCATTTTTGCCAACTATCGCGCTAATAGAAATATTCTTACCGAAAAAGTCATCCTTTAATGGATAATTTTCGTTTTTTTTCAATACATTCTTTTCAACTATGTACGATTGATTAAATAAATACCATCCTCCTTCTTTTGGGAGTACTTTTCTAACGCTATCAGGGTTATCTTGTAATACTTTTAACGCTATAATTGAGAAATTTGCCATAATATTTTGTTTTATTTTTATATAATTCGTTCTATCAGTCTCTCTCTCACAACCTCCCACGCCTCCTGCGGATCAAAATCCAAAGACGGACGAAGCAATGTCTGTATATCGTTCAGAAAGATTTCTTCCTGCATTTTTTCTTCCATATTTGCCAAATAAACCGCTTTTGAAGGCGATTCTCCATCGGAAAAAGAAATATAGTTACGATAGCATTTTATTACGTTGTCGGGATTTAGATTCGGATTTATGTCAATCCATGGAACTGTATTTGTCCATTCAGTTATAGCAACTTTGGGTATCATAATTCGTCTATTTCTATTTCTTCGTTAATAATTATTTTCCATTTGTTATTTATCTTATAATCAGATAGATTTGTATTTTTAGAAACTACCGATAATGAACATTTTCTAAATTTAATGCCTGCTTGTTTTGTTTTTTGCTCCAAGGTATTAGCCAAATCTTCAAATCCCAATAAGTCAAGCAGGTATCCCAATCGCTGTATGGCAGAACTATTGAATAATTTGAAAAAATTCATATCTAATTTTTCAAGATTTATAGATTCAGCCAACTCATTCAAAATAGTTGAAACGCGGTTAATTCCACCTGCGTTTTTTGCGTAAATGATTAAATCAAAACAGGTTAATTCGGGTATGGAAACATTCACATATCCGCTATTAGTCATCAAATTAGTGAGATATTGTGTCGGAATATTTTTCTTTGTAATAAAATTAATTTTGACATCTTTCTTTTTTTTATCCCGAAGATTGTCCGAATTGGAGATTACAGTAAATTCCTGTGGTTGTTGGTGAGAAGCCCCTTGCAAAGCCGCTGCACTCAACAGTGCAATATAATACCCCTTTCCTAAATACCTCATTAATTGATCTATATACTCTATGGGCGGTACAATGCCTTTCAATCCATATTCGACAGGCACTATTACAAAAAAACCATGCCAAACCGACTGTATTTTTCCCTTCGCTACAAGACGGTACAATGAATTTCGTATGTTATCAAGTGACAACTCAGGAAATTGATTTTCAACTTCTTGTTGTGAAAATACAATTTTACCTCTTTTAGGCAGGTCTTCAATCCAATATCTTACTTTACTATATTGTTCCATTCTACAAATACTTTATGAGGACAAAGATACATTTTTTACGTCAAGTCTGCAATAAACATCATTTTTTGATAGAAAATGCAGTTGTGTTGCAATGATCTATTGTTTAGGTTTCCTCATATTGCAAGTTTTACATAAATCCTGTTTCTTATAATTCTTAACAAGATTCTGATATTTTTTACTTGATAAAACGTCTTGTATTCTCGTTGTTTCGACATTTCCAAAATCGCCCAACGATTGACGAAGATTGTCAGGGGCACAACAAGGCGAAACTTTTCCGGTTGCGGAAATCCAAAATTCTTGTTCTAAAAACGGACACTCGTAATTTTCGGGCACTTCCATTTCTTCGTTTTCAGTAAGTGGTATGATGTTTTCTAACAAGACTTTGTCGCCATTGGGTTTGCGAAATTGTTCTTGTGCAACGTATGCTTGTTGAACATATTCGTTCCATTGGGCGATACTTTCTTTCGAGGCTTTCATCGAAAGAGGTTTGATTTCTTCAAAATGCGTCCAAAGATGATGCCCTTTTATCCGGTCAACTCCGAGTTCAGTAGCCAATTTTACAATATCAGCCAATTCATGCATATTGTTTTGCATGAACGTTAATTGAAAGGTAATTCTGCAATAATAGCCGGTTTGTTCAAAATATCTATCTCGATAGGCAATCAGTTTTTTTGTATTTTCCAATGCTTTTTGAAAGTTCAAGCCGGTCATGATTTTTTCAGCGATTTGTGCGGTAGCACCGTTCCAACTGATTTTCACATCGCTTGTATTGGGGATAATCATTTTTGCCCACTCCTCAACGTCCAGTCTTGGAAATGTTCCATTAGTGGTAAGATTGATTTTAATATTATACTCGTGGGCCAGTTCAAATATTTTATCAATATCTTTATACAGCAAGGGATCGCCCATCGTTGAAGGGATAATTTCTTTAATGTTCAGTATTTTAGCTTGCTTAAAAATGTCTTCGACAATTTCAAACTTCATTCGCCTATGTCGTAGCCCTGTTGCCTTAAATAATTCTTCTTTAAACGTGCTGTGTGGGCTATATTCCTCACACATGATACAATGCAAGTTGCAATCTTCGGGATTGGTGTCGAGCGTTATTCTCCAAAGATTACTGTGATATGACATTTTTAAATATGTTAATGAGTTCGTTACAATGATTTTGAATATTAGGCACTTGACCGTCTTCGGAATATAAATATCCGTGTGCGCCAAGTTGTTGCATTACAGCCGGATTTGAAACGGCAAACTGCATTTGTTCCGCCAACGAATTGGCATTACGATGTTCAAATAGAAGTCCATTTATCTGATGATGAACGTATTCGCTCATTCCGCCAACGTTTGCCGCAATTACAGGAATTTTGCATGTCTGCGCCTCGTGAATAACTAACGGTGAATTTTCTACCCAAATACTCGGCACAACAATACAATCAACATGGGCAAAAACATCGTTTGCCAAATTATGATTGATATATTCGCCACAAAATTCAATCTTGTTTTTTGAATCTGTTGCAACTTGTTTGAGTGCCACCATACTTTGCCCGTTTTCGCGACCAAAGATTTTTAATGTAGTCGGCGTTTCGATTTGTTTAAACGCTTCAATCAACAAGTTTACGCCTTTTGCCGGAATATGCGTGCCAATGTATCCAAAAGTAAAATTACTTTTCGCCTTTGATTTTTCTGTCTGTATCAGGTATTCAGTCGGGAATCCATAATCCAAATAGATGATTTTGTTTTCAGGGATGCCCAAATCGGTAACATAACGATTTCGCAAGTAATTTGCAGGAGCGATAAACAAATTAACTTTATGGATAATTGCATGTGTTTCAGCCATTCGCCGATTTACCCAATCACTCCATGCGGCAATGTCTTGTTCTCTTTCCGTTTCTTTTCCACTAAAATACACTTCGTAACAATCGCATGCACATTTGCGGTCGTTCTGACCATTACAAACCTGAAAGTTATTCTGTTTTCCGATACTGCGGGTCAAAAACTGCCCACGCGGACACATCAGCCAATAATCATGCAACATAAAGACGATGGGAATATGCTGTTTATTAAGTTCATCAATCATGCCTGTTGAGAGATGATTCAGATGTCCGATATAGGCGACATCAGGTCTTAGCTCGTTAAGCAACTTGGCAAAATTATCGTCTATTTGCTTGTGCCTGTAACCGTCTTTACCCTGCGGGTTGTTAATAAGGTATAGATCAATGTTTTCATTTACATTTTCGTACCGTATGGAAAAACAGGGTGCATATAGATTCTCTTCCCTCGTAAAAACAGAAACTTTGTGATGTTTCGATAGTTCATTACAAACCGATTGACTGTAAACTTCCGATCCGGCGTTGTAATTGGGAGGATAGCCATGGATGATTTTTAGGATGTGCATAATATTAATCTTTTCTAATTTAATGTCAGGGGACAAACAAAGCCCCCTAACATTGATTTATTTCCCTTTCGATTGCTGATTGGGATTCAGTTGCTTTCCTCGGTCACCCTGATTTTTATCATAGGTTTTGTTTGTACCGGGAGTTCCTTGATTCGGATTTTTAATATCCGCCTGATGATTTTGTTTACTCATCTTTCAAAGTTTTTTTGTTATGCCTACTCTTTTGCTTTTCGGCTACTGCAACCAAAGTTTTAAGGGCTTTGATAAACCATTGAATTTATGTTACAAAAGTATGATATTGATAAATTGGATATTGGATAGGAAAATATTTTCCATTACCTTTGTCGAAAATTTGACAATAAAAATGAGTGAAGGAGTATATATTGAGGGTAGTGAGAGAATGTCCGCATTCCAAAAGTTGAAAATATTCTTGGTGAATCCGGGTAGATTTTGTTTGATTGTTATTGGGAAAAGGGGTACAGGCAAGCATTTTTCTATTGAAAAAGCATTTGAAGAAATCAAACAACAAATTACTGAAGAAGACGAACAAATTGATTTGTGTTTTAAGAATTTGATATTTTTAGCACAACAGGATATACCTGAAAATGTAGAACAGGTGGATGAATTATTCAAAAAAAATGAATATCATACAGTCGTGATTGAAGATGTGGACAGGCTAAATGAAGTACAACAAAAATTATTGTTCGATGCTCTTTCCACTGGAAAAGGTGCAAAATTTGGAATAAAAGAAAAGAAATATAAATTGCGTTTTGTCTTTACTTCTTCAACGGATAGTGATACTTTACGTCAAGACGGTGAAAAATTGCAAGGTTACTTTTGGGACAGAATAAGCCAATTGATTGTTAAAATGCCCTCTTATAACGATGATAAAAATTATATAATGAAAGATTTCCATTACACATGGAAGAAGATGGGTTTTCAAAAAATTGAAAAATACAAATGTTTCTCTGGAGTCCCTAAAAACACAAAATTAGAGAAACGGGTAGAAGATTCTGCGGAAAAATTAGAAGGTGGCTTTAGAGATTTAGATAAATTGGTTTGTCTATATTTTAATTATCGGATATTCCACTATGGAGAAAAAAAGAAAATATCTGATGAAATAGAAGATGAAATTGTAGTTAGTGTTTGTCAAGATTTTTTTTCTAAATCACGATTATTAGGCGATTCGGACAATGATTTTGGAGTTTTTCGGTTTGAAATAGGAAAGACAGGCACAGAGTTACTAAAAACTTATAAGGCTCAATTAAAGAAATGGGCAGCTAAAGAATACGGAAACATAGGGAAAGCCGAAGAAAAACTTGGATTCAAGAAAGGTACAATGAAAAATTATGGAAAAAAATGAGTATCTATGTTTTCGGCGATACCGTTACTAAAAAAACTTTTAATAATTGGGGGAATAAAAGGTCAGTAAATGAAGAATGGCTTTGTAAATTGATTGTTTTTCAACGATGCTTTAATTTTTCATATATTTGATTATAAACTGATTATAGTATTGCGAATTATTTTAATGCATTTGCCCTGCTACAAACTGCCGGAAATTGCTTTTTTCTTGGAAATTTCGTAATTACAAAACCTCTGCCTGATTGCTTGTATTTGGATAAAAACCATCTGTTTTCTTCACTGTTCAGGCAAATCATGTAGCGTTGGTTTGCGAATTAGCCTTCGGCTTCCGCCATCGTTTGTTCTTTTTGACATTTTCAATGTCCATTATTTGTTTCTTTTAAAGGTTCGACTTGGGAGAACCGTCCCCAAACCCATAGTTTGGGCAAGAGGGGTTTTGGAAAGTAAAAAATGGAATTTTTTGCTGACAAAAACACTTCTTGCTATTGTCTGATGACAATAATTTTCTCCACAGCAAAGATGGTGTGCAAATTTGAAGATGTCAAAATTTGAAAGGTTGAAAGTTTTAAAATTTGAAAAGTTGGCAACAAATTTTCAAATCGCCAAACAATCAAATCCGAATGTTTTATACCAAATAGTGAAACAAGGAAGAAATGATACATACCTGCATGTTTATACGCATATATGCAGCAACTAAATGATTACGGGAAAATAATTACACGAGCAAAAGAGCTATTCCCGCTATTATTGAATAATTCATTTCTTTATCATCTTGTAAACGCCTGCTCTATGAAAAGAAAGAATTAGGCAAGCCTTTCCCAAAATTTACGCTTTCCGAAGCATGAAGAAAGGAAGAAATTTTGAGGAAACTCGTCAGGGTTTCGGGCTTGCCGTTTCTTTCTTGGAATATACCTTTGTGAGCAAACTGAAAAGAAACTGTCAATCAAGACTTATTTTTCTTTCATCGGTTTATCGTTCTATTACAGGCAATTATTTGAAATAAACCCGTTTCATCAGCCAAAGCCAAAAGACTTCCGCATTGCGGGAGTGAATCCTGAAAGCCAAAGCCGTAATCATTTCAAGATTGTACATATCAACGCCATTGCCGTTTGCATAATGGACACAATACGAAACTTCATCTTCTCTGAATACTCCTAATTTGAAAATTGCACGAACATGGTTTGATACTGTGGTCGTATAACATCCTAAAAGCGTTGCTATTTGACTTCTGGTCAGCCAAACGGCATTGTTTACAGGAACAAAAATGATATTTATTTTTCCGTTCTCATTTTCCTTTATGTATAATTTTCCTGTTTCCATGATTGTATTGTTTTAATAATTGTTACCTATTTGTAGTACTGATTTCTGGCAAAGTTTTTGGGAACATCATCTTTGGGCATCGAATACTTGCTTTCTATCCGATTGGAAAGAATCTTCATATCCTCATTGACTTTCTGATTGGTAATTTTCGCATAAATCTGTGTGGTATGAACGGAATCATGCCCCATCATCTTGCTAAGCGTTTCAATCGGAACGCCTTGCGATAAACAGACTTGGGTGGCGAAGGTATGCCTTGCCATGTGGAAAGTCAAATTCTTTTCAATGCCGCATGATGAGGCAATCTTCTTCAGGTTGCGATTAATATGCACAAGGGTTGTCAGCTCAAATATTTTTTCATTTCTTCTCTCATGTCGGTATTTCTCAATAATTTGAACAGGAACATTCAACAACCGGATATTACATTCACTGTTTGTCTTTTGGCGTTTGATTTTTATCCACATGAATCCATTTTCGTCCGTTATTAAATGCTTTTCCGAAAGATTGCGTATATCGGCATACGCCATACCCGTGAAGCAAGCGAACAGGAATATATCTCGGGTGCGAATCAAATGCGTCTCTGCTATCGGTTTGTTCAGTAGTTTTTGAAACTCGTCCATAGTCAAATGCCGTCGTTGTTGCAACGGTCTTTCGCTAATATAATTGCTGAAAGGGTTACGTTTCAGCGTATTCTGCCTGATAGCTCGCCGAATCATCCTGCGAAGCGATGTAATATGTTTTTGTACCGTATATGCCGACATTCGTTTATCTATCCGTAAATACAAATCGTATGCGTTGATAAAGCTATGATTGAGTGAGGTCAATTCGACATCATCCGCATGGTAGCGCAAGCGAATAAATTCCGACAAATGAGTATATGACATCAAATATTGTTCGTATGTTGCTTCGACACAATTAACGCCGACTTTGAGTTTTACTTCTTCGTTGTATTTACGGAACAGTTCGAGCAGGTTGGCAGCCTTACGCCCGATACCGTTCAGGGCATTTTTTACGCTTTCGGCGGTCACATAAGCATCTTCCGATACCATCCGGGAATAATGACTTCTGATTTGCCTTTCCAATTTGTCCAATGTTTTATTGACCAAAACGGTTCCTTTCGTTTTTCCTACTGCCCGTCCTGCCTTGGCATCCCACGTTTGGGGATTGACCTCTGTATGTGCACTGAACTGTGCAATGCCGGCATCAATCGTTATCCGTCCCATAAGGGGACATAATCCGTTTTTCTTCCGTTTCGCCTTGTTGATGTAGAAAAGTACGGCGAATGTACTTCGTTTGGATATTTCTTTCATTGAATTGTCTTTTGATAGGTTGTTATACTGTTAATTGAAATTTGCTCTCAATGCGGGATTCCACCCGCTGCAAATCTTCGGCAATCTTACGGTTGGTTATCTTTGCATATATCCGGGTAGTGCACAAATCCCTGTGTCCTAACATTCGGCTGAGGCTCTCCATTGGAACGCCTTGTGATAAACAGATTTCCGTAGCGTATGTATGCCTGCCCATGTGGAAAATCAAATTTCGCTCTATCTTACAAAGTTTGGCAATGATTTTCAGATTCCTGTTTGTTTTTTGATTACACTGCATCGGAAACAGTTTTCCATTATCTGCTAAGCCTTTATATTTCTCCATAATCTTCAACGGTATCTCCAAAAGAGGAATTTCACAGGGCGTTCCCGTTTTTTTGCGTGCTATTCTTATCCATGAAACTCCGTCATCTGCCCGGACGACATCTTTTTCCCTCAAGTTGAACATATCCCTGTAAGCAAGACCTGTAAAAACAGAGAACAGGAACATATCACGGGTACGGTACCGGGCGGGATGATCGAGTTGCGTTGTCATTATCCGGTCGAGTTCCTCCCGTGTCAAGTATTTTTGTTCGGGTTTGGGGCGGTCAGGTGCATAGCCTTCAAACGGGTCACGGCTGATAATTCCTTCATCAATGGCAAGTTTTATCATTCTTCGGATATGCACGACAATTTTGAAAACAGTTCCCGCCATCAGTTTTTGTTCCACACGCAAATAAAAATCTAACGATTCGACAAAAGGAAGGTCAAGTTTGGAAAAAGGGATATCGGAAACCTTATACTTATCTTCGAGAAAGATGATAAGTTTTTTCAGGGAGAACTCGTACTGCATGAGCGTTGAGTGTTCCCTGTTAATTCCGATACATTTTTGAAATTCCTCGTTGTGGCGGACAAAATACCCGACAAGCGTTTCCTGTGCGGATGCAATGCCTTGCAAAGCGTTTTTTATTTGGACAGCAGACGTTTTTCCGTTAAGACCAATCAGTTTTTGATAATGGCAGTTGACGGAAACGTTAATCCTGTCCAATGCTTGGTTAATTCCAACGGCTTTGGTGCTTTTTCCCGATACGCGATTTGCCCGGGTATCCCAAAGGGATACCGGAACTACTAATTTGGTGCTGAACTGCGCCATTGTTCTGCCGGCGGTAATTCGTCCCATGAGAGGACAAGTTCCGTCCGGTTTTACTTCCGTTCTTTTGATGTAAAAGAGAAGTTTTAAATCTGTTTTCATACTCTGTTTTTTTTAGTGATAAAATTACTGCTGACAGAGTTATTTGAACGAAGGCAAATGTCAGACAAATAAAGGCTTATAAAGCCAATAAGAGACACCCAAAAGCAAATCCATGTCTTTTCTTCAAACTTGTGCCGGATTCCTTGTTTTTCAGCGGATTGCCTTGTCAAAAACAGGTAACGGATAAGTAACTGAACTTCTTCCCAAATCCGCCTTATCCTGCTTTTTTCGATAAAGACAGGAGAAGACAGTAAAGGACACAAAGTTTTGTTATTGTGCGAATTACGCTCGATTTCGTTTGATTGCCTATTGGGTTTATTGTTTTGGTCATACCAAAACCTTGCTCTGCGAGGCAAAACATCCCGCCGGTCTCATTTGATGACAGTAACCATAATAAGGATATGAACACGATAAGAAATAAAAATAAGAACGGCAGACCAACCAAAGAAGCCGCCGAAAAGAAAGGATACAAAGTAACCCTGAAAATGGCAACGGAGGAATACTATTCGCTCAAATCCAAAGCACGTTTGGCGGGTATTACCCGAAGCGAATACATCCGTAACTGTATTCAGTCGAGTGTGGTAAAAGAGCGGTTATCATCCGAACTCGTGGGGCAAATACGACAGCTTTCCGGCATGGCAAACAACGTAAATCAGATTGCACGCAAGGCTAATGCTGCGGGATACGGGGAAGCCCACCGAAATTGTATGGATACGATGAAAGGATTGGATGACATCATCAAACGGATTGAAGATGGTTGCTAAGATAGTACAGGGGAGAGGGTTCGGGGGAGTAGTGAATTATGTTCTGGATAAGAACAAAGCCCAATTACTCTATGCCGAAGGGGTGCGTCTGAAAGATAAGGATTCCATCATCCATAGCTTCATCACCCAAAACAAGATGAATCCGAAAATAGTTAAGCCGGTTGCCCATATCTCATTGGATTTTTCCATGCAGGACAAAGAGAGGTTAACGGATAAGGTTATGGTTGGCATAGCACTGGAGTATATGCAAAAGATGGGATACGGGAATACCCAATACATCATAGCTCGCCATCACGATACCGACCATCCGCATGTTCATCTCGTAATAAACCGGATTGACAACGACGGTAAACGAATCACCGACAAAAATGAAAAGTTTAGGAATACGAAAGTTTGTATGGAACTAACAAAGAAATACGGCTTATACATTGCTTCGGGCAAAGAAAATGTGAAAAGGGAACGACTGAGAGAACCGGATAAGACGAAATACGAGATTTACGACGCCATCAAGGCAATCATTCCCGGATGCAGGAACTGGAACGAATTGACAGCTAAACTACAAAAATCAAGCATTACTACCGAGTTCCGTTACAATGGAGATACAGATAAGATACAAGGAGTACGATTCGGGAAAGGTGATTATACTTTCAATGGTTCCAAGATAGACAGGGCATGTAGCTATAGCAAGATTGAGTTTCAGTTACAGCAGAACAGTAGGGAACAGGAAATGAGTATCCGGCAATCTACCCAAAGCTATACGCCGGAACATTCAATAGTAGAAAGCGCAAGTTCAGTATTAGGCAGTTTGTTTGATATACAGCCGGAAAGTTCGGATTACGATGCCGACCAAACGAAATATTTACGGCAACAGAAAATGAAGAAAAAGAGAAAAGGATTTAGAATCTAAATAATTAACAATTAAATTATTATGAATACGGATAAAATAGATACCTCCGCAGTATATGCACTATTTGAGGAGATAAAGGAATCATTAAGGCAAAACAAGAGTAACAAATCCGTTGAACCGACACAAGTTGATATGACAGCCGTAAATGCTATGACAGAGCGGTTTGAGAACCTGATTGCAGAAGTCCGAAAGCCGACTAAAGTTAATCATCACCACGTGATTAGCATTGGTTCAAACAAGGTTTTCTTTTCATTGATAGGTATGTGCATAATCATCTTGATACTGATGTTTGCTATTTACAACCAAAGACAAACCATTAGCCAATACGAGGATAATGACCTGAAGTATCGCTATATCAAAATACAGGGACAGGCAACTGAAAACAATATTTATAGGCTTGAAAAGCAGTTTGAATATCGGGATAGTATTGTAATTATCCGTAAACAAGTGGAGAAATACGAACAATTGGTCAAGGAACAGGCGGAACGAATAGAGCGGGGGAAGCAAAATGAGAAAGAAACGGATAAATTGACCAAAGAAATTGAGTCCTTAAAAAAGTGCAAATAGGAACGGAAACTACAATCCGTTCCTATTCAAAAGTAGGATTGCTGATTTTCAGGATTTTTCTTACTTTTGTGCATCAATGAATTATTATGGCATATGTCATCTAACAAAAAATCCGCAAAGCAAGCATTAAATCCTGCTTTCTTGAAACAAAAGCCGGAACGGAAAGAGATTGAACTTTTCAAAAAGGAATTTATCACCTTGTTCAACCGAATCAACTTAAAAGAAAGCGAAGAATTTCATAAAAACTTGATAAAGGATTTTCTTAATTCCATCTATTACA
>SNRY01000133.1_pt1 | contig 27658 bp, 13 predicted proteins | sample 4693421 | NCBI WGS metagenome assembly SNRY01 (sample SAMN11003215, study PRJNA524138) | termite gut metagenome | isolation source: Bacteroidetes bacterial symbionts from single cell of protist host amplifed... | host: Streblomastix strix ... | reverse complement strand
ATAGATTATTAGAGGAAAATATCAAACGTCATTTGATCAACGGGCGAAATGAAGGAATTATCGGGCTTCATTTTGGAATGAACGGGAGAAGGAACAGCTAAGTAAAGACTATATAAAAGTTGAAATCCTATGTAGTATTTAATCCTGCCATTTTTACAAGGAAGGTATTTTCCTGGACCTTGGGCATCTCGATAGATTTTGATTACAAAATCTCCTCGATGTGACTATGATTATTTTTTGGATATATAATGCAAAAAATGAATAAAAACAGCGCCATCGGTGCTGAATATTTGTAGCCTGGGGTGCGAGCCCCAGGTGTTTATAGTAAAAGAAACAAGGAATTTGGCGCCATTTTTGACCAAAAATGATGACAAATTCCAATTTCTCAATGGGCATTGCAAATTGAGGTACCGAAGCTACGTTTCTCAATTGTTATTAAATATCCAATTTGGGATAAACATGCATTACGCATTATACTGGACCTTGGATATCTCGATAGATTTTGAGTATAGAATCTCCTCGATGTGACTATTCTTTTTAGTCATGTAACCTTTTCCCAACCATCTCTTGCCCTCCCTGAAATAGAGTTAAACTTTCAATCATTCCATTATCACCTTTGTTAAAAGTGATTTGTGCCGTTATTACTTTGAGATAAAATTCGTTCCTGGATTTTGGATATATATCAAAGATGGGTTGACCGGTTGCCTGTGCCTTCATCTGATTGCCTTCCTTCGTTATGGTGAGGATGAAATTAGGCATTAGCTCATATTTGCCGACATAACTCTCCAGTATATTTTCTGGCACAACTATATTAGCTTCATATTCGCTTGTATCAACACCTAATTTCTTCAGCATATCGATACCATTTTGATTAGCCGGATTTATCTCAATAGATTTTTTATAATTCTTGATGGCGAGTTCATTTTTACCCTGGTTCATTAATGCCTCTGCATAGCTGTCATAAACATTGAATGAATTGGGAAATGACTCAATATTTAGTTTAAATATCTTAGCTGCTTCATCGATTTTTCCATTACCCATGATTTGGTAACCGATTTGGTTCATTTCATTTTCATCAAGTACATAATCTTTTGAGTCTTTTAATGTGTTATAATGGTCAATCCCTGCTTCAATTCCTTTATTTTTAATAACATCCAGAAGATCATACGCCAGTGATTTTTTAGGAGGGTCATAAGTCTTACCGTACATAATTCCCCTAATAGCTCTTGTTATCTCGTTTAGCGGCGCACCGCCTGTATTATTGAGGAGTACGATCAGCGATTTGTCAGAAGGAGTCCTGGATATGTTTGTATTAAATCCATTGATCCCTCCTCCATGTCCAATTGTGGCAATACTATCTGATGAATTTCCAATCATTCCATATCCGGTTCCCCAGCCATATGCATAATATCTATTGCCAAAATCAAGAATATGTGGTGCAAAAAACAGATCCATATATTTTTGAGGAAGCAACTTGGTAGTATATAAAGCCTGGTCCCATAGATATAGATCCTCAACAGTAGAATATAATGATCCAGCTGCATAAGGAATAGACATATCTATATAGCGGGAGTTCACAAATGTATTTCCATTTTTCCCGTAACCAGTTGCCCTGTTCTTAATGATTTCATCATGGTTATCAAATCCTGAATCATCCATATTTAAAGGGCCAAATATGTTGTCTTGCAGCATCTGTTCATAGGTTTTACCCGAGAGTTTTTCTATGATCACACCTAATAGAAAATACCCGGAATTGCTATAACTAAACCTCTCACCCGGGGTAAATTCTAATTCCATTTCATCAAACTTCTTTACGAATTCATTAGGTGAAGAGGGATTTCTGCTTTCATCCCTCATAAAACCAGGGAAAGAAGTATAATTTGGAATTCCGGCAGAATGGGTAAGTAAATGATGAGTCGTTATTCTATCTCCATTTGCTTTGGGGTAATCTGGTAGATATGTAGTGATGGGTTCATGTAAATCCAGTTTGCCTTCGACTGCTAATTGTAAAATGAGCATAGCAGTAAACTGTTTGGTTATTGATCCTAACCGATGTTTGGTATCAGGGCCATTAGGAATATCCCACTCCATGTTGGCCATACCAAAGCCCTTTTTGTAGATCACTTCTCCTTGCTCAGCTACCAGGACAGAGCCATTGAATAAATTGTACTCAAGATATTGGTTGAGTAAATTGTCAAGCTGTTCTGTTTTAGATTGTCCAAAGGAAAGATTAAAAGAGCTTAATAAGAAAATGGCCCCAAAGATTACTGTATTGAGTAAGTTTCTTCTATGTGATTTCATTTAAATTGATTTTTTGGTTTAAAACAAAGAAACAGTATTTTCTGATTATTAAAATTTAAATTCCTTAAATATTTCATTTGCCCAATTCGAAAAATCGTTTTTATACAATTTGGAATATCTTCTGTCAGAGACACCTCCAGCATAATTGGTGCGTAGTTTTTTTTCTGCCATATCAGTCACTAAACGGAATGATGGAGCAAAACTGGTTTTTCTGTTGGCACTCGTGTATGTTTGAGCTTGATGAATAGTTGCCCGACCTCCCGGAAGTGGAAATGGACCTGCATCAAAACCAAGAAATTTCGGCAGCTTGCCCCCGAGGATAATGTGCGATAATGTGATGTGGTTTATCTCACCCCATTCTTTCACTTCCATTTTCAAAGCTAAATCCATAGCTTTTTGATAAATCTGGTCTCGGGTTTTTCCCCTGAACCATTTAGATTCTTCAGCTAGCAAGATGTTGTCAAAATTTTGATAGAAATCAGCGAGTATTCCCGTTTCATTATTGAGAAATTCTGTAACTGATTTGCCCAAAACATCTCCAAATACTTCATAGAATAATTGCCGGAATATCATTTCAAATAAAAAAGCCCCTTTGGATTTTGTATCGTAACATAAATCCCATTTTTTGAGCATATCGCCTGCTTCTGTATCCGGTAATAATGGCCTGATGAATTCCATGAATTTTTCAGCATGAATTGAATAAACATCATACTGCATTTTCTCTGAATCGCTTAATTCATGCTTCTCTGAATTTTCTATGAGTTCTTTAATACGGCTGGCCCGATAATCTCCCATAGGAATGTTAATGGGGGATACTGCACCGAGGTGATTCAAGTCGTTGTTTGCTGTGACTATGTATCCTTCGGGTGGATTGTATGAATTTGGCAGAGACTCAGCATCGTGGTATCCTTGCCAGTCATTTTCTGATAACCAACCGGGTAGTGGTATGAAACCAATTTTCCCATCATTACGATTGGGCATCAAACCAGACATTTGAAATCCAATATTTCCTTCTGTATCGGCAAATACCCAGGAAAACGCACTTTCAATTTTACCTGCAATTTTCATCCCTTCTTTAACTTCTTTAGCATCTGAAAGTAGAAAACCAGAGATAATGGAGGCTGCCCCGGATCTATCGCCGCTCCATTTGGAACTTAGATAGTATCCTTCCTGATATGGATCACCGTCCAGTGTGCCATGCTCATTATCATAATAGGTGACACTGACTGGATCACCTTTTTTGCGATTAATAATTTCTTTTCGTTCAATGAAATTATGCCAAAGACCATCTTTGAAATACTTGCCATCTTTACACTTCTCAATCCATGAATCAATAGCATCCATAAAAGCATAAGTAACACCCCAGGCTAGTTTATCATTCCTTCCAATGATGATGGAAGCCAAGCCTGGCATCGTAGCACCATGAACATAATTTTGACCTAATTGAATAGCAACCTCATACCAAACTGCTGGTAAACGGTTAATTTCTAAATGAGGATCATTGGCCAGAATCGGTTTTCCCGATATTGTATTATTACCTGAGATAGCCCAATTATTAGAGGCCATAAAGGAATTATTTGCGACATTCCATCTCACTTCGTCAGGAACGATCTTATCTCCCAATTTTATCTGCTCGATAATAGACTCATCATAGTCACTCAAAATATTGGGGAAAAGTTCATTGAGTAAACTTTTGTCAACTCCTTTTTGGACCAATTGAATGAACAAGCGTTCTATCTCACCCTGGGATTGAGCTAATGTCAAGAATCCACTCATCCTGGCCAGTAAAATGCAATCGTCCAATGACCAATGGAACTTTTTAAAACCTAATAATAGCTTTAGTTCCCATGGCTTATTCTTTTCAAAAGCTCGGTTTATACCATCACAATAAGATTGCAGATATTCCTTTTGCTCATCATTGAGTTTGTGAATTTCATCTCCAGTATTATTATTCCAATTCATTCGCCTGAAGAACTTGTCAATTTCAAGCATTTCATCGCTAGCATCCATATTCTTTGATGCAGTCCCAGACCCCAGGATCTTCATTACCATCAATTGCATACCTCTATCTATGCCATGACAATAACCAAGACCAAAGTATTTGTCTTTTTGATTACTCACCTTAATCAATGGGATGCCTCCCTGAATTCTATCAATGGTAATTTCGTCTGTTGCTAATAGGTTCATTAGGTACTAAATTTGGATCATAGGGAATTAAGAAAACGCTTTAAAATTTTGTATCCCCAAAATGCTTCCTTGTTATTAAAGTTACAGAATAATACTCTGTTTGTACATCCGAGAAAACAATTATTACAATTTTATGTGGCATTGATATAATCTGTAACACCTCTCTCTGAGACCAGATAAACAATAAATTAAAATGACTAATGGATAACAAAGAGATGTTGAGATGGTATGCACAACTAAGGTAGATCGGTGCCTTTGAATATTGAGATAAGTTATTATCTGGGAAAATATTCGTTTCCTTCGCGGTCGATATACCCAAGTTTTCCCTTCTCATATTCTATGAGTGCCATTCCTTTTGCTAATGAAGAGATCGCATAGTATTTAGCAGGGATATGATCTTTCGAATCAATATATATTTTCTTGTATCCCCAAAGACTGTTTTTCTTATAGCCAATTAACCTGTTTTTCCCTTTACTGCAATTACTACAATTAAAGAATTTTATCGCTTCATATTTAAAATCCATGTTTCTAAATATGTATTTTAATCCAAATTCGAAGTAACCTTCATGTGCAAATGAAATTAGCCCATCCTTTTTGAAATACATCAGTTGATGAGTTACAGGTACTATTGTATCAAAAATTGGTGGTATAGTATCCAAGACATATGTAACCGGTTGACCTTCTTTCCTGATTCCATTTATATAAGCCAATCCAAATTTGCCATTATTTTCTATAATAGATACTCGATCGGTCAAATGAGGAGTAAAACAGCCTGAATGATTTCCACAGCTAGGTGAAATTAATTTTGGTTTTGGTTTTTTCTTCCTATGGCCTTTTGTATTTATGTAGTAAGGTTTTCCCCCATTTGTAACGTTAGCAAATCCACGATTAAAATCTTCAGCCTGATCATATTTTGCTTTAATAGAAACTTCTCCTTTCTCGTTTATAAATCCAAACATGCCATTAATTCTCACTCTTGACATCCCATCTCGTTGTAGGTAAGCTTCATCATACTTTGGAAGTACTATTATTTCCTTTTCTTTATTAATAAACCCCCACTTACCGTTTATGGAAAAAGGAAAAAGAATATCTGAAGTTTGAGCGTATAAACTATGAACTTGAGCTAATAGTAGGAATAGTATGAAGAGTATAATTTTCATAGCTCAATTTTATTCAAGGTATTAAATAAAGTATTATAAACCAACGTAAAAATCTACAATTTGTCTTGAATTGTACAAATAAAAAATTGTTATAGACATCTAGGGGTTTGGTATTGTTTTGATTATATACTCTGCAACGTCCCTAGCCCAAATCTGATAAGCCATTTTAGACGGATGAACACCATCACTGAACATGTCAGAAGGCTTTACAGAGTTACTTATTCTAGCTGCCATATCCTTTGCTTTCATAATGTTTGAAATGTAATAAACCTTATCATAGGTTTTTACCACATTATTCAATTCCTCACCCAGGATATTTACATAATTTCCCAGGATCATTCTGGCAAGTAGAGTGAAGACCGGAAAGTCTTTTATTGGTGGCATATTGATGAAAACAATTGGGGTATTGGTAAATTTTAATTTTAGATTTTTGATGATTAGCCTGATTGCTTTTTTCCATTTTTTAGGTCTGTTGAGCTGAAAAGCATCATTTCCACCCAGACCAATGACAATCAGATCGGCTGATTTATCCTCTATGTTATCGATTATTTGTTCATTCACCTGTTTTGCAGTATAGCCGCTTTTAGCGTACACTTTCCAGTAGACATCTACATCTAATTTTTGTGATATCTCCTTTGCTAAAGTCCCCGAGAATCCTTCTTCATGGGTATCGACGCCAACCCCTGCAATGGTGCTCTCCCCAATAGTCAGCAAACGAAGGGATTCTTTGTTGTTCGCAGTGCAAAAACCAGTATCTCCACTGGCTTCCGGTAAGTCGGGTATGTTTCTTTTTATTCGCTTCCCCTGAAGATACAGAAATGGTAAAAGAGGAATGGCAATGATGGAACCAATGGTATATTTAATATTCATTTTGAAAACCTTCCCGATTTGCTTATGAATTTCGCTAAAGAATCGTTCGTCATTTTTTGAATTTTATTTTTCATAAACGTTGACCAACCCAATAGGTAGCCTGTTGTTCCCAAAGCTTGTTTGGTCCACTTCCATAAATCAAAGTGATCCGTATGCTTAATTATTTTTCCATCCTTAAATTCGAATTTTGCAGAAACATTGTTTATAACTTTTCTCTTATGGGGACCATAGTGATATTCTGCAAGCCAGTCAGCTCGTCCGGATATATCATTGGCCTCGACATTTCTAAATTGAATTTTTATATTTCCATCAGCCCTGTTTAGTAACATTCTCCACATACTCTTTGCCCTTTCTCCGTGAAGTGTGCCAAAGGCAGGGTCATGGAATACTACATCATCATGGTAACATGTTATCATACTTTCGACATCGCCTGAGGCAAAAGATTGATAGAATTTATTAATTAATGTTTGAGTATTCATCTATAAACGCAATTGTTGGAATATGTTACTTCTTCTTGGATTTACTTTCAATCTTTTTCATTTCAGACCCGGTATCATAAGGCACTTTACCGGAAGGTACGACTTTACTCGTCGCATCCAGGTGAGTATCCTGATCATCGAAAAAGATATGTGCACCAAAGGCTTCAAGTACTTTATCCTTGGATAAGCCACCGAGGAAATAAGCTTCATCCACATAGACACCCCATTTGCGAAGTGTCTTGATAACCCGCATATGTGAGGGGGCACTTCTCGCTGTGACTATGGACAAGCGTAACGGTGACAACTCAATTCTGGTTGGAAGATATTCCTGGATTTTGGAAAGCTTAATGAGTAGTTTGGCAAATGGGCCCTCTTTCAGTGGCTCATTTTCATGTTCCGCTTCAAATTTATGAAAGGCATCGATCCCTTCAGTCTTATACCTCAGTTCTGATTCGTCAGAAAACAGCACGGCGTCGGCATCGAAGGCTATTTTTACTCTGTTGTCTTTAGGATTGAATTCTTTTGGTGGAGCGTAGATAGTAGCAGCAGCACAGGCTCTGGAATCGATCACAGACTGCACATCTTTATCATCTTTCGACAAAAATAAATCTACATCAAAGGCATCGATATAAGGAGCTATAGGTTCCCCTCCAGATAGGGCAATTCGACTGATATCCAGATCATATTCTGTGATGGAATTCAGCATCCGCACACCGGTTTCAGGACTGTTTCTGGACATAACTACTACTTCTACGATAGGCTTTCTGGCTTGGTTATTCAGTTCGAGTAAGCTTTTTACCAAAGCGAAAGCTGTTCCTGTTTTAAGAGGAATTTTCTCATGTTTTTGCTGATACTTTCTGTATCCCTCGATGCCTTCTTGCTTGAAGATATCATTTTCTTCTTCGAGGTCAAATAAGGCTCTGGATGAAACTCCGACTACTAATATTTCTGATAAGTCTGTTGGCATGATAAGCTTTTCCTTAGTATAAAACCAAATCTGAATTTGATATGGTTAAAGCGCTAAAGATACTTATCCGGATTTACATTGCAAATGAAGAAATCAGATATAAATCCCATAGGGATGGAAGGTATGGTAATTGATCAAGCCAATTAGACAAGTCCTGTAAGGACGTAGGATTTTTTAAGATGAATAGAAAAGGAAATAATAAGAGGTAACTCCTGCACCCCTATGGGGCTTTGGCTTATTACAGGAAGTCTAATTACCATAGCTGCGCTCCAAGTGGAGCTGTTAAGTCTTAAAGTCGGTTATTTTTCTGAACATAGTTTCTGTATTATATCTGATTCCAGAATCTGTTCATCAAGGCCTGATTGTGTAAGGTTAATCATTGTGGCAGCAATGCAATCAGCTTGAATTGATCTATATTTTCTGAATTTTCCAACAATTAAAGGATTAGTCAATTTCATAAAGAGAGAAGCAATTTTCTCTCCCAGTCGCTTTTCACCTCTATCTCCCAGGATTAATGATGGTCTGAGTATATAGGTATTTTGAATAGCCTGCCCCAAAACATCCTGCTCCATTTCTCCTTTAGTCTTATTGTAGAAAATACTGCTATTGATATTTGCACCTATCGCAGATACGACCATAAAAGTATGAATTCCGTTTTCTTTAGCCAGTTTGGCGGCAACTGAAGGGATGCCAAAATCTATTGCTCTGTACAGGTTTTTATCACTTGTCTTTGCTGTGGTAGTGCCAATACAACAAAATACCTCATCACCTGTGAATTGGTCCTTAAACTGTTCGAGATTGAGCAGGTCTACAATGTACTCATTTACTTTTGGTGAAGTGATTTCAGTTGCTCTTCTGGAGAAGAGTTTTATGTTGATATAGCGATCATCTTTTATTAATCTTTTTAAAAGCAGACTTCCCGTTAAACCTGTTGCACCTAGTATTATTGCTGTTTTTTGTATGCCCATATATTTAATATAATTTATAGCTGACGAGCTCTTGAAACCCTTTAAGGCCGCTTTTAATCATTATTTGTATCTCTGTGTTTTTTTGACTTGTATTTAAATTATAATCAATGCTTAAATGTCCATCTTGATTTGCCTCAGCAGTCTTTTCCTTAATCAAAAATTTATTACGCTCTCTAATACCAATTTTATAATTGTTAATACTACCAGGTTTTATTTTTATCCCAAATTCAATATTAGAATTCTCTTCAATATTTATGTTTGAATGTGGATAAATATCCAGGATTTCTCTTTCTCTAAAAAACACATTGATATTAGCACTTGGCATATTGAAAAAATCTTCAATTGAGATAGGATTTGATAATAATTGCCACTCTTCTTCATCCGGAAAATGTGAAAAAATGAACTTCGAAGGTGTTATTAGATAGTATAACTCCCCAAATGTTGCATCAATAAAATATTCATCTCCATCTATAGCTACATAATTCCAGACATGTCTGTTTGACATAATCTCAACTACAGATTCATCTTTTTTTAATTTGACGATTCCATCTACTACTCCTGAATTTACTGATAAATATGAACACATGAAATCAAATAAAAATGAATAATCTAAACAAGTCCCTTCTTTTTTTTCAATAATCTTTCTAATCCGATCTAATCTTCCTCCTGCAAAGGATCCAGATTCATAATTATTATCGTCATATTCAATGGTCTTTACAATCCAGGAATAAACAGCCCTGACTTTTTCCTTGTCTGATTGAAAGTTTTCATCAAATTCATCCAGAATTGCAGTTAATTCGAATTCACTGCCATTATCCACCAGACTATCAATATATCTATCAATACCTATATACTCATTCTGTGCAGCTATAGCTCCTATGAGTGCAATGCAGTAAAATATTGACAATAGCCATCTCATTGATTACTAATTATATTCACTTATAATTTGTCCATTCCCTTTTCCTCCACCACTTCTTATTGATAAATTGACAGCTTTCCTTTTTCCGATCGTTCCTTTTATTCTTTTGATTAGTATTCTATTGTGTTAGATTAAACATTCAATATACTAAAGATAGTGGAGAATGACAGAAATAGAGTTTGTCACTAACAATATCAAGGATTCTGTCAATACAGCAATCGCCTTATTAAATGAAGGGATAGACAGTAGTTATAGGTGTCTCCTATTTAACTACCTGCCCCAATGCATCCTCAATATTGCCTGGTGTAGACATGATTTTACTAAACGTCATCATAGTCAGATCAGGGAAGGATAGAGCAATTCTGAACCGGCCATGCAACATATGCACTTCATTGTCTTTTACCAGGATTTCATAAGGAAGGAAAGCTGTATGTTTAGGATTCCCTATGTCGATGATAGGCATGAATTGCTTTTCACCTTCCTCTCCATTTAGCCCAAAACCGTATAAAGTGAGATTTTTCCCAGGTATTTTTACTTTGTAAACCATTTTGACACCAGGCACACCGTTTACTATTGAGGATTGCACTTTCGCAACAGCAGCCTGATAGCTGTCAAAACTTCCCAATTCAACCGTGTCATCAAAATATGGCATCCCCATCATGTAGTGATACTTTTGTAAATCGCTGGCAGAAATTCCTTTTTTTGATCCAAATGGTGTTCCAACATATGATCCACTGTTTTTCATTGCATTCTGAATTTTTGTATTCAGAGCATTATACTTTGAGGTAACTTTACTGTAGTTCGCCCTGAAATAGGCATTTCCCCAATATGAAGGATTAGTATAGCTAACTAGTGTTTTTCCATTTTCGCGTGTGATTCCTATCCGTAATGCAGCAGCAAAACCTGTTAATCCACCAATACTTGATACTGCATTTTCTAATTCTGAGGAACTAATGACAATGATCCATCGATTTTTATCGCTTGCTGGTTGATATTGGCCGATAACTTTAATATCGTTTTGTTCGAGATTTTTTTCTACTTGTGCTTTGACAGCAGAGATACTCTCTGAGGTCTCAAAGGCCAGGATATATGGTTTTAGATTTTGGGAGATTCCCCATTGAATACTGATGATAAGGAATGCAAATATTACTATTGCTCTCATGATTTTATTTTTTATGTGCCACATATTATAGACAATCAAAGGTATATATCAAATATGTGATATAGCTTACATCTCGTTGATATAGTATGTACTTAGATATTGATATTTATCAGTTGGATAGCGGATTCCAGCTTTTTATCATTCAATGATTACTTCAAATGATTTCATAACACAAAAACCTTTTGAATTAGCAACTTCATTTCCAAATTCAATGGAGGCAAGGTAACTGTCAGTTGAGACAATGCCTTCATCAATGAGATAGTTGAGTAATTCATCCATATCAACAGTTCCACTATGTCTGGTTTCAGTTCTAACAAATGCCAGATAAGTCCAGTTGCCCCAGGAAGGATCACCTGAATAAAATCTATAGGTTCCATTAGTTGTCACTACATCCTCATGATAATCACCGAAGGCAGCCAGGTTTTGAGCATCTTCCCATATCATAAATTCAAATTCAAGGTTAGAAGAATTAACGTTCTCATCGTAAGTGATCCAATTATCAAAAGCCAAATTATAGCCACCCCGTTCTACTTCAAGAAGGACATCATAGTTGGCCTTTAGTGTTGATATATCACTGATCTTTTTTGGGAATCCCGCAACTGTAGTAGTGTTATGCCAGGGTTTCCATCCATAAATTATTTGTGGGTAGGCATTGACACCATGCGCATCAGTAGGATATGACCAGTCCCAGCCAAATAATTCAATCCCGGCCTGATCAAAATGATAGATACATTGAGAGAATGCCCCTGGAGTAAGATTCCCGGAATTCCACATATTATTTTCCATACGTAAATCTCCAAAATCTATAGTCGCATAGTTGGTGCACATAGTTGTGTTGTACTGCTCAAATAATAGCTCTATTTCCTTTGGACTATCCTCTGCTTCTAAAAATAAAGAATAGCTCAATTGAGATCCATCTTCAGCAGTAATAAGGATGAAAATAGGATTAGAAGTCACGGGAAATAAATCACCCACCTGCTTATTAGCTGATGCTCCCGGGGAAACCTCAATAGAATGAATAGTAACTTCCTCTGTTCCGAATAATAAAATTTGATTCAAAGTGATGTCTGTTCCATTGATGGTCGTTGAGTAATTTATGTTATCAGCGGAAACTATTAATTCAAGAATATTCGCATCACTTGATACTGGATCATTTTCTTCGGGATCACAAGATGAAATTGAGAATACCAATGAAAGAAATAAAAGATAAATAAAGTATTTCATGCCCAGTTATTAATTAAAACACTAAAATGACATACAAAAGTAGTGATAAACGAATTGAAATGTTCTTGAATTGTATTATGATATTAAACTTCTTAAACCCAATACTTTCTATCTAATTTTAGGTTGTAATAAGCTTAGAACAATCTCAATAATTCCAATAAAGAAGAAGGTCGGCTGTAAAAAATGAGTGAGACTGATAAAGTAAACCTGAACGCAGATCCATAATACCAGAATAATACCTAGAGTGAGCCCAAGAGTCTTAGTATACCTATGTCTCCTGAATGAAAGAATAGCACCAAAACCCTGAAATAAGCCATTGATGAAAAAGAGAAATAGCCCGGGGATAAGAAAATCCTTAAATGGAGATCCTAACAATATGTCTGTCGATATTCCAATCCCTTGTCCATCTGGCTGGAATATCATGGATAAACCTGCGGTAATACCACCTACAGCTACTATGGTTTGAATTGTTCCTAATAATATTCCTTTTCTTTTTTTCATTCGTTTATATTTTTTCTCATTTTAGCGGCAACTCATTGAACTCGCATAATCATGGTCTTGTGTATAAAAGAGATTATAGTATGCTCTTTTTATTTTAACAACTATTTCAAATAAATGAGAGTTAATTCATGTCCAGTTTTATTTTGCTTCCAAATATCCTGATAAGATACCGTATTAGAATTCAATTGATCCCTTCTGACATAAGAATACTGAGTTTTAAAATTGTCCCAGTTCACTGAGAATACCTGATTCCCTGTTACTCGATACCAATACCCTTGGTTATCTTTAAAATAATAATTCCATCCCCAGACTGCACTGCCATGATATAATATTGTTTTATAGCCCAGATTATTCAGTTGCTCCCCTGTTTTTCCATACCATGGATGATTAGTTGGAACAGGTGTTTCCCATTCCGTATTTTTTTCAACATAAGTGAGTTCAAACCCTGTTCCATCGCTGTTTTTTCTCCATATATCTTTATGACTGTTATTTGGGTCTGTAGGGAATTCTTCCCTGTTTACATAAGAATATAGCGTTTTAAAAGTGTCCCAATTCACATAATATACCTTGTTTCCATCTATTCTCAGCCATCTTCCTTGAGTATCCTTGAGGTAATATATCCATCCCCAAACGGCTGAACCCTGGTAAATATCTTGTTTAAATCCTAGTTCATTGATCTGGTGAATATTTTTGCCAAACCAAACATGATGATTCTCAACAGGCCAATACCAATTGGTATTATCAGTTTGAGATACTGTATTGCATTCCAGACAAATGCAATTATTTTCAATGTCACTGCTGTATTGATCTCTTAAAGCTCTAAGCCTACCTTCAAATTGGAAAGAAGAAAAAGCGTTAGCCATTTCAGCTCTTATTTCTTTCAAAGGTGTACTTGAAACACAGTTAGTTCCATCAGCAGCTTCAATTGCAAATCCAAGAATGTCATCTGTAAAACTAATACCCATATCTTTGTGAAGCTAGGTATGGTCTTCATGAATCCATTATAGATTAACCTGAACAGAACCAATTATTAAACCTAATAAATTGTTTTAATGAAAAAGTTATTGATTGCATTATTCTCAGTACTAATAGTCGCTTTCCCATATTCAAGAGAAAAAGAAGAAATACCAGCTAATGTGGGATGTGACATCAATTTTCATGCAGTTTATATTCTTGGCTTACATATTGGAGCTCTGGAAATCGCTGCTCACAAAGATATGGGTATTAGTTTTACAGATGACATTCTTGGATTTGCAATTGAAGCTGCTGATGGAACTAACTGTGTTTCAAGTACACCTTTGAAAGAAATAAGAGCTGAAATGGCTAACGCTTTTTCTTCTTTCCAATTTGAAGGTAGGCTTAGAGCTTTAAGAGATCAATACAGCAGTGACATTGAAAATAATTGCATTTGTCTGGAATGCAATACAGTATCTCAAACTGATAATACCAATTGGTATTGGCCTGTTGAGAATCATCATGTTTGGTTTGGCAAAAATATTCACCAGATCAATGAACTAGGATTTAAACAAGATATTTACCAGGGTTCAGCCGTTTGGGGATGGATATATTACCTCAAGGATACTCAAGGAAGATGGCTGAGAATAGATGGAAACAAGGTATATTATGTGAATTGGGACACTTTTAAAACGCTATATTCTTATGTAAACAGGGAAGAATTCCCTACAGACCCAAATAACAGTCATAAAGATATATGGAGAAAAAACAGCGATGGAACAGGGTTTGAACTCACTTATGTTGAAAAAAATACGGAATGGGAAACACCTGTTCCAACTAATCATCCATGGTATGGAAAAACAGGGGAGCAACTGAATAATCTGGGCTATAAAACAATATTATATCATGGCAGTGCAGTCTGGGGATGGAATTATTATTTTAAAGATAACCAAGGGTATTGGTATCGAGTAACAGGGAATCAGGTATTCTCAGTGAACTGGGACAATTTTAAAACTCAGTATTCTTATGTCAGAAGGGATCAATTGAATTCTAATACGGTATCTTATCAGGATATTTGGAAGCAAAATAAAACTGGACATGAATTAACTCTCATTTATTTGAAATAGTTGTTAAAATAAAAAGAGCATACTATAATCTCTTTTATACACAAGACCATGATTATGCGAGTTCAATGAGTTGCCGCTAAAATGAGAAAAAATATAAACGAATGAAAAAAAGAAAAGGAATATTATTAGGAACAATTCAAACCATAGTAGCTGTAGGTGGTATTACCGCAGGTTTATCCATGATATTCCAGCCAGATGGACAAGGGATTGGAATATCGACAGACATATTGTTAGGATCTCCATTTAAGGATTTTCTTATCCCCGGGCTATTTCTCTTTTTCATCAATGGCTTATTTCAGGGTTTTGGTGCTATTCTTTCATTCAGGAGACATAGGTATACTAAGACTCTTGGGCTCACTCTAGGTATTATTCTGGTATTATGGATCTGCGTTCAGGTTTACTTTATCAGTCTCACTCATTTTTTACAGCCGACCTTCTTCTTTATTGGAATTATTGAGATTGTTCTAAGCTTATTACAACCTAAAATTAGATAGAAAGTATTGGGTTTAAGAAGTTTAATATCATAATACAATTCAAGAACATTTCAATTCGTTTATCACTACTTTTGTATGTCATTTTAGTGTTTTAATTAATAACTGGGCATGAAATACTTTATTTATCTTTTATTTCTTTCATTGGTATTCTCAATTTCATCTTGTGATCCCGAAGAAAATGATCCAGTATCAAGTGATGCGAATATTCTTGAATTAATAGTTTCCGCTGATAACATAAATTACTCAACGACCATCAATGGAACAGACATCACTTTGAATCAAATTTTATTATTCGGAACAGAGGAAGTTACTATTCATTCTATTGAGGTTTCCCCGGGAGCATCAGCTAATAAGCAGGTGGGTGATTTATTTCCCGTGACTTCTAATCCTATTTTCATCCTTATTACTGCTGAAGATGGATCTCAATTGAGCTATTCTTTATTTTTAGAAGCAGAGGATAGTCCAAAGGAAATAGAGCTATTATTTGAGCAGTACAACACAACTATGTGCACCAACTATGCGACTATAGATTTTGGAGATTTACGTATGGAAAATAATATGTGGAATTCCGGGAATCTTACTCCAGGGGCATTCTCTCAATGTATCTATCATTTTGATCAGGCCGGGATTGAATTATTTGGCTGGGACTGGTCATATCCTACTGATGCGCATGGTGTCAATGCCTACCCACAAATAATTTATGGATGGAAACCCTGGCATAACACTACTACAGTTGCGGGATTCCCAAAAAAGATCAGTGATATATCAACACTAAAGGCCAACTATGATGTCCTTCTTGAAGTAGAACGGGGTGGCTATAATTTGGCTTTTGATAATTGGATCACTTACGATGAGAACGTTAATTCTTCTAACCTTGAATTTGAATTTATGATATGGGAAGATGCTCAAAACCTGGCTGCCTTCGGTGATTATCATGAGGATGTAGTGACAACTAATGGAACCTATAGATTTTATTCAGGTGATCCTTCCTGGGGCAACTGGACTTATCTGGCATTTGTTAGAACTGAAACCAGACATAGTGGAACTGTTGATATGGATGAATTACTCAACTATCTCATTGATGAAGGCATTGTCTCAACTGACAGTTACCTTGCCTCCATTGAATTTGGAAATGAAGTTGCTAATTCAAAAGGTTTTTGTGTTATGAAATCATTTGAAGTAATCATTGAATGATAAAAAGCTGGAATCCGCTATCCAACTGATAAATATCAATATCTAAGTACATACTATATCAACGAGATGTAAGCTATATCACATATTTGATATATACCTTTGATTGTCTATAATATGTGGCACATAAAAAATAAAATCATGAGAGCAATAGTAATATTTGCATTCCTTATCATCAGTATTCAATGGGGAATCTCCCAAAATCTAAAACCATATATCCTGGCCTTTGAGACCTCAGAGAGTATCTCTGCTGTCAAAGCACAAGTAGAAAAAAATCTCGAACAAAACGATATTAAAGTTATCGGCCAATATCAACCAGCAAGCGATAAAAATCGATGGATCATTGTCATTAGTTCCTCAGAATTAGAAAATGCAGTATCAAGTATTGGTGGATTAACAGGTTTTGCTGCTGCATTACGGATAGGAATCACACGCGAAAATGGAAAAACACTAGTTAGCTATACTAATCCTTCATATTGGGGAAATGCCTATTTCAGGGCGAACTACAGTAAAGTTACCTCAAAGTATAATGCTCTGAATACAAAAATTCAGAATGCAATGAAAAACAGTGGATCATATGTTGGAACACCATTTGGATCAAAAAAAGGAATTTCTGCCAGCGATTTACAAAAGTATCACTACATGATGGGGATGCCATATTTTGATGACACGGTTGAATTGGGAAGTTTTGACAGCTATCAGGCTGCTGTTGCGAAAGTGCAATCCTCAATAGTAAACGGTGTGCCTGGTGTCAAAATGGTTTACAAAGTAAAAATACCTGGGAAAAATCTCACTTTATACGGTTTTGGGCTAAATGGAGAGGAAGGTGAAAAGCAATTCATGCCTATCATCGACATAGGGAATCCTAAACATACAGCTTTCCTTCCTTATGAAATCCTGGTAAAAGACAATGAAGTGCATATGTTGCATGGCCGGTTCAGAATTGCTCTATCCTTCCCTGATCTGACTATGATGACGTTTAGTAAAATCATGTCTACACCAGGCAATATTGAGGATGCATTGGGGCAGGTAGTTAAATAGGAGACACCTATAACTACTGTCTATCCCTTCATTTAATAAGGCGATTGCTGTATTGACAGAATCCTTGATATTGTTAGTGACAAACTCTATTTCTGTCATTCTCCACTATCTTTAGTATATTGAATGTTTAATCTAACACAATAGAATACTAATCAAAAGAATAAAAGGAACGATCGGAAAAAGGAAAGCTGTCAATTTATCAATAAGAAGTGGTGGAGGAAAAGGGAATGGACAAATTATAAGTGAATATAATTAGTAATCAATGAGATGGCTATTGTCAATATTTTACTGCATTGCACTCATAGGAGCTATAGCTGCACAGAATGAGTATATAGGTATTGATAGATATATTGATAGTCTGGTGGATAATGGCAGTGAATTCGAATTAACTGCAATTCTGGATGAATTTGATGAAAACTTTCAATCAGACAAGGAAAAAGTCAGGGCTGTTTATTCCTGGATTGTAAAGACCATTGAATATGACGATAATAATTATGAATCTGGATCCTTTGCAGGAGGAAGATTAGATCGGATTAGAAAGATTATTGAAAAAAAAGAAGGGACTTGTTTAGATTATTCATTTTTATTTGATTTCATGTGTTCATATTTATCAGTAAATTCAGGAGTAGTAGATGGAATCGTCAAATTAAAAAAAGATGAATCTGTAGTTGAGATTATGTCAAACAGACATGTCTGGAATTATGTAGCTATAGATGGAGATGAATATTTTATTGATGCAACATTTGGGGAGTTATACTATCTAATAACACCTTCGAAGTTCATTTTTTCACATTTTCCGGATGAAGAAGAGTGGCAATTATTATCAAATCCTATCTCAATTGAAGATTTTTTCAATATGCCAAGTGCTAATATCAATGTGTTTTTTAGAGAAAGAGAAATCCTGGATATTTATCCACATTCAAACATAAATATTGAAGAGAATTCTAATATTGAATTTGGGATAAAAATAAAACCTGGTAGTATTAACAATTATAAAATTGGTATTAGAGAGCGTAATAAATTTTTGATTAAGGAAAAGACTGCTGAGGCAAATCAAGATGGACATTTAAGCATTGATTATAATTTAAATACAAGTCAAAAAAACACAGAGATACAAATAATGATTAAAAGCGGCCTTAAAGGGTTTCAAGAGCTCGTCAGCTATAAATTATATTAAATATATGGGCATACAAAAAACAGCAATAATACTAGGTGCAACAGGTTTAACGGGAAGTCTGCTTTTAAAAAGATTAATAAAAGATGATCGCTATATCAACATAAAACTCTTCTCCAGAAGAGCAACTGAAATCACTTCACCAAAAGTAAATGAGTACATTGTAGACCTGCTCAATCTCGAACAGTTTAAGGACCAATTCACAGGTGATGAGGTATTTTGTTGTATTGGCACTACCACAGCAAAGACAAGTGATAAAAACCTGTACAGAGCAATAGATTTTGGCATCCCTTCAGTTGCCGCCAAACTGGCTAAAGAAAACGGAATTCATACTTTTATGGTCGTATCTGCGATAGGTGCAAATATCAATAGCAGTATTTTCTACAATAAGACTAAAGGAGAAATGGAGCAGGATGTTTTGGGGCAGGCTATTCAAAATACCTATATACTCAGACCATCATTAATCCTGGGAGATAGAGGTGAAAAGCGACTGGGAGAGAAAATTGCTTCTCTCTTTATGAAATTGACTAATCCTTTAATTGTTGGAAAATTCAGAAAATATAGATCAATTCAAGCTGATTGCATTGCTGCCACAATGATTAACCTTACACAATCAGGCCTTGATGAACAGATTCTGGAATCAGATATAATACAGAAACTATGTTCAGAAAAATAACCGACTTTAAGACTTAACAGCTCCACTTGGAGCGCAGCTATGGTAATTAGACTTCCTGTAATAAGCCAAAGCCCCATAGGGGTGCAGGAGTTACCTCTTATTATTTCCTTTTCTATTCATCTTAAAAAATCCTACGTCCTTACAGGACTTGTCTAATTGGCTTGATCAATTACCATACCTTCCATCCCTATGGGATTTATATCTGATTTCTTCATTTGCAATGTAAATCCGGATAAGTATCTTTAGCGCTTTAACCATATCAAATTCAGATTTGGTTTTATACTAAGGAAAAGCTTATCATGCCAACAGACTTATCAGAAATATTAGTAGTCGGAGTTTCATCCAGAGCCTTATTTGACCTCGAAGAAGAAAATGATATCTTCAAGCAAGAAGGCATCGAGGGATACAGAAAGTATCAGCAAAAACATGAGAAAATTCCTCTTAAAACAGGAACAGCTTTCGCTTTGGTAAAAAGCTTACTCGAACTGAATAACCAAGCCAGAAAGCCTATCGTAGAAGTAGTAGTTATGTCCAGAAACAGTCCTGAAACCGGTGTGCGGATGCTGAATTCCATCACAGAATATGATCTGGATATCAGTCGAATTGCCCTATCTGGAGGGGAACCTATAGCTCCTTATATCGATGCCTTTGATGTAGATTTATTTTTGTCGAAAGATGATAAAGATGTGCAGTCTGTGATCGATTCCAGAGCCTGTGCTGCTGCTACTATCTACGCTCCACCAAAAGAATTCAATCCTAAAGACAACAGAGTAAAAATAGCCTTCGATGCCGACGCCGTGCTGTTTTCTGACGAATCAGAACTGAGGTATAAGACTGAAGGGATCGATGCCTTTCATAAATTTGAAGCGGAACATGAAAATGAGCCACTGAAAGAGGGCCCATTTGCCAAACTACTCATTAAGCTTTCCAAAATCCAGGAATATCTTCCAACCAGAATTGAGTTGTCACCGTTACGCTTGTCCATAGTCACAGCGAGAAGTGCCCCCTCACATATGCGGGTTATCAAGACACTTCGCAAATGGGGTGTCTATGTGGATGAAGCTTATTTCCTCGGTGGCTTATCCAAGGATAAAGTACTTGAAGCCTTTGGTGCACATATCTTTTTCGATGATCAGGATACTCACCTGGATGCGACGAGTAAAGTCGTACCTTCCGGTAAAGTGCCTTATGATACCGGGTCTGAAATGAAAAAGATTGAAAGTAAATCCAAGAAGAAGTAACATATTCCAACAATTGCGTTTATAGATGAATACTCAAACATTAATTAATAAATTCTATCAATCTTTTGCCTCAGGCGATGTCGAAAGTATGATAACATGTTACCATGATGATGTAGTATTCCATGACCCTGCCTTTGGCACACTTCACGGAGAAAGGGCAAAGAGTATGTGGAGAATGTTACTAAACAGGGCTGATGGAAATATAAAAATTCAATTTAGAAATGTCGAGGCCAATGATATATCCGGACGAGCTGACTGGCTTGCAGAATATCACTATGGTCCCCATAAGAGAAAAGTTATAAACAATGTTTCTGCAAAATTCGAATTTAAGGATGGAAAAATAATTAAGCATACGGATCACTTTGATTTATGGAAGTGGACCAAACAAGCTTTGGGAACAACAGGCTACCTATTGGGTTGGTCAACGTTTATGAAAAATAAAATTCAAAAAATGACGAACGATTCTTTAGCGAAATTCATAAGCAAATCGGGAAGGTTTTCAAAATGAATATTAAATATACCATTGGTTCCATCATTGCCATTCCTCTTTTACCATTTCTGTATCTTCAGGGGAAGCGAATAAAAAGAAACATACCCGACTTACCGGAAGCCAGTGGAGATACTGGTTTTTGCACTGCGAACAACAAAGAATCCCTTCGTTTGCTGACTATTGGGGAGAGCACCATTGCAGGGGTTGGCGTCGATACCCATGAAGAAGGATTCTCGGGGACTTTAGCAAAGGAGATATCACAAAAATTAGATGTAGATGTCTACTGGAAAGTGTACGCTAAAAGCGGCTATACTGCAAAACAGGTGAATGAACAAATAATCGATAACATAGAGGATAAATCAGCCGATCTGATTGTCATTGGTCTGGGTGGAAATGATGCTTTTCAGCTCAACAGACCTAAAAAATGGAAAAAAGCAATCAGGCTAATCATCAAAAATCTAAAATTAAAATTTACCAATACCCCAATTGTTTTCATCAATATGCCACCAATAAAAGACTTTCCGGTCTTCACTCTACTTGCCAGAATGATCCTGGGAAATTATGTAAATATCCTGGGTGAGGAATTGAATAATGTGGTAAAAACCTATGATAAGGTTTATTACATTTCAAACATTATGAAAGCAAAGGATATGGCAGCTAGAATAAGTAACTCTGTAAAGCCTTCTGACATGTTCAGTGATGGTGTTCATCCGTCTAAAATGGCTTATCAGATTTGGGCTAGGGACGTTGCAGAGTATATAATCAAAACAATACCAAACCCCTAGATGTCTATAACAATTTTTTATTTGTACAATTCAAGACAAATTGTAGATTTTTACGTTGGTTTATAATACTTTATTTAATACCTTGAATAAAATTGAGCTATGAAAATTATACTCTTCATACTATTCCTACTATTAGCTCAAGTTCATAGTTTATACGCTCAAACTTCAGATATTCTTTTTCCTTTTTCCATAAACGGTAAGTGGGGGTTTATTAATAAAGAAAAGGAAATAATAGTACTTCCAAAGTATGATGAAGCTTACCTACAACGAGATGGGATGTCAAGAGTGAGAATTAATGGCATGTTTGGATTTATAAACGAGAAAGGAGAAGTTTCTATTAAAGCAAAATATGATCAGGCTGAAGATTTTAATCGTGGATTTGCTAACGTTACAAATGGGGGAAAACCTTACTACATAAATACAAAAGGCCATAGGAAGAAAAAACCAAAACCAAAATTAATTTCACCTAGCTGTGGAAATCATTCAGGCTGTTTTACTCCTCATTTGACCGATCGAGTATCTATTATAGAAAATAATGGCAAATTTGGATTGGCTTATATAAATGGAATCAGGAAAGAAGGTCAACCGGTTACATATGTCTTGGATACTATACCACCAATTTTTGATACAATAGTACCTGTAACTCATCAACTGATGTATTTCAAAAAGGATGGGCTAATTTCATTTGCACATGAAGGTTACTTCGAATTTGGATTAAAATACATATTTAGAAACATGGATTTTAAATATGAAGCGATAAAATTCTTTAATTGTAGTAATTGCAGTAAAGGGAAAAACAGGTTAATTGGCTATAAGAAAAACAGTCTTTGGGGATACAAGAAAATATATATTGATTCGAAAGATCATATCCCTGCTAAATACTATGCGATCTCTTCATTAGCAAAAGGAATGGCACTCATAGAATATGAGAAGGGAAAACTTGGGTATATCGACCGCGAAGGAAACGAATATTTTCCCAGATAATAACTTATCTCAATATTCAAAGGCACCGATCTACCTTAGTTGTGCATACCATCTCAACATCTCTTTGTTATCCATTAGTCATTTTAATTTATTGTTTATCTGGTCTCAGAGAGAGGTGTTACAGATTATATCAATGCCACATAAAATTGTAATAATTGTTTTCTCGGATGTACAAACAGAGTATTATTCTGTAACTTTAATAACAAGGAAGCATTTTGGGGATACAAAATTTTAAAGCGTTTTCTTAATTCCCTATGATCCAAATTTAGTACCTAATGAACCTATTAGCAACAGACGAAATTACCATTGATAGAATTCAGGGAGGCATCCCATTGATTAAGGTGAGTAATCAAAAAGACAAATACTTTGGTCTTGGTTATTGTCATGGCATAGATAGAGGTATGCAATTGATGGTAATGAAGATCCTGGGGTCTGGGACTGCATCAAAGAATATGGATGCTAGCGATGAAATGCTTGAAATTGACAAGTTCTTCAGGCGAATGAATTGGAATAATAATACTGGAGATGAAATTCACAAACTCAATGATGAGCAAAAGGAATATCTGCAATCTTATTGTGATGGTATAAACCGAGCTTTTGAAAAGAATAAGCCATGGGAACTAAAGCTATTATTAGGTTTTAAAAAGTTCCATTGGTCATTGGACGATTGCATTTTACTGGCCAGGATGAGTGGATTCTTGACATTAGCTCAATCCCAGGGTGAGATAGAACGCTTGTTCATTCAATTGGTCCAAAAAGGAGTTGACAAAAGTTTACTCAATGAACTTTTCCCCAATATTTTGAGTGACTATGATGAGTCTATTATCGAGCAGATAAAATTGGGAGATAAGATCGTTCCTGACGAAGTGAGATGGAATGTCGCAAATAATTCCTTTATGGCCTCTAATAATTGGGCTATCTCAGGTAATAATACAATATCGGGAAAACCGATTCTGGCCAATGATCCTCATTTAGAAATTAACCGTTTACCAGCAGTTTGGTATGAGGTTGCTATTCAATTAGGTCAAAATTATGTTCATGGTGCTACGATGCCAGGCTTGGCTTCCATCATCATTGGAAGGAATGATAAACTAGCCTGGGGTGTTACTTATGCTTTTATGGATGCTATTGATTCATGGATTGAGAAGTGTAAAGATGGCAAGTATTTCAAAGATGGTCTTTGGCATAATTTCATTGAACGAAAAGAAATTATTAATCGCAAAAAAGGTGATCCAGTCAGTGTCACCTATTATGATAATGAGCATGGCACACTGGACGGTGATCCATATCAGGAAGGATACTATCTAAGTTCCAAATGGAGCGGCGATAGATCCGGGGCAGCCTCCATTATCTCTGGTTTTCTACTTTCAGATGCTAAAGAAGTTAAAGAAGGGATGAAAATTGCAGGTAAAATTGAAAGTGCGTTTTCCTGGGTATTTGCCGATACAGAAGGAAATATTGGATTTCAAATGTCTGGTTTGATGCCCAATCGTAATGATGGGAAAATTGGTTTCATACCACTACCCGGTTGGTTATCAGAAAATGACTGGCAAGGATACCACGATGCTGAGTCTCTGCCAAATTCATACAATCCACCCGAAGGATACATAGTCACAGCAAACAACGACTTGAATCACCTCGGTGCAGTATCCCCCATTAACATTCCTATGGGAGATTATCGGGCCAGCCGTATTAAAGAACTCATAGAAAATTCAGAGAAGCATGAATTAAGCGATTCAGAGAAAATGCAGTATGATGTTTATTCAATTCATGCTGAAAAATTCATGGAATTCATCAGGCCATTATTACCGGATACAGAAGCAGGCGATATGCTCAAAAAATGGGATTTATGTTACGATACAAAATCCAAAGGGGCTTTTTTATTTGAAATGATATTCCGGCAATTATTCTATGAAGTATTTGGAGATGTTTTGGGCAAATCAGTTACAGAATTTCTCAATAATGAAACGGGAATACTCGCTGATTTCTATCAAAATTTTGACAACATCTTGCTAGCTGAAGAATCTAAATGGTTCAGGGGAAAAACCCGAGACCAGATTTATCAAAAAGCTATGGATTTAGCTTTGAAAATGGAAGTGAAAGAATGGGGTGAGATAAACCACATCACATTATCGCACATTATCCTCGGGGGCAAGCTGCCGAAATTTCTTGGTTTTGATGCAGGTCCATTTCCACTTCCGGGAGGTCGGGCAACTATTCATCAAGCTCAAACATACACGAGTGCCAACAGAAAAACCAGTTTTGCTCCATCATTCCGTTTAGTGACTGATATGGCAGAAAAAAAACTACGCACCAATTATGCTGGAGGTGTCTCTGACAGAAGATATTCCAAATTGTATAAAAACGATTTTTCGAATTGGGCAAATGAAATATTTAAGGAATTTAAATTTTAATAATCAGAAAATACTGTTTCTTTGTTTTAAACCAAAAAATCAATTTAAATGAAATCACATAGAAGAAACTTACTCAATACAGTAATCTTTGGGGCCATTTTCTTATTAAGCTCTTTTAATCTTTCCTTTGGACAATCTAAAACAGAACAGCTTGACAATTTACTCAACCAATATCTTGAGTACAATTTATTCAATGGCTCTGTCCTGGTAGCTGAGCAAGGAGAAGTGATCTACAAAAAGGGCTTTGGTATGGCCAACATGGAGTGGGATATTCCTAATGGCCCTGATACCAAACATCGGTTAGGATCAATAACCAAACAGTTTACTGCTATGCTCATTTTACAATTAGCAGTCGAAGGCAAACTGGATTTACATGAACCCATCACTACATATCTACCAGATTACCCCAAAGCAAATGGAGATAGAATAACGACTCATCATTTACTTACCCATTCTGCCGGAATTCCAAATTATACTTCTTTCCCTGGTTTTATGAGGGATGAAAGCAGAAATCCCTCTTCACCTAATGAATTCGTAAAGAAGTTTGATGAAATGGAATTAGAATTTACCCCGGGTGAGAGGTTTAGTTATAGCAATTCCGGGTATTTTCTATTAGGTGTGATCATAGAAAAACTCTCGGGTAAAACCTATGAACAGATGCTGCAAGACAACATATTTGGCCCTTTAAATATGGATGATTCAGGATTTGATAACCATGATGAAATCATTAAGAACAGGGCAACTGGTTACGGGAAAAATGGAAATACATTTGTGAACTCCCGCTATATAGATATGTCTATTCCTTATGCAGCTGGATCATTATATTCTACTGTTGAGGATCTATATCTATGGGACCAGGCTTTATATACTACCAAGTTGCTTCCTCAAAAATATATGGATCTGTTTTTTGCACCACATATTCTTGATTTTGGCAATAGATATTATGCATATGGCTGGGGAACCGGATATGGAATGATTGGAAATTCATCAGATAGTATTGCCACAATTGGACATGGAGGAGGGATCAATGGATTTAATACAAACATATCCAGGACTCCTTCTGACAAATCGCTGATCGTACTCCTCAATAATACAGGCGGTGCGCCGCTAAACGAGATAACAAGAGCTATTAGGGGAATTATGTACGGTAAGACTTATGACCCTCCTAAAAAATCACTGGCGTATGATCTTCTGGATGTTATTAAAAATAAAGGAATTGAAGCAGGGATTGACCATTATAACACATTAAAAGACTCAAAAGATTATGTACTTGATGAAAATGAAATGAACCAAATCGGTTACCAAATCATGGGTAATGGAAAAATCGATGAAGCAGCTAAGATATTTAAACTAAATATTGAGTCATTTCCCAATTCATTCAATGTTTATGACAGCTATGCAGAGGCATTAATGAACCAGGGTAAAAATGAACTCGCCATCAAGAATTATAAAAAATCTATTGAGATAAATCCGGCTAATCAAAATGGTATCGATATGCTGAAGAAATTAGGTGTTGATACAAGCGAATATGAAGCTAATATAGTTGTGCCAGAAAATATACTGGAGAGTTATGTCGGCAAATATGAGCTAATGCCTAATTTCATCCTCACCATAACGAAGGAAGGCAATCAGATGAAGGCACAGGCAACCGGTCAACCCATCTTTGATATATATCCAAAATCCAGGAACGAATTTTATCTCAAAGTAATAACGGCACAAATCACTTTTAACAAAGGTGATAATGGAATGATTGAAAGTTTAACTCTATTTCAGGGAGGGCAAGAGATGGTTGGGAAAAGGTTACATGACTAAAAAGAATAGTCACATCGAGGAGATTCTATACTCAAAATCTATCGAGATATCCAAGGTCCAGTATAATGCGTAATGCATGTTTATCCCAAATTGGATATTTAATAACAATTGAGAAACGTAGCTTCGGTACCTCAATTTGCAATGCCCATTGAGAAATTGGAATTTGTCATCATTTTTGGTCAAAAATGGCGCCAAATTCCTTGTTTCTTTTACTATAAACACCTGGGGCTCGCACCCCAGGCTACAAATATTCAGCACCGATGGCGCTGTTTTTATTCATTTTTTGCATTATATATCCAAAAAATAATCATAGTCACATCGAGGAGATTTTGTAATCAAAATCTATCGAGATGCCCAAGGTCCAGGAAAATACCTTCCTTGTAAAAATGGCAGGATTAAATACTACATAGGATTTCAACTTTTATATAGTCTTTACTTAGCTGTTCCTTCTCCCGTTCATTCCAAAATGAAGCCCGATAATTCCTTCATTTCGCCCGTTGATCAAATGACGTTTGATATTTTCCTCTAATAATCTAT
>SNRY01000132.1_pt1 | contig 27812 bp, 19 predicted proteins | sample 4693421 | NCBI WGS metagenome assembly SNRY01 (sample SAMN11003215, study PRJNA524138) | termite gut metagenome | isolation source: Bacteroidetes bacterial symbionts from single cell of protist host amplifed... | host: Streblomastix strix ... | reverse complement strand
TCTGCATTCGAGTATCAGCATTTCTATCAATAATAAGATAAAGATAATCCATGCTACGGATTGGAACTGTTCGTTATAATCGGTATATACTTTTGTTTCTATATCGGCTTTTGCCAATTTCCCTATGTGTTGGGATATAGCACGTTGGGCGGAGTTGCTGTTATCAACACGCACGTATATTCCGCCTCCTGTTTTTGCTATTTCTTGGCACATGGTTTCATTTAAACGGGTAACCACCACATTACCTTCACGGTCTTTGCGATAATCTCTGCCGTCTTCGGTGGGAATAGGCGAACCGTCCGGAGAGCCAATGCCCAGCACACTGACCCCAATACCTTTATCAATGGCTGCTTTTGCCGCCTCTAAAGTTCCCCCTTCATGGTTTTCTCCATCAGTAATAATTATAATAGTACGTCCCACACCTTCTTGCGGAGTGAAACTGCGAACAGCCAACGAGATGGCTGCACCGATAGCTGTCCCTTGTTTGGTAATGAGCGTAGGAGAGATAGATTCCAGAAACATTTTTGCAGAGATAAAATCACTCGTAATGGGAAGTTGCGTAAAAGCGTCCCCGGCAAATACGATTAATCCCACTTTGTCATCTTCCAAATCATCTACTAATCGGGAAACCAAACGCTTCGCCCTCTCAAGGCGATTCGGTTGTATATCTTGCGCCAACATGGAATTAGAAATATCCAACGTGATAATAACTTCTATTCCTTGGCGTTTCACTGTTTCGAGCTTAGATCCAAATTGCGGACGCGCCAATAGCAAGGCAAACATTCCTATTGCAAGAAACAATAACCAGAATTTGACATCAGGTCGATACTTGGAAACATCAGGCATCAACTGCTTCATCAATACGGGGTCACCGTACTGACGAATTGCTTTTCTCCTCCTGTAATTAGAATACAGATAAAAGGCTATCAAGAAAGGCAACAGCAGTAATACCCATAAGTAAGCAGGCTCTTCAAATCGAAACATCTTTCTTTTCTTTTTTAAGGTATCTTTTTCAGTATTGAGTTCCTCAAGATTACTTCCAACAAGGCGCAGAGGAATGCCAATAAAGCAAATATACGGTATTGTTCATATCGCTTACTGTATTCCGTAACACTCAATTTTGTCTTTTCCAATTTATCTATTTCATTATAGACTTCTTTTAATTTCGAGTTGCTGGTAGCCCGGAAATAATTGCCGTTGGTGTCGATTGCTATCTGCGTCAAGGTTTTTTCGTCAATTTCTACCGGTACGTTTAAGTATTGTATGCCGTTGGCTGTCGGATAGGGATAGGGAGCTGTTCCGTTTGTTCCCACGCCAATGGTATATACACGGATGCCGAAACTTTTGGCTATCTCGGCAGCTGTGAGAGGAGATATGTCTCCCCTGTTGTTGGTTCCGTCCGTAAGCAAAATGATAACTTTGGACTTCGCTTTGCTGTCTTTCAATCTTGTTACGGCATTAGCTATTCCCATTCCTACAGCCGTTCCGTCTTCAATGATGCCGCATTTTATTCCGCTAAAGAGGTTAAGCAACACAACATGGTCAACAGTTAACGGGCATTGGGTAAAACTTTCGCCGGCAAAGATGGTAATACCGATATTGTCGTTAGGTCGCCCGTTAATGAAAGTTGCTGCCACGTCTTTAGCTGCTTCCAAACGATTCGGCTTTAAGTCTTCGGCAAGCATACTGGTTGATACGTCGATGGCAAGCATAATATCAATGCCCTCTACCTCGGTATTTTGCTGGGAACTGGTGGTTTGCGGACGCGCCAAGACGATTATTATCAACGCCAAAGTAATGATGCGCAACGCAAAAGGCAAATGGAGCAGATATATTTTGTAGCTTTTCGGAGCGGTGGTATATACCCGCGTGTCCGAGATTTGCAAAGTTGCTTCACTCTTCTTTCGCTGCATGATGTACCATATTATATATGGTATCAGCAGAAGCAGCAAGAATAAATATTCAATGTTTGCGAATGTCATTTGAGTCAGTTAAGTTTATGAGTTTAAAACTCAAAATAAATCGTACAAGCGTATTCCTATGTAAACAAAAGTCCCCACAATAGCCGCCGAAATGATAACAATGAAACCAACAAGCAATATCTTGGAACGCAAGGAACGCTTTTCGATTACAGTCATTTCGGTCGGTTGCGGAGTTAGCTCCTCATCGGACTGCCGCGTTTGAACGATAAACTGAATAGCGGTTATCAAGTTTATGTTATTCTCGTCCATTTGTGGATTATACTTGGCAAATTTCACCAAATCGGCAATCCAAAAAAGTTCCTTCAAGTCTTTAAGTGCATTTTCGTCATTGCTTTCAAGCAAACGGTCAATGATTTCGGAAGAGGTCATCTCGAGTGCATTGAATTGGAAGCGTTCTGCAATATAGGCACGTATCGCATCCGTCAATTCGGTATAATACTCTTTTGTTTCACCTTTCTGCCATACCTCTTCATTTTTAATGCGTTCTATTTCTTGCATCGCTAATTGATGAGCCGGCAGTTTCGGTTCTATCTTTATTTTACGAATGATTGGTTTGTTATCACGCAAGCGGACTACCAGATAGATGAGCACTAACAACAAAGGCAATGCCAAACAGGAACAAATTATCAACCCGTACCAATCTTCCCATTTGAAGGAGGGGTTCATTACAGTTTTTTGCCAAAAAAACACCATTGGGTGAAGCGTATCCACCGGCATAGAATATACTTTCAGTGATAGCGGTTTAGATTTATATTTCACGCTATCCACGCTGACCGCAAAAGGGGGAAGATAATAAAGCGCAGAGTCGAAAGAGGTAATAGTGTAATCTTGCCCGATAAGCCGGCGTTGATTGTTGTTTAAATATTGGGTGTCCGGTTTGGATATTTCCACTATTTCCACTCCTTTCACTAATGTATCTCCTTCATTAAGAAAGGGAAAAATGGCTCTTTGTTTGCTATCCGTTACCACCAGCAAATGAATCTTCGTTTGTTCTCCGATGATTAATTGCATGGAGTCCATGATTGCCTCAACGGTAACCGATTGTGCAATAGCTTTCCCTCCTATAATGAGATACACCAACAATGTCAAAAATGTATTTTTGCTCATTTCTTCATTAGTTTCTTTTGGCAAAAAGATTCAACAACGCTTTAACATAATCATGGTCTGTACGCACGGAAACATAATCCACCTTACTTTTGGTAAAAGTTTCGCTCAAAGCGGTTTGATTCTGCACCCACCAATCGTGGTGCGTACGACGCAAAGCAGAGGATGAAGTATCTATCCATTGCTCGTATCCGGTTTCGGCATCTTTCACTTTCATCAAACCTACGGCGGGTAGTTCGGCTACGCGCCTGTCATAGACTTGAATAGCAACCACGTCGTGTTTTCGGTTGGCAATGGTCATGGCGTTTTTAAAACTTGTTTGGTCGATAAAATCGGAAATAACAAACGCAGTGCATCGCCTTTTCATAACATTTGTCAAATACTCCATTCCCAAACAAATGTTGGTACGACGACTTTCAGCTTTGAAGTCAATTAGTTCGCGTATAATATATAGTATGTGTTTACGTCCTTTTTTGGGTGGGATAAACTTCTCTACTCTGTCGGAAAAGAATAGAACACCGATTTTATCATTATTTTGAATGGCAGAAAAAGCTAACGTAGCAGCTATTTCAGTTACCATATCCTTTTTAAATTGCTTAATGGTTCCAAACTCCAAGCTGCCGGAAACATCAATGAGCAACATTACGGTTAATTCGCGCTCTTCTTCATATACTTTAATATAGGGTTTGTTGAAACGCGCCGTTACGTTCCAATCAATGTCGCGAATATCGTCGCCAAATTGGTATTCGCGTACTTCTGAGAAAGCCATTCCTCGCCCCTTAAAAGCTGTGTGGTACTGTCCGGCAAAAATATTGTTGGACAGCCCTCGCGTCTTTATTTCTATTTGGCGAACTTTCTTTAATATTTCAGTGGTTTCCATCCTACAATTAGATATAAAATTGATTTTATATAGCTATCAGAGGGTACTTCTCAGGATGTATCAAACTATCCAAATGCAAATCCACGTCCAGAGATTCCCATCTTAAACTTTCTTCATCAAGCATCTCTACAGACAATACATCTGCAACGTTTGCATTATGAAACCAAGGAAACCTTTCGTGAGAGAGATAATATTCATGCCCGTTCACATATAGCAAAATACCATGTGAAGTAATCATCGTTACTTCAGCGGTAAAAGAATGAACTCCATCTTTCTCTAATAATGTCTTCATTGTTTACAATCTCTGTTTTTATTTCTTTTAATTCACTATCATTAAATCCATTGTTAGATTCCAGTTCAATAATTGGTTCAATCCAAAATTTAGCTCTTTTATTTGCTTGTCTCACATGTTATATGTATTCGTTGTTCTTCCCTAGAAAAGAAAAAGAAATGAATATTTCTCTTGTAAAATACAGTTGGACTCACAGAACCCTATCATTATTAATTGTTTAAAAAACAAACACCTTACTCTTTTGCGAAGCCCTTAATCCTTATGGCACTTCCACCTTATTCAAAACCTTGCTTATTATTTCGTCCGAAGTCAGGTTGCTTGCTTCCGCTTCGTAAGTCAAACCGATGCGGTGGCGAAGCACATCATGAGCCACGGCGCGTACATCTTCGGGAATTACATATCCACGATGTTTGATAAAAGCGTATGTGCGGGCAGCCAGCGCCAGATTGATAGACGCACGCGGCGATCCTCCGAAACCTATCATTTCTTTTAGCTCTTTTAAATCATATTTTTCAGGATAACGGGTGGCGAATACAATATCCACAATGTAGCGCTCTATCTTTTCGTCCAGATAGACTTGGCGGACTATTTTGCGAGCTTCAATAATTTCGCGGGCTTCCAATATTGATTTTACATCGAACGAATCACCCTTGATATTCTGACGAATAATCAATTTCTCTTCTTCCAACTTGGGATAATCAATCACCACTTTCAGCATAAAACGGTCAACCTGCGCTTCGGGCAGCGGATAGGTTCCTTCTTGCTCAATGGGGTTTTGCGTGGCAAGCACCAAGAACGGTTCAGGTAATTTGAATGTTTCTTTGCCGATAGTTACTTGGCGTTCCTGCATGGCTTCGAGCAAGGCACTCTGCACTTTTGCCGGAGCACGGTTTATTTCATCAGCCAATATAAAATTTGCAAAGATAGGACCTTTTTTCACTTGGAACGTTTCATCTTTCTGACTGTAAACCATTGTACCGACTACGTCGGCAGGCAACAAGTCGGGCGTAAATTGTACGCGACTGAATTTGGTGTCAATCAACGAAGCCAGCGTTTTGATTGCTAACGTTTTCGCCAAACCGGGAACTCCCTCAAGGAGTACGTGCCCATCAGACAGCAACCCGATTAACAATGATTCAACCAAATGTTTTTGTCCCACAATGATTTGATCCATACCCTTTGTGAGATTGATGACAAAGGTACTGTGCCTTTCAATCCGTTCATTCAACTCGCGGATATCTATTGATTCAGCCATAATAATAGAATGTTTTATGTCGTTTAATGTTTTTGTTCCTGTGTTTGCCAATTTTTTTCAAAATTACATCATAATCCATTATCGGTACAGCTAAATAATATTAAAAATGCAGAAGATAGTGGAAGGCAATGTGTTTCTTACTTCAGTTGCATTTACTATTTGAACTTACGGTGAGTTCGTTATTAACCATACGCTCCATATATTGTTGAATAATTGCTTTCAACTCGTCTTCCATTTTTTGCCGTACAGAAACGTCTATCTCCTCCAGTATGTTTTCTTTGAGAAGTATATCGGTTTTAAACCGATAAACGGCTGTGGTCTTTTTTCCATCGAACTGCAATAAATAGTTTCCTTTAAAATATTGATAAAAGCCATTAAAATAGTTCACGGCAAAAGTATCTTCGGGAGGCGTATTAAATAAATCGCACCCGAAACTAATATAAGGTTTGTCGTACCCCAAATATCCCAATACAGTAGGCATAATGTCTATTTGCTGAGCGATGCTGTTATCAACAAATCCTTTTAAACCGGAGTTCGCGTGGTAAAACAATATGGGAACGGCAAACAAACCGCTTCCTGTTTGGTATTCTTCAAGCACGCTCTGGTTGGTATGGTCGGCAGTAATCACAAAAAGAGTATTATCAAACCAAGATTCACGGGAAGCAACTTCAAAAAAACGCCTTAAAGCATAATCGCTGTATCCGATACACTTATGAATGGGGTTTTTACCTTGGGGGAATTTACCTTTATATCGTGCAGGAACTTGAAAAGGATGATGAGAAGAAAGCGTAAATATACCCGACGCAAAAGGCTGTTTGAAGGTGGAAAGCGTTTGGGCAAAATACTGCAAAAACTCTTCGTCCCAAATACCCCAATAGCCGTCAAAATCTTTATCGTTATTATATTCCGAACGTCCGTAATAGTCCGTAAATCCGGATGCACGCGTATAAGCCTCAAAACCCATAGATCCATTCCTCGCCCCGTGAAAAAAGGAGGTGTAGTATCCCTGCTTTTTCAGTTCGCCGGCAAAACTTGAAATAGCGTTCAAAGAAGCGGAAGTAGATATAAAAGGTTCCACAAACATGGGAATACCGGAAAAGACCGAAGAGATTCCGTCAATACTTTTCCTGCCGTTGCTAAAAGAATATTGATAAGTTAAACCTTTCGTCATCAAAGAGTCCAAAAAAGGAGTATAACCCTTGTACATCCCCCCATCAACATCTTTGTTGAAATAGCCGAAATATTCTTTGCCGAAACTCTCCAATATGATTACAACCACATTTAACGGCAGTTGGCGAACAGTATCGGCAGGAACATGCACAGGGGAATACAGTCGTTGCATGGCTTTCCTGTCCGTCCAATACTCCGGCACGGAAAATATGGTTTTGCCAAAGGTCCGGTACAACGCAAAAGGAGTATTTAATACAATAGCTGTTTCAATCGGACTATTCACGTATTGACTAGCATTACTGATAGTGATGGGGCGAACACTACGTCCGAAACCACCGCGCATACCGCATATACACAAAAAAACAAAAACGAACAGCGTAACGGTATGCGTTAAATAATAAGAAGGAAGATAAATCTTGCCGGATTTGTGGGGTTTACGATAGAATTTATAAAGTGCATACCCCATGGCAACAATCAAGAAAACAAAATACCAATGAGTAATCAATTCTTTCCCGACAACACTTCCTGAATTGTTTTCGTGTGCAAATTCTTTAAAGATAGTTGCGGTAGTTCTCCGGTTAGTATATTGAAAATAAACTGCATCCGCCAAATTTACCACAATCACAGCAAGGTTAATCGTCACAAATATCCCTTTGGTTATCTTTTGATAAAGCCACCCCTCTTTGTAATGAAAGGGTATGAGCATCAGCAAAAAATATAGCGCATTGGTATATAGCAACGCAGACAAATCGAAATAAAAACCGCCCTTAAACATAACAAACAATCTGTTAAGACTAAGGTCAGTAAAAAAGTGCCGGTTTTCTAAAATAAAAACAATACGGCAAAGTATGAAACCAACCATTGCCAGCATGAAATTGTACAGGGCAACAACGGTGGTATTATATAATGCACGGTGTTTATTCATCAACAAATGGAATTTATTCCTTGGTCGTTATGATTAAATGCAACTCTTCCAACTGCGAAGCCTCTATGGTAGAGGGTGCATCAATCATCACGTCCCGTCCGGAATTATTTTTCGGAAAAGCAATGCAGTCGCGAATGGAATCCAGACCGGCAAAGAGAGACACCCAACGGTCAAGCCCGTAAGCCAACCCCCCGTGAGGAGGCGCGCCGTACTTAAAAGCATTCATCAGGAAGCCGAATTGTTCCTGTGCACGTTCGGGCGTAAAGCCCAACAGTTCGAACATTTTGTTTTGCAATCCGCTGTCGTGAATACGGATAGAGCCACCCCCCACTTCAACTCCGTTGATAACCATATCGTAAGCATTAGCACGAACGGCTCCCGGATCGCTGTCGAGCAAGTGAATATCTTCGGGTTTTGGAGAAGTAAAGGGATGGTGCATCGCCATGAAACGCCTCTGCTCTTCGTCCCATTCAAACAAAGGGAAATCAATCACCCACAAGCACGTAAATTTATTCTTATCACGCAAACCAAGCTGATTACCCATTTCCAAACGAAGTTCAGAAAGTTGCTTGCGTGTTTTCATCGTATTGTCCCCGGAAAGAATCAAAATCAAATCCCCCGCTTTCGCCCCAAACGCTCCCTTCATCTGTTGCAACACTTCCTGAGCATAGAATTTATCAACACTTGATTTTACCGTTCCGTCCGCTTCCACACGGGCATATACCAAACCTTGCGCCCCAATTTGCGGACGCTTCACAAAGTCAGTCAACGCATCGAGTTGCTTACGGGTATAGGATGCTGCACCTTCGGCACAAATACCGCCGATATAAGCCGCATTGTCAAATACGGAAAAACCGTATCCCTTCATAATATCCATCAGTTCAACCAACTTCATGCCGAAACGCAAATCAGGCTTATCGCTCCCGTAATACTTCATGGAGTCGCGCCACGACATACGTGGGAAAGACTCTGTTATCTCTATACCGCGAACAGACTTAAAAAGATGTTTAGACATTCCCTCAAAAACAGCAATCACGTCTTCTTGATCAACAAAACTCATTTCGCAATCTATCTGTGTGAACTCCGGTTGACGGTCGGCACGCAAATCCTCGTCACGGAAACATTTCACAATTTGAAAATAACGGTCGAAGCCCGATACCATTAATAATTGTTTGAATATCTGCGGAGACTGCGGGAGAGCATAGAACTGTCCGGGATTCATGCGCGAAGGAACTACGAAATCACGCGCCCCTTCGGGCGTAGAACCGATAAGTACAGGCGTTTCCACTTCAAAAAAACCAAGTTTGTCGAGATAACTCCGCACTTCAAAAGTCATTTTATGGCGGAGTTCTAAGTTTGCGCGCACTATGTTTCTACGCAAATCGAGGTAACGGTATTTCATCCGGAGGTCATCACCCCCGTCGGTACTGTCCTCAATAGTGAAAGGGGGAGTGATGGAGATATTCAAAACATGCAGTTTCGATACAATAATCTCAACATCACCCGTAAGAAGATTCGTATTTTTATTAATGCGCTCGCTCACCGTTCCCTCCACTTGGATAACGTATTCACGTCCCAATCTATTGGCTTGTTCGCAAAGTGCAACATCAATTTCTTCATTAAAAACCAATTGAGTGATGCCGTAACGGTCGCGAAGGTCGATAAAAGTCATTCCCCCCATTTTGCGGGAACGCTGCACCCAACCCGACAAGGTGACTTGACTACTTACGTGAGAAATGCGAAGTTCTCCGCACGTGTGTGTTCTAAACATAGTGAGTGTTGTTTTTAGCGGGCGAATATAGCGAAAAATTTGAAGTATTGCGGTTGCATACCGGAATTATGCACGGTAGCATACTGAATTATTGACGGTAGCATACCGGATTATGCGCGGTAGCATACCGGATTATTGACGGTAGCATACCGGAATATGCACGGCGCATACTAGAATAAGACAATGTCGGAACAAGACAATAAAGCTGTTAGTTGAGAATGAAAAACGAACAGCGCCATTATAGTGATAATAATCCCGTAAATAATCAGTCGTTTGTGTAAAACCGTATATACCGGAACTACAGATATAAAAGAATTGTCCGTCATCTTTTTGTGTATTCGTCTATATTGGCAATATACTAAATACCCCAAAGCAATACCCGCTATCATTCCCGGAACCACATCCGAAATAAAATGAACACCTAAATATATACGGGAATAAGCGGTGACGGCAGCCCAAAGATATATGGTCCAAGACAGTAAAGCGTAGCGGAAAAATAATGCTAGAAACGTAGCAAGCCCAAAAGCATTAGCCGCATGTCCCGATATAAAACCATATTTGCCCCCTCGATAATTAAATACCGTAGCAACTTTATCGGCAAAAAGAGGGTGGTGAGTCGGTCTAAGCCGACAGAAAAGAGGTTTGATTATTCCAGACGACAATTGATCACATGCTACCAATGTCAAAACAATGGCTGCCAAAATCATCAGTGAATTGCGCCAATCTTTCTTATATACTAATATAGCCACTATCAACATCACAACCGGAACCCATACCATTTGTCCGGAATAAAGCCACATAAAATGGTCTAAAACAACGGAATTGCTCCCGTTTAAAGCGAAGAACAAATCGTGTTCATAGTGCAAAATCTTCTCCAACATATACTTTACTTTCTGTTTACACACAAAAGTAAGCATTTTGTGCTAATTGCCAACTATTTCATATCCATGGCATACATCGTTACATATATATCTCTTTCCTTAATTCCCCCAAATCCCCTATTGCTTTTCGTTTCATTCTTTCTACCTTTGCCGGCAAAATACACAAAGTTATATGGCTTCATCAGACATTATCCGGATGTTAACTCAAACAATTGACAAGCTTTCGGAAAGTGAGTTGCGTAAAGAATTGTTCCACCAATATAACGAAGGCGAACCTTTGCTTTCGGCATCTACTCTATATGATATTATCGAACTGGCTCGTGCCATACTCTTTCCCGGCTATTACGGCACCCCGACCTCTCATAAGCAAACCTCACACCATCATATTAAAGCAAACGTTGAAGCCTTGTTCAATTTGCTGGTTGAGCAAATACTTGCCGCTTTATATTTCATCACAAATGAGCCGAGCGACGAATCCGGAGATAACAAGCATGAAGAAGCAACCCGATTGGCAACGGAGTTCATCAGCAAGTTCCCCGATATAAGAAATGTATTGGCAACGGATGTAGAAGCCGCTTACAACGGAGATCCCGCAGCCGAGAGTTTGGGCGAAGTGATTTGTTGCTATCCGGTAATTAGAGCCATTTCCAACTACCGTATTGCATACGAATTGAGGGAATTGGGTGTTCCGCTTATCCCACGCATCATCACCGAAATGGGACACAGAGAAACAGGTATTGACATTCACCCCGGAGCAAAGATCGGCAATTATTTTACTATTGACCACGGCACGGGAGTAGTTATCGGCGGCACAAGCATTATCGGAAACAATGTGAAATTATATCAAGGAGTTACTTTGGGAGCCAGAAGCTTTCCTTTGGATACAGACGGCAAACCGCTCAAAGGGATTCCGCGTCATCCGATAATAGAAGATAATGTAATTATATACTCAAATGCCACTATTCTGGGACGTATCACCGTAGGACATGATGCCGTTGTAGGAGGTAATATATGGGTGACGGAAGACGTTCCGCCTTATGGAAGAATCGTACAAAGAAGAGGGTAGCTTATGGCTTTTTCCAGATGATAACTTAATCGCATTCACACAATAAACTGTATTATTCACAACATACACGATGGAGCAATTTGAATTGATTGCAAAGACCTTTTACGGACTGGAAGAGGTGCTAGCAGAGGAGTTGACGGCATTAGGAGCTGACAACATAGAAATAGGGAGGCGCATGGTTTCTTTCAGTGGCGACAAAGCAATGATGTACCGGGCAAACTTTTGTTTGCGCACTGCCATTCGCATCCTAAAACCCATTAAACATTTCACGGCAAAGGGCGCCGATGAGGTTTACGAACAAGTGAAAGCCATAAAATGGGACAATATTTTGGATGTAAAAAAGACTTTTGCGGTGGATGCCGTTGTATATAGCGAAGAGTTCCGTCATTCAAAATTTGTTTCGTATAAAGTGAAAGATGCCATTGTGGATTATTTTCGGGAGCAGAAAGGAGAACGCCCTTCTGTACGCCTCAATAACCCGGACATACAATTAAACATACATATCGCTCATGACCGTTGTACGTTGTCCCTTGATTCGTCGGGCGAATCATTGCATCGCCGTGGTTATCGCCAAGAAACACTGGAAGCACCGCTCAACGAAGTGTTGGCTGCCGGAATGATACTGATGACCGGCTGGCGGGGGGAGTGTGATTTTATTGACCCGATGTGTGGTTCGGGCACTATACCTATCGAAGCGGCATTGATTGCCGGCAACATTGCGCCGGGGGTGTTTCGTAAAGAGTTTGCTTTTGAAAAATGGACAGATTTCAACAAAGACTTGTTTGAAGCTATTTATAACGACGACAGCGGGGAACGTGAATTTACACACAAGATATTTGCTTACGATAATAATCCCAAGGCTTACGAAAAAGCCAGCAAGAACATTAAAGCGGCGGGAGTTTCACAAGATATTATATTAAAATTGCAATCATTTCAGCAGTTTGAGCAACCGAAAAACAAAGCCGTGCTTGTGACCAACCCGCCTTACGGAGAGCGTATCTTATTGAAAAACTTGTTGGATTTATATCAGATAATTGGTGAACGGTTGAAACACGCTTTTTGCAACAATGACGCTTGGATATTGAGTTATCGCGAAGAATGTTTTGATCAAATAGGATTAAAGGCTGATATAAAGATACCTCTCTTTAACGGTTCATTAGCGTGTGAATTTCGGAAGTACCGAATATTCGGAGGGAAATATAAGGATTTCAAAAAATCAGAAGAACCTCAATTATGAGAAAAACCGCCTCTATTTTTCTGCTTTCATGCTTTATCGTAAATGTAATGGCACAAGACTTGAAAACGCCAACATTGGAAGAACTCATTCCCGGCGGAGCAAATTATCGCTACGTTGAGAATCTGTATAATTTGCAATGGTGGAATGGCAAGTGTATCAAAGCTGATATTGATACCGTTTTTACCATAGACCCTCTTTCGGGCAAAGAGCGCGTACTCTTTACCCGCGAACAACTTTGCAAAGTGTGGGAAGCAAACGATTTGGGACGTTTGTCGAATTTGCGCAATACCGCTTTTCTCTGGCAAGATAAGTGGGAAGTGCTTATTCCGGCACCGGATAAATACATTGTCTACGATTTCAAAGCAAACAATGTGACAAAAACATTGCCGCTTATGAAAGGAGCGGAAAATGTTGACTTTTGCCCTGAAAGTTATCGCATAGCCTATACCGTTGGAAACAATCTCTACGTAAACGATATAAGCGTTACTCAAGAGCCGGAAGGCATCGTCTGCGGACTGCCGGTGCACCGGAATGAATTTGGTATTCAAAAAGGAACTTTCTGGAGTCCGGGTGGGAGCCTGCTCGCTTTTTACCGCATGGACGAAACAATGGTAACGCAATACCCGTTAGTTGATATTACCGCACGAACAGGCAAAGTGAACTATGTCCGCTATCCTATGGCGGGCATGACGAGCCATCAAGTAAGCATCGGCATCCATAATCCCGGTAACAAGAAAACCATCTACCTGAATACCGGCGACCCGACCGATCGCTATTTCACTAACATTAGCTGGTCTCCTGACGAAAGAAGCATCTATCTTATCGAACTAAATCGCGACCAAAATCATGCTAAACTGTGTAGATACAATGTGGAGACAGGTGAACCGGAAGCTATTCTTCTAGAAGAAACCCATTCCAAGTACGTAGAACCTCTGCATCCGATTGTCTTTTTGCCTTGGAATGACAAGCAGTTTATCTATCAAAGTCAACAAGATGGGTTTAATCACCTCTACATCTATGACATAAACGGCAAGCAGGTGAAGCAACTTACCTCCGGGAATTGGCTCGTGAAAGAGATTGTGGGATTTCATGCGAAAAAGAAAGAACTTGTTATCGCCAGCACGGAGTTATCACCCCTCCAGACTAATTTATTTAAAGTAAACGTACAAACCGGCAAACGCACTTTGTTGGGTACGGATAGTGGCGTGCATAACGGACAACTCAGCCTTTCGGGGAATTATCTGATAGACCGATACGTTTCGCCCGAAGTTCCGCGAAGCATAAATATTATCGACCTAAAGAATAACAAAAGCATCAATCTGTTGAAGGCAAAAGACCCTTTTGACGGTTATATAAAGCCCAACATCAAAACAGGCACCATAAAGGCTGCCGATGGAACTACCGATTTATATTACCGCCTGATTACTCCCCCCAATTTGGATCCTCATAAGAAATACCCCGTTATTGTTTATGTATATGGTGGTCCCCACGCGCAAATGGTTACCAATAGTTGGCAATACGGGGCGCGACCCTGGGACATACACATGGCAAACAGAGGTTACATCATATTTACGTTGGATAACCGGGGGAGCGATAACCGCGGGTTGGAGTTTGAAAACTGTACTTTCCGTCATTTGGGTATTGAAGAATGTAAAGACCAAATAAAGGGTGTTGACTTTTTGAAAGGTTTATCTTTCGTGGACAGCACCCGAATAGGAGTACACGGATGGAGTTACGGTGGTCACATGACCACTGCCCTCATGCTTCGCTATCCCGATGTGTTCAAAACAGGTGTAGCAGGTGGTCCGGTAATTGATTGGAAGTATTACGAGGTGATGTACGGCGAACGCTATATGGATACTCCGCAAACAAATCCTGAAGGATATGAAGAAAGTAATCTGAATCATTTAGCCGGTAATCTGAAAGGGAACCTCTTAATGATTCATGATGACCACGACGACACCTGCGTACCGCAACATTCATTATCGTTTATAAAAGCCTGCGTAGATGCAGGGACATATCCCGACTTATTTATTTATCCGGGACATAAACATAATGTAGCAGGAAAAGATAGAATACATTTGTATGAAAAGATTACGAAATACATAACAGATAATTTGGAAGTGAAACCAGCATATTGACATATTAAAATATGAAACTCTTACTCTTAGGCTCCGGCGGACGTGAGCATGCTCTGGCATGGAAAATTGCCCAAAGCCCCCAAATAGAAAAGCTCTATATTGCGCCGGGAAATGCCGGAACAAGGTCTATCGGCGAGAACGTCAACATTAAAGCTACAGACTTTACCGGTTTGAAAGCCTTTGTGCTTAAAAAGAAAATAGACATGCTGGTTGTTGGTCCGGAAGACCCTCTGGTGAAAGGAATATATGATTTTTTCAAGGACGACGACGAACTAAAACATATCGCCGTTATCGGTCCCTCAAAAGAGGGAGCTAAGCTGGAAGGCAGCAAAGAGTTTGCCAAAGGCTTTATGCAACGGCACAACATCCCCACAGCACGATATAAAAGCGTTACCGCTGCTACGCTGAATGACGGACTTGCTTTTTTACAGACGCTCTCCGCTCCCTACGTGCTGAAAGCCGACGGATTGTGCGCCGGAAAAGGTGTGCTTATTCTCTCGACACTTGCAGAGGCACAAAAAGAATTGAAGGGAATGCTGGGCGGTATGTTCGGACAGGCAAGCGCAACGGTGGTTATCGAGGAATTCCTTTCCGGTATAGAATGTTCCGTGTTTGTGCTTACGGATGGGGAACATTATAAAGTGCTTCCCGTTGCCAAAGATTACAAGCGCATTGGTGAGGGTGACGCAGGACTTAATACCGGCGGTATGGGAAGTATCAGCCCCGTACCTTTTGCCGACGAGAACTTTATGCAAAAGGTATGCAAGCAGATTATCGAACCTACCATTAACGGATTGAAGCAAGAACACATTCTTTATAAAGGATTTATCTTCTTGGGGCTTATCAACGTGCAGGGTAATCCGTTAGTAATTGAATATAACGTTCGCATGGGAGACCCCGAAACAGAAAGTGTAATGCTTCGGATCCAAAGCGATATTGTTGACTTGCTTGAAGGCATACACGCCGGTAATCTTGATACGAAAACCCTGTCTATTGACCCGCGCACAGCCGCTTGCGTCATGCTGGTAAGCGAAGGCTACCCTGAAACTTATCAAAAAGGCTATGTAATAACCGGCTTTGAGTTGGCAGTAACTGCCGGTAGCATCCTGTTTCATGCCGGCACCACCGTGAAAGACGGGCGCATCATTACAAACGGAGGGCGTGTTATTGCCGTATGTTCTTACGGCAATAGCAAAGAAGAAGCCTTGAACAAATGCTACAAAACAGCGAACATCATTCAGTTTGAAAACAAATGCTTTCGCAAAGACATCGGATTTGACTTATAACTTATGATGACACTTAGGCAAATACATAAAACAATGGCGACGAGCAAATATATGCTCTTCGTTGCTATCGTTATTTCTTTTCTTTTTTGGATGGTCTCTTCTTTTTTGTTGCCCGAATTGTCCGAAAAAGAAATATCCTACTCTGTTTGGAAAACCATACGTGAATTTTGCTTCCCTGCGTGGACAAGTAAATTCTTTTGCTTTATCCTGTATTGTATAATAGGATACTTTCTCTCAGTGTTCAACAACAGATTCGGATTGATTCAAATGAGAGTAACCATACCTGTTTCTCTCTTCTTTCTAATCCTTTCCATTTGCCCGGGCACTTATTTCTTGTATGCAGGAAATGTAGTTACCGTGCTGTTTTTGTTTTCCGTATATTATGTGCTTGAGAGTTACCAACAATATCACCGGTCGGCAAGATATTTATTCCATGCAGGGCTTTATACGGGGCTTGGCAGTTTACTTTATCCACAGTTAACATATTTCATACCGGTATTGCTTATCGGAGCATATAGTTTCCGGTCGCTTACCGCTCGCGGTTTTTTTGCGTTGCTTATCGGTTGGGGCGTGCCTTATTGGTTTCTATTCGGATATGCTTTTCCAGCCCATAAAATGAATTTGTTCTATCAACCTTTCATTGAATTGGTGAACTTTCAACCTATCGGTTTCAAATTTCAGCTTTGGGAGCAAGTGATGCTTGGGTTCATCTTTATCTTGTGTATAGTAAGTTCTGTGCATAGCTATGTAACAAGTTACAGAGATAAGATACGCACCCGCGTCTTCCTTCGCTTTTTTATGGTGCTGAATGCGTGTGTTTTCTTGTTCATCATCCTACAACCGGCTCAATGTGTAAACCTTTTGCCGCTGCTATTGGTAGGGACGAGTATTCTTGCAGGACACTTGTTTGTGCTTTCAAATAGCGAAACAGCCGACACCTTTTTCATAACTTCTATAATCGCTATATTTGCTTTATTTTATTTCAATATATGGATGCTCTTATCGACTTTTTGATTAGTTGGGGATATGCAGGAATGTTTTTGTCGGCTTTGTTAGCAGGGAGTGTGATACCTTTCAGCTCGGAAATAGTACTCATGCTATTGGTTTGCCCCGATACGGGATTAAATCCATTAATCTGCCTTGTCATGGCTTTGATAGGCAGTTTATTAGGAGGGTTATCCTGTTATTGGATAGGGCGTTTAGGTAAAATGAACTGGTTGGAAAAATACTTTCACATGAAGTCCGAAAAAATAATGCGTATGCAAGTTTATTTGCATAACCGAAGTGCGTTCATGTCTTTCTTTGTTTTTCTTCCCGTTGCCGGGGATGTAATAGCTGTATCATTAGGTTTTTTGCGGAGTAATCTACTCATTGTCTCTATCGGTATGTTTGCAGGAAAGCTGTTAACCTGAGTTCGACGAAAAAAAAGGGAATAAAAAGAGGGTAAATATAGTTTGAGTATGTTATCTTTATAGTTGACAATCAATTATATAACAAACACTCAAATCCTATGCTTACCCCGGATAAACTTACTGAAATATTCTGTATGGCAGACGATTTCTGCAAAGAATTTGATTTGGAAGTTCAAAAGCATCAAATAGATACTCCCGATAAGAAGAAATATCACCGTTCCTCTCGCATGAGTGAGAGTGAAATCATCACAATACTTATCGGATTTCATTTTGGAACCTTCCGTAATTTCAAGCATTATTACTTGTTTTATGTACAGACACACTTAACCCGTGAGTTTCCTGATTTAGTATCCTACAACCGCTTTGTAGAGCTACAGCGTAAGGTTTTCATACCATTTGTTCTATTCCTAAAATTGATTTGTTTTGGAACATGCACCGGCATAACTTACGTAGATAGTACCTGTATTCGTGTTTGTCATAACAAGCGAATAAGGCGAAACAAAGTGTTCAAGGGTTTAGCTGAAATTGGGAAAAGTACGATGGGCTGGTTCTTTGGTTTTAAACTTCATTTGCTCTGTAATGAAAGGGGCGAATTAGTAAACTTCTGCTTGACAAGAGGCAATGTGGACGACCGCAATCAAAAGGTTTTTAGTTTGTTAAGTAAAGATCTGTTTGGGAAATTATACGCCGATAAAGGGTATATCTCCGCATCTTTATTTGAGATATTATTTAACAAGGGCATTCATCTGGTTACCGGTATAAAGAAGAACATGAAGAACCGATTGATGAGTGTCAATGACAAGATACTGCTTAGGAAGCGCTCAATCATTGAAACCATAAACGGTGAGTTGAAGAGCATTTGCTATATAGAACATTCCCGACACAGAAGTCCTGCTAATTTCATCATGCATCTTTTGGCGGCTTTAGGGGCATATAGTTTCTTTCCTAAAAAGCCTTCCATTAAATTCGATAAAGAACAAATATCCCGATAGGAATTGTTCCTTTGAGATATAACCCGTTTTTACGATACTAAAATTCACTTGTGGAAAGTGAAGAGGGAGAACTGTATCTGATCGGAAATTGCCGATTAAACTGAATTTTCGTCGAATTCAGGTTGTTAAGATATATTTGCGTGATGTTAGCCGCACAAGGTCTCTTTTCTCTTTTGGGATAAAACTTCGGGATGGAGAAAGTTATCGAAAAAACGGAAGATGGAAGCAATACTCTCTTTATCCCTTCACTAAACGAACATTACCACAGCATAAAAGGCGCACGCACAGAATCACAACATATCTTTATTGATATGGGTATGAAACAATCTGACGCCCCCGCTCCCCGCATCTTGGAAATAGGATTCGGAACAGGGTTAAACGCTTTTCTCACTATATTGGCTGCCGAAGAAATTCACAAACAAATACATTACACGAGTATCGAGCTATATCCCCTACCGTGGGAAATAATAACAGAATTGGGATATAGCAACAATCCCCTGTTTGGTTCATTGCACGAGGCTGCATGGAACACGGAAGTTAATATTACTCCCTTGTTTACTATCCACAAAATAAAAGGGGATTTTACGAAGTACACTTTCGCCGGAACTTATGACATAATCTATTTTGATGCCTTTGCTCCCGAAAAACAACCGGACATGTGGAATCAGCAACTATTTGAATCTCTTTATAACATCATGAACGTTCCCGGAATCCTAACCACCTATTGCGCCAAAGGAGTTATACGGCGCATGTTACAAAATACAGGCTTCTTCATAGAGCGCCTGCCCGGTCCGCCGAACGGGAAAAGGGAAATTCTAAGAGCAAAAAAATAAAATATCAGTGATAGTTTTCCCGATCTCGAAACAGAAAACGGCGTATTATAGAAATTATATCCGTATCTTTAATCTCGCTTGCCACCGGCATTTCCTACCTGCTGCCGAAAGGCTTCCCTCCTGCTCTTGTCAATACCCGGTCTTCGTATAAAGGATAAATTCCCCCTTGGTATATAGCAAATGAATCGTTTGGTATATACTAAAGGGGGTGTTTGGTATATACCATACGAGAATTATGCCGATGGTATACTGGGAGTATGGCGGCAGCATACTGAATTATGCCAGTGGCATACTGGAGTATTGCGGCAGTATACTAGAGTTATCAAGGTAGCCTTATCCCGATGCTTGTGGAAAGAGAGTAAAGGGAGGACTATGTTTTCTATAATATATCCTGTTTCTCTTGTATTTTCCCTTTTGGAAAAGCATCTGTTTTTTCTTGCCAAAAAGAAGGTTCACGATAAATAGCGATTCCACTTAAAATTTAAACAAACATAAGAAACTGTTTAATTTTTCTTAGATGATTATATGATTGGGCATCCAAGAGATAAAAGCCGGAATCCAAAAGATTCGGTATTATCTATAACCATATACAACTCCTTCGGAGTTCTCATAGAACATATTTTCAATCAAATTTAAACAGTTTCTAAAAATTTAGATGACTTCAAATTAATAACTATTTCATTGTTATTTTAGTATTTTTTAAATAAACTTGCGATTTTATTTTGAAAACTTTTAACAAGTGAGGCTGCAAATTAGGATTACTTATAACTTTTTGTAATGTAGTAAGACTAATTGTCTTCATTAGAGAGCCCATGCAGACGGGTATAAGAGTCTGTAAAAGTTGAATTAATAATAATATCTATGTTATGCGAAAAAAAAATCAAATTAATCGGTGCTTTTGTATTCGCAATTGGGCTATGTCTCAGTGGAAACACTTGGGCAAAAAACAATGAAAAGACAGAGAATGCATCGGTAACTCAACAAGGTGCCACTCTGAAAGGGACGGTGAAAGATGAATTAGGACCTGTTATCGGGGCTTCTGTTGCAATCAAAGGGACAGCAATAGGGACAGTGACAAATTCCAACGGAAATTTTGAACTCCAAAAAGTAACTAAAGGCGCTGTTATCCGTATCTCGTGTGTTGGCTACGCACCACAAGATATTACTTATACAGGGCAAGCTACACTGTCCGTGACATTAGTAGAAGATGCAACCTTACTGACAGACGTTGTGGTTACAGCTTTGGGCGTGAAAAGAAGCCAAAAAGCCTTGGGGTATTCAATGACCGAGGTAAAGGGAGAAGACCTTATGACGAATAACATCAATCCTATAGCTTCTTTGCAAGGAAAAGTAGCTGGATTGGAAATAGCCGGTTCTGACGGTGGTATGTTCGGATCGGTAAAAATTCAGGTTCGTGGAGCTTCCACCTTAAAAAATAACAACCAGCCGATATATGTAGTAGATGGTGTTGTATTGGACAATTCAGTAAGTGATACCAGGGTGAACTCAGAATATCAGGCAGACCCGAATGACTGGGGAAATGAATTGAGAAACCTAAACCCAAACGATTTTGAAACAGTTTCCGTTCTGAAAGGCGCTGCGGCAACTGCTCTGTATGGTTCCCGCGGTTTGAATGGAGCTGTAGTTATCACAACCAAAAGTGGACGTAAAAGCCAGGGATTGGGTATCAATTTTTCACAAACATTTGGCATCGACCACTATTACAAGGAACCGGACCTCCAATATGTATATGGAGATGGTGCCTTTTCCGGCGCTGTAAGTTGGGGTGAAAAGGATGCAGATGGAAACGTTTATAAATTTGACAACCAACATCAGTTTTATCTTGGGGGAGATGGTGTTCCCGAATTACTCATATACTATGGATTTGGGCCTCGTTACGACGGTCGTCCTATACGCGGTTACGACGGTGAAATGACTACTTATGATCCCTATTATAATTCAATCCGTGATACCTATAACCTGGGATTCAATTCTACCACGAATGTGTCGGTGAATGGTGGAAACGAAAAAACAACTTTCTATAATTCAATTTCATACAGGAATCAATCGGGTACATTGCCTTCCAATACTTTTGAACGTTTGACGTTATTATCGAAAGTGTCCCATCAATTGACTTCGAAAGTCTCTTTGGGTGCTTCATTGACTTTTGCCAATGCTAAGCCTGCAAATCCACAGCCGAACGTAGCGGAAAGATATGTACAAAGAGATGTTTCCAATAATTATGATCCGAATTATTATCGCCACAAATACAAAGGCGAACATGGCGGTATGGCTACCGGTGACGATAAATATTCAGAAGCGCCGTCTAAAGATTTTTGGTGGAATCTCTATGAAAACGAACGTTTCCAGAAAGAAACAAATGTACGCCCGGCTTTGGAGTTGAGTATTGATTTGCTGAGTTGGTTGAAGCTCCGTTTGGAAGGAAATTATAATTACTTTTACCGACGGTACGAACAAAAGGAAATGGGTTCGGGCTATGCAAGAGAAGGTGGTTCCTATCGTTTGGAAAACTATAGCAAAGAGCAAACCAATTTCTATACAACATTCCAGGCTAATAAAACACTGGGTGACTGGTCTTTTGGCGGATTCCTGAGGGGTGAATACTTTAATAATTTTGAAGAAAACACAGCGGTGTGGACAGAGGGCGGTCTGATTGTTCCTGGACAGTTTTTTATAAATAACTCCAAAAATCAGATAAAATCATCAGGAAATATCAATAATACCCGCCGTATCATGTCTACCGCCTTTTCGGCAAACGCTTCCTGGAAAGAACAACTTTTTGTCGATATTACAGGGCGTAACGACTGGTCTTCCGCATTGATTTATAGTACTGGTACCGGTAATTATTCTTACTTCTACCCGTCTATAAGCACCTCTTGGTTATTAAATGAGGCATTTGCATTACCTGATTGGATTTCTTTAGCCAAGCTTCGTGCTTCTTGGGCGCAGGTAGGTAATGATACCGATCCGTATTCCATTAATTCAGCCTATTCCGTCAATAGCCATCAACAAAACGGATATATGCTTTACACTTTGAGTATACCGGAATCATCTAAGTCCCTGAGTTTGAAACCTGAACGCAAAAATTCATTGGAATTAGGTTTAGACTGGCGTTTTTTTCAAAGCCGACTCAATTTAGACGTTGCCCTGTATAAGGATAACACCATTGATCAGATCATGTCAATTCCCGTACCATATGCTTCCGGTATCAGTTCACAATTGGTTAATGCCGGTAATATTCAGGGAAAAGGGATAGAGGTTGCTTTGGGTATTGTTCCCATTAAAACAAAAGATTGGCGTTGGGATGTGAATTTTACTTATACCCGTCATGAAGGGAAAGTAATTTCATTACACGAAAATGTAGCCAATTATATTTCTTTAGAAGGTCAGACAGGTGGTGACTTCATGGTAATGTCCGTAGCACAGGAAAATGGGGCGTATGGTACCTTGATGACAAATGTAAAACCAAGAATTGATGAAAAAACCGGTTTGGAACTTTATACCTGGAACAATACGTATCGTTCTCCTTACTCCTTGAGAAGTGGAAAAACCGAGGAGATTGGAAAAATAACCCCTGACTTCTTGGGTTCTATCCTGACTGATTTGAAATGGAAAAATGTTGGCTTGCGTATCGCTTTGGATACAGATATAGGTCGTTATGTGGCTTCTTATCCAAGCCGTTACGGAAAAGCTTATGGAGCAACAGAGTCTTCATTGAAGTATTCGGCTCCTGAATATGGTGGTGTAACTTGGACCAGTAAATATGATGGTAAGACTTATAGCGATGGTTATATCCCACCCGGCGTAATCCAAGCTGGCTCTAGAATAACCCAACCGGATGGTTCCGTGTATGTTGTGGCAGATGGAGGAGAAAAATTCCAGACTTTGTACGAAAAAGGCATTGTTGAACCCACACATGCATCTACTTGGCACAGGCTTCGTGGTGACTGGGGCTTGGGCGTCTTGGAAGATGACTGGTTCTGTAAAGCAGATTTTGTGGCACTCCGTGAAGTAACTTTCAGCTATCGGTTACCGGTTTCTATTGCTACCAAGATTAAAGCGAAAAACTTGACCCTGAGCTTGAGTGGTCGTAATTTAGCCTATCTGTATAATACGGCTCCTTCTCATGAGAATCCGGAATCTGTTCGTGGTACACACTCCGGCGAGTTTCGGTTACGTTCGTTCCAAGGTTTTACGGCCAACTATTTCTTCACAATTAATGCAGACTTTTAAACCTCTGTGGAATGTTTAATAATAATCATAGAAAGAATAAGATGATGAAAAATAAAATATTAGCTGTATTTGCTGTAGCAACACTGTTTTTTACGGGTTGTAGGGATGAGTTTGCAGAAATCAATACCAACCCAAACGATATAGACAAAGCAAATATACCGTACCTGTTTTCTCAAGGTCTTTGGGAGTTTAATCCGAATGATTACGATTTGTGGTTTTACAATGCCCGGTACATGTCGCATTTGGCGCAAGCATATATACCTACGGCTGGATATTATCCCGATTATGTACATATTATTGCTGAAATGGGTGGTCAAGGAAGCAAAGCGATCAACGTTCTGAAATATGCTCGTGAAATCGACTATTTGACCTCTCTAATGGGTGAAGAAGGTGAACAATATGCGCAACTCCGCGCCATATTAACTCCTTTGATCGTTTACCTTGGCATTCTCGACTCTGACATGTATGGATCGCGTCCATTTTCAGAAGCGGCTACCGCTCGCTATGGCGGAACTTTGACTCCTAAATATGATACGGTGGAAGAACAATACAATCTGTTTCTGACCATGTTGGATGAAACATTGGACGTTTTTGCAAATCCTCCGGGAGCGCAGACTTTACCTTCTAATCAAGATTTTATTTACAAATGTGATATCAGCAAATGGGCTAAACTGACCAATTCATTGAAATTAAAGATTGCGGTTCGTTTATTGCATCAAGATAAAGCACGTGCTTTGCAGATTGCAAAAGATGTTGCTGCCAACCCGGTCGGCGTTATTAGTCCCAGTGAAGATTTACTCTACAACAAAGGAACGCAGGAATTCGGCACCGGCGCTGCACTCGACAGGGTAACCGCTATCACACAACCTTTGACTGAATTCTTGGTGAGCCACCTTGATCCGCGTATCCGTTTTGTCGCTACGAAAAACGGTTACAATTCTAAAATAGTGCAAGGACTTTTTAATCAGGAGGTTACAGGTAAATTTGAAGAATGTCATCTTCCGGGATTTATTCTCAGTAAAGTAGACTATACGGTAGATGATACCGGTAAAAAAATCTTCCAGAAATGGAAAGCGCCGGGAGAACCCTGGGTGCGCTATTATGGAATACCTACCGATTTGGATGCCAATACGAATACTGCTGTGTATGGCGATTACTTCCAAAGTACCCGTTGGAGAATTTATGATGACTCAGGAAGTAATTATAAAGCTTATGCTCCTTACTCCCGCTGGCCGGAAGAGATGGTACGCGGTTTGGTGGATTACTCCATTCCTACCTTGCCGGGAGATGCTGATGTTAGTGATACGGAAGACTGTCTGTGGTATTTCTTCCATTTTACATCCGCTGAAGTGAATCTCTATTTCGCCGAACTGAAATTGTTGGGAGCCGACTTGCCTGCGACAGCACAGCAATATTACAATGATGGCGTTAAACAATCCGTTGAAGTTTACGATCGTTTGGCGAACTTAAATCATATTCCATATTATCATACTACTTATGGTTATGATCCTAATGAAGCCACAATTGACCTGAAAGCGGGTGAAATTGATGCTATGATGCTGAACCCCGATTACCAATTGACAGGTTCGGTTGCTGACCAACTGGAAAAGGTATACATTCAACAATATATCCATTTTTTGTTGAGCGCAGACGACCAATATGTGAGCATCCGCCGTTCCGGTGTACCCAAGGTAAATAGTAAACTGCTTCCTTGGAATCCGATTGAATTAAATACCATGATTCCTCGTCGTATGGAAATCCCTCCGCTCAATATCTCCTCTTTGATGTATGAGATAGAAAAGCAGGCTTATGAAGATCAAGGGTTTACACCAGGTGCAGGGATCTCGGAGCCATCATTTTTGAATCGCGAGCGTGTATGGCAAGATAAGGGCGCTCCTAATTTCGGAGAAGGACCTAATTTCTAATATATTATTTTGTAATAAAGTATTGAAGAGGCTGTCCAAAGGTGGGCAGCCTCTTATTTATTTGTAAATATGGTTACGAGGGTGTATCTTAGCGTTGCAAAAGACATAGCGTATCTTAAATTACCCTAAAATACTTTGCTACATTCATTCGTTGATTACTTTTGCCCCAATACTCAGTTAGCGCGTTTTTATCAATTCATAACACTAACGCATGTTTATGTCTAAAAAATCGTTATTCATCTTTTTTGCTTTGCTTGCTGTTGGTTCATTAATGGCTTTTGCACAAAGGGACAGTCTTCATTTTTCATTGGATGAAGTAATCATAACGGGCACTCGTGCCCAAGTAAGCCGTAACAATGTGCCGATGACCATTTCGGTTGTCAATCGCAACGACATAGAAGAGAGTGGTGAATCTGCCTTGTTACCGGTGCTTTCCGAACGAATCCCCGGTATGTTTGTTACCGAACGGGGTGTGACCGGTTTCGGAGTATCAACGGGAGGTGCAGGCGGTATTACCATGCGCGGTGTAGGCGGTTCGCCCACAACAGGGATATTAATACTGATTGACGGACACCCCCAATATATGGGAATCATGGGGCATCACTTACCGGATGCCTATGTGGCTTCAGACGTGGAACGAGTGGAAGTGGTTCGCGGTCCGGCTTCCATATTGTATGGAAGCAATGCTATGGGTGGAGCTATCAACATCATTACCCGCAAACAAAATCAAGATGGGTGGAGCGCTAACGGACGCTTGATATACGGTTCATACAACACACAAAAGTACATGGCTAACGGCGGTATGAAACAAGGCAAGTTTGATGCTTTCGTTTCAGTGAATCACGATAAGACGGACGGACATCGCGACAATTCAGACTTTCACATCACCAATGCCTATGCAAGGGCGGGGTATGGACTTTCCGAACATTTCAGAGCATGGGGCGACGTAAGCATTGCCTCTTTCACGGCTCAAAATCCGGGAACGAGTGATTCTCCCGTGTTTGACAATATCGCCGACATTGTGCGTGGCGTAGTATCTGCCACTTTGGAAAACGATTACAAAAAAAGCAACGGAGCTTTAAAGCTATTCTACAATTCCGGTAACCACGAGATTAATGACGGTTACGGAACAAACACGAATAACAATATTCCCCGTGATTACCTTTTCCATTCAACCGATAAGAATTTCGGAACCGCCCTTTATCAAATCTTCAGACCGATTGCCGGAAATGAAATTACCGGCGGTATTGACTTCAAAAGTTACGGAGGGCATGTATGGAATAAGTATGAGAACCATACCCGCCCTGATTATAGCATGGTGGATACCACTACTTACGAGGTGGCAGGCTACATGATAGTACAGCAAACATTATTTGAGAAATTGACGGTGAACGGTGGCTTGCGTTTGGAATATAACGAAACGTTTGGCACGGAACCGGTTCCGCAAGTCGGATTGGCATATCGTCCCACCCGGAATGCAGTGGTCAAAGCATCTGTATCCAAAGGTTTCCGCAGTCCTACTATCCGTGAGTTATATCTGTGGGGCATGGGTAATACAGATTTGAAACCCGAACGGATGCTTAATTATGAATTGTCCTTAGGGCATACGTTCCTCGACGGACGCTTGTCTGCCGAACTGACCGGCTATATTGCCGACGGCAGTAATATGATAGCAGTAATGCCGGTAGAAGGTAAACCAACAAACGTCAATGCCGGCGAGTTTAACAACAAGGGTGTTGAACTATCTCTAAAATGGCGTGCGGCTAGATGTTTGGAATTACAAGGCAACTACTCATACCTCCACATGGATGAACCTGTAACATACGCACCCGAACAACAAGCGTTTGTTGCCGCAAGTTATCGGTTGAACAATTGGAGCATCAATGCCAATTACCAATATATCTATCACCTGTACTCAACAATAGCAGGAGAAAATCCCCCTCAAACAAGTTATGGTTTGCTGAATACAAAAGTTTCCTATCGCCCACTCAAATGTTTGAGTTTCTTTGTAACGGGCGAAAACTTAACCGGTAAGCATTATGAAATCATGACAGACTACCCCATGCCGAGAGCTACCGTATTGGGAGGTATTAACATCACTTTGGGGAAAAACTAACGGAATTACCCCTTTTAGTCTTGTTAATAGTCGAAATTATATCTGTGAACAGGTTGTGGTGAATCCTTGTGGCACTAATCGATATATCGGTAATTTATTTGTGTAACGCCGGTTATGAAGAGCATCCATTTAATTACAAACCTGAGTTCGCCGAAAACTTAGGTTAAAAAGCAATTACCAAGCAGACATAGTTCTCCCTCTTCACTTTCCACAAGTGAATTTAATATAGTAAAAAGTAGGTTCTATTTCAGAGGCACAAATCCAATCGGGATATTTGTTCTTTATCGAAT
>SNRY01000131.1_pt1 | contig 27906 bp, 42 predicted proteins | sample 4693421 | NCBI WGS metagenome assembly SNRY01 (sample SAMN11003215, study PRJNA524138) | termite gut metagenome | isolation source: Bacteroidetes bacterial symbionts from single cell of protist host amplifed... | host: Streblomastix strix ... | reverse complement strand
ATTCGTGGAAAAAAAACGATAGTCGAAACGGCCATGGTCGGACGTAAAGGCACGGTCAAGGAACTGATCTCGGTCAATGATTATGAAATCAATATTGCCGGTAAAGTGCAGGATACCGACTTTTGGCGTGTTGACTGCCACATCCGGAATAGAGATTGCCGGTACATCGGGGACACCTACTTTCGGAGCGGCTACTGCCACATCCGGAATAGAGATTGCCGGTACATCGGGGACACCTACTTTTGGCGTGTTGACTGCTACATCCGGAATGGAGATTGCCGGTACATCGGGGACACCTACTTTTGGAGTGTTGACTGCTACATCCGGAATGGAGATTGCCGGTACATCGGGGACACCTACTTTTGGAGTGTTGACTGCTACATCCGGAATGGAGATTGCCGGAGTGTCCGGGATGTTTACTCTCGGAGCGTTTACAGAGATATCCGGCTGGAAGGATTCACCGGTGGAATTATCCGCTTTTGCCTGCCCAGCCGAAAGGGTAAGGGCAATCGGAATCGCTATGGCAGCAGCTATCTTACGCACATTGTGCATGATGTCAAGGAGATAGTTTTCCTCTTCCGGTTTGTAGTTTTGCGCCTTGTCATCTACCTTGTTTCCGGGTAGTTCCTTGGCACTTGTTATATTCCCTTGTGCGGGCATCTTTTCAGGCGCAGACATCAGGGGTTTTAACGCTACAGTCAATGGAGAAAGTTTACGGGTAACGGCTGTGTATTGGGAAGATTCGTTCAAGTCTTGTACCACCTGATCGAGTTTGATTGTTTTTCCTTTTCCGTCTTTTTTTGTTGTACCCAAACTTTTAAGTAGTTTCTCGAAATCAGTTTCCACTGTGGGAATTGGCACAACAGGAGTTACCGGAGTCGCCGGAGTTATCGCATCTACATTTTCCCCGCCGGTTTTTTTCTGTGAAGCCTCCCAGCTTTCATGTCCGGCTTGCTTGCCTTTTCCCCACGCTCCCGCGTAATCTCCATTTTGCAGCGTATTATATACGATACCAGCAGGCGTGACATTTAGCACACCCTCACCAATATTGGCAAAACCGGCCTTGGCGGCGGCGGCGGCCTCAGAGAAATTTCCTTTTACTAAATTAACGATTGCCGAACAAACTCCCCCGATACCGGAGAGTACTTGTTTAAAAGGTTTTACAACGCTATCCAGCAGCGTACTTCCGAATTCCTTAATCACGCTCCACACGCCCAATATAGCGACCCTGAAGCCTTCAAACTTTTGCCAGCAAAGCGTAACGACTCCAACTACCACACCGACCGCCAACGCAATCCAGCCCAAGGGGCTTGCATAGAAAGCAGTGTTTAACGCCCATTGCGCCGTGGTAAGTCCCCACGTGGCAAGGGTTTGTGCAGTATCGGCTATTTTCTTGATGCCTGCCAGAACGACCGCTTTTTGTGTAATAGCGTAATTAATCCCCATGGCAACCGTATAAAGACCTACAGCAGCCGTTAAACCGACCACTAAGGGATTACCTTCTTGTAGAGAGGAAAACCATGAGGAGAATAAACCCGTGACAAAAGACAGGGTTACGGAAACCCCGTCAAGTACCGTACCGGCTATACTTAAACCACCATAAATGAGTGGCAGCATTAACTCCCCTATTTCCGTGCCGATGTTCTGTAATTGGTTCCACACTTCCGTAGCCTTTTGCACGCTGTTGGCAGAGAATTCAAGCGCAGCGTCCGTTTCTCCGGCGGAATTCACCACGCCGTTCATGGACTCGCGCAGTTTGTCGATGTCGGATGTCATCACCGCAAAGGCGCTTTTCGCCTCTTTGTCCGTGATACCCAATTTTTCCAATAACGTGGACTTCTGCTCATCGTTCAGTCCACTCATCACTCCCTGCAGGTCGGTAAAGATGTCCAATACGCCCCGCGTTTTACCTTCATCATCAAAGATTTTAACGCCGACCGTTTCCATTTTTTTGCGGATTTCTCCACGTCCAAGCACGGAAAAAGCGTTTGTCATCAACACGGCAGCACGCTCGGCAGATTGCCCCTTTCCGGTCATGTAAGCAAACGTACCGGCAACCTCTTTGTAAGCGATTCCCAAGTTAGACGCACCGGCGATTAGGTTTGGCATGTATTGGGAGAAGTCGGCAAACTCACCGGCACCCACCCGTTTGGCTGCAAAGAAAGTATCCAGCACTTCCATAGCCGTGGTATTTTCCTTGCCGACAATGGAGAGGGTTTGCGCCAGCGCCGCCGAAACGGTATCAAGGTCGGTAAACCCTGCCTTGCTGCCTTTGAGAGAAGCGTCAAGGATAGAAAGGGATAAGTCCACATCATCCAATTGGGAGTTGATGGCTTCAAAACCTTTGGGAGCGACCAAGATATCTGTCTTGTTATCCTTAGCAATATTTTTTAGTTTTTCCTTTAACTCTCCCAATCCTGTCTCATCGAGTTGTGCGGTGATATTCACCTGCGCCATGCTCTCATCTAATTTCATGCCCTGGGAACCGGCAAAAGTCAGTGCGGCGGTAGCCGTGGCGACGGGATTCTTGAGCAGATTTGCCCCGGGTATGGTATCAAAAATCTCATTCACCCATCCTTTGAATTTGCCTCCGCCGGAAGCATTTTCCAAGGCTTCGACTTCTTCGGTCAGCTTGGCGATCTCTTTGTTGTACTCCCTGATAGCGGACAGGTTTTCGGCAGGTATCCATTCCTTTTCCGCCTGCAAAGCGCTAATTTTGGCATGCAGTGAATTGATGGACTTACCCGTGTCATTGAACACGGCGTCCACAGCAGAAACCCTGTTTTGTACATTTGTGAGCGCTCCAATAGTCGTGGCGGAGGTGGCGGTGATAGTTCCCAACCCCGCGCTCATCTTGTCTTTGAGAGAGAATATGTAAGTTAATGTATCCGCCATATACTTGCTATTTCATGTTTTGCCCATTCGGCCATTTCTGTTTGATGGCCCCACTCCTCATCAGAAAGTTCGCCGGGGTCAAAATGCAAAAAAGCCCGTATGAGAGTGTCCGCCAAGAACATCCAACCGGGCTTTTCCACAATGTTTGTCCGGCTTATAATTTTTTTAGTTCCGCCTCCTTGATTTCAATAATCTCGCTCAACTTGCCGGATATGCCCAGAAAATAGGAATCGTCCGTTTTAATCACTTCGTCGCCGCCCAACCAGCAGTTGGTAAGCAATATCTCGTTGTACTTGATAGGATCGTTCTTGCCCACAACGGCAGCCGCGCTCAAGGCTTTTCTGTCCGGCTTCCTTAAATAAGCCTTTTTCTCTTCTATCTCCACGAGATATACACTGCCCCACTTGGCTTTCCACTCGTCGATTTGTTGCTGGGTAATTTCTTTTATTTCTTTTTCCATGATTTTTAAATTACGTTATGTTCGATGTGAAGAGCAATGAATGGCAAAGCCACTTCCAAAAATAAATCGCCTTCTTTAAAAGACTTGGGTATTTCCGTGATGGAAGCCTGCAAAATCTTGTCTGTTGAGACAATACCTGAAGAGGAGATGTAGGAAACGATAATGTCAAAATCCATGTCGGTAACATCATCCCATCCCTTTGCTTTTGCTGCATTATCCAGCGCAATGAGTTCGGATTGCAGCACGGTAATGGTTCCTTCGTGTTCTTTCTTGCCCCATTGCACGCTTCGCGCTTTGCGTCCGGCGGCATAGAGAAGTTCCTTTTGGTGCTTTGTCTTGTATTCCACAGCGCGGATGCCGGTTACTTCACGACCCAACAGCACCACCTTGATGTCCGCCCAAGAATATTCTTTTGAATTAAATACCATAATAGATTATTTATTTGCAGGGTTATTAAAAGACAGATCGACCTTAATCTCTTTCAAAAGCGCGGTCGGAACGATTTTGCACTGTACGTCCAATTTGCCGGAGGTGATCAAATCCTGATCCGGATTAATAAAAGCGGTAAAACCGGATATCTCCGTACCCATATTGGTATTGATACCGGTAACCACATACTGTTCAAAAGCCTTACAAAGCGGTTGTGGCAATTTGCCGGTTTCAGCATCCACGTTAAGACTGTCTAAAATCTCATCAATGTATGTTTTATAACATATAACGACCGCTTTTTGAATGACCCGTGTCAAACACAAGCGGTTATAATCGTCCGTTGTGGGGGCAGCCGTAGCATCATCATTGAGATAGTAACCGTTCTTTCCGATATACGTGCGGTAAAACAAGAATCCGGCATCGTGCAGCAGGTTCCGGTCGGAGAAATGTTCTTCCGGCGTTTTGCCGTCCGTTAGGAAACCTGTAGCGGCAATCGCACCGTCTCTCACGCGGGCAATAGAGATATTGACCGCTGACTTGGCAGCACGTCCGAGTACCTGACCAATAGCAGCGGAATACAACTCGCTTTCCCCGAATTTCCCGTCCGAAGCCAATAGTACAGACACACTGTTATAACTGCCCTCACGCGGTTGATACAAAGAGGCCGTTTCACCGTTCCAGCCAATAGCGGGAATGAGCGCCACAAAAGGTGCAATCTGACCTAAATACGACAGAGCATTTGCCTGAGCAGCACTGGTAGCGGTAATCACATCCGCATCAATACACCCGCTTAAAGTCGGTATGTACTCTTTGGGAGCATTCCGGTTAACGCCTACCAAGCGGATGCGTCCGGCGGCGGAGTCAAGTAACGTGCGCAGGGGGGAACCCGCAGAAGCAGAACATATCTGCGTGAGTGTGGTTTCGTTGCTGCAAACCAGAAGATGCAATTCCGCACCTTCGCCGGCAGACTTGTAAAACGCTGACACATCTTTGTGTATGAGCGGGTTGTTCTCCTGCGTCACGCCTAATTTTTTCAAGTCGGCAGACCCGGCAAGCGTGTAAGGTGTATTCAGGATAAGCGTTTCGCCTACCTCTGCGCCGGTTAAGACAAGAGCGGCGATGCCGTCATCAGACAGGGAAGCGGAACCAATATTTCCGTTCCCTAAAACAATGTTTACATTGGGTAATGACATATTTATTTCATTAATAGGTTTGTAACTTGCCTTTGCAGTGCTTTTGGTGTGCAAGGGCTTTATCGTAATCTAAGAAAACCATGTTGTCGCCGGTGACATGAAACTTTGCACCGGCAGGATACGAAGCACGGTAAGAGGCAAGGAATGCAGGCTCTGCCTGTGGGGGCGTCTGTTCCTGTTCTTCCTGCTGCTGTTCTTCTACAGGGCTGACAAATTCCGCCCCTACATCCTGCTGCTCTTTTATCTTTTTCATTTTATAAATTTCTTTATTGCCAGCATGATAACAAGAGCGGCTGCAAGGAGCCTACCGGCGTATATCCAAAGCTGCTGCCAAAAGGTTAGATAATTCACTCTTTCCCCCGGGACAGATACCGGTACATAAATAAGAGAATCCTTTGCCGGTATATAAATCGTATCATGTACCGTCTTGGTTTTATATACCGCTTCCCCGTTTTCAAAAGAAAAATCACTTTGCACGCTCTTGCTTTTGAGTTCGTTAAAGGCTTTCAGGATTACCTGTTTGTCGCTGTCGCATTCAAATAACGCCCAGAACGAAGCGGAGTCGGGAGGCAAATATACCGGAACCAAACGCTCCGTTACCAAGTTTTCAGGCAACCGGCTCAGGGGAACTGTCTTGTGAACGCTGCAACTCATCACGCACAGGGCAAGCAGCAGAATGAGGACAATTATTAATTTTAGAAATCGCTTTGCGAAGCCGGATGAGTTCTTTCCGTACCTCGTTGAGTTCATTGCGTACTTCATCAAGTTCTTTTTTTAAAGGTTCAACTACTTGTTTCATTAATATACCCATTCCCTTGTCTACGTTTTCCAACTCATGAGTTCTAACGTCAGTCTCAGAGATTTTAATTTGTGTCTTTAACTGATCCACTTCCGCGTTGTGTTTCTTTCGCATGAAAAGGGCGGTAATTCCTGCCCCCAATGAAGTGAGCAATGCCGTAATAACTGCTTCTGTCATATCAAATATCTTTATATTCTATTTTGGCATCAAAACAGGGACATTCCTTGAGCCGTTCGTTGGGATCAATGATTCCGTTTCCGTTGGTATCTTTGCTAAAGTCCCGGTGTCCGCAGATGGTAGCTTTGGGGAACTGCATCTTTAACGTCTGCAACAGTTCACGGATTGCCTTTTTTTGACTCTCCGTGCGTGTGTCCGCCGGTTTGCCCGTACCGGCATCCAACCCGCCGGTATAGCAAATGCCGATACTTTCCGTATTATGCCCTTCCACATGCGCACCCACTTCGGTGAGTTCCCGCCCGGTGGCAATTTCCCCGTTTTCATAGATGACATAGTGGTAGCCGATTTTTTTAAATCCTCGCTGTTTATGCCAACTCTCGATATCGGCTACCGTTACTCTTTGTCCGGCTTTGGTGGCACTGCAATGCAGCACGATGGTACGGATGTCTCTCATCTTGTTTGTCTTATTTTAAGCGGATGCATAGGCCGACATAACCGCGCCAAAAGCGTCTTTCTTTTTCGGCAGTACGATAAAGTAATGACGGAAGTTGATCAAGCTGCGTTGGTTTTGCGGATCGGTTTTCGCTTCGCTGTAATACATCGTTGTGGAGCCGGTGGCTTTGAATACCCGTTTGGTATAGAACGCCACGGAAGCCTGAAACTCGTTGGCTGCGGCAGCCGTTCCAAAAGGTACTTTAGTACCGGCAACCTTATACACGGGGTTGTTGGAATATTCGTACACCTCAAAACCGTACAGGTTCGCAATCTTGCCGGTGGTATAGTTGTAATACTGCGCTGCAAATTTCTGGTCGGTAAGCAGCAAATCGTTCACGTGGTCTGAGCATAATACCAACCGGCGATTTTGTACCGGAATTTCCAATTTGTCAAACGCATCTTTGAGAGCCACAATATCGGCAAGCTGTAAGCGGCGTCTGCCGGTAGCTCCTCCCCCTACGATTTCCCCGGTAGTTTTGAGTACCGGCGTTTTAGTCGCATTACTATCGGGAGCCAAAGCGTGAATAGACTTGGAAAACTTCTGAAGCGTAATCACTTCCGCATGACGTTCCTTGACGGATGCCATCTTATCGTAGGAGAGTGCAAATAACTCATCGTCCGTTATGGGCGTGGCTTTCGTCTGGAATTTATCCAAGCGGAAAGTGGCATCCGCATCGGTAATATTCTGTATGGCAATGGGGTAAGTGGTGTTGTTAATGAGTACGTCCGGATCACCTCCGATGTTGACCATGTGGATGGCATCGTTCTCCGCATATTGGCTGTAGTCGGGCAGACCGTCTAAGAAGGTAGCTACTAATCCGGCACGGAGGGTTTTGATAAGTTCACCTGTCCAAACTTCCGTCAATACCCCTTCCAAAGCTGTTCCGGGAGGCATGAAGTTACCGGCAAAAAAGCCAACCCCCACCGCAGCCAAGCTACCGGCGTAGGTGGGAACGCCGAGTGTCAGAGCTATCATAGCTCCCATGACAATGTTGAACAACAGTCCTAAAAGAAATTTAATTTTCATATCTTTTTGATTTTGATTGATTAATAATTGGGGCAATCCACACCGTACTCCGCTTTATACAACTTCGCATAAGCAGGTTTGTCGGTATCCCGCAGTTCCATTATTTTGTCTGCAGGCACTTCGGATAACTTTTTCCAGTCGCCCGCCGTAGCAGTACTGCCTCCGCCGCCTGCTCCGCCAACGAGATTGAGCGGTTTTACGGCAGCAGGAATGGCGTCCAGCGTCAATTTCAAACTATCCACGCCAAGGGTTTTACCCAGGGTGAGAAAATGTTCCTTCTTATCCTGCGTGATTTTGCCGGCTTTGAGAGCGTCTTCTACCATGCCCGTAATACCGGTTAACTTGAGTGAGTCGACCTCCCTTTGCAGGGTTTCCTTTTCGGTTTTGAGGGTGTCCCTTTCGGCTTTAAGCGTGTCGTTTGTCGTCTTAAAACCCAGCAGGATACCAATGGAACTTAATATGTCCTGCTCGCTTGCCGTCTCAGGCAAGTTTAACTTGAGTGCAATTGCTTTGTAATCCATTTCTGTTTCAATTTGTTTTTTGTTACTCTTTAAAAGCGGAAGGGTTTCGTTTTCTTCACCCGCAGCCAGCTTGATGGTTTTCTCTCCTTTGGTAAGCACTATGGCATCATCGTTGCCTCCGATATCCACAATACTTACTTCCATTAGTTTGCTTGATATGACCGAAGGTCGTGTTTGACCGGGAAGCAAATGTTCTTTGGCTTCGCTGATTGCCAAAATATCGAAGTTGCCCGATACCATTTTCAACGAACCGGCATCCCACTGTTTGCGGTATTGCTTCGACTCTTCGCTCACCTCATCAAACCACGGCTCACCGGTAATGTCATCGCCTTCTACCTGAATGTCCTTTATCTGCCCGATAACCTTCCCGCGCTCATGCATGTACAGCATGACGGGATTACGCTTGTATTGCTCAATGTTGACACCCGTTGTCAATATTCGGGTGCCGTAACAGTTGATGCTGCTGTTGCTGATGCGTACTCTTTTGCCCATTTTCGCTTTTTAATTTCACACAAACCTAACTACAGCACAATCACCGTCCAAAAAACTATTAAACCCTTATATAGAAGTATTAAACCCTTTAATAGAAGTTTATAAGGGTTTAATACTTTTTTCTTACTTCCCCCTGTTTTTTTATTCTTTGCAAGAAATGAGGAGAGAATATGAGAGAAAGGAAAACGAAAAAAGCCCTTGAGAAAGACAAGGAACTGGCGCGGATGTACTACCTGAACGGTGAAAGTCAGATGTTCATTGCCGACAAGACAGGCATCAGCCGGACAACGATAAATAAATGGGTAAATGAAGGTGCGTGGAACAGCCTGCGCACGGCAACGAAACTCACCCGCAAAGAATTGTCCATCAAAGTAATTGGCAATCTTAACAAGAAATTGGAGGACGGCAAGGACATATCCTCCGATGAACTGTCCAAATTTGCAGCGAGCATCAAAACATTAGATAAGGAGACAAACATACTCACCATCATTGACGTATTGATGATGTACAGTGATTGGCTGGTAGCTCGCATGAAAATAGACAAGGAATTAAATACCGGACTCGTCAAAACCATGAACCGGTATCAGGATATTTTTGTCAGCGAACAAATGACCAAACCCGCACAGGAATGAATGCGAAGGAAAAAAGTTACCAGAAGTGGAAACGTAAGTGCGAGGACATACAAAATATGTCCGTTGTTGACGTTACCGAAACAAAGGAAGAACAACTACTGCGCATTGAGCGGGTGCGTAATGACTATGCCTACTTTGTGGAATATTATTTTCCGCATTATTGCACCGATGAGGATACCGGCAAGACAATACCATGTGCCAAGTTCCACGTAGCAGCAGCAAAGAAGATTCGTAAGGAAAGGAATTTGGCTGCCATATTCAAATGGGCGCGGGGACATGCCAAATCCACGCACATGGACGTGATGATACCCATGTGGCTCAAATGCCAGAAGGTGCGGGAATTAGACGTCATGGTAGTGGTAGGCAAGAGCGAGGACAATGCCAACAAGCTGCTGGGAGACCTGCAGGCGGAGTTACAATTCAACAAACGTTATGCCAATGACTTCGGGGAGCAATACAATGCCGGTAGTTGGGAGGAAGGGAATTTTGTTACCAAGGACAAGTGTGCATTTTTTGCATTAGGGCGCGGACAATCTCCCCGTGGAATCAAATACCGCAGCAAGCGACCGGATTACATCGTTATTGATGACTTGGATGATGACGAACTTTGCGAAAACCCCCGGCGGGTGCGTAAATTAACGAATTGGGTGAGAGAGGCGTTGTACGGAACATTCGGAGGCAAGGGCGGACGTTTCATCATGGTGGGCAACCTGATAAACAAGTGTAGCGTGCTGGCGAACATGACCAAAGTTAAAGGTTTCCATGTCAGCCAAATAAACATCCTCAACGATAAGGGTGAGCCTTCATGGCCGGAATATTGGACGCCACAGCGTATTGAAAAGATGCGCACAATCATGGGTTATCGCGGCTTTGAAAAAGAAGGCATGAATAACCCTATCAATGAAGGCACTGTTTTTTGTCACGCCTGGATAAAATACAAAGAACTCTGCCGGTTGCAGGATTACGACATGATTGTCGCTTACTGTGATCCTTCGTGGAAAAACTCTGAGAAAAGCGATTACAAAGCCGTCAAAGTGTGGGGACGTCCGAGAAAGGGACTGAAAAACCACTCACACACGGAACTTCATCAACTTTTTGCTTTTGTCCGTCAGTGTAGCGTTTCCGAGATGGTGCGCTGGATGTACGACCTGAACGAAAAAATGCCGGACGGCGTATATTGCAACTATTATATGGAAGCCAACTTCATGCAGGACTTGATTTTGGATGAGTTTACTACCGAAGGGAATCTGAGAGGATATCAGCTTCCAATCATCCCGGACAAAGAAGTTAAAGGAGATAAGTATGCCCGTATCGAATCCATCTCACCCCTTTGGGAGCGCGGATTTGTGTTTTACAACATAAAAATGATGGATGATCCCGATACCGTTACCGGCTTGGAACAAACGCTCGCTTTTGAAAAGGGCAGCAACGCCCACGATGACAGCCCCGATGCCGATGCGGGAGCCATAAAGAAACTACAAAAAAGCATTAGAGAAGAATCTTTCTTATTCAGCTTCGGGGAACGCCCCAAGCCAACAAATATATGGTAATATGAAAACAATCATTAGTTACATCAAAAGGCGCATACTTGCCTCAAAAGTAAACAAAGCCATTAACTTGGCAAGTGACCTGTCAGAAAAGGACGGCAGGAAGTACGTGGTACTTTTTGTAAAGGGGATTCCGTGTGTGTACGCCAAAGCGGAATTACGCTTACTCATCCGCAAAGGCGCATTCAAAAAAGGCACACGAATACAGGATTTGGAACGAATCGCAGTTTTCACTACAAAGTAAAGCTATGTTTTTAGAAATAAGCGATTATTATGCCACCTCTCCGGCAGCGCTCAAGGTAATGGAGCAAAGCAAACCGGAGAACAGGGAGCGGGCTGAAAAGGCAGCTATCGAAGAGGTGAGTTCTTATTTGAGAGGGCGGTACGACATACAGCAAATATTCTCCGCTACGGGGCTGGAACGCAACGAAATGATTGTAAAATGTCTCTGCGATATCGTACTCTATAACCTGAACGCCAGCACACCCTCCGGCAACGGAATCGACAGGCGGGAGGGACGTTACGAACTAACCATCAAGTACCTTGAAAAAGTGCAGAAAGGGTTTATTATACCCGACTTGCCTACCTTGAGCGGAGAGAATGGAGAGGAAGATGTGAACAATCCAATGAAATACGAAGCGGGTATTAAAAACGAATATTTTTGGTAAAAAAATGACACGGAAAAAGTTTATGCACAACGACCGGAGTGCCGGATATACAAATAACGACCTGCTAATTGGCGGATACAATTTAGCCAGAGAAGCCGACAAGGTAAAACTCAAGTCCATGATCGTAGAGTTAGTGGCGCAAACACAAGCCCTGACCACTAAAGATATTAAAAAATGGCGAAACGCCTGGCAGGCAGCTTTGAACGTGGAAAACCCACGCCGGGGACAGCTCTATGACATTTATACCGATACGGAAATTGATTTGCACTTAACCGGTTGTATCGGGCAGCGCAAAGGGTTTGTCAGGAAAAAGAGCTTCATGCTCATGAGCAAAGACGGAAAGGAGAACGAAGAGGCAACCGAACTCTTTGAATCCAAATGGTTTAAGAACTTTGTCTCTTATGCCTTGGATAGCCGGTATTGGGGACATTCGCTCATCCAATTGGGGGACGTGATAACCCTTGACGGTAAAATGACCTACTCCGATGCGTTGTTGGTACCCCGCAAGCACGTCGTTCCCGAATACGGGGTGATTATCACAGAACAGGGCGATGAATGGAAAAAAGGCTATGATTATCGCAACGGCCCCCTGTCAATGTGGTGCATCGAAGCGGGGGAACCCTCTTCGCTGGGGTTGTTCCTGAGAGTAGCTACGCAGACCATCCCAAAGAAGAACATGCTGGCGTTTTGGGACATGTTCGGGGAGATGTTCGGAATGCCTATCCGCATCGGAAAAACCATCACCCGCGACCCCAAAGAACGTACCAAGATAGAGAAGATGCTTGCCGGTATGGGAGCGGCAGCATGGGGGTTATTCCCTGAAGGCACGGAAATAGAAATCAAGGAAACCACACGCGGGGACGCTTTTCAGGTATATGATAAGCGAATAGAACGTGCCAATAATGAAATATCCAAAGGCATTCTCAACCAAACCATGACAATCGAGAACGGCAGCAGTCTTTCTCAATCACAGGTACATTTGGAAGTCTTTAACAACGTTATCGACGGGGACGCTGATTTTATCAGAGATTTGGTAAATGATTCGCTACTGCCCCGCATGATTGCACACGGCTTCCCGCTCAAGGGATTACGCTTTAATTGGGATGAGTCCTTAGACTACACGCCCGACGAACAAGTGAATTATGAAACGATGATCGCTGACCATTGGGAGGTTGATCCGGAGTATTTCGTTAAAAAGTACAAAATACCTATCATTGGCGAGAAAAAAACGCAATTAGTCAAACCTTCCTATTTTTTCGACTGAGCCCTGCTGATTACGTGGGGCTGCACAAAAGAATCGCGGAAATATACGGAATGAGTGGCTTGCAGCTTGCCTCTGATAGTGACCTTGACACTTCCGCCGTGGAAGCTGCTTTTAATAAGGCGGCCGGATGGATACACGAAAAAGGGGGATTTACCTCCGGGATGCTAACGGATGATCCTATATTTTCACTCATCAAGGAAACAGCCGGTTTCCTTTCCAAAGGAATTGAAAAGGGAGTGGAAGAGAGCAGTCCGTCCGAGGCGATGGTGAACAGTCTTCGTGAAAGCGCCGGGGTATTCTCCGGATTCAAAACCTTTCACGAGATGAAGGAAGCTGCCGGTATGCTCATCGACGAAAACGGCCATTTAAAGCCATTTAAACAGTTTTTAAATGACGTTCAAACGATCAATGAAACGTACAATAAAAACTACTTGGGAGCAGAATATGAATTTACCGTTGCATCTTCCCAAATGGCGGCGAAATGGGAGGACTTTCAGGATGAGGGAGATGGGCGATATCTGTTGCAGTACCGAACAGTAGGAGATGATAAGGTACGCGAAACGCACCGTAAACTCAATGGTATTACCCTTCCGGCTTCCAGCCGATTTTATGCTCTATATTATGCACCTAACGGCTGGGGATGCCGATGTACGGTAGTCAAGGTACGCGCTGCCAAATACCCGGCAACGAATGAAGAGGAAGCCATGAAGTTAGGAGAAAAGGCAACGGCGGGCAAACACGCTGAGATGTTCCGTTTCAATCCGGGCATACAAAAAGCAGCGTATCCGGCGTACAACTCCTATACCGTCAGCAAATGTTCTACCTGCCCAAAAGATTCACAGTTGGCAAAGATAGCCGCTAACGAACTCTGCCGGGCGTGTCCGGTTATTCGCCGGTGCGCAAAAAAAATCTGTAAAGACTTATGAGCAAAGCATTTGAGAACTTTAAAAAGGAAGTCATCGACCGCTCGCTGGATGATATTAAAGTCGAATTGGATGAGGAGTTTGACAAGAATTTTGAGCGGAAAGCCTTCTTTGACAAAAAGTGGCCGGAGCGGAAGTACGATGATGGAAAAGGATCGCTCTTGGTACGCTCCGGAGCCTTAAGAAGAAGTATCAGTTCACTCAGAAGCGGATCGGAATTAATCTACAACTCCGACAAACCTTACGCACAGATACATAATGAAGGCGGGGAGATTAAGGTTACCAAAAAGATGAAGAAATTCTTTTGGGCAAAGTATAGGGAGACTGCCGGTAAATATGGTTACAGCGATAAAACCGAAACCATTACTACCAAGAGAGGCAAGGTAAAAGAAAAAAAGATACGAAAGAAAACGAAAGAAAACGAGAGCCTGAGCGCAGAAGCGGAATTTTACAAGGCGATGGCGCTCAAAAAGGAAGGCTCAAGCATCGTTATACCGGAACGTCGCTTTATCGGCAAACATAAGGAGACGGATAAGATTATTCGTGAAATCACTCAGCAGAACATTGACGATTTTTTTAAGAAACATAAATTATTTGACAAATGAGAAAAGAATTGTATAAATCCCTTGTGGAACGGTTACAGCAGTTAATTATTGTGGAAGGCGAAATAGCGTTTGTATCAAAGGAAAAATTGCAGGCTCTCAAAGATGCCGGGCAAACGCCGGAGGAAGCTATCAAACATTTTGCACTGTGGAACAATCAGATAGAAAATATTACATTCATAGAAGCATTTGCTTTGCCGGCGGTATTTATTCAATTCGGGATGGTCAAGTGGCGACATCAATCGGATGGACTCCAAGATGCCGACCTTGTCATCGGACTGCATGTAATAACGGAATTTACATCAGATGAATACGGCAATGATTTGTTTTTCCTTGACCTGCTTGACAAAATTAACCGGTGCTTGCATGGATTCTCCTCAGAGCATTTCAGTTCCATGCAACGCATAGAATCCAATCCTTGCCATGACCACTTTGAATTATTAGACAACACGGAGGTATTCAAATGTATGGCAACCGATGATTCGGCAGTACAGAAATTAATAAAAATCGACGGCACCAAGGGGAATATTTTGATTACGAAAGTGTAAAATCAAAACAGGGATAACTGAATTTGTTTGACCTCATCAAGCAAATTGGTCTCGGCGGAAGCGTTCAGATAGTTGTAAAAAGTCACCTCAGAAATGAAATAAACAGGGTACACGTAACGTCGCCAAATCTCACGGTTGGATAAACCGGATTTGGCGTGCTGCTCGTAAATTTCATTGACGGCTTTCACCCGCGAAGCGTAACTTAATCCCTTGTAAATCATTCGTTGCACTATTGGTTTACAAACATAACAAAATTAATGTGTTATAAAACACAAAAAGCAATTATTTTTTTTGTAATCGCTTTTTTTCGTAAATCTTAGTCCTCATCCGGCGCATGATTATGGTTTATAATAATGCCTTAAATCTTTTTCTTTGCGTTCTTCTAAACTTGAGTGAATTTTCTCCCTGTTGCGGTATCCCGTCTTTGTCCCGCAACATTTCTTTGCCTTTTTTCCCGAACCGCACCGGCATAAATCATTACGGCCTGTTTTCTGTACCGTCAGTCCGGCGTATCCTTCCTCCGGACTGACTAACGTGACTTTTCTTCTTTCTTCCATTTTATTTACTTTCATCATTAGCAATTCCGGACTCTAATAACAATTGCTTGGTGGTAGCCGGGTTGTCGGCTTTCGACATGATTCCAAGCGCTTGCGCTTTCACTTTGTAGCCCTCCACGGCCACCTTACCAAGGCCTGCCATCGCCTTGGCCGTTTCCACATCCATTTTTTCATTGGCGGAAGCGTTGGGATCGTTGTTGTTTTTCAACATCCACATAGCTTCATCCATGTGCGCTATGATTTTGTCCAAATCCGTACTACCCTTTTTCATATTTCTTGATTAGTTTGTTAAATTTACCTACCTTCCGAATTGCCTTCTTTACCTCCACCGGATAACGATGTATCGTATTTTCTCCCATGTGTTCCGCATTGCTCACCATATAAAGATTCTCAATACACAGATTCAATTTGTTGCCATCTTTGAACCGTATTTTGTGCCCGTCGGGAATCTCCCCGTTGTGCTGCCTGTAAATTACCCGGTGCTTAAATTCAAAAAAGTTCGGCTCTGCCGTTTTAATCTCTACATAACCGTATTTGTCTATTCGCTCATACCCCACCGGTTTATGGTTGCAAGGGGTATGTCCTTTCCGGAACCGGGTCGCTTTTGTTCTTTCAATGGATGCTTCACACATGAACTCCGCTTGTTCTTTTCCCTTATTCATAGGAACATGCCCTTTTTGAAAAAACCCCTTTGAGGAATGTTTCCATTTGAATGTTGCCGACTTGCGCAACTTGTATTTAAAAGCCGCTCCGCCCACTGAGCCTTCCGAAACGCCCAAAATCGCTGCTATCTCCGCATTGGTTTTTTCACAGTAAATTTCTTTCAGCGCCTTTAAACGCGCCGGACTCCATACAAGCAAGTCTTGCGAGCGCCTTAACCTGCACTCCTTTGCTTTTGATATGACAGCTTTAACACTCCTGCCAAGCTGTATGGCCAAATCCGGGATATAGGCGGTCGGATACCGGTCATAAAGTATCCGGTAATCATCTTCTGTCCACGTTCTTTTCATTTTATATATTTTTCATCGTGAATCTTTTCGCATAGTAGATCTATCCTTTCTTGTTTATTCATACATATCGGTTTCGGTTTGTTGTCTCATTTACTTTTCAATCTCTTAATTTCTTGTTCCAAATTCTTTAACCTATTTTCCATTGCCCTCTTTTCAGAACAATTAGAACAATACCAATAATAATAAAGAACTCCGCTTTTTACTATCATTTTACATCCACATTTCGGACATCTTTGTGTAAATAATCCCATATTATTTATTTAAAATTTAATTTTTTATAATTAATATCTGAAATTAGTAAAATGAATCAGCGCGAAGTGTATTACTTCTTCCTTGTTTTTCTTTAAAACAGGAGCAAACCATGCTTGGTAATCTTCTAATAAAAGTCCGTCATTTAACGCTAACTCAATAAATGGGGTTACTTTCCAGCACCCTACTACCGCATATTCAAAATTCTTCCATAAACTCAACATCTGAATGCCTACCACATCCGCTGGAACCTCTGTTATAATTTCTTGTTTGCTACAAAAGGGCTTATCATTCCACTGCCGGATGCTAAGAACACCGCCTACTTCTTTTAATCGTTTTATCTTACGCTCCCAATACGCATAATTTAGCCGACAGGTGTGTATTTTTATCCCTTCTAAAATTGTTTCTTTGAATCCGGTCTCTTCACCACATCGCGGGTGTCCGGCAAAGAATGTTTTACTTAGTGTAATTACTACTGTCATCAGTATGAATATAGTTGCCTTTGCGTGGTCGGTAGTTTCTAAAATCACAACTCTTAAAGATTGCTCTATGATTGCACCAGCGTGCTAAGTCTTTCGCTTCCTGCACCGGAAGGGTATTTGTGAAATCCCTGTAAGGTTGTGCAAAAGGTATTACGCCTAAATTGTGCAAGTACTTTATTCTATATAAAGCATCTTCTACGTCTTTAACAAGGACATAGCAAAATACCCTGTAAGGCTTAACTCCATATTTGGAAAGGTTTTTAACTGCACTTTCTACGTGTGTAATTGCTGCCTTTGTATCGCAAGCCATACGAAGGAATTTTATAAACTTTATCTTGCTTAATAACTGCGCAATTTCCGGACTAATTAACCGGGCTTCCATACCCTGATTAATGTCGATTTTAATACCCAATTTCACAATTTTTTCAAGTTGAGAAATGCCGTGTTCGTGTGCTAATATATTATTATCCATAATGATAGCTTCTTTTCTTCCGTTAAGCCAATCTTCTATATCCGAATAGGCGTATATAGCGCCTTCTTTGCGGGGAACAATGCACCACGAACAATTATTAACACAACCTCTTGTAAGGAATCCGTATGCGGCTGTAAATTTGGGATATATGGAATAATCCGGACATAATATATCTATTTCCGGCTTTAAAAGTTCGTAACTATGAAAACCCGTGCCACCCCTAATTATCTCACCATAGTTACCAAGCCTTAATGAAGGTTCCGGAGAAAATGTAAAAATCTTGCTTATGTAGGTAATATCATAATTACCAATATTTGCCCATTCTACAGTATCACCTTTCCGTCTATGAAAAGAAGTAATCTTCATCAAAGCCAAATTAGGAAAATTATGTCCGTCCGCATCTATTAGTCCGATTTTCATTATTAAATAAAGTCTTGTAACTCCGCCTGCAGGTTACGGCGGGCAAAAGCAATACGGCTCTTTACCGTTCCCAGCGGGATACTTAACCGTTGAGCTATCTCTATATATTTGAAGCCTGAAGCATACATGGTAATAGGTATCTTTTGTTCAACAGGCAGTCCGTGAATAGCACGAACTATCTCTTTTAAGTCACAATTTCCATCTGCGTTGCATCCTGAATCTTGCGAAAAATTCAGCAGGTAAAGATTATCCGTGTAATTAATACGAAGTTGGCCGCCTACTGTTTTCCGGTAATTGTTGATAAACAGATTTTTCATGATAGTACACATCCACGCTTTGAAGTTGGTACCCTGAATAAATTTCTCCTCGTTCCGTAAATCCTTCAAGGAGGTATCCTGCAACAAATCGTTTGCATCTTCCCGGTTGCCTGTTAACTTATAAGCAAAACCTGACAGATACTTTTGGATATTTCCCAAATCCTGTTTGAAACTGACTGAGTTTTCCATGTTGTTTGTGTTGTTTGTGTTATTTGTTTTTTTCTATTCCGGCGCCTTCCAAGGCAGTAATGTCTTTTTCCAAATAGGCGCGGATGCAACAAAGGATATATAGCTTATCCTCTTTTGCTCCCGGCAAGGTGTTAAAGATTTGCGCATACAAACTCCGTGCAAGCGCATCCATCGCTCCGTATTTTTGTATATTTTGTTGCATTTCGCTTTTAATCTTGTATTACCAATTCAAACCCTAATAACTTTTCCATTTCCCTGTTACGGGCAGCTTTCGTTTCAAACTTTTTCATCGTGCGCCATTCATGGCTTTTCCCGTCCTTTATCTTAATTCGCGGGCTTGGCAAATCATCCGGGCGAACCAGAATGAAGCCTGCCCGGATTACTTTCTGCTGATCTTTCGCATTCATAGTACCCTTTTTTTAATAGATATTCCTCTTCTTTTTGCCTTACAAATCTGCTCATTCCGGCAACCACTCAATAATGATTGCCGCTCTTAATTTTCCACTACCCCTGCAAACCGGACAGGCTGCTTTAAATCTCTCCTTAACGTCTTCTTGTACTTCCCAGAAGAAACCATTCCCCTGGCAATAACTGCATTTATGTCCGCTTGAGGTTTGGATTTCTTTGTTATTTATATTCAAAAGCGTAGGCGGGGTAATCCAAATGACTTTATTAACTTTGCTCATCACTTTTCATATTATACGGAAATACATCCATCACCTTCGTTTCGCCTACGGAAGCTATCTGATAATCCGTCATGCTTCCTTTCATACCTTCGTTTAGCTTTTTATCCGCATCGGCAGTATTGGAAGCCTGCACAAGCATATAAGTAGCCGTTTTCCTTTCTGCACCGCTTTTCTCATCAAGGATACTAAAAAGGAGTTTGCACTTAAACCATCTGTCCGCAGCATCCTCATCAGAGAAGAACAGCTCACTGTAATTCGCTCTTTTAATGCCAGCTACTGTAAATTCTCCGGTAATACAAGGTTTCATCTCTTCGATGATCCGTGCCTCTGCCTCCGTGAAACTGAGCGCATCCACTAAGTAAAGCTCCGTTACCTTTTTCTGTAGTCCGTTCTCCGCCACTTTTTCATAGCGAATTTTACACTCAAACCAAGTCCAAGTCATACTATACCTCCTCTTTTTTAGGTTCGACATAAAACGTCTCATCCTGTTCCACCTTGATACCTGTTTTTTGCATCAACTCCGGCATATCTTCGTTTTCACGGTCGGCAAGCAGCTTATCCTTTGCGATCTCTTCAGTCATACGGACATAAGAGGGATTAAATTCTTTGAGCAGTTCCAGTACCGCTCCCCAAGTAAACCCTTTACGGGTTTTGAGTTTCGGCGTGCCGGTACGGAAACCAAGTACACCGTGCGCCGTCTCCATGCTTTTTTTCTTAGAGAACAGATCATCACGATTCTCACTTGCATAAGTTTGTAATATCCCGAACATCTCATCCTTTTGAACCTGCAATCTTGCAAGTTCATCGGCGTACTTTTCTCTTATTTTTGTAATTGCTACGTCCATCGTAGCATTGATGCGCTGTAACTGTGCATCCGAAGAGGCAAACATACCAAACGCTTCTTCCATCCGTTCACGGGTAACTCCCGTAATCACGACCTTTTTTTCTCTTGTCTTTGTCATCTTTTTTCTTTTTTACATGTATACTTAATTTAAAACATCCTGATTCAACCCATTATGTACATATCCCTTGTCTTTCATGCTACGCAATTTTGGAAGCAGGGCTTTTAATTCACTCACCGACAAATCACGATAGCGTTTACCGGCTATACGCTTATCAAGCAGAAAGCGATCTATCTCTATCCATTCTTCCTTGCAGGAAGTTTTAAATCCCATTCCGGTGAGCAGGTTCAATACTTTCGAGCCTGCACGGCGACGGTCGGCATTCATGTCCGCAATCCCCTGCAGATAGCGGCACGCTCCCTGATATTCCGTTTGGGACAAATCCGAAAGGTGCGTTGTCCGTCCGTCTGTGAAATCGTACACGGCATCTTCCTTGTCATAACCCTTCAGGTTTTTCAAGAGTGCGTAAAAAAGTGCGTAGCTTCTTTTTTCCATAATCTATTCTAATATCCGGCTCATGTCACGTTTGCTCCAATACTCAACAGCTTTCTCTTCCCAGATGTCGTAATACCCAAGCTGACCATAAAAACGCCCCCTTGTAAAAGCGCGATAACCCTCCACATATACCTTCTGACCTACGTTATATTGGGTACTGTCCGCATCGCTGCCTTTTGGGTTTTTGCCTTCCGCATGGGAGATAAAGATGAGCAGCTTATCCTTGTGCTTTTTCTTAAATTCGAGATACATCCTGTAGGTAAAACCATAAGACTGATAACTGTCTATCACAATAAAATCGGGACTTTTATTCTTATCCAACCGCTCGTTGAGTTCACTCAGAGGCTCCTCATCCAGCAACGTCACCCGGTTGTTTACCTCTATCATGTTGTGCCTTTCAAGTGAATTTTTGGTTGATAACTCATACCCCTCTTCCGAAGCGATGTACAACACTCTCCCGAATTTGGCAAGTTCCTTGCAGAGCTGCATCACAAAACTTGATTTTCCGTTGCCGGACTTCCCCCATACGAGCCATGTTCCTGTCTTGGCAATTTCCCCGAAGGCTTTCGCCCACCTGCCGGTTAACTTGATCTTCGGGGGTTGCATTTTGAGTACTTCTTTAATGGATCGTGCTTTTGCCATGCTTCTTTTTTTCGTTTAAATACCGTTTAAACACTGTTTAAATGGTTATTTTACGCCCTTTTTAATCTCTTTATTTTATGGACGGTATCATACACGGAGCGTAAATCATAGCTCCCGGTTGTTTTTTTACTATCTTCTTTCGCTATTTCACCAATTACCTTAAGTATGTCCTCTTCATTTTCCAGTCCGTTTGCCCGACAAACGGAATACACATCGCTCTTACGGATTTCTTCTAACTCAAAGAATCGCCTTCCGATACGGCTATGTATTTCGTTGTATCCTTTTTTGTTATACCTCAGTCCGGTTTGTATGCGATGCTTGATATAATCCGTTGACAAGAAGACAATACCGCATTTATCTTCCAGCCGGTTATATATGTTAATGAAATAATGAAATACATTATCATTCAACTTATCACCCTCATCAAAGACAAGCAAAGGGCTTTCCATTTGTATGAGATTTTCCATGCAAGCATCAAGCACATCTCTAATCCGTAAACCGGCGGTTTTGATACCCATCTTTTTAGCTATCTCACGCACGAAATCACCCTTTTTCATATCCTCATCACACAGGATAACAAATACATTCTTATGTTCTTTAGCATAAATATTCGCAGAGGTACTCTTACCGCAACCCGCTTCACCGACAATCCAACGTTTGATACGGTATTTTTTAGCATCTTCGAGTGCCGTTACTATCTCTTTGTAGCAATAAGTCTCCACATATTGCCACTCATCCGCTATCTTTGGAGTTATTTGTACTGCGATGCTGCGAAACATCTCATCGCTGATGTTCTCATAAATGCCCCTTACAATGTGACTTACCGTTCCAACGGAAACTCCGCTCAAACTTTCAACTGCCTTATTTTGGCTCTGATATTTCTTGATGTATTCCCCAAGTGCCTCACCGATGGCATTCTTTTCTTTTTCGCTCAATGTGTTCATACGTCGTGTTTATTAAAATTTGATTAATGATTTTCGTTCGTCATATTCTTCGACCTCATCGAAAGTTGTCAAGCTGATCAACTTGGCAGCTTTGCCGACGTCCACCTCTTCGGGCGGGCGGGAGTATTTTTTCAGTCGCCGGTTTATTTCCTCTTCCGATTCCTTTTTGGCACCCCTCATTTTCGGTCTGCTCAATCCGTGCTGTTCAGGGCTTACCCCGTGTTTCTGCTCAATGATGCGTGCAGCTACCTGTCGGACAATCCTGTCTTCGTTGTTTTCTTCTACATTTTTACGGATAGACAGCATGTCGCCCGCTTCCTGCTCTTGGATATTCCGGTGTACGACCATATAAGGCTCTGCAATGCGATCAAACCGCAGGTCGCCGTTCGCTTCCATGCGATACAATCGAATTGAAGTCAAACAATACGGATCGTACCGTACGATAAACCTCCTGCCGATATTTTTCCGTCGCCACTCCCTGTCGGGAACTCCCGCAGAGGCATATACTTCATACGCATGCGTGTATTTGTTGATGGTAATTTCCAACCCGGAGGAAGTGAACGTATGAGGTTTGTCCGATTGTATCCAAAATATCTCTACCATGTCCAAAGCGTTGACCGCAGCAGCCTCCGGATTCACACTGCTTTTGTACATTTCCATCCGGCTAACCCCTGTAGCGGGATGAGCAGCTTCGTTCCATTCTTTTCTTGCAGCAGCATAAGCCGCTTTAAGTTCCTGCAGGGTGTATAATTTGTCCTTATTGGCTTCTACAAACTCCAAATTCGGACGGCTGTTGTCTTTTTTAGCTATGATATTCTGACCGGTGAAAGCAAAAAATTTGTGCAAATGTTGTGATTGAAAGCGACCGAATACGGACTCGATGCTTTTGGATTGACCACTATAAGGGGCGGTGGGACGGTAAACACGACATATCTTACGCAGAAGCCCTGCCGTATCCAGCTTCTTGTGTCCCCCCTGATTGTCCGTAACTAATTCGTAAGGCTTGTGTCCGGCAGTTTGTATAGCCATGCGGAAGGCATGATACTGCGTTTCGTGATCTTCTACCCCAATGTGGTAACCCAGCAGCACTTCCGAATAAGCATCCATGACTTCATACACATCGGTGGTCTTGATAACTAATCTACCTGTTTCGTCGAAATCTTTGTAATACAGGTTAAGTTTGGTACCATCTGAATACCACAAAGAATCCCTCATCGATGGGAGCAGGGTGCGGTTTTTTCTGCTGAGAAGTTGATGCGCCTTGAGTTCGCCGTACACGGCATCAAGCCACAAAGGACGTATATCCGCACGGTTAAGATAAGTTGTCAAACTTCGAATACTCTGTAACGGCTTCCAACCACGAAGAGGGGCTTCCAAATTAAATACTTCAAATAGTTGGGCATCCGTATAAACAGGAACACGACTGCGCTTGAGTGCTATAATGCAATCTCCAACCTCTTTGCTAATTTTCAGCGTATTGCTGTTACCTACTTTCCCGCTTAAAAGTGCAATAAACCCTTCATTTCTAAAGGCGTTCATCTTTTCACGCAATCGCACCGGATTGATCGGCAAGGTATGTCCGCAAAGGTCGCGCAGGTCTTCACATTCGGCGGCAATAGTCTCAAACACATGCTTCGTTGTCCCTCCCAGCGATTTGCGCATCGCTTTGCGCTTTTGGAAGGTCGTTTCCAATAGTTTGATTACCGAAGCGTTTAAGGTGTATTCCTTTTGTAGCGATTCCGAAAGGCTTACCGTCTCTCCGGCTTTCTCATACCGGTATTCACTGTAAAAAACCTTCGCCGCCGGGTCAAGAAGTATGGCCTCTTCTTTTTTACGCTGCGCCAAAATCTCCTGTGGGTTGCCGAACTGTTTTTCAAAGGCTTCACGGTAAATGGCAGGGATAGTATAGTAGTCAATAAGGGCTTGATTATTCAGCCCACCGCCACGATTAAGGCGATGTATCCGACCACGTTTGAGAAGTGAATCAAGTGTATTCCTTTTCAATACAGAGGTTAATTCGTTGTAACTCACTCCTACTTTCTCGTTATAATAATCCATGTCCGTGCATTATTCTGTTTTTCTTAGTTCCCGCAGCCAAATTCGATCCGGCAGCTTCACGCCTTTTGCGGGATTTGCTTAATTTTACGATTGATATGTGTAGTATTAATCATTAAAAATTAAGCAGTATGGATAAAGACGTCTCAAATTCACTAAAAGCCCTCCACGAAAATTCCAAAGTTTTGGCGGAAAAACGATTCGCTTATCATCAGTATCTTCTTGTGCCCGCATCAACTCTTTTCGGAATACTAATTTCCCTTCATAGTAATGACTTAGGTACGCTATACACCCGTCTGTTCTTTTCTCTGTCGATTGCTGCACTCGTATGTGGCATCCTATCAAATGCCATGGCGCTATACAGTCATATAGATGCTGTGAATCGCACTCGGAAAGTTGCGACTCAAGAATCGTTAGACGCATATCGTGAAAATCGTGCAATGAACCCCGTATCCGTGCCTTCAAGAAAGCTATTCGTAGTTTGCGAAAAGGCAACTTATATCTGCTATGCCTTGGGTGTCGTTCTTTTATCATTATATACTATTTTTATGACGTGGTCTTAAGGCGAAAGAGTGAATTCATTCTTTGGCATCGGGGGATTCTCTTTCCGATGCCAATTCTCTTGCAATCCTTGAGAATTCCGCTATGAAGTATTCCACTCCATTTCTTCTATAATCCCGAACTATATCCAGCGCTTGTCTTCTTGCTTCCATCTCTAAGTAAGTTTTTTGGTCAATTGGTAAAGTGTTAGTTACTTCTTTTTCTACATCGTTACTTTTTTTCATTGTGTACATTTTTTTATTGATTTATACTTCCGGTGATTCAACTCTTACGATCACCGCTATACCTATTATTCGTTTGGCTACCACTAACTTTTCACCGGGGTGCAGGGTAGACCGGATAGCGTCCAATTGCTGGTGATAATCCGCAAAATTCCCAGCATCAATAGTTTTTTGTTCCCTTACTTTGATTTTGTATTCCATTTTATACCGGTTTTTAAGTTGACTTCATGTGTTTTTCTATTGATTCTCTGACCTGTTCCACGCTCATAGCCTCTAAAACCGTGCCCTGTTCCGATTCCTTGATTTTATCAAGTATCTCTGCGGGAGTTTCCTTTATTATTATTCCTGTCTCAAAGTTATGTGCTACGCTAACAAGCGTACAAGGGATACCTTCCTCTTCAGACGTATGTGGAGAAAAGTGAGTGATTTTGTTCACATTGATGAAAATACTATCACCGGAAAAATTGTGTAATTCAATAAATTTTGCCATAATCGCTATTTTTTGAAAAATATTTATTCTAACCATCTTGTGGAATTATCCTTTAGCAAGCTACAGTAATCCTATACCTAAGCGAATAACCCAAGTGATGGGGAAAGCGAATAAAGCCCCCAAACACGTAAATACAAAGTCCATCAGATCGACTGTACCGTGACCCTTTGAGTCCCACCATTCTTTGACTGCCCCGGCAATGCAGCCGGTCAATACTCCTAACCAAGGTAAAAAAATGCCAATCAGAAAAGAAATAGCAAACCCAACGACAAAATGTTTGCGCTTGTCGGGCTGTTTGAAGCCTTGTTTGATGCTGTTTATAGCACCTGTGAGGTTTTCCTTAATTCTTGCGCAAATTAGATACGCAAAAGTCTGTTTTACTGTTAATACTGTTTTCATATAAATTTTAATTTTGTAATTGATTAATATTCTCTCCTACGGGGTTATCCTGCCCAGCCAGTTGTTTAACTCATGGAGTTCGCAGGCTTTATCATACCATTTCGCATTTTTCTTGCAGGCTTTTGTCTGAAACTTCAGACAGCTCGCACATCTTATCTTCATCGTTTTTTCTTTCATATAATCTAAATACTACAAGTCGTTTTAGTGATTATTCTGTCCCTTGATGTATGCTTGTCTTGACGAAATAACCAGACTGGAGCATTTGCCTATTTTTATATATAAAATTCCCGCCGGTGTATTCCAGTGTTGTCCGAGCTGTATTAAATCCTTCGCTGTTATTGAGAATGGTTTATGTGTAACTTTCGTTAAAACAGCATCGCTATACATCTTTTGCGCCTCTCTAAGTGTCATAATAATATTGTGTTTAATTATACAATCAATCCCTTTGGACAGCCCGTTCAAAAGTCTTTCCAACATTTTCAACCACAAACATCTTACCACCTCTTTGTAACGCAGCGGCGCGGATAGCTTTTGCCGTGCCGCTTTGTGTCTTGCAGTTTAGCGCATCACCAACCGCTCTTACGGATATTCCAAAATCCTTTGCAAGCTCTTTTTTCTTGTCTGGCTCAATTCTTATATACCTTTCCTTTATCATAACTCTTGAATTATAAACTTTTACTACATTTGAGGCGTTCTTCCAAAAAGAAGAACGCGACAAAGATAATACAGAAATCTGTATTTTCAAATGAAAAACGCAAATATTTTACAAAAAACTGTATTTATGCGATGAATGATATTACATCAAGATTTTTAGAGGCTTATCGCTGGGTAATTGCCAATGATAAAACTCCTGATACTAAAACTTTTGCAAAGGAATTGGGAATCAGCATTTCGATGATGACCGAAATAGGCAAAGAAAGAAGTAATATTGGGATAAAAGCGATACAGAATATTGTAAAAAAATTCCATGTTAACTCGGAATGGCTCATCGCTGGTACCGGTGATATGATCCGCGAGGAGCAGACTTCCCCACAGCCGGTCGTATCTCAAGCGAATGAATTTTACAAAGAGTTATATGAAAAAATATATGAAGAGAATAAGGCGTTATTGCAAAAGGTAGGAAAAATGGGAGGTGAAATAGAAATGTTGAAAAAAACAAACGAACAATTAAAGAATGAAATTCTTAGTTTAAAGGAGGAGTTGCTTCAGGAGCAAACCGAAAGTTTTACTCTCAGTGTCGCTGGTTCCGAGCAAAAGATGTCACCGACACGTGCAAATATTGCCGATGCCCCTTTCTCAAGAAAAAGACAGAATCCACAAATTGAAAAGTGATCGAAATTCGTGTTACGCCCGTAATTTCTTGCCTTAAATTGATAAATCTCCTCAAAACACACGCAAATACACTCTTTTTTCATATTACACACTATCTATCAGTATTTTATATCGTTTTTAGCCGTCCGGAGTGTGATATTTCACCCCTTCCAATCCACTAAAAATATGCAAAAACGCCTGTTTTTTGGGTAGTTCATATACCTGAATCGACCTATTTTTTAGTTAAAATTGCACGTCCAAACGCACGTCCAAACGCACGTCCAAACTTTTTTTAGTAAAACGAATATGCGTTTTATGCTGGGGTGTTAAGAAAACTGTCAAGTAAGTGCAGTTATATTATATCCTGCTGGAACGCTTTTAATGCGTTTTGTGTGCGTTTTAATCCAGCGTAGTATAAAAGTCCAATAGCATATATAAACGCCATTACGTTGTTTTATTTGCCCCTACAAACAAAAAGCGGGCAAACGTTTCTGTCTGCCCGCTGTAAATCTCATAGTATCGAGAAATACCTATTTTATATCGTAGTGTAAATTCAATGTTAAGATAACTGCCAATACGGATTAAATAAAATCCAACTTTTTATACGTTTCGTTTTTCCGATGCCAGCGGTGAAATGCTTTGTTATATAGCGACTTAAATAAAATTCCGATGTAATAAAACCCCGTTTTCGTTCTGCTGCCCTTACATCAAACTCGGTTTTGGACTTTACCATTGTGTATATAATCCTTGCAATTTTGTTGGCTGTAGCTATTATTGCAGGGATATATCCACTTTTAGCTTGTATTCTGCGAAAATAGAATCCCAAAGAAGA